>JAABUP010000440.1_pt1 | contig 92419 bp, 122 predicted proteins | sample 5559201 | NCBI WGS metagenome assembly JAABUP01 (sample SAMN10711887, study PRJNA513373) | rock metagenome | isolation source: Antarctica rocks | place: Antarctica | reverse complement strand
CTGCTCTTTCGCCTTGGCTCGCATCCTGGACTCGTAGACGCTCAGTGTGGTAACTGTGGCCGTCACTCAGCAAGACAACCGGTCGACAGAACCAGCAAGTTTCCGCCGTGTCTCGAGGCTTTGAGGATTGCCAGCTGCTTGGCTGAACGTACAAGGCAGCTTGAGGTAAGGTGTGGCTTGTGAGAGCTACACCTTAAAAACCTAACACAAGCTTGCTTGACTGCATAATGTATCTGACGCAATACCTCTATGATCCAGGCAACTTACCAAGCTCTGCAAATTGGTGTATCCTTAGGCATGTATGTCTGATCAGTGTCTCATGAGATCCAATATTAACCTATCAAGGATCCATTCTAGTTTCGCATGATCCCCGGAGTCGCTTGCTTGCCCCCATTGAGACTAGGTTTCCTATGGCGGTCCAAAGCTTGATCCAAAGCTTTCTGCTCGAACAGAATCATCCCTCTGTTTACTTACCATACATTAGTATGGCACAGTTCCTACATTAATGGAATGTTGCAATATCCATATTCATGCATTCAAGTATGACTTGAATGTTTCATACCTGAATGTTTTGAGGGATCCACATTCAAGGTATCAAGGCAACCATCTGCATACTTCAAATGCAATAGACAGCCACCGGGCTGAGGCTGTCATACTGGGCTGCAAGACAATGGTGCAAAGCAAGAGGCATAGCTGTGTATGTGCCAAGCTCAAATTAAGACCAAACAAGACCTGCAAGGTGGCAGCTCATCAGCCTGTGCTGCTGAGGGCTGCGTGTCTTTCTTCGTTACCCTGCGCTCGTTCAGCAAAGCACTGTGGTCCAAGCTGTTTGATAAGTACTTTGCACTACTAGGGTCTTGATCCAAAAGATCTTCTTCTTGCATCTCCTGATGGATGTTGCCATACAGTGGGTCCAGACCCTGCATAGACAACACCTTCAATAACAAGCCTCCAACGCGTAAAACATCTTGAGAGCTCTAGAGCATGCCAATGAGCTGTATGCCTGCATGATATGAAACTTGTGTTGAGCATTGCTGTCTTTGCAAATCAGTGGTTGCTGACTGTGACAGTACAAGGTGTGCAACAGCACACAGCACTTGACACACAGCACTTGACACACAGCACTTGACACACAACACTTGTGTACAAGCTACAAATCAGGCACCACTCTCAGCATGGATGGAGACATGGAAGCAGATATGACAGCAGAAGCTGCCTGTGCTGCAACATGAAATTGATCACAAACATGACACTTGATAGAGTGTATGGTAGTCTTGCATCATTTTCGTGTTGCTAACAGGTGACTGACCTGGCCTTCAGCTACAACTACAGCTGGCTGAGCAGGAGCAGTACTGTCAGTGTGCAAAGACAAGTGAGGGTTGTCACCTGCAGTAGATAAGACAAGCTTTTGCTAAATGTCTTTCATGACAATGCCTGACTTGGCACATTTGCAGTTGGAGGACAGCTGCCCCAGCTTCTAGACGATGCTGAGCATAGTCAACCCAACATGCGTTGTGGTCTAATACAAGGGGATTGAATGGCACACTGCTCCACCGGATTGGCAGGCCTAACACACAACAGTAGTATCCAGAATGGAATGTTGTAACTGAGACTGCTGATCCTTGGCCACGTTGTTCATGATATGTAGATAGCACGCTAGTGCATGCAAAGAGGAGATGGGCCGACCTGGGTCATTCACAAGCCAGGTGCTGTTGTTTGTACCTTGGCAAAGCTGCTTTAGCAGGTCTGCGCTTGTGACATAATTCTGCATTGCTTCTGCAGCTGTAGCATGTTGCTCCTCATCCAACTGCTTGTAGCCTGCTGGCAACCATCGTGCGGTTTCCTGCACCTCCTGCAGGTAATTCAGGTGCAGAGATTGCTTGTCTACTTATATTTATGTAGCGTGTCAGTCTGTTCAGCCTCTTCAATTCACATGGCACGCAGCCATTCACACAATGAGATCAGCTTGGATTGTTCATGCAGCAGTAACACATGACGAGCACTTGCAAAAAAGCATTCAAGCACATAACAGGGGCATGCCAATGGGCACATGCTAGTGCACTTGGGACAACAGCAGCAGTATTGAAAGCACACCTGATGATATATACTAGCAGTATCTGAGAGATTTATTGCATGTGGGCCTGGAGGTACGCCCTTCAAGACTGGAGACTCTGCACAGTCAGACATGGTCTCCTTGACTCGTGCGACACAAATGAAGCAATGGAGGGTAGCTGCCTGCAAGGATTTGTGTGTGGCTGCTAAGCAGCCAGAGTGACCATTACTCTGCTTGTGCAAAGACTTTTGCATCAGCAGCTGAAATATAATGTGGCAGTAGACGACATGCCATACGCAGCCCGAGACTTGAATTCAGATTTACAGGCAGTATGGTACAATCAAATGATGTGACCTTCTTTATCACCAACATTAGACGTACTATGTGGCTTGCAACAGACCCTCTTTTGCATGCTGGCATAACAGCAGATCTGCCAAAAGGGTATGGGTTGTAGGGAAGGCACTAACCTGGTCCTTTTGCGTCAGCCAACGAGGACTTTGGGTCTGAAGTGGCTGCTGGCACTGAGGCATGGCTTGCTTTTGCTGTAAGTGCCTGTACCCTAGCCTGCTTGAGCTTGTCTCTGTCCCCAATTGGACCTACGCCAGCAGCGGCTGTTGGGGTACAGGGTTTCTGTTGTATGTTTGTGTCGCACATGCTGCATGCATGCGACAGGTTTGCAGCTGAATGGTTTGCAAGATGCTTACCTGTATCATGAGCCTTGCAGTCATTAGGATGTCGTTCATTGCAGCATTTTTTGCACAGCTTGTGCAGACAACTGTATCACCAATGAGGAGTCAGTGGAAGCAGCACTATTACGCAAAATTGACGTGCATATCAACTCACGTAATTCTAGCTGGCTTTGTGCAAAACAAGCACTGGATTTTCTCCCTTTTTGACGGGGCTTGTTTAAATTCTGAAGCCCTGTGTGCTGAGTCCTGTTTTGTGGAAGCTTGTACGGGAAGCTTCACGTCAAAATGGCTTTGGATGGAAACGCTTGTCTGGGGATGGTCTGTTTGCTGCAAATGCTGCGTCTTTTGCTCCTTCAATATGGCTTTGCTTTGGCTGCTTGCTGTTGTTGGCGCTGGAGGAAGCAGGCTGCCCGGTGCTGCACCAGGCAGTCTATACTGCTGGGTGTACGTCCTGGCAGTTGAGTCCAGTTGCTGCTGTTGAGGAGTGCCTGCTGAAGCTACAGGCTTTGCAGTCTGTAAGTTAAACAACGTCTGGTCAGTGACATTGATCGGCAAACAGCATACCACATAAGTCATATGGCAAAGCCTGCCTGCTGGTTGTCGCTTTCTATGTTTGCAGCTGCTTGCATGTCAGTCGTAGCCGGCCTGGGTGTGATCACTGCAACGGGAAAAATTGAGGTCTGCAGTGGTCAAAAAAATTCGCTGGTTGGCGAGACGCATGTAGTTCGTCCGGGAAATGTGGCGTTCGATTGCCACCGGCTGTCGTTTAGGCATGCAAGTTGCATGATGCAGCAGTGGTTGCGAGGGATGGGCACGTGCAGACCTCCTTACACGAAGTCCTTTGCTACATTCACGGCAAAAGTCTTGATTGTGCAATCTCTGTGGCTCCGTTGTTCAAATATTTCTCGCTCAGATCCACTGATTACACATCGCCAGAAGCCCCTGATCTCGTCTCAGCCATGGGTGAAGGCAAGGTCACCAACATCAATAGTAAGGACGAGTGGACCTCAGTCCACCAAAAAGCAGGAGACAAAGCGGTGTGTGCGAGGTCCCATCTGCATTGAATTGGACTCTGTCAGGACCCTGACCACGCCATTGTACAGGTCATCGTGGATTTCTCCGCAACTTGGTGTGGACCCTGCCGAATGATTTCCCCATACTTTGAGGAACTGAGCACCAAGTATTCTGGAGTCACATTTGTGAAAGTGGATGTCGATGCTGTTGAGGTACGGCAATGTATGGGCTGTACAGTGAAGTTGTCCTTGCAGCATGCTCACCCGTATGTCCTTGCAGGCTGTTGCTCAAGAGTGCGGCATAAGTGCCATGCCAACATTTCAGGTGTGGAAGAACAATCAGAAGGTGGATGAGCTGGTTGGTGCCTCAAAGGACAAGCTGCAGGCTCTTGTGGAAAAGTATGCTTGAAGTGACATAGCCATGTCATGCCATGCCTTCATTTCAGCTTGACAGGCGCCATGGGATGCGCATTTTGCTTTGCTATACAAAGTCTTCTGCAATGTGCTTGTTGCTGTGTAAGGACCACGCAAGATTGGCGTGAGCATGTTTTCACGTCGGCTGCGTCAAGTGCTTGCAATCTGTCCTTCTGATGTGTGGCGCTTTCTATTTTTGCTGCTTTTGAATGTTGATCAGTGACAACTTTCTAGCTCAAGTTTTTCAGAAGGAAGCCTACCTGGTGTGATAACAGCATCAATTGCTCGTGTGCCTGCCAGTACAGACTTGAATGTTTGCAATAGGCAAACCACCAGCTCAATCTTATAGAAACATGCATCTAATACCAGGTGGTACCAACAGTTTCATCACACTGTGAGCTGGCAAAATGGTCCTTGAAGTGACTTAGAGAGTCACTCAGGGGTAATTTGTTCCTTACGACTCTACCGTTGTCAGAGGCGGTGCCACTATGCTGGACAGCTGAGGGTCTGCATAGCAACTCAACAAGCTTGCTGAAGCGACCAAACACGCTGAGGATGAAAGCCACCGCCCATTACATACACAGTCAAGTCCAAATCGTCTCGAAATCTATGAAGCTAAGGCCCGGTGCCAGAACAAGTGGTCTTGACAAGCTCATGAAGGCCAGTGAATCTACAGGGCAGCACACAGCCCCCTTGATACAAACATGTCCCTGTAAGGCACCGCCATTGTTATCAGTATCATTGATGCTATAGGCTTCATCAAGGTTAATGGCTTTGGGAACTGGTGCAGTAGCAAAACTTCACTCAGCTGACCAGCCGCCACCTCCGGCACTTCTCAGCTTCAATGATAGCGTCTATTTGACGCACACACTGATCCAGCTGCCCCTGGCCATTGGTGACAACTGCAGCCCATAGCTTGACTTACACACAGGTTGGGGTTACAAATGACTTACACACATCACGCTGCAAACAGGCAATTGGTGTGCCTAGGGCAACAAATTTGGATGGCATTGTCAATGCGCCCAACATGGCTTACCATAGTCAAAATCCTTGAGGTGTGCCACCTCATCATTTGCTGTTTGCACACGCAGAACCAGCTTGTCCTGCCACACAGCACAAAACTCTGTGGGACTTGTAAACAGCATGGGGCATTGCAAGCAGCATCAGTCATGTTTGCAGAAAAGCTGATGAAGGTGCTGTGTGATCGTACCAGTGGCTCTGTTTTTCTCTCCAGGAGACGATGCACAAGCTCATGCTGAGACCTGGCCACCTGCATAACAACTGCATGACAGGCTGTTTTGGCCAACAACGTGCATCAGCAACCCAATTTGAAACATTGACAAAGCGGCTAGATAGGTCTAACGCTTAGGTCATGAAATGTGCGTCATCATGCAGCAAAGCAAAGCATACCAGGAAGATTGAAACTGCATCAGGCATGAGTCTGCGCATAGTTGCAGCCCCCTGAACATCCAGACGCAGGATGACATCTTGCTTGTTGGCCAGAGCATGTACAATTTGTGATTGTAAAATGCCCTTGTATTCACCATAAACAAGAGCATGTTCCAGCAGCTGGTCTGCTTTGATCCATGACTCAAACTTCTCTTTTGTAACAAAAATGTAATCTATGCCATCCACTTCTTTTGGTCTCATGGGTCTGCATGTATCAGATCAATTTCGAATCAGAAGGACTATGGCACGAGTGCTGCCTTACTAAACTATTCAGGAAGACATGTCTCCAGAACTTGCCTGGACGTTGCAGTGACAACAAAATGCAGTTCTGGACGTGTTTGCTGCAATTGCTTGATTACAGCATCCTTGCCGACTCCACTTGGGCCACTGATTACAAATGTCAAAGGTGGGGCTGATGAGACCTGCAATGCGTAGATGCTGAAAAGGCGACTGCTGTAAAGATCCTGAAATGACATGCTGCTGCTGTACCGTGCGGTCTTGGCTCAGTTCACCTATCTGCTGCTGAAGCTGAGGTAACGAGGCCAAATTAGACGAGGGCAACGCGTTGGTATCCTCAATAGCAGCAGGTGAAGAGGCGCTCTCTGACAGCGTAGCCCTGGCAAAGTTGACATAGAAGTGATGCTTGCGGGCAATGAGACTGCTACGACACCAAGATAGTCTGATTCCGCTGCTAGCAGCGGTGGAGTAAGCCTTCAGCATGCTGCGTCTAGGAAACGCCAGGCCTGCACCGTCTTCAAGTTTATAACGTGATATCTTTTCGATGCAACTCGCATCAGATTGGGACGCCGAGTCTACATGGATACAGCGTTCAAGATCGCCAACTGCGAGCAATCCAGCTCACTTTGCCTGGTCCTGCAGTTGAAGTGTGCTGCAGAAACCCGTGAGGGGGGGTCCCGGAGGAGGAAATCCGCCACTGTGAGGAAAGGACTGAAGAAGAAGAAGAAGCCTGATCGCTTGCAGCAGGGCTTTTTCATGATCCCAAAGTCATAGCTAGGTTTTTGAGGGAATGTTTTGAACATAGGAACACCCTGGTGGCAGCAGAATCTGGGAATACCCTTTAGTTTAGCTTAGAGTGTGTCAGCTGTGAACATTAATGTTTTCATAAGTGCTTTAGAACATTTGTCTGACACTTTCAGTCTACTGGTCCAATGGTCATGGTTGGCCCCAACGACCTTTAAAATCGAATGAATGAATGAATGAATGAATGAATGAATGAATGAATGAATGAATGAATGAATGAATGAATGAATGAATGAATGAATGATATTCAGTCTACTAATCATGGTTGGCCCCAACGACCTTTCATATCTAATGAATAATGAATGCCTCAGCAACCCTGCCTAGTGTTATTCATCTGTGTTTAACAAAATGTCAGTGACCTCCAGACAGACATGCTCCGTCGGCACTACAATTGTAAGCCTAGGCAAAGGCTAGAGCAAATGAAACACGCCTGATTCAAAGGTGACATCTGCACATGAAAAGCAAAACAATCATCAAAATCATGTATCGGCATCGTATGACAGCAGGGAATCGGCAGGCTGGGCATAGTCCTTTCAGACCCCATAGCCCCCAGAATGTTTGTCCCAGATATGACTCACAGGGCATTTTTTGCTGAGCAAGAATGACATACTTGGCATAATCTATCCTCCCTTTCAGTCTAAGCCAGCGTTGGTGACATAGGCAGCTCAGCGAGTAGCAGTTTGCTAAGGTCTCACGCGTATCTGGTCCGGACGGGGCCGGCAATTACCTCCGACACTTCGGGTCGTGAGTTTCCCTCACGGATGTCGACTTGGATCGAGGACCAGTTGCAGCAGCTGGTGTCTCCTGTGACAGCCACTACTTTCTCTTATACAGGTCGGCGGTTGGTGTATGCGCTGGGTGTCGGCTGACCTGGCCATCATCTTGTTGATCTCCGCAGGGCCAACACTATCTGCCCTGCCAGGCCTCACAAGCCTGTTTACTGCTGTGTTTGCGGGAGCATACGTAGGGTGGGGGCTTTATGGTCTGTCAGGCAAAAGAAGGTGTGGAGCAGGGATCCTGTACTGCTTTCTCTTGCACAGATGACTACTATGCCGTGCTTCCAACGCAGGGCGACACTGTCTTCATGCGTGATATCAATCGTGCACGGTATTGTCACCAACATGATTGCAGGATCGCAGGTATATTGCACAGAGTCGATGTTGCTAGGTCATACAAGTATGTCAAGCACTGCAACCTCGTGAACTGCCCAAACAGCTTTGCTTTTGCAGCTGGTTTCCCAATATCCTTTTTCCTTGGATGCACAAAACAACAGCAGTGCCAACTTTGTAATGCAACTTTCGGCGGTAAGATCTGCTGTCACAGCAGCAACATTCAGCTTGTTTGCTGAATTTACTGATCACTTAAGGTCTTGAAAGTTGTGCAACACATGTCTGATCCAATTCTCTGTAGCAGGCTTACATGATAGTCGATTTCTTCTTGTTCTTGCTGCCCTTCACTCCCAAAGACTTTCTGTTTGTGGGGCACCATCTGATGACCACTGGATACGTGATGTCCTCGCTATACATCGGCAGGGGTGGCCTATCATGCCTCATCCTGATGGTCCTGGGCGAAAGTACTAGTCTCTTTCAGAACTCCTGGCTTATTTCCAGGGAGCTAAGGCGGGAAAGCAGGGTCAGCATCATATACTTGACTTGCTGTGGTGCTAGCCGTTTCAGTTCTTTGCAAATCTATGCAAGCCATTGTCACAGCCTGCTGCATAATCAGTGTGTTGTTGGCATTTGCATCATCCAAATGTTAGCAACATACTGATGAGTTGCACACATGATCACGCTGCCAGCAACATGTAATGTGGATCAGCTGCCAGTGATTGTGTCTTGCCACAATGTTCATGATTTTCATCCCTGTCGTCAGAAGTGATGAGCTGCTACTTGACCAAATTATTCTGCATGCATTGCAGGCAGCAATGTCCTGCTTCAAGTTCCTCTCCCCAATATACACATATGTATTTTTATTTGTGAGGAGCATCTTGGCGCCACCTGTCATTGCTTGGTTCTGCGTTCATCTTCAATCTGCTCAGAAGCTGCCAGTTGGCTGCAGGTATATACTTTGCTGCATCTGCTGTGTCCAGCACAATCATATCAACTGGAAGTCATGCAGCATAATGAAGATGACAGCTGTAGTTCTGACAGCTATGCCCCACAGTGAGTCAAAGAAGACATTGCCATGTCAGATCCAGAGCATGCGCAGTGCTTGTTGCTGTCTGCTTGCTGACATGATTGTTGAGGGAATGTACTTGTGAAAGTGCAGGGCTTGCCTTCAGCAACATGCGTAGCCAGGAAACTAATGCCTAACAAGTTGGTTCACCTGTGGCTTAGCTGCAACTGAACATGTGAAGCCATACATTGCTGTTCTACAGGGTCACGTGGGCAGCGTTGGCTGCTGTTACTACAGCAGGCAGTCAAATATGGAGCTACAAGCTATGGAAGGGGCTCAAAAGGCAATCTGCTAAACACAAAGCAGATGTGATGCAAAGACCCAAGTCAGTGTGAGCATGTCCTCAAAAGGAGCGTATCAGACTTGCAGACAGCCTCTGAACTTGTATTCAAGGGCTTTGGTCCCATTCAAATGTGATCTTCAGATTGCAACAAACAACCCCAGAATAGCTCACTAACAATGCATGCCTAGCTATTTCATGTGATCAGCCATGTGAAATTGGTTTGTGATGTCAAACCACTATGACCTGCTGTAGAGTGCACCAGATATTCCTGCGTCTGAGTATTTACAGGTGGATAGCGGATGTGTTGTTCATGAGAGAGAACTAACTTGAAAAACTGCATACGATCCTGTTGCGCAAAAAAGGACCTCCTGGTGCCGGAGCATACTGCTGCCTAAGTGGCTGGAGAGCTGGCCAATGAAAAATCGTGTGCAATTCATCTGCAACAGCCACACCACCACAATGTGTGCACGCCCCACCTAGCCCTCGTAACATGCTGGCCTCCAGCAAACCGGCAAACTATAAGAATAATCGTAAATGAGAACCAAGTCTGAAGTGCTGAAAGCGTCACATGCGCATAACAAACTCAGGGAGCTGACAGTTCTGTCTATGGGCTTAAACCGATGGTGATGCGTGCATGCGACAACCTCAGTAGTCGGGGCTGCCCTGAAAGAGATCACAATGCCTTAGCCAGCCAACAAGTCTTATCACATATAGAAGAAGACCAAGGTGAAGTCTGGAGGAATTCAAGACAACATAGAAGCAACGTGAAAACCTGCATGTGATCCTGTTGCGCTAAGGATCTCATGGTGTTGGTGTTTGTGGAAAACCAAGAAATTGTAGCACAGAAAAGGCTAGATAGCAAAGTAGTTACAAGATATTGGCTTGATGCTGTAAGGCACCAACCAGAGCGCAACACGAATTTGTCTCCTCTCTGGTCAGTCGCAATGCATATCATCCGGCAGGAAACCCTGATAGGCTCTGATAAGCCCTAGCTTTCAGTCAGAACAGGCTCGTTGCACTTGCAAGCCAGTATCATTGGTGCTTTGTACTATGCAATGTGTCTAAAAATGTGAAGCACATCGAATGCACAGTGCGTCCCTGTCTTGATGACATACAATAACATAGAGCCTTCCCAGCTGAAAGACGAGACATTGGCAAGCTCATGCTGAGATACTGAAGCTGGCATTGCAGGAAGCAAAAGTTGCTGCCAGAACAAGTATGATGTTTTGCAGCAGCACATCTGAAGTACTGCGGCAGCTCAAAATCAAATTCAGCACATACTGACTAGGTGACAGCCAATGTCCCAAAATGACAGCCTGGATCAACAGTAGTTTTACCTGATGCTTATTGCGTCGCAGTGTAACATGTGTCCCCAATCACTTAGACAAACACGTCAGTCAAAGAAGCCTGCAGGCAAGCTGCTCCACAATTTGCATGGACAGGTCTAGCCTGGAGCAAAGAGGATGTTGCCTCTTGCTTGACCGTCTCTGCTGTCCTGGACAGCAACACAAAGCGTGTTGGTTTGTGACAGGAACAGGCAGGGCTGTTCCAGGCGGCAGACATGTTGATCCCAGTGCCACAGAAGTTGTTGGCAAAATTGGTTATGCTCATAAGCATGCACATGCATATCAGCAAGCAAAGCACTGCTACAAGCAAGCACGCTTGTTCTGTGCGTTAAGCACTAACAGCATAGATATCAACACGGTGAGGACTGTATTCACCTGACGTTGCTGAAGCCTGTGTGCTCTTGGCCATGTTGCGCAGCCAAGCGAGCCTTTCAACACGAGCAACTGTGTTCTCTCTAACAATAGTGTCAGGCCAGACTGCTGCGGCAATATTTGCTGCAGCCGACTCACTGCTCTGCTTTCTTGCCTCAGCAGTCTCAAAGGCAGCCTGAGCCTCTACAAGGTTTGCACAATTCTGCAAAAGCAGTGAGGTCGATTGATCAGGAAGATGCTGTCTGTTGAGGCTAGTGCATATAGGAGCCTTGCAACTGTGAGCCTTTGAGTGAACCACATGTCAGCCTGGAAATCATGTGCTCCAGGAATATGCAAGCCTAGGTGCACACTGATGTGCATGTGCAGCCGCTGTTGCAGAGAGCATGCAGTAATGTCGCAGTAACAGCACAGGTCAAGCACTGACTCTCTTTGCCAAAAGTACGACAAATGTGATTGCATTGAGGGCAAGTCAAACACCTTGTACCCAGAAATCCCAGTAGCATGAGCAGCCTCAGCATAACCATAAGGAATATGATACACAGCATGTCTGCCTGCACAGCATGAATCAACTGAGATGAGCACCAACTGACTGTCAAGTCCTATTAAGAGACAGACAGGATTATCGCACAGCTGTTTATGGTGCACACGACTCACACCATCTGTGAGGCACAATGAACAGCAATAATCCTCTGTTTTAATCTGCAGCAATGATCACAGAGTCTAGGAGACAAAAATGTGCACCATCAGCATTTACCAGCGCACATGTGAAACGAAAGCTCACCGTCCAGGACACTAGTGCACACATCCAGTGCGGAGAGGATGTGCGCAGCCTGCTCCTGCGCCGGGGCGCCTGCAAAGGCTGAATCAGGTGAGCATGGCTGGTACTGTTGTCCCATGCAACATCAGGTCTTGCAGCATTACAGCCATTCTGCCCAGCTTGCCAAGCAAAAAGCACATGCAGGCCTGCTCAACCATGTGAACATCACAGGAGCAATGTTGCACACGAAAACACCATCTCATGACTAGCTCCCAAGATTACAACAGCCAGTCAACAAGCTGGATAGACAAGCAGGGGCATGAAGAGGGCACAGATACTAACCTGAACAGATGCCACTTGGACGCAGCTTCTGCTCAGCTTGCTTTTTGTCACCAGTCACTGCTGCCTCCTGCAGACAAGCAGTCATTCACATTTAACTCACAAGTTGTTCAATGCTCAGTTGTATCCGTTGTTGCAAACACTACAATCAATTCATCAACCCATCAATCATCCAACCAGTCAGGTCCGACAGTCACTCACTTTTCAACCAATCAACAGTCCATGTATCCAATCACACATTTGCTTGTTCATTCCTGCATTTGCTGATCCCTTCCTTCCTTCCTTTGTTTCTTCAGTCATTCAGTCATTCATTCATTCATTCATTCATTCATTCATTCATTCATTCATTCATTCATTCATTCATTCATTCATTCATTCATTCATTCATTCATTCATTCATTCATTCATTCATTCATTCATTTGCATCTATGGCACTTGCCCTGTCAATACACACCTTTTGGGTGCAACTAGTGTCTAATGTGAATGGATGTTGGGGCGCAGATCTAGATCTAGACACAGTAGATACCTAACGGCTAGCACACCTGAGTGGGTGGGGGGGGGGGGGGTGGACACTTGCAGGTGAGCATCAACAATGGCTGAGCTCAGTGGAAACCCTTGCATGGCTCCTGTCAAGCTTCACCACACTCAATGCTCATAATGCTCAGACAAACCCTTCAGCAACATCACGCATTATGCAATGGGATGCGTCTGAGAGTACCTCAGTGGGCTCAGGTAATGGAGGGGCAATGGCGGTAGAAATGCTGTCAGCAACTTCCCACATAGCATTCCTCCAGTACCCATGAGCGGAGCAATTCTGCAGCAGAATGTTGCCTGACAGATGCTTCCCAGCGCCCCAAAATTGGGCCATCAGTAATGCATGCCTGCAAAGTCAAGCAAATGCACCAGAGCTTGCTGCTGCCAGACAAACAGTACAGTCACAGACAGACGGCAAGGGTGGCCGGACAGCACAAGCATTTGACAGAGCTACATCAGAATAGATGCCCTCGTCCACATCAGGGGAGCAAATGTGTCTTGACCAGCACAGAGTGGATGTAGCGCTTATCAAGGCAAGCCAGTAATATGCAATGAAAGAACTTGAGATGAACATCTTGGCGATAGTGTCATTAATGCACTATGTCTAGAGAATGCATCTTCTGGCAGCAGCCAGCTTCTAAATTGTGGTGCTTGACACATGGGCTGCAAGCTTATGGCAAAGCTTAGCAGGTGTGTCAATGCCAGGCCACATTTTGTTGCTATGAGTATTTGTCATAGGCCAGCTATGACCAAGAGTGGTAAAGGGGCCACACATCATCAGTCTTGATAGCATCATGGTGACAAAGAAGAAATATTCAACAACAGCTCATGTAAAAGTTGCTGATGCAGTACTACACGTGAAAGCTGCATGCAAAACAACAAAGAAAAGTGCAAAATGGTGTCCTCACAAAGGACAGGATTCTGTGTCAGCTACCTTGCAGGAAATGGTTCCTTAGAAATGCTTTGAGATTTGCTTTTGATGGCTAATATGCTCTCATAGCAAAACAATACAGACTTGCACGTGTCACGCCAGCAGCAAACGCATGAGCAGAAACAACTTGCACCATGGAGAATGTTGACAATATTGAATTGCTTGTGCACATGCGCATGGCAAGTGCACACCTGACTGTGCAAGGAATGTTGCTCATCACACGTACTGGTGAGACCTGCAGCTTGATGGGCCACAGATGCTGACATCAGAGGCCCTGCACCTGCAAGCCCAGCTTCAAGGCTCTGCTGACAAGAAATAATGTTTGTGGTTTGATTGCCATCAAGTAGCAGAAGCATGACATTCAAATGGTAAACATGTTGTAGACACTTGATCTGTACTGGCATTTCCAGAGTGTGCATGTAGCCTGGCTTGTATGCTGATTGCACAAGCACTGACGGTCGGTGGTAACAGCAGCAAATCCAATACAGGGCTAGACATGTGCACTTTCCTGAATTAGAAGCATATATCTGGTGCAATACCAGCGATTGGTGTGAATAGCACAGCTGCTGGTACTAACAGGTTCCAGGCAGCCGCCGCATCCAGTTGAACATCGGGTGCAGTCCAGCAGATCAGTGTCTAAGCTGTCTTTTGTGTGACATGATCGACCGTTCTACGAGCTCGCCGTGCGTCAGATTGCAGCTTGGGGTAGCCGTTGTCTGACAAGCAAAGAAGCACATATGTGTCACGCACGTGCCGCTTGCATGCAAGCTCTGCTGTGCTCAAAGTTATGACGGGCGCTTCACGGCTTGACCGCAGTGCGGTGAATTTGGCAGGTACCGACGAGAATACTCTTCTATGTTGACGTAGAAATCTTTCCGTGCATGCTAGGCTCGACAGCCGGTCCCTCTTGTTGTTGCATGCCTTATACTCTTACGCCGTACCTTGGAACGCCATCAAAGAAGACCAATGCGATTCTCAAATCTTTGCTGTCTTCGGAACGAAAGGGCTTTTCCTTGCGTTTACTCACATTGCCTTGGTACTTGTCGGGGATTCCGAAGCTTGTCGCGAGAACCCGGAATTGTCAGGCCGAGTCAAAATTTCGGCCTTGCTCGTTCCTTGCGCCTATTGTTAGATCACGTTATTTCAGTAACGGCTTGACACTACGACCCTCAAAATCACGACTGCACTGTAAATTTACGAGCTAGTGTGGCTTAGACTGTCTCGGTGGTGCCTTCTCGCTGGCTCGTCCTCGTTTGGCAGGTAGCCTTCTGTCTTTAGTCAGTACCTAGTCATAGTGTAAGCAAGTACGAGACCCGAGCATGCTGGCGTCGGGGGACTTTTTACTTCATCATGATTTGATTTGACAATATCTCAGTTGTCCCCAGTCAAGTACTCCGCAAAGTGAGCATGGAGCGATTTGCCACTGTTTCTCCTCTGTCTGCAAACTTCCCTGCACCCAGTGACTCAGACCAGTGGCTGCCACAAGACTTTCCTGACGACCTCTTTGGGGGCACCAGCGAGCTGAGTCAAGCACTTTCAGGTGACCCACTTTTTCTGGGGTTCCCTGGCAAGTAATTGACTTTCACTTTGTCTGCACACTGTTTCACATGGAATGGTGGATAGTTACTTACAACGATTAATGTGCAGCTGATGATGACAAGCTGTTTGACCTCCAAAGCAGCGCCAGCTTCCCAGATGCACTCTCAGAGCTTAGCAACTTGCAGGAGCAGCCAAATGATCGCCAGGTAGATTCTGCCATTGAGCATGGTGCAGCGAGATTTTGTCAGGCAGGCAGCAAATGAAATCTGACATTGAGCTTTGATGTCAGGTCGTCATGGCAGCAGCTGCAGCAGCTGGGTTGAACAGGAATGGCATTCGGCGAACAGCTTTCAGCACAGGAGATTTGCAAGCTCTTTCTGTCATGCCTTCAAAGAGCTCCCCTTCCCCGCCTGACCCTGCCCATGCCAGCCTTCACAGGTACAATGTCATCAATGTCAAAGCTGATTGCAAGCATACCAGCGCTGCATACTATCTGTCTGCCACAGCTTTGTGGCGTGGCCTTTGGCATCATGAAGCTACATTGATCTGTTAACTCGACAATCATTTGTGCACGTCAGCCTTGCATCTAGCTGGAGCAAAGGTATGCACCCTGCTTGAGTGTCTTCAACATATGCCCACAGTGTTTTGGACTGGCAGCACCCTGCTTGATTGCAGGACAATATCTGCAAATTTGGTCTCGGCTCAGCCTAGCCTGGCAACTGTCCCAGAGGGTTCCACCATAAACACTGGCTTATCCACCGGCATGCCTGCCATGCACTACACATCTGATGCCCTTGTACCCACTGAGGACCTCAGCAGCATGTCTGTAGAGGAGCTGCAGGCTGAACTAATTCGCACCCGCCAAGCTTTTCACTCTGCTGGTACGCTGCACAATTTGCCACAGGCTCTTGATGTGGTGTGCTGTCAGCTGCATGGTAGAAAGCATTGCCTGGCCTTGCCTGTGGTGCCCACCAGCCAAGGCAACCCACCACAGGCATCAGTACAGCAACAACTGTGTCACACTGGGCTGCCACATTGGTTCACTTTACATGTGAGGCACCAGCACTGCTGTTCTGCTGTAGCACATACATGGCATTGAGTGCCCTGCCACTGGTGAAGCACTCCCAATGCTGATCTTCTTACCCTGGACCCTGACAGCATGAGCACTTCACATGCTGATATCATGATGCGGCTGATGAGTATACATATAGGCTGTTGCTGCTATTCCGCAGGTCATGCCAACATGCCCATGTACAGTAACAGACAGGCAGGGCAGGCGTTCGTGTCGCAGCAAGGCTGCTTTGGCCCCATGGCCAGGCCAATGTACCCCCAGCCCACAGGCAGCTTTGGTGGTTTCAGCATGTCAAACATGATGACAACCATCCCCGCCTACGCTGGAGGCTTCTATCAGGATGCCTCTGGCAACCTGCAGCCCCTCACCCCTCAGACTGCCCCTGCTGTCACTGCCATGGAGGGCATGGACCCGCAGTCCCAGCAGATGGTGCAGGTACATGCCTGCTTATGCATGCAAGCTGCCCTGTTGTACGTGGAAAACTGTGTCTTAACACCAGGGGGGTACTGCTAGTTAGTGGAACACTTGAAGGAGGCGTGAAAACACAGCAGGCTGCTCACCAAAGGCAGGCAAATGCTGCATAACAATGGGACTTTGAGTTGCCCAAAACCTGCTGCTGTATCTGGCCTGCTGGTTCTTTGGTATAGTGGTAGAGCAGCAGACAGCATGCACCAACAATGGCTCTGTATAATAGTCAGCTTGTGACAGCTGAATATTTTGTGCCAGCCGTCTTGCCAGCTTGCACTGCTCAGATCATTTGATCTGGTCAGTCAGCAAGTTATGCCTGTAATAGAGCTTGGCTGTAACTTGCGGAGCTCAAATAAGGCATGTACTGAACATCTATCACTTCTGCAAGTGCCTTGCTTGCAACCCAGACTTCCAGTCATGCAGAGCTATGCTTGTGCCCAAGTGCATCAGAGTGCTTGCAGTCTTACCTTTCAGCTCTCAAATGCAGAGCTACGCTGATGCGCTCTTGTACCAGAACGATGGCGAGATGGGCGCAGTCAAGCAGGAGGCTGGCAGTAGCTGTACAGAGGCTGGCAGTAGCTGTGCAGAGGCTGGCCAAGCTAAGCAGGAACCAACATGCAGTGCATCTCAGGAAGGCAACTTGTGCAGGCCTACTGCCCCTACTGCCCCACCCACCTCCATGCCACCAGTCATTGCTACCCAGCAGCAGGTTGAGGCTAGGTGAGGCTGTTTGCAATGATTATACCTAGTCTGTTTGCTACTGTAGCCTTAGCAGATGTGTAGTATATGGTGTGCTGACATGCGATACTGTCAAGGCTCTAAAAATTCAATCCAAATGTTGTCCTTCTCAGGATTGACAACTAATTGATTGCACTTCAAAGCTGCCCGCGGTATGAGGCAGCAAGTTAAGCACTCGTTACATGTCACCACAGTCACCAGTAACAGGATCAATTTGTGTATTTGTCCTTCCTGCTGGCATTTTCATTTGCATAACTTTATAGTACAGTATGGCATGTCATGACTGTGACTTGCCTTGAACAGGCCTCAAGGACCTCTGTCTGTTAGCATAAGGCATTGTTGGTGGAAAAGGGCTCCATGGCTTCCCCTGTCACCCATGTGTAGCTTTGCATGTCAGGGACAGCTTTATACGGCGGTCTCAGTCAGCAGTGGAGTTGCGCTCCCTTGGCCTGCCCCACCACTCTTCTGACCTCAATCTCAAGGAGCTGCAGCAGGTCACTGTGGAGCTGACCACCCCTGAGGGCCACGTCTACAAAGTAGGCAGACTTTCCAATGAAGAAAGGGCACAGAAGATACTCAAGTACGTCATGTATTGCAAGCTGGGCTGATCTCTTTCATGTGTGGTAAAGCATTGAATGTCTGCCCTCAAAAGATTTTTGTGGTGCAGCATGAGATGTGGCAATCAGAAAGCATATCACTGCATCAATCTGGCTTGCATGTGGTGAGAACATTGCATAAATGCTAGCTGGCACCTGATCCTTCTTTGCAACACAAGCCTCCTTGCAAACCTTGCAGACGTGACAGTCATTCTCGCTTGCAAGCTGCAACCGTGCATGGTCAGTCACGGAGACTTCACATTCTCAGGCTGGTCAGCCGCACACGTGCACCAGTGCAATTGACAGCATCTTTTGGGCCATGTGTTGTAGGTACCGCCAGAAGCGACATGAGCGCAACTTCACCAAGCGTATCAAGTACATGTGTCGCAAGACCCTGGCTGACACCAGGCCTCGCGTGAGGGGCCGCTTTGCGCGCAATAATGATGCTGGCGCAGTTATGCCCCATGAAACCAAGAAGGCGCTGGCGGCTAAGGCCAAGGCTGGCAAGGCAGCAGCAGCTGCACAAGGCCACCAAATGCCAGGTGCCTCTCCTTCTGCTTGCATGCTCTGCTTCTTCAATCTCTTCCCATCACACCTGGCTGCCACTTCTACCCTGAACTGCTGTCTGTCAATGTGATTTGACACCTCATCACCTGGAATGTCAGCTGCAAATTGTATCAAGACATTTACATCTGCGTGGGTTGCTTGTTTGTGAAGCTTTGTGGGCTTTCTGTGTTGTCCCACAGCCGTGCTGTCTAGAATGCATCATCTATGCTCAGTACTGCCCTAATTTGGGATCTAAAGCAGACATGTTCTCAACATGTGAATCATCGTCATGAAGCATGACGTCACACTGTACATCCTCAATATCATGAGCACCCCTGAAAGAATAACAATGCTATCCCACAGGGCTTCAGGGAGTGTCAAGTGATATCCTGCATGCCGTTAGCCATTTTTTGTTGCTATCTTGCGGGGTTAGTCTGCCCTGCAAAACAGCTTGAAATCATATAAATAGCATAAAGGCTATCCCAGAGGCCTCAGGGGAATTCATCATGCTATCCTGCACCACCTTTCCCGCAGGGTTGTCAGAAATTATGAGGTTTCCTGTATACCCCAAAGTAATTAACCATTGCTCGATGACATCGAGGACGTACAGTAGACGTTGTGCTGAATGTGACATCATGGTTGTTCGTGCAGTGGGCATGCATTTGCCTGGCCATGTGCAGCCTCCAGCAGCACAAGGAGGTATGGGTCAGAGCAACCCTACCTTTGCGCCCAATATGGTTCCAGTGTTGCAAGCCAGACCAGGCAGCAGCACAATGGGACAGCCCTATCGGGGGCAGCTAGGAGCAGGTGCCCTGCCTGCATCTTCTTTCATGCCCATCATGCAACATCAAGTCCATTCCACACAAGCTAGCGTGCCTCACATGTCATCCATGCAGCCGCTGTTGCAGAATGGCTCATTGATTTCCAGTAACTCTGGACAGCAAGTTCAGTTTGGTCCAGCCATGCCCCATTTTCAGCAGCAGCCGGCACAACAGCATCAGGCACAGCAGCAGCACATGCAACAGCCTTCGCAGTTTGAGAGGCTGTCAAGCAACGATCAGACAAGATCAGGATACCAAAATGGTGTGGCTGTTGTTTCGCAAGGCCAGTGTGCCTCACCACAAAGTATTTAACACTGTCTCTGCCCAATGACAGCCCACTCTTTGGGCAGCCTTAGTCATGTGAACAGTGTTGGTGGTGTCGAAGCGGCCTTGCTTTGTGCTTTGGTGTTTGCCAATAACGCTTTGTCTGCAGGAAAATGCTTTTGTACATGTGTGCATAAATTATGTGCGGTGTTGTTTTGACAACATGTGCTATTCACTAGTTCTTGTGCAGACAAACTGATGCACAGGCTTCAAAAAAGCCCTCTGACATCAAGCAAAAGATGTTAGTGCTTTCTAGAATATCTAGATTTGTTTACCTATCGCAAGGCTGTGCTTACATTGGAGTCTGCATTTGGAACGAGTGTGTGAGAACACCTGAATTCAGCTGTGTCAACTTGAGACTGGTCTATATTGTTAGTCTGTTCATTTTCTTGCCTTGATCTTCATGGTGAGGTGAACCAACGTCGATCTTGCTGTGTACAAGTATCTAATGTACAGCCGACATGCATCATTTTCGGCATAGGGTTCTCCCGTTGGTCAGGACCGTCCGTAACTTCAATATCTTCGTTTATTGATCAACTCAAAAAAGCGTATCCAACAAATTCATCATGCAGCCTGTCCGAAGATGATTAAATTTGTTGCACAGTCATTTCCGAGAATTTTGTGCACACAAAATATGTTATTTCTTATATTCCGGACCACCCCCCCCCCCACATGGTGACTAAAATTTCCGAGAATATATAAATTACAGACGGTATGGGCAAGCTTTCTATAAATGTGCCTAACATAGTGTTATACATGTTCGCTAGCCTGACATGCTTGAAAGTCAACAGCAGCGAGCCATGTGCGATTAAGTTCGAATTCGCTGTCGGTGACATATCATATGATATGCTTGATTGCTCCCCTTATGGCTGAACAGAAGAGTACAAAGCCCACCCTGGAGAAAAGGTTCTCCAACAACAGCTAAAGCACTAAAAGCCACCGTAGCCATTGTCAGTGGACAACACACTGTCATTGTGGTACATGCTGGCCTCACACTGTTCAGAATCTGCCTGATTGTCAGTAGCTTCCTGCTGTATCGCTGAAGTATGGCTGTATCGCTGAAAGATCGCTGAAGTATGGCTGAGACTGACACCCATAAATCCCACAAGCACAGCGATGGCTCCCAACATCATAAAGGCTGCAGATCCATGACTGTGCAGCCATTCTGGTGTGCCAAAGATGCCCTCCGCTGCCACAGCCATTGGTACTTGTACAGACAAACCTACTGTGGCTACTGTGGGTCCTGCACACCAGTTTTGCTTGTTTGAGCTTGCAAGCCGTGTCTTGTGATGCGACGGCTTGAGAAAGGGGTGCAAGCCAGCATACCATAATGGCCAGAAGCAATCATAGCACAGCTGAAGCAGTCAGGCAATGAGATTTCACAGAGCGCACAAGCAGACAATCAAAGATGCTGAACCTGCAAAGACCCAACAAGCGCCACGTGCTGCAGAGGCACAGCTATACCTATCAGCAAGACAGCTCTCGCCCAGAGGTAGTCAGAAAGAACATTATCAAAAATTCCTGCACACAAGCAAGGCTGCTGAATTCGAGACCTACAACAACAAGGTAGCTTGTACAGGGCAATGCACAGGGACCAGCAATATGGAACAGTTTCACATTGTGTCACATTGTGTGATTTGCGTCAATCAGAACCTGTTTTGCAAAGCCAGCATGCTAAAAAAACTCTGCATGACAGGTAGAAGGTCAAAAGGTGAGAAGTGACAGCAGCAAAAGAGTGCACACCTTTGCAGACAGCAAGAAGGAGCAGCCAGGCTGTCATGCCTTGCAGCTGCACCACAGATGTCAGCCACAGTATGATGAGCACTGGTGCCATGAATACCAGGTTCAGCAATCCAATGAAGCCAAAAAAAGTGGTCACATCAGCATACTCATCATTTGGGAGCATTTGGCGGATCGCTATGGTGTAAGAGGCATACAATAGTGATGACAGCAGACACAGCATGTCTCCCACAAAACTTTGCCGCCCTTCACTGTGTGAACTGTCACCTAATGTCACCATTACCACACCTGAAAGTCATATAGCTTGAGTCAACCAATGGGTACGCTTCGAACAACATAGCAAAAGAAGCCCTCTGCTCTGTGTACCGTCATTTCTGACACTCTCTGTGGCAGATTCTGACACTCTCAGTGGCAGGTTCAGAACTTACCAGCAATGCAGACCACGATTGAGCCCAGCTTGACAAACGTGTACTGTTCTCCAAGCAGCAAACAAGACAAGGCAAAAGTAAACAAGCTGGATGTAGAAGACAAAATCGTGTTTGAGGTGACGTTTGTCATGGAAAGACTAAGGTTGAAGGTCAGCTGAGCACCAAACCAGAGAGGCGCAACCTGCAGGCCAGTGACTTTGCTGGTGTCAAGTTGTAGGCTCGCGCTTCTAGACGTGAAACCAGTGCATGCAACACGACTCACTACTAGCGCTGCGTGTCTGAGCTGCTCGTTGCCGACAGTCTGGCTCCAGGACGAAATTGGTGCAGAGACGTTTGGAGTGAGTGGTACATCTTGTGCAGAGCCACCACGATCTAACAGCTGCTTGTCTTCAAGCTCTGGCTGCGCTTCTGACCTGCGTATGCGCGCACTTCCAGAAATTGACAGCTGCAGGGGTCAGTGCACAGCTTTGACCTACCTTGGTATTGGCGTAACTGTATGCTTTGTAGACAAGGCGGAAATGGGAAGCAGCACAATGAAAAGACTGTTAGCAATGTAAGTCAGCACGAAGGGGTTGATGCCGTCATTTTCAAGGTCTTGCACCAGAAAAGACGCTGCAACCCAGATCACTGCCACACAGAACACAAAACACAGTCCCAAGGCTTGCTCTTGTTGGCCGGAGTTCAGCTGTGACCAATAGTTCAATGCAGGCATCGCACACTGTGTCAACTTTGCACTGCACTGCTCTTGCACAAACCTTCGTTTCGGACTGCAGGCGTTACACGTATATGACTGATATTCGCTTCCACCCTCGTTTGTCTTTTACGCGGTGTCTCTGCTGAGCATGTCCTGTCTTGCCAAAGGACCTGGTGTCCGCCACAGCCGCTATTCCCTTGAGAACGGATTCGCTCCAATCAGGTCCAACCAAGTCAGCCCATGCGAAGCCTTTTCGGGCAGCGTCAGGGTCCATGCAGAAGTAGATCATATGACTAAATTCTGTGATGTAGACTTGTTTTCAAAATCCAGATGACTGTGTGCTAACTTCCCAAATTGCTACTGTACACTGCTCAATGAGGCTGTGAGAGTGCACATTGTAGCTGCAGATAGCGTGCTTACAAAAGCATGTGAATGTTGAGCTGGCACTGATGTTGAGTTGGCTGCCATATGCTCACTGATAGCTGCAGCTGCAGCAACAAAGTGCTGCAATGCTAAGGGAGCTTGTGCTGTTACCAATGTCTGCAGTGGAATATCAAAGCACCATTCTGAGGCAGCGCTTCAACTTTGCACAGTGCCATTCTAACAGCAATTGAAGTGCTTTGCAGGCAATGGCAGCCAAGAACAACAGGTGAAGCAATCTACAATCTGCGACCCCGTCGTCCACCCTTTCTCCTGGTTGAGTCAGTTGGGATTGGTGTGACATCCTCTGCAGACAAGCATTCACTCTTAGAAACACAGCATGTTTGGGCATACACATACATGCATTGACAACTTGCTGACAGCAAGATTGTAGACAGCAACAGCAACAGCTTTGAGACAACGCAGAGGCAGCTTACCTATGCGACCAATTTTGATGCCTGATCTTGCCAAAGCACGCAGAGCACTCTGAGCTCCAGGTCCAGGGGTCTTGGTCTTGTTGCCACCAGTAGCACGAAGCTTGATGTGTACCGCGGAAATGCCCAACTCCTGCGGTGTCAACAGGATTGATGCGCCTGAAGATTCCTGCCTTGCAATAGGGATCGCTTATCACCAAGAAATATAGGTTATACCTTGCACCTGACTGCTACGTCCTGAGCAGCAAGCATAGCTGCGTATGGGGAAGACTCATCACGGTCAGCCTTGACCTTCATGCCGCCAGTGACGCGGCACAGAGTTTCCTTGCCGGAAAGATCAGTCACATGTACAAAAGTGTCGTTGAAGGAAGCAAAGATGTGTGCAACTCCAAACACGAGCTCTCCCTCTCGAGTCGCGGGTCCCAAAGACACATTCTCCTCACCACCTGCTTTCTTGACCTTAGGAGCCATGTTGGCAACAGGCCCTGCAGGATGGACCTTTTACCTTGACAGCAACAAAGGGCGTATACAAGGCGGCGACTCGAGAACAACTTTGCTCGATAGAAGAAGAAGAAAAACGCGAACTGTAATCTCTCTCTCTCTTCCGTTGCAGCAGATGCCTTGACACCGCGCAGTGCGCACAGCGAAGTATTTGGGGTTATTAACGAGCACGAGGATCCCCTGATACCGATCATCTATCAAGCGTGCCCGATGCCGAGCTGATGTTTAGATCACTGCTTTGATCACGCACCTAGCATCGGTTTGCTAACATGGGCCAGGCAAGTCGTTGTGGCTGGCACTCATGGTCGGTGAGCACTTTGCCCAAGCTGCAATGGTGTATGGCAGGCCATGAGCTTTGGCCTCACACAGTATGACGTTGAAGACCTTGTCAGATATAGCAAAGACTGCTGTGAGTGCTGCTTGCTGTTGGGTTTGAGCAGATTTTCTCTGCGTCAGCCACCCTTCTTGAGACTCATGTTGTGTCATGCAGTCACACAAGGAGAGATCGAAGCGCTGTATCAACGCTTTCGGTCCCTGGATAGAGGTCACAAGGTAGCTGTGCAGCACATAGTCTGTCAAAGTGCATTCGACAAAGTCTGGTTTGAATGCTGGTCAGGGATACATCTCTGCAGAGGAGTTCATGAACATTCCTGAGCTATCCATAAATCCACTGGCGCACAGACTGGAGCGTATCTTTGAAAGCGTCAACTTCAAGGTAGCAAGTGTGAAGGCGCAGCTAGACTCTATGAATACTAACAGCGCTACTGTCACTCGGGCTTTGCTGCTATGCTTCAGGACTTTGTGCTCTTGTTGTCTGCCTTCAGCACTCGAGCTGCTGTGGAAGACAAGGTGCACCTCATCTTTGCAGTGTATGACAGTGATGGGGATGGCCTAGTTTCGGCAGATGACATGGAGCTGATGCTCCGGCAGCTTGCTGGCAGCACCCTCAGGTAAGAGGGCATCACTTTGTCTGTTCATATATGCTTCCACACATTCTGCCTGTGCCATGTGCAGCCATCAAATGATGTGCTAAGCTGTCTTGTTTTGACTACCATGCATTGTGTTTCAACTGTCTGGCCACATCACCAAGTTACAGTCCATGCAGGCAGCATTCACTTCAGCATGTTTTTGTCAGAGTAAGCATATATTTGTCAGAGCAACAACATGTGGAAATGCATCCACTGATACAGTCGACTTATTATGTTGATTTGCTCATGCTGCAGTGATGGTGACTTACAAACGCTCGTGAGCAGAGCCTTGCAGCAAGCAAGCGCAACAAAGGGCCTAACACGCGAGCAGTTCAGCAAAGCTATGAGAAACACAGACCTGGGTGCCATGTGTGTCAGCATTGATGCAAGCATGTTCTGAATTCAACAACAGAGCTGTCAGCATCCAGTGGGCAGGAATTCATAGATAGTCTTTTGTACCTCAAGAGTCTTGTGGGAGGCCAATGTAATTTGCACCTTTGTCTAGGAGAGGTGGAGATGCTTTCAAGACAGTGACAGCGTTATAGCAACATTTTGGAGGACTTGGTCTTGATGGGCAGCCTAGTGCAGCACGTGTGCGCTTGTCTGTTTGCAGCTGTTGCGTGCATATTATGACGAATTCCGCTTTTTCTCTCTGAATAATGATGGAAATACCTAATTCGTCATAAAGGATCTGTTGCCCATGTGTGTCAGTAAAACGGCGCACATCAGATCTCTGCCTGAATTGTGTGACAGTGCTTCAACCCTGTGAGGGCTGCTGTACAGACATGTCCCAAAACCCATCAATCAATGCTTGTTTGTCAAGCCGGCTGTTTGGTAGAGCATGAACTCGGTTGTGATAAAGCAAAATCTGCTGCCAAAAGTGAATCCGTAAAAGGAAGCGTCCATATTCTGCAAGCACTATTTGGTTGGTAGTGCTTTCTGACACCAGTCAAGCATCGGAAACTGCCCAAACTTCACAAGAATAGCTCACAATGAGTTACACCAAAATGTCAAACAGCTTGCATATGGTGGCAGGATCAGACAGATGTAGGGAGATGCAACGCCATCGCATGGCATGCACTGCCTTTTTCCCAGAGCTAGCGCTGTGTTTTCCGGTGCTAGCAGCACTAGGTATAGGTATTCAACACCATATGCCATGTTTTTGGTGGCATGAAACACAAAACCAAGGTGTCTGTACTCAGCATGACGCTCCACAGTTGTGCCGTTGAAGACAATTAGTTGCAGTCAGACTTGCGGGCTTCAAAGATCACAACCTTTGTTTTACTGAGGTTGACTGTGAGCTGGCTGAATTACATGAAATTTCACGTGCGAGGTCTGTTGCTGCCACGATGGCAATCGTTGGAAGGCCAATTCTGTGCTTGAACCTGCGACTCAGTCCATCATCAGCTACACATCGTGCCAAAGAACAGGGTGATCACCCATTGTTCAACTGAAAACTGCAGCTTTATAGGCTTGAAGCCAAAAAGTGGAGTCAGAGTTATCGGTCTTCAGCAAGCTTTCATCAAATGCAAGCTTTGGGTCGGACCTTGCGTAAAGTCGTGCAGTTACAGCCCCGGCTAGCAGATGCAGCATGTCGGGTCACAACCAGTGCTGCCTCTGAATCGCCCGCTGCTGCGTCAGCGGCCTCTAGCCAGAAGGGTGCAGTGTCACGAGAGTTTCAGGTGCAGTCACACCCTCATTCACTCTCAGACAGACCATGCCACTTATGGCATTTCTGCTGGCCATGATTCGTTGTAGGTTGTAGACTGTAGACTGTGACAACAAGTTACTGCAACTTGGGCTGCCTTGCTTCCATCACTTGCTTTTGGCCTGTCTTGCTCAGTATGACCTGTCTCTGTAGATATATCGGTGGGACCCCGATCGAGAAGACAAGCCTGCATATCAGAGTTACCAAGTTGACATCAACAGGTCAGCACCTCATAGGCAATGTTTGGCCTGCTTGTTTCTCACGCGTAATTTTGCATGCTCGTTGCAGCTTTCCTTTTTGAGCAATATGCATGGGAGCAATTCACTGCTGTGTACATTGTCCCTTAACCGAATTGCATTTGATGATGCAGCTGTGGTCCTATGATGTTGGATGTCCTTTTCAAGATCAAAGATGACCAGGATCACTCTCTTGCCTTCCGGCGATCTTGCAGGTGTGCAGTGCACATTTGTCCTGATGGTCCATACCTGTTGGTATATAGTGGCATTCTCCTTGTGTGGTATTGTTCATACTGAAGGTATACAAGCACCTTCTCAAACTTGCCACAAGCCAAACAAAAGCGCTCTGTGTGACATCAGCACAGGCTTTGGGTACACGTGCACAGGCGTGATGACATGCTCAGTGTATGTACCTCATGTGGCAATTGATGCATCAGTTGCTCCTCATGGACAGGCTATTCAACATGAGTTGCACAAACCATTGCCAGTAGTGCACATCATTGCTGAAAACTCTGCCTGCGGTGACAGAGAGGGTATTTGTGGTTCATGTTCCATGAACATAGATGGTACCAATGGGCTTGCCTGCCTGACCAAAGTTGACAGGGACCCCTCCAAGGTTTCCAAGATTGCCCCCCTTCCCCACATGTTTGTCATCAAGGACCTGGTGGTGGATATGAGCAATTTCTATGCTCAGTACAAGTCCATCAAGCCTTACTTGCAGAAGAAGGAGGAGGACAAGTGAGCAATCAACTCTCTTTGTCTCAAATCAGTCTTGCTCGTTGCTGCTATGTTGCACAGAGTACACCGCTGCTCTCACAGGCAAGTTGCATTCACAGCTGCATGTCTGCCAGCATGGCGCTCACAGTCATCAAAAGATTCAAACCTGCATCCTGTCCTTTCCAATGCAAGTCCTTCTGAGTTGTGAGGGACAAGTTGGTCACTGTCCTGTCTGCTTGTTGCAGGATTGCAGGCAAGGAATTCCCCATGACCAAGGATGACCGCAGCAAGCTGGACGGGCTGTACGAGTGCATTCTGTGTGCCTGCTGCAGCACCAGCTGCCCCAGCTACTGGTGGAATGAGGACAAGTACCTTGGGCCCGCTGTCCTGCTGCAGGCCTACAGGTATGCAACCTACCTTGCCCCTTGTCGGCGCTTCAGCCTAGACAGTATGTTGCCATGAGGATCGGCCTTGCATCCATGATCTTGTTCATCTGCCATTAGACAAGGCAATGCTCAATTGATAGCTTGTTAACATGGACATGTTCTTGACAGATCGCCTTTCTGTTGTTCCTGAGAACATATTTATGTCACCCTGATTGTCTGTGTGATGTGCATACTTGCCCTTCAGCATTGAGCATAGTCTGCTGATGTTTGTTGCTGGGTATGCCTTTCTTAGTTGTGAGCGTTCTCCTTGTTGGCCACCATGCATAGTGCTCATCACAAAAGCTGTCTTTCTCAAAGGTGACTTTTAGATTGGTGCAAACAAATCTAATGCCTGGAAAGCTTGTGATGAGGTTATACAACAGCCACAGATTGTCATGCTCCTCGCGCCAACTGTTTGATGATTGCATGGCTTACTTGTGTAATCATTGTGTTGCATGTGTAGGTGGATCATAGATGCCAGGGACGACTTCACACAGGAACGCATGGCTCAGGTTGATGACGCCTACAAGCTGTACAGGTGTCATCAGATCATGAACTGTGCCAAGGTCTGCCCAAAGGGCTTGAATCCTGGCAAGGCAATTGCCAAAATCAAGCAGAGCATTCACAAGGGCCAGGCTGTTTAGGCTGTTTGTACTGAGCACATTGCAAGGCTGGAGTTCTGTGTGACAACAACATTGTCACACCTCTGCACATATGATTTTGCTGCTGTGTATCCAGCATACATGTCTGTTTGCCATTTGCACAGCACATGTGTACTCATAGAGTAGCATGCACGTGAAGTGCCACGTGGGGGTTTATATATGTTGCTCGATGTGACACTCTGTGCAAAATGCTTGCTTGCTCTAGTGGTGTTCCAACACACTTGCCAATTAGTGGTGCTAGTGGTGTTCCAACACACTTGCCGACTAGTGGTGTTCCAACACACTTGCCAACTAGTGGTGTTTCAACACACTTGCCAACGTCATTGTTGCAAGACATTGGTATTGGCCCGTTCTCAAAAAAACCAGTGAATGGTTTGCACATCAACCATCTCACTTTTTGTGCGGAGTGTGTTGCAAAAAGGACTGCTGACCACAGAAGCATGCACTCAGGTCTGCCTAGACTAGTGACTTACTGTGGCCTCAAAATCAATCCTGAGTTGGTCATCTCAGAGTCTGCGCTTTAGTATTGCTGAGGAACAGCACAATAAGGGCGTTGGCCAGCGTGCACTGCATTGGGTCTCGGAACAGCACGATTTCGTACATTTGTTACTGTCTTCAACCTTTTACTGTTCGTTGCTGTCCAATCAGTTGGCCAAAAATCATACTGAATCTAAACGAAGGAATATAGCATGCTTGCAAGGCAACTGTTCCGCCAAGAAGCTATCATACACTCTGAGAAGATACAACTTACGAAGCTTAGTGCAGCTATCCATGTGCTTTGTCTAACTCTAGGCCAAATGCTGCACAAGAAATCAACAACAATGAATTTGTGTCTGTCACTCCAATGCAAGTGACGCAATCAGTAACACAGTGGACTTATGCCATTGAATACAGTTCTACAAATAAAGTTCATTCGAAACCTAGAGCACCAATCAATATGGCTGGTAAAGACCTATGCATGCACAAGCAACTACCATACACTAAATCTCAAGTACATGGCCTGCAGTCTAACCTGCAAAATTGAAGGACCTTTACGACAGGTAATGTACCAAACAACAAAACATACAGTTGCCCAGATGTACATGCACACAGAGTATCAGTGCAAATATCAGTCACAGAGTGTGAGTGCAAATATCAGTCACAGAGTGTGAGTGCAAATATCAGTCACCCAGTTTAGCAAATGTGCCTTGCTCGGCCTCTACGAGTTCTGTGACAGTTAGGCCTGTGTGGTGATGGTGACTGAAAATGCGTCTGTGAAAGTGTCCACCACACTCTGGGCAGTCCACAAACCTCTTGCCTAAGCACATAGGGCAGGGCTCCTTGTGGTTCCATTTGCCCTCCCAACCGACAGCACCTGTGCCACTGCACAGCGTGCACCTACAAGGCCAGGAATGCAAGTGACATGTGCTTCAGCATGACATTACACATGAAGCCACCTGTGATACAGAAGTAGCAACAAGCATGCAGATGGAGTGCAGCGCCTTTGCTTGCATGTTTTGTGCATATGTAGCAGGCACTCAACAAAGTGTGAGCAGGGCATTTGGTCGTTGTGCTGTAACTGATATGCAGGCCTGACAAGCCCACCTGTTGATGCCATAGCCATGGCAAGTGCTGCACTCCCTTGCAGCTGACTCCAGCCGTGACCGTACTGCAGCTGAAATTGTTCCCGCCACAGTGAACAAAAGCAGCAACTGCATCACACTCAAGGCTCAGTGCATGCTGTAAAAGCCATCAAAGATGAGTATCTTCACTCACCAAAGACATTGGGCCGCTTGGTTTGCCAACTTTTGTCAGCCTTGCTACCCCTCTGCCAGGCTGCACCCCAATAAACACTCGGGACAGTGAAGCTGGCTGATATACAGACTGCGTCATGCTTGTGCTGGCAGACTGGGGTTGGTCCACACCCTCAACGCTTGGTGCTGCGCAAATCAAGATCATCACGCCAATTATAACCAGCATTGGGACTACTTCCAAAACACGCTCTGTTTTTAGGCTCACAGAGGTACAGTAGGCAAAGCAAAATACCTGTAGCACCCGCTTGCTGCAGGCTGTCGCCGTCTACCCCTGTGTAAGAAGAGCATTGCGCAGGAACAACACCTTGCGATGGCTGCTTCGAAAAGCGGACTTGCTTGCTTGATGGACGCTTTTGAGAAATATTTGCCCGGTGAACAAACTTGTGACCTATACTGACGCCTTTACAGTATGGCACGCTGTTTCTAGCCCTAACCCGCGACAGTGATGTTCGGGCGCTGTTAGTAGGGTGATGAACGGCCATTCCTTAAGATGTCGATGGTATCAGACAGGCTTATCAATTTGAGCTAGCTCGTCACTTGGGCAGCAAGGACACACGCAGGCTGATCTGCTTCGCGTTTCTGCGCTTAGTACAGAGCTCACGTTGTTTATCAGTCACGCTATTTCCGTCGCGGCTTCGTGCAATAGAATACCTGCTGGGGCTGAACAGAAGTTAGTCATGCGGAGAGGGTACACATGAGAGAAATGAACGATTGCAAGCGATGAAAACATGCTCACGCTCAACTGGATGACTGCCGGACATGACAGCCACGAAAGTGTAGCTTTTCGACCCATTTGGTAGTGGTTTCGACACAGGGCATGTTGCAAATCGCTTCTTTGCAAACCGCAGGGCCTCGTGGGGTTCAGGCTTTTATCGGCAATGCCGGGGTGAGACAAACACAGCTTGTTTCCGGTGAGGCGTGTGCGTTCTCTCGCTGCATTCCGAACAATGCAGAGTGATCTCTGTCATACGTTGAGTGGCAACTCTGTTGCTGTGCCTGCTCACAGCACGTTCTCCTAGGCGTACCAGAGCTTCTCTGTTGACACTCAGCGCCTTCGTCCTGGTTCCCACTGGTTGGTCCTGTGCAGCAATTGCTATCGCGTGTCATGATTGCTTAGTCAATCGTTGGGACCCAATGCTCAGGTGATGGTTCGTGCGACCACTTGGATGATCAGTCCATCTCGCTGCCGTCGGAGATTGTGTTGAAAAGCGGTTTGTTCGAGGTAGGGGTGCAAAGCTAATGGATGCCGGTACGGCTTGGTTTTAGCATAAGTGTGCAAGGCTTGAGCGGATGCAGGTTGGAAGAGAGTCCCCAGCTGATATTGTAGTAGCCGTCCCAACAGTGTCTACAAGGCATGCAATGCTGAGGCTAGGTACCAAGCTGCTGCTTTGAGCTTGCGTGTAGCAGCAGCTGTATATTTGCTTAGGGGCAAGGGGTCCATGCAGACCGTTGACAACAGCCCTACAATGAGTCAGGCTGCCACAACTTCTTGCATGCATCATTCAGCGTTTATTTGCATGGGTACATGCAGAGAACAGTAAAGTCAGTGTTACAGATCTTAGCAGCACAAACGGCACTTACATAGATGACGAAGAGCTTGTCCCACTCAGAGCAGTAGAGATGTCAGTTGGTAAAGAAGTAACATTTGGTAAGGGTCTCTGCATTCTCACTTTGTGCCTCAACTGTATACATAGTCATCATTCTCTGCTAACTATGGTGCAGGAGACATGTTTTTAGCCAAGTTCAAGCTGGAGGAAAGGAATTGAGTAATCTGCACAACTGTGGTCCATGAGAATATTCACTCAGCTTTTGTAGCCATGGACATCTATATATGCTGGTGCTGAACCAACAAGTGCACAAAATGTATGTTGCACTTTACAGCTGCAACAAAGGCGTATTATGTCCACATAAATGCGGTGCTGCAGTTGCAAGGATATATATGTATGTAAAACTTGCTTTTTCTCCCCTGTGCACAACGGGTGAGATCACTCTTCAACGATATCGTAGCTTCTGTGCATGACTGCGTTGGATATCGAGCCTGCACTCGAGCTATGCAATGTCTTAGTTCCGTCGGTGCTTGAAATCTGCACGACTCCAGGAAAATAACTAAAGGGTTTTGGGCACCCTGTAACGCAGGGCAGTGTGAATAAGACTCCGATCAGGCAATGTAAATGGGCGAAATTCTCACGTTTTCAAGGCAGACTATCATCGTCGTCCATCGTTCGCGCAGGGCTTTGCGATGAAGGCGCGATGATTCCAAAGTACCGATGCTTTTGTTATTATGGACAGTAAGTCACAAGCATTTATTGGCGATGATTTGTTCAACTGTGATACTCACTTTCACATGCATGCTATCAATGTGACTGTGTCAGTTGCAGCTGATACAACTCTGTGTCTGAAGCTCGTGCATGCACTCCTGATGCACCCATCACTATAATGGAGCAAGAGCAGGAGTCGCGGGCAGTCCAAAAGAAATGCGTGACATAACATGATGCAACAACTGTCCAACACTATGATTTGATGATGTGGTACTCTCGAAGCTACCTCAGCAGGAAAACCATTTTCTAGCTTATGAGGTCTGCGGGGAGGGCTACCCTTGTGCTGACAGTAAAGCATGAAATGCAGAAAGAAAGGCCAAACAAATGACACCATGGAGCACAAGGCACTGGGGATTCACAAGGCAGTTGTCGGTCATCAAACAGGGTCCTTTGCTGCACACACAGGGTGGGTGCTTTGCGCAAGCAAAATACAAGCATGACCCTCTCACTCCTGTGCCTTCTTCTTGGTTGCTTTCCCTGACAACTGCACACCCAACACCCTGGACATCTTGCTCAGGACCTGAGGGTTGGGTATTGCTTTGCCATTCTCATACTCATTGATGACACTGGGCTTCTCATTTATTTGCTACAGAAACACAGAGGCTCTGAGCTGTCAGCCACTTCTTTAGTACAAAACGATTGACAAGCAAGCTCAACATGACAGCTCACCTGTGCCAGCTGCGCCTGCGTCATTTTTTTTTCAAGCCTTGCTTGTGAAATCTTTTTCTTTAGCTCACTGGGCACTCTTTCGTCTGCAACAGAGCAGGTGGCGGTTCACAGCACAAAAACAAACCTTCATAACAGCCTGACAGCATGAAGCACTCACGATGAGTTTCCTCTGTTTCCCTATCCAATTTGGCTGCATCCTTGCCGGTCCCTGTTGTCTTGTTTACACCAGCTGAGTCTGCAGTGACAGCAGATTAGGTCACCAAAGCTCACTGCAGCGTGTAAGTAATATATAGCGCCGCCAATGACCAACAGGGCAGGGTTGGGGGCGATTACATTTCTTGACCGTGTCAATGGGTGCGCCCTGTCGTCGAGCCTGCGCGCAGACCAAGGTTGTCAGAGCTGTCACGTGGTACATCGTGCTTAAAGTCCACAGGCTGCACAAAAGTTCGTACCGCATTGACTGCTGACTCTGTCTGTGCTTGTGCAGCGGTAGGCTTCTTTTTCCTGATGACCACTTCACCCCAGTCCTGTCCTTGCAAGTTCATGTTAAATGTGCACTGATTGCGCAAGCCTTGCGAAATAGCAAGAGAAGGCTGCGATTTCTAGTCCAGCCTCAACAGATTAAATTGAGTCTTGAAAGCTGAGCAGCGGGGTTGTGCCTTGCACAGTTTCAGTAGACTCTCTCTTGAATGGGGTCGCGCCACCTCACGTGCGCAGCAACCACGTAACGCAGAATGCAAAACGGCAAAGGGCTATTGAGGTGTCGATTTGGCTTCTTAGAGGTCGGGTCGAACAAGAAGTCAACTTGCGTGGCAACCAAGCGGAATCGCAGTGCTCAGACGGACGCAAGCGCAAGGACAGATTGCTTCGCAAAGTCCGGTCTGAACGTAATATGTAGACGAAAGTGTCTCAGCGCGAGCTGTGTATCGTCAAGCAACGACAGGCAAAACATGACCCTGCTTATTACGGAAGAGAGTTCATACATAGTTTTGTTGTATGCTGAAATTGAACACTGCTGAGATCTCCAATGGCAGGCATGCTGTTGTGCAGTGGTCCCTCTTGTCAATATTCTACATATGTTGTTATGTCTGCTGTCGTTGTTTCCCTGCACATTGTGACTTGCATGTGCCTCAAGGAACTGATGCTGTTGTGGTGTCAAATTGACTTCAAATAGCTCAGAAAGTTGTTTTTGATGCTCTGTTGACCATAGCCTTCATTGATCCTCATTCTGCATTGCTGTGGGTGTGCTCACTTAAGTGCAAGCTTGCACCCATGACCAGTTCATCTGAGTCCACACCCATCAGCTCATCTAAGAAGTACTGTCCTTAATTGTCACTACTAGGGAGTACGCGCCGCGGCGGATTACGGGTCAGACTGGTTCTTGTTGCTTGCCAGCAGTTGGCGGTTGCCTCTTAGGCAGTGTTCATCTGTACAAGGCTGATATGGTGTGCACATGATATGATTGTGTTCTGCTATGCATCCACCATCTTCTGAGGCCAAAAACACACTCCAGTAGATCAGTGCATACTTGGGAACATCAGCTGTCATTATCCCTGCGTTTTTGCTCATCTGGGACATTTCAGAGCTCTTGCAGTCATGCACTGCATCGAATTCACTGCAGCAGCCCGTGAATTGAGCCTGTTCAGGTTGGCAACCTGGGCACAGCAAAATATCAGATTAATGATGCATACGGCTCTGCTTGTATTTGTGCCAGTCATTGCAGCACGACTTGGTTGATGCTGGTACCTGCAGGCATATGCTGGCAGCAGCTTAAAACAATGTGACGGGACACGTGCACGTGCTGCTGTTTTGCCAACTTATTGCACGCAATGAACAATCCACTGATGCATGACAGCTTCTGCTCTGAACAGAGCTAATGATCATTCATGAAGCAACAAGTAAGCAGACCTAATTAGCTTTGCTATTATTGTAGTACTGTTAGGGGAACAAACGGGAATGCGCCATCCACCAACCAATAAAGAAGCCTTTTTGGAGGCGAATGTAACATGGGCAGATTGCAGAACTGCATCTCCTACACAGGCTGTTGCACATGTTGACTATCTATGTCAACACCACTCATGTGCAGCACAGGTTTGCATAACGAGCGCAAGACGAAGGCAGGCCCAGCACATCTGCTGAGAAGGCAGATTTGCCTTCAACCTAGGTGAGGACAGTCTGTGCCACCTTTGCTAAGCAAATTCATCAAAGAAATTGAGATGTCTGCATGACTAGCTGAAGCATGCTCGCAGGAACTCAATCTCGTCTCCTCATTTGTCATTGACATCAAGCTCAGACCTGAGGCCCCCAGCAGGAAACCCATTCCGTTTCACACTGCAGGACCACACAAAGTTGTAAGATTGTGTATGCAGACACAGACCTTTTGCATCTACTGGCCGCTTGCTTGACTTGTGGACTGGCAGCTTTATGTCCATGCCCTCCACAAATGGGAAAGAGAATGATGCCTTGTGCTTTGCATACTCATCATGCTTTTACAAATACCTGAAGTTGTCTCCATAGCCTGCATAACGCCTGCTTCTGCTGGTCCTGCGCATCTGAGGTTCCCTGACTGCATACTCCCAGCCATGCTTTTTGCAGAATGCAATTGCATCTTCTTTTGTTCCAAACTGCAGAGCTGACCTCGCAACCTGGTCTAAAGCATCTGCTGTAGAAGTCCACCCCATCAGTGGGTTCTCCCACCTGTAGCATGTTCACTCTTTTGTGACTTCTGCAAGCCACGTGCTGTTGACTTCTGATTTTGGTAAAATGCTCACTTTGCCATGGTCTCGAACTCAATCTTCCAGGCTGGTCCTTTGCCAGGGCCTTCTATGGTCTTAGACAACCCCTGCTGAGACGGCGTCCGGGAGGGAGCGAAGATGCCAACCTGCGTTTACACCATGCTCAGACAACCTGCGTCTACACCATGCCTTGACAGAGGCATGCTTGTTGAACAAAGGACAAGCTTACCTTGCGCTTAAAGGTGTGGTCTGGAGCTCCACTGATGACACCTATTTCACCAATGTCTGCCGCGGATGTAGCAAAGCATCGCCGACAGACGCCAGCCAACGTCTGAAATTCATTGCTTCGCCGAAGCAGTCGATACATTCCGCGCTGACACTTCGTTTGTCTCACAACGCTTACTGTGACCAAAGAATGACTTGAGATTAATGCCAAAAGATGATTTTTGACGTTGGCAATATTTACAGAACAGCGAGCTTTCAGCGCCAAGCGATGTGCCGAGGCTGACGCTGTGGTGTCACCTGAGCAGACAGTCTTGTTGGAGTAGTTGGTATCGTGAACAATATGACGTCTTGTAAAGCCTGAATTTTGGCCTGATCTTCTTCAGTATACACTTGGCCTCTCTGCTCCATACTACCTTCATTGCCAACACCCTATTCGCTATCAGCATATGAAGACAAAACCCTGGTCACAGTAGCATGTAGAAAGATGGCTTGGAACTCGCTGTGTGGCGCAGCCTTTACTGAATGCATGTTATCTGCCCAACACAGCTTTGCATAACTGCATACCGTACCACAATATCTGTATGAGTCACACTATGTACCAAGCTCTGCAAATCAGTACATCCTTGGGAACGTGTATCTGAGATCCGATTTATTAAGGAAACCTTTACCGAGTACACGTTATCTGCAGACAGATCGAAGCAAGCTATGTGACAGAAAAAGACACATAATGTCAATGACCAGCCCCTGCTGGACCTGCAGGCAAGGAGACTGCGCTAAGAAATCACTTAGGTTTCAAGGGAGCACAGCATCAAGCCTGAAGGACACATGCTGCAATGCTTGTGCATGGTGCCTTAGCATGGCAATGGTGTACATCACAGCTGGAAACTCAATCGTAACTGCTTCCTGGTCACACAAAGCATACAAACCACTCAAACAATGACTGAAAAAATATGTGTTACTCTCAAAGTGAGAAGAAGTAACAAACACAGCAGATATGTAAGCCCACTAAGCAGGACATCAGCATGCATGAACATCAGTGTGTTCACTCCACCAAGCCTAATAGTGGACAATGGCAGCTAACAAGAGGCACTTGCAGCAGGCATCAGACAGAAGGCAGTCATGATATCTGTTGGGCATGTAACAAATTTGCTTGTCCTAGATAGGTCTAGCAGGCACAGTAGTGCAAGACAGCATACAGAAGCATCAAATCAACATAGCAATGCTGGCAATTCTTTACTGTATATACATGCAAAGCAAGCCGTGCAGATTGACAGACTGTGTGCCTTGCGTGCAAAGTCAAGCAGACGCAGCAGCACAACACTTGTATCTGTGTGCCCACGTGGGTGCTGATCTCATGGATGTCAATGATCAGGTCACTGATCAGGCCCAAATGACTGTGTGTTAACCTCTGCCAATTGCTGCAACCACTTGCAAACCAGCAGAGCACTCAGCTGCACATGACAGGCCTGTGACATAAAAGGGAACTAGACATGATTGAGCCAAGTAAGAAGATAGAAGGACAGCAGCAAGCAGTGCAAGCTGCTGTCCTTGCTCACACACCGACCAGACGGCGCCTTTTGTCTCCAGATCCAGTGAGAAAGTTACTATAAAGGTTCGAATGCACCTGGCATTGCACATCTTGCGCTGTCCAAGATGCATGATCATCATCGAGCTTGACTTGGAATACATCATATACATTGCCATCCTGCGTGGTTGTGATTGCAGCGGTGGTGATCTGCAGCACAAATCGCCACACACTCAGCTCTTGCCTGCCCAAACTGCACCTTGTCCAGGCTCATCAGCCTACCTAGCATGCTGACTACATGGCAATCAGGAAGTACCAGCTGGCAGCTTCTGGTGCAACTGCATGTCACTGCAAACAGCTGCTTCATAAGTAGATGCTGGTACAGGTGCTGGACACTGGCAGAAGAGCAGAAGAGTTGATGCGCAGCTATACCTCGAGAGGCATGGCCTTGAGTGCTAGGATGATGTCACCCAGCAGGCCCCGCCTATCTCGGCAATTGACCTTGACATACAGGCAGGATTCCCCTTGTTCCACAACCACTCCTGAACTGGCGGGAGCCCCCTCTGGAGCCTGCAATGCATCCTGGAATGTAGAAAACTGCCCAGTCAGGCTGCAGCATAAATATGCTGGCCGCGTAATGCTGTTGCGATGGTTTTGTGCCAGGAAGACAAGGGCCTGCTCACAATTGCGTTGTGCATAATTTACGCCTTGTGCATAATTTACGCTGTGCACTACGAGTCAAGTCAAGGGAACACATAGAAGTCAACTCACAAAGCAGTGCGAGGACATGCTTAATCAAAGCACAAGGTTGGTGCGTGCAGTGACAGTGCAGCAAGGCAGCATGGACATGCAGCTCACCAATGGCAGGTCTGGAGCTGAGTTTGCCCTCGGAGATCCACTTTGATCGCTACTGCAGGCAGGCAACACCTAGTCATCTCTACAGGCCGCTACAAGAATATTACTGATGCCATTGGCTGTCAGTCTGCACATAGGTTGAGTACAACCAAAAGAATGAAAGCCATTACCTTCTGCTGGTGCTAGCCTCTGGATAGCTTCGCTGCATCAACGCCTGTGCGTGGTCCTCTTGCTTGGCAGGCTGATTGACTTCCCCAAGACGTGCCTGCATAGCTAGAATGTCAGCAACGCAAACTCCCAACAATCATTCAGAGCAGAGTCATGCCTTTTGGCATGGTCAGGACATGATCATTGCAACATTTGAACACACCTTGTCCTGAAGATCCTTGACTAGTGCTATTGTGTCAGACAAGACAACATGCTTTGGTCGCTTATTGTCCAAGCCTTCTTGCTGTGAGTTGTTCGCCGCTGACGGTGGCACAAGATCCCGCAACTGCAGTCCAAACATCTGTCAACCATTCATGATGGCCAGAACCACTTTGTGTTGTGCTTCCTGGAAGTGCTGGGACTGTATAGGCAGTACCTCATCTATCAGCGAGTTGATCCTGTCTCTGCGTTGCTTCTCCACTGTACTGTGACTAATATGCTGCTTTGGTTCTGCATACATGGCACTGGTTGATTGCTACCCTTTCCAAAAAAACAGGAGATGCATGAGCTAGGCGGCTGCTGCACCGCAATGCCATGAGCACTCACCTCTGTCCTGCCTTATAGCAGATGTGCTTTGGCTCTGTTGCAAACTGGACCGCTTTTCTGCTAAAGGTAAAGGGTTCAGAGCGGGTGCGAAAGCGTTTGATCTTGTTCCGAGATATCCTGTCAATTTCACACCGTTGGGTGCACCACATCCCAACTCAAAGCCGGTGCTGCTTAAAGTGGTTTCCCGTTTAATCCCGGCGGTGCTGTTCTGATCATAAGGATGCGGAGTAAGCGTGCCACCTGACTGCACCGGCGTCGGATGCGGCTGAAACTGCAGTCCAAGGCCCGATGGCAGAGAAGCTGACAGAAAAGGGGGCGGATTTGGCGTTGCTATTGCGTCTTGACCACCAGCCTGGTGTTCCATGAAACCTAGGATATCCTGTAGCTCTTTGTCAGTGAACGTGTAGTCAAACTCGGCAGGGGAAAGGTGAGCCATTTGCAAATTGTTGGGAACATTTGGATCCTGCATGACAGATGTCGCGGTCATGTCACAAGGGCCTCAAAGGTCCAACTGCCATGTACAACCGAAAATCGGCAAGAACGGTCGGATCGGGCCGAGGTAACTGCAGGCCAGTGACGCAAGTCAGTCAGCTGTTTCTGCAGATGACAGAAGGCAACACAAGGCCGGACCTGCTGAAGCAACACCACGCGACGGGACTCCGGGCCCTACCACAGGGCTCTGCCAGCAAGTGAAACCTTCCATCATTCATTCAATTAGACATGCTTTAGTCAGCCGACAAAGTCTGATCACATATAGAAGAAGACGAAGCTCAAATTTGGAAGAAATCAAGACAGATCAAGCTTAGAACAAACTTGAGAATTTGCATGTGATCTTGTTCTGCACAAAAGGATCTCATGTCGGTGTTTGTGGAAAACAAAGGAGCATACTGCTGCCTAAGTGTGTAGAGAACCGGACATTCAAAAGGCATGTGCGATTCATCTGCAACAGCCACACCACCACAATGTGTGCACACCCTACTAGCCCTGGCAACATGCTGCCCCTCAGCAAAACGGCCAGGTACAACTGGCAATTTATGGAAACCAAGTCTGATCTGCAGAAAGCGCTGCATGCGTCTACCAGAAACAGGTAGCTGACAGTACCGCCTACACTGGCTAAAAGGCTGAACCAGTGATGTTATATGCATATGACAACCCCAGTAGGTGGGGCTGCCCTAGGACAATGCAGGGCATAGTCATGGGTGCCGCCCAAATGCTGACGCAGGGCTTTCACAATTGTACTGACTTCCATACCAGGGATATCACCTCTACTGGGGTTGTCACATGACATACCACCTTCAGCACTGGACAGGTGCCCTGGAAGACCTCCTGGGTCACTCCAGTCTTCAAGAAGGGGGATGCCACACACACAGCCAAGTACAGGTCAATCTCAGTGGGTTAGCCCATCAGCAGACTTTATGCTAGCTAGCGTCATAGCACAGCGCCTGGTCAAGTACACAGAGCAACAGCAGCTACGGTCCACCACTCAGACAGGCTATCGACCTGAGCTTGGCACTCTCCATCCTGCCTTCGCCCTTCAGCATGTCATGGACAAGCATAGGCATGCCGGTCAGCCTCTGTACTTGTGTTTTGAGTCAGCCTATGATGACGTCCAATGGCAGCTTCTGTGGAGCTTGCTGCATCACTTGGGAGTGTATGGCCACATGCAAAGCGCATTCCAGTCCTTGTACAACGGCTCTCTGCTGTCCATGAGGGTCAATGGGCAGTGTAGGCAAAGCCGAAGCCCATCTACTGGCCTCAGGCAAAGCTGCCCACTCAGTGCCACCCTGTTTGGCATCTTCATTCATGGTTTACACCACCATCTGCTGTGCCTGCCGGGGTGCCATTCAGGCGCTCAAAGCGCACAGACTTGGTCTATGCTGATGACATCTGCCCCATGGCCAGCAGCCCCGCAGACCTGCAAGCTTACTTTTGCATGAGAGCTTGCTCTGGTCCTCTACTGTGCTACTCTGCGCATGACGGTCAATGTGGCAAAGACAAAAGGGGTGGTGGTGTCCAAGCCTTCTGCCAGGTCGCTTGCTCCTGTAGCACCTGTTTTCACATGTGATGGCCTCCTGGTGCAGCATGTTGACACTTTTAGGTACCTGGGACTGCAATTGCATTCATTGGGCAGTGTTTCCCATCTCATTGCGCCTCTGAAGGCCAATGCATCTTGAACCATGGTGCAGCAACATCATTCTCAGCTGCATTGTGGCAACACAGTCCACCTCAAAGATTTCCTGTTGCAGAGCATTCTGACACCTTAATGGCATTATGGCCCAGCCGGGCTATCAGCTGTGGGGGATGCACACTCCCACTGGCGCAGCAAAGGCGGCGCGGGCCAACTCGTAGTCTGTCTAAAATCCATATCACAGCCACATTTGGGGTCTATTATGCTACACCTAGTGCCATCTTGTTAGAGGAGTTAGGACGATTGCCTTGGTGTGGTTGGCAGCAGACTCTATAGTTTGGGAACACAATAGCTGCTAGTTGCCTCGCTTTTCCACACCATTTTGCTTGACAGACTCAATCATGTTTTAAACAGAAATTTCCGTGTACGGCTTGGTGCCAAGAACTTTGCTAGCTCCATAGCTACTTGCTTGCATTCTATTGGATAGTCCAGGCCTTTTGATAGCAATGTTGTCCCTGTTTTGGAGGTTGCTGCAATTGTGGAGGCCTTGCATCAGCATTTGTGGGGCTCTCATGACTATGCCCTGCACTGTCCTAGGGCAGCCCCATTTGCTAGGGTTGTCAGCTGCACGTACCATCATTGGTCCAAACCGTTTAGCAGGAACAGGCGTTATTGTCAGCTACCTGTACCCGGTGGGCGCATGCAGCGTTTTGTACAGGTAAGACTTGGGTCTGCCTATTGTTGTTGGCCGTTTGGCCGGTGGTTAGCGTGTTGCCAGGGCTCATATAATGTACACACACTGTGGTGGTATTGCTGTTGCAGTCCATTTCTGGAGGAATGGTATGCTGCCCTGTTTCCCACAAACACTGACACTATTGAGGTGTTTTTTGCGCAGCAGGGTCACATGCAGGGTTTTGGCCTGCCACTGGGAAAGTCAGTGGAAGGTATTATATAGTTCATTTCAATATCGAGCAACTTTCAAATACCCCAAATTATATTTCCCAGGTGTCCTCCACATTCTGACAGACTTACTGAAGAATTGACAAGCTGTGTTTTTGTGATGTAACCTGTAAGTAAAGACAGTCATGCAGCCTTATGTCTGCTGAGCCTGATATACTGGTCTGTCCTATTGCTCTGCCTAGTACGATACCCCTTAGTAGGCACACCCCAAGGTGTCTGGCTGATACGGCCCTTTCGTTTGCCCCTGCCTCCACCATGAGGATGATCTACAGGGTTCATGGCCATGCCTCGTACAACAGGCCGCCGCCCCAGCCATCTGGCTGCTCCAGCCTTGCCTATCTTGACGTTTTTGTGCTGAGGGTTTGACACAGCGCCAACTGTAGCCATGCAATGGCTAAGCACTGACCGCTGTTCTCCAGAAGGCAGCCGCACCACAACATACTTCTGATCTGCACATCAAGCAACAAATCAGCCAGGGCTGCGCTTGAAGTGAATGCACTTAGGAAGGACGCAGTAGCCAGCAGGACTATGTGTGCTTGGGGCGAACATGCAACAAAAGTTGGTGAATCCGCAGGCTGGTAGGTTTGAATGGCGATTACAATGAGACAGTAGCTACATTTAGATAGTGACAAAAAACAGGAAGAGCAATGTTGCGGCTGGCCAGTGTGCACGGTCATGGGTATAACAGGCAAAGCAGTATGGATGATGGCTTGTTGCTGTGTGCCTGGTCACTTGACTGGCAAGTCCGATGTGCCATCTGACGCAGCCTGACAGTCTGCACCGGCAACGAGCTCAAGATTGCAAGGGCAAAGAAGCACACCTTTGCTGACAAGACGAGCACTGGTTCCAGCAGAGCGCGCCAGCTGGCCTCCCTTGCCTGGGTGCATCTCCACATTGTGAAGGGCCGTCCCAACTGGAATGGCTGACAGGGGCAAACTATTGCCAGTCCTGATGCCAGCAGCACTGCCAGACATGATGGTGTCACCTGGCACCATCTGCTGTGGGGCCAGGATGTACGCAAAACGCTCTTTGCCACCTTCCTCTGCTGCAGATTGTCAAAGAGGGTGTGACGCTATGTAAAAACAGCTGCACAGCAGTGTCTGACCATTGTCAATAAGCTGCATGCCAGCTCCAGAAATATATTGTCTCATTCAAATTCAAGACATGCATGACAGCCATTGACAACCCTGCAAAGTCAGAGATGAAACCCCGCCAAGCTGCATCATATCAAACCTGCTCAAAGCGCCTTTTACAGCAAGTGCTTAGTTGGAACAACAAGAACAGCATCATCTTGGCTTCTGCCCAGTCAGCTTGGACACCAACACAGGAAGATACTTAGGCATGTATGAGAACTTTGCACATCAAGCAAAGATGCTGCTTTACCTGCTGGGTATCTGGCCAACGCAATTCGTGCTGTCCTGTTGGGATCATACTCTATCCGTTCAAGAGTCCCTTGAGCGCCTGTGAAATTTCGCTTGAAGTCAATGATACGGTACAATCGCTTGTGTGCACCACCTCTATGATAGGACGTGATTCTGCCCTGAGCATTGCGGCCGCCTGTTTTCCTGATGCCTTCTGTAAGAGGCTTATACGGCTCTCCTTTCCAGAGGTCCCTTCTGTCAGTGATGACGCGCCCACGCATGCCTGCATTGAAAGCATGCATCTGTCGCACAGTGATCAGACGGTTTTTTCCAGCTATGGCATTACTCTCAGAAAGACCCATGTGGCCTGAGTCTACAAGCACTTCTGCGCTTGTCCGACTTGCAAATTGCAGTGCAGTATTGGGCAATGATGCAGAGTTGTTTCAGACATATGTACAACCATGCACTTCAGCTTGAGCAGCTAACAATTGCTGCTCAATTTGCTCTGCAAGAGGAGAACAGCAGGGCAGTTCTTCAACTTGCCAGGTGTGGTTGGCTTGTAGAACTTCAAGCCTACATCCACAGCAGATGTCTTGCCCCTTGCTGTCTGGAAACACGCTGCTCCTGGAGTTCCAAAAGAATGTCGGCAGTCACTCAACCCGCACAGTCACTTGGGAACAGCACTTAGCTACATGTACCATGTTGTACACAACCAAAAGCTTGACGGACAGGGGATGTGTCTGCCACAGATGGCTTAGCGAGCTGTACAGCCTGCAGCGCTCAAGAGATGGATTTTACAACAAAGATTGGTCTCACTGACAGTACAGTTAGGTCAAGCACATACCGTACTACTCTCAGCAAATAGCAGAGACACGAGCGGCTGCCGATGCCTCAGGAGAGCCCTGAGCATGAGTGTACACGATACAGGTTGCTTATCGAACCGAGGCTTGTAACGATCCCTCACTCGCTCAATCCGTGTCAAGATCACCCAGGCAGAACGCGAGCCAAATCAGCTAGTCGGATCGGCACCTGGATTTCCGAAGTTAAGAAAGTAAACGGCAACGAAGGGTCCGTCACTTCGTGTTCTGTTCACTAGTCATGTTGCGCCTTGACATGAGAACAGCCGAAATCGTTTGGCCTTCTGCCTCCCTGGTTTCGGTTTCGGTTTCAGAAATCTAGAAATGTAAATTATTGCTCTTGACCAGGCTAAACAGGTGCAACTTGTGCAGCACAGTTATTGTCCGCGACTCTGTGCACAGACAAGCTTCACTGACCTGGTTCATACAAGCTAACGAGCTGATCATACCGTCACATATGACGCGACGGCACCAGCTAAACGTCAGCTTAAGCAGGTCAAACCCTGACTGGATCGCTTCTCCGCAGAGACCCAGCGACTGCCCTCGTGCCCATGCTCAATAATTCCTGTGGCTGTGTCTGCGCCAGCCCATTGGTCAGGCTGTTGTCAGGCTCTGGCATATGTTGCCAAAGGAATCTGCTAAAACAGCTGGTGCCAGGAGGTACGGTTATAGATATTTTGCGGTTGTCTTATCTTATCTGCAAACAACCTGCTGGGAAAGCTGTCATATTTGTCATCTTAGTCAGTTCTGGCTAGACATTTGGCACATCCTGACTGAACACAAGGAGGCAAAGCAAATGATTGGTCATGCTGTGTATGATGACAAATGAGGTTTGCTGCAGAAAAGGATGCAGCAGACTGAGGTAGAGTAGCAGCAGCAACAGTAACAGGATGTACTGTCTGCAGCTACAACACCTGTGCCCTAGGCGATCTTTATGCCACAGTTTTTGATACCTTCAACAAGACAGCCTGCCAATAGAATTAGTGGCAGGCAGCAGCTGCAGAAGCTGCCACCTCATCAGCAACCACAGACGTTGCATCCTCAGCTTCCATCGCAAGATTTGCACCCACAGCAGTAGCTGCAGATGTTGCCCCTCAGCTGCAAAAACACAAGCTGCGTTCTCAGCTGCAGCAGCGGATGCTACACCCTCAGTTGCAACAGCCAATGCTTTACCATCCACAGCAACTTCAGCAACAAGCTCTGCCTGTCATCAATTGCACGCTCTTGAGGCAGCTATCGAGACACGTGAAGAGCAAGCCATGTGTCAGCCACGCGGGAAAAGCGCTTATTGACTCTCTTGGCTGCAAAGCAGGCTCCTGGTACACCAGCAACAGCAACAGTTGGTCAATCTACAGGACACCAGGTAGCAAGCAGCCCTTCTACAATTCTTGCGATGACCAATGTGCTGCAGCCCCATTAGTTGCAGCATGCTTCACGCTCTCTACTGCAACAAATTCTTGCCTCAGCAGTTGCAAAACCCTTGGTTTGCTTACGTTCAACCACTCTGCCGATTGCTACATCCTGCTTATGGAGGCTGCCCTGTCCTTGCTGATGTGATGAAAAGTGTAAATGCAACTGGCTGTCATGTTCACAAGCGCATGACTCATGCCAGCCTAGCACCCACAAGGCAAACTTGTGCAAGTTGGTTTGTTTGTGTTTGATGCAGGGGCTTTCAAAACAGCAGTCTACTGTTGCTCATGATGACAGCAGACAGCAGGCAACCGCTAGATTTGGCTACTGAGGGTGTCTGCAGGTTGAAGCAAGTGAATCTGACAGCGGGGATCAGGCTCTCAGACATCGAGGGTTGTATACAGCAGGTAAGTCAGCCTTGCTGTTCATGCAACAAATGCTGTGCCTATCCAGTGAAACACATGTGCACATCAATCACATTGTTGCTTGCAGATCACCAACCAGCACTGCAGAAAACAAAAACCAAAGGGCAAAATCCTTGCTGGCAACGGCCCTAGGGCTACACATGCAAAGCCACAAGCAAGTCAACAGAAGAATCGGCGTGTCTGAACCAGTGCAAGCCTCCAGCTACCAGCTACAGCATGTTTCAATGTGATACCACAAACTCAAGGGGCTGTGAACATGTGTGCTGGCATCTTGTGCTGCAATACGCCATGAGCACAAGATGAAGGCTGCAGATTATCATGTCTGGTCATGTAGCAGAGCTGAGGTAAAAGACGCATTGCTAGCGTGTCAGGCGGCTAATTTTCTGCACTGTTACATTCAGCCCCAGCACATCTGTGCTAAGTCCCTGCCATAAGCACTGTTGGTGACTGAAGAGAAGTCATAACCCCACACAACCCATGCACCTGCTGCAAGGGTGTGTACATGTGCACAACAACAGCAGCAGCCATGCCAGATCATAGTCTTGCTATGCAGTTATACCTGTACTCTGCCTGTTGATAGGGGTACTGTGTTTGTTGAAGTACTAGTACAGTCGTCGGCAGGAGCAAGAACAGCGGCACTCAGGTTTTCCATTGAACGGACCAGCACGCTTATTAACTGCTCTTCTCAATTAGCTTACAGGCTTGTTGCTTTCTGTTGCTTGCAATTTTGTGTCAGTATACACGAATTTGTGTGACAGCACTTGCCTTTGTGCTTTTCCATGTAGTGCGTCTCACTGAATGTAGGCACAGCACACATGTTGAGTGTTTAGATCAGCGTAGATTTGCAGACTAGGGGCAGATGCAGGTCCGACAACCTTAGGTACAGGGCAGCCAGTGCAGCAGCCAGCTTTCAGCCTGAATCTGCCTGTTTCAGACGAGGTCTAGACAGATCTGAAGAGACTTTCAGCCAAAGTCAGGTCCTATCTGATGTAAAAAACATGACACCATAAGACCTGTCTGATAATGCACAATCAGACCCGATCAGACCTACTAGACTCTGTAACAGTGAGACAGTTTCAGCATGGATCAGACAGCGTTCAGCCGTGCTACGTTCTCATAGTGGTGGTAGTAAACAAGAAATGGAGCCAGGCTGGTTTGCTGATGATGACGCCACACAACCATGGCATTTTGCAATTGTGAACAGTGCCAATGATGCGTTTGCACAGACTGACGGATATTATCAGACGTTATTGCTTGAATCGCAATCCTATGCTCAGTTGAGTTGCAACAATATCTACTGTTGCAATAGTAGACACCCACAGTCGTACGACCTGGCACGACATTTGCAACCTTTGTCTGCTAGTGTGCCTCAGATTGTGTGATGACAAAATAGGCATGCCCATATATGTTACAAAGCGCAAGATCTACTTGCAATTCAGGTGTCAAGACTATGATTTGCAATGATGCTTTCATCATAACTGTGTTTTGTGTCTCAGAAAACCCTGCTTTGCTGAGAACTAAATCCAGACACCAAGAATCCAATAGAGTGGGCTGCTGTCGTCCAGCCCTGCACATCGTGAGCAGGTCACTGAGTCAGTCAAAGCCACCAGCAGCCAAACAACAGAGACATGCAACCTCACAGCCGACTAGCCTACTGTTTGGGGGCATCAGGAGCATGCAAGACATATGATGACCATAGTTTGCAAGCCTGATGCGTCAACCAAGTTGAATTGACCTTAAGGTACACAACTGTGACATGCATGCGACATGGTAGTCACAAATTGCAACATTGGACAGAATGAGCCTGGCACACCTGCCACTTGATCCAGCATGATTCGCAAGCCGCCAGCCGCATCTGTCAGGCCACATCAAGGCTTGCTCTACCCAAGCTACCTAGCCAACTGTTGCAAGCAAATGAAACATGACAATGTTAAGCAACAGGCTTTTCTTCCTGACTGAATGAAGTCTATTGCAATGCAACTTGCTCTTGGAGACATGCATGACGGCCAAAGCACCTCATTCTTGATATGGCCCCATGCAACAACAGCATTAGATTGGTGCTGAATGGAACTATGCAGCAAAAAAGAAGCTACTGTCAAGCTGCACAGACTGCAAGCACACCCTGGAACAAGCTCTTAACAAGGTTAGCAACACCATGTAGAACTGCTTCTCTCAATTGCAGTGGCTCTCAGCAAGTTGCAGCCATGGCTTTGCTACATACTGATCTCACCTGCTTGGGGCCATTGTACACTGCAAGGAGACATGAATGTCAAATACCTTCTGCAACATAGCAAGCACATCAGTTAGAATCCATGGCTTGCCTACAGCATAACATAAGAAAGCACTGAGTCATAAAGCAGGCCACAGTTGTAGTACATTGCTGTTGACACATGAGTGCACACTATTTGACCATTGTTCCGTGTTGAGCTGCTTGATCGTGGTTCCACATGAATCTACATGACCTGGACAGCATTACAATTGCAAGTCATGCAACATTGATTGCAACCCTGCAGCAAACTTCAAGACAGGTAGCAGCTTGCCTACGCAAGACCTTACTTGTCTTGAAATTTGCTGCAGAGCTGCAGCGAGTGATGTGCTCTGCTGTTCTTGTCTGATGCCCAATGATGCATATATCTTTATATGATCTGCATGATTGCAGATACACAGCTTTGAACGCCTCAGTAACACAGCGCTGTACGCCTTAGTTAGCAGTGCAATTTTGGCAAACAAACTTTGAAGTCAGGTAGCACCTTGTGTGTACAGATGTGTGAATGATCTCATATCACTTGTGCTGCCACTTGGTTCCCAGCTGCAGCATGCAACATGAGTCATTGCAAAGCCCAAAAGCTTGCTTGCCTGTCGTATATCATGTCATGTACCATGTCCACCATGCAATCAACACACCATATGCCTCATTGTTTACGCACTGTGTACAATGCAAAGCAACGTTGTCAACAACCTGGCAGAACAATTGGATTGTCACTATGGTAGCAATTGCTCACAACAAGTTCTACCCAAAACCCATATGATGACATTGATTTGCTTGATATGTGACAAAAATGATTAACCCCACAAGGGAGACTACAGCATTCATTTAGAGGTGAAGGACAAGACAAAGAAAAGGGGAGTATGCATACCTCAGCCAAAGTGCACCTGCCATTGCAAGAGCATACATGCCCACCACTCTTTGACTCATTATGGTGACCAACATTGTTCAGCCTACCACAGCTCTGCGCTATGGAACTTTTGGACTAAGAGGTCATTGTTGAGTGAAAACCAGACCTGCATGCACAACTCAACTTGTTCAGCAAATCACCTCAACACACACAAGGTTTAGCGCCATAGCGTGTTACCGGTGTCGATCTTTAACAAAAGTGGTCCGCATATCTTCTCTGATCTGTTGGTTCCTTCGAACAGTTCCGTCACGCTTGGACCTGTGCCGTGAACACACGCAAGGTGCGTCCCAAAAAAGTGACAACGCCAATTTCAAAATGTGCACAGACCCGAGTGTGCCAGCGGCAGCTCAGCATGGTTGCAGCTTGTGCTGAGAAGCAGCTGCGGCACTGAAAGGGAGGCACACAAAGGTCACGCTGATGATGATCACTGCGCGGAGTGTGCAGCATACGAAATGGGCGTTGCGATGCTGCCGGTTTCGTTGTGATGCTGCAGCATGGCAATCGCATTTTCTGTCTACACCTGTGGAGTTTCTGTAGACGAAATGTCAAGTTGTAGACATTTTCTTACCATGCTATCAGACCCTAACATGACATGCCTGAGCAATCTTTATTGTAGTGCACTTTGAGCGGCACTCTGCCTATCGATGTGATCAAAGTCGCCTGCATCAAGCTTTGCAACGATCTCGTGATTCAACAAATGCAGCAGAGGCTGCAGTGGTGACACCTATAACAGCTTGCCCATGGATGCGTTGAACGACATATTACGCAGCTTCCGTGGCGAATATAATAAAACTCCGGTCCAAATTCAGGTGTGTTCGTCAGATGTGGTTGCCGGCCTCGTCATCGTATTGTATGTCGTGCTGACCAGCTTTACCACTGTAGGTCCTCGACTGCTTTTTAGTGTACGCGGTCTGCACTGGGCTGGTGCAGGTAAGTGTCAGCTCATTTGGCTGTTTTACACAGCAAGTGTTTTCGCTGCAACTCAGAGCAATAACAACACTGTCCACATACAGCCAGTCACTGCTGTGAGCTCGTGATGCAGGTTGCACATCTACTGTTGGTTGGGTCATTCCCATTCAATTCCTTTTTGGCTGGCTTCCTGTCGTGCGTGGCCTTCTGTGTGCTCACCGGTAAGTTACACAACAGGCTCGTTTGTGCTCGTCATCACCACCGTTCAGCAAGAGTCTGACCTTTCAATGCCGGATTCTGTGCAGTATGTCTGCGGATGCAAATTGACCCATCTAATGCAGACTTCAAGGGGATGTCCCCAGAGAGAGCGTTTGCAGATTACGTTCTGTGTAACGGTTTGCTCCATCTAGTCATCTGGAACTTTATGGGCTGATCAAACAATAGACCTTCACATGTCATGTGTGTGGTCAAGCCCATATATGGGCCAGGCAACAGTTTGAGTCAACATGCATGACAAGCTGTTGCTCCACACACGTAGAACACCTTATCTAAGTCTGCTACAACGTGTACCACATTCTGAAGCTGTTTTTTGTGTTCATTTCGTGCTCTTGTATATAAGTGCACGATCATTCGACATGTGCCAGCACGTGCTGGCTGACTGGCAAAACATTTCGCATACTGGGCTGCTGTATTCCTAGGGTGGAGTCCGGAGTTAAGTCAGCCTGAGGCATTTTAAGCTCAGATCGTGCAGCTTGTTACACAAGCACATTTCAGCGAAGCGAGTTGCAAATTGAAAACCTCAGGGCAGCAGGGTTCCGCCCCAGCTGTCGGCCCACTGGTAGGTCGAGGCATCCAAGCTTGTGTCTTGCGCTGATCTGTGACGGTACATGCCCTCGCAATTGCGCTATCACTGGCAGAGTCCCTGGCAGAGTGAGCAAGCTTGCATGAGAGGCGCAGGCGACCTGTTATATCATGTTTGACAGGACAGTGATCACTCCGCGCCTTCGAACAAGGTTCAGCAGTGCCAGTCAGCGTGCAAAGCCTCATCTGCGGACTGTGGTGTTGGCTCTGATTGCACTTACGGTCCTTTTTACCCTGTCATCCGTGAGACACTTGGCCGCGGCCATCGCGGCACGGCACAGTTTAGCGGGCGGGTCTGGTGATGAGTTTGGCCACAAGCTACTGGCACATACGCAAGACGCGGCAGACAAAGGCTCGCCACATTGGCTTCAGGACGGAACAATTCATCGCTCCACTACCAGCGTGAGAGGCAACGCTCCCATTGAGAAAGGTATGCTGGACCAGACTGGATTCGTCTCAGCTTCAAGCCAGGCAAGTCTCCAGGACCTCACATATGGGTTCTGGCTCGCAGCTAAAGCTACTTTATCAGAGCAGCTTCAACAGCGCAGCGAGGTGAAAGCAACAGGTGGGTATGCTGTTATAAGCACCAATACCTCCAGCCAGCAGGATTTGCTGCAGACCACACTGGCCAAGTCTGGCAACTGCAATATCATGAACAACACAGAGTAAGCCTGTCATGTTGTTTTACCTGCCTTCTTTGTCAGATGGATCTTGACGCAGAGTTGTCCATAATGCCTTTGGCAAGTGATTTTATGAAAGTTGCACAAGCAAATAAACCCCACATGCTGGAGTTGAAAAGATCTATGCAAGCCATTGCAAGGAGCTGTGTCATGTCTGTGCATTTGAGGCCCTGTTTACTATGCAAATACTCACACCTCTGTCTCTAGTCAATGCAGCACCACACTGTTGCAAAAGCCTCCAATTGCTCCACAAGCACCGGGATAAGAGAGCGCATAATTCAACGCGTACGAACTGTTTTGTCAAATGCACATGGGGCCCTCTGATCAAGTACATGTGCTTGAGAGTTTCTTTGCATCACAACACGCTTATGGTCTAGCTGAATATGTGCAGTTATTGGGGAGAGCCTGTCAAGTGGGGGCCGAACAACAAGCTTGCGTCAGCAGAAGCCTGTTGTGCAGACTGTCATAGCTATCAACCTTCCACATCTGAGGACTTGAGTTGCAATGGTAAAGCCTGCTTGTTGAGGCTGATCAGTTAAGCATCATATCAAAAGGCTATACTGGTGCATCACACTGATCCCGCTCAGCTATGCAAAAGAGCTTGCCTTTTCAGCCACCTTCCTGTTTACATGCATCATGTATTGTTGTATAGCCGGTCTAGCTGCTTGAATCATGCAGTTGCCTTTTGTGTACCAACACAACCATCTAAGGCGTTTGTAAGAACACCTGCATGGGGCAGTCCGAGGCGCAAGCATGATCATCTTCAATGTCTGCATGTAATGGTCTATGAGCACAGCTACATTTCTGCTGCAGTCTGGGTGTATTGCGGGGACAAGGACAATTGTGGCAACCAGTATATGGACTGCTGGCTGAAGCATCTGGTGTGTAAGCTGCACAAATGGTCCCACTGCCAGATAAGCATACAGTATTAGCAATAACAGTATTGAAATCATGCCTGAGTATAGTAACACTGTAGGCACACCCAGCTGCAGTAGCACCCAAGTCTGGAGGGGAGATTCCTTGGACTGCTGGCATCCTGCTTGCTGCTGCCCAGAATGAGGCGGCCACCACCCAAATGATGGTGCCAACCACTATCACTGCCTGCTCTAGAGTACTGTGCATCTCTAATTTGCTTCCATGCCAGCCAACAAATGGCTGTGGTGCTTCTCACAACCCTCTTGCTGATCTGGCTGCAGTGAAACAGCGATTGACTTGAGTCAGGCAATGTGCAATCTTGATTGTTGTTTGAGTCCCTTCTGGTTCCCAGCTCATCCCATTTTGTATAGAATGTATACGTGCAATATGGACCATATTCTTTATCCGCAATGCAGAGAAGCTTGTGATCTTGGTTGTGGTGTGTTGCACCGTGGTTGTGTAGACTGTGACTTGAGCATGAGCTCATTGCCAGCCTTCATGCCTAGCTGTGACTGGTGAGCAGACCATTCTCTGTTGTCAGTGTTGGCAAAGCAACAACCCGACGGTGGTTTGTCTTGTTGCCATTGCAATCAACTCAAGCGGCTGTAATGCAGGAAGAGGAGGTTGACCGGCGATATCACATTGTCATCACTGCTCAAGGAGCTGCTACCCATTGGCAGGCTCGTGTCCACTACTACTGGTACATAAAGGTGTCCCTCGCTTTCTAGCACAAAAGGCATCAAGGTTGACGAACTGTTTAGCTAGGCATGCCGACCTAGACTTGCTGAAATATACACAGTGAGGTGATTGTACAAGCAGAAGCATCTAGTGAAAGCATCATCATATGAAGGACACAAAGAGCTTTTCAGCTCGTATTGCCGAGCAGGTTTCAACATGGTATGCAAGAAGATGCATGAGTGCAAGTTGCATGTGTGCAGTGTTGCGGAGTTACGATGTTGTTCACAGCATGCAGGTGTGCAAGTGTGTGTGGGTGTCAAGATGACTTTTGCAAATGTAAAAAATCTGAATCTGGTGTGGGTCATCGTGTGCAAGGCAAGCCATGAGTGCTGCACTTGGCTATGCAGGTGAAAGAACAGTGCGAAGCAGCAGGGAAGTGTGACATGGGGGGCTTTACGCGCCTGCTGCACAGTGGGCACCCGGATGAGCTCATGGATGAGATCCCCTCTTTTGTAGCCAACCCCCTGCCTGATGAAGGCCACAAAGGGTCGGTTCCATGTCAGCATTTTTGCCAACATGCTTGAAGGACCATTCTTGTAAATGTGGTAAAAATAAGCTTGGCACCAGCACAGTAGGCATGTTTGCTCATACTACAGACTGCAGGTTGTCGCTCATAGCAAATGCCATTAGAATGTCTGCTACACCTCACAAGCTGGTCCGTTGCAGGTACGTGGTCCTGAACAGGCCATACGCCTTTGTGCAATGGCTACAAGGGGCGGCAATCACGGAGAAATATGTGTTCATGTCAGAACCCGACCACATATGGCTGAAGCCTATGCCCAACCTCATGGTGGGCCAGCGACCTGCCTCCTTTCCCTTCTTCTACATTGAGCCCTCCAAAACAGAGTTTTTACCCATCACTCAGAAGTTCACTGGGCCACTGTCCCGCAAGCAAGCAGAGAAGATTGCACCAGTAGGTATGATATCATGACTGAGATGCAGAGCTGCAATTATGCTTCCTGAAATCTGTAATGTCATGAGGTTGCATGAAAGCAAACACATGGTGGCAAGCTGCGTGTGACTGACATGCAGATACTGCCTTGCTACATCATCCCAAGTTTTGGCAGGCATACTGACACTGACCAACCGCGTTGTCTGAGGCAGATTCGTCCCACAATAAAGTATCTGCATTTTGGCACCTTTTATGGCCGTGAAGCTGTTTCTATTTGCATACGCTTACCCAGCTGCTTACAGGCAATGCACCAACCCTGCTGAGCCTCGCCCAGCTGCAGAAGATGGCTCCCACGTGGATGAACACGTCCATGGCCATCTTCAGTGATGAGCAAGCTAACAAGGTGACCATGCTATTCTTTGCTGTTGCGTCATATGATGACTCATAGCACACCACATGAATCAGAATGCTTGCAGCTTTCCCACGCATGCTGCAGATCAACATCAGAGCTACCTTAGTCACAGACACTCATCCGGGCTATATCTTATTGTGCTACAGGAATGGGGATGGGTGCTGGAAATGTATGGCTTTGCCATCTCTTGCTTCAAGGAAGAGGTGGGTCCTATTGACCTGCATCTCAAGATGATGTCACAACCACCATGGGATGAAAAGATGGACCCATACTACTTGCTGCATTACACCTATGGCAATGACTACACCTTGGAAGGTGAATTCACACCTGGCAAGATTGGAGCATGGCGCTTTGACAAGCGGTCCTACTCAGAGAAACCACCTCCAAGAAATTTGGGTGCTCCTCCAGATGGCATGAAGAATGAACTGGTCAGTGGGATCTGATCTGCACACGTGATACACTTTTTCACGCAGAAAATGCTATCCAAGGAATTGAGGATGCATGCTGATCGCAGCTGATGATTGTGGCGCATGGCCCACAGTAACAGTTTTGCTTAGCTTGTTGAGCATGCTGGCTACATTGCATTACATGGGCAATTTGTGAGCTGCAAAGTTGTAGGTTGCAACAGCTGATGACATGCAGGTACGACATTTGATCAATGCGCTGAATGAGGCAACGAATCACATCCCTGGCTGGGATGAGTATAGCGCAAGTGGAAGAGCCACGCAGTTTTGGGACGGCAAGTTGTGACAGCGATGCACTCGTACGAGGTTGAAATGAGAAACAGACTTGTAAAGTTTTGCACGCAGTCCCACTCATATTTGCACGAATCAAGCCACAAATTTTTACAATTATTGAAATGAAAGGCTCCGTGACCACAGATATCTCATGTCCACATCGTGCTGGATGCGCATGAAAACTGAGCTGCAGAATATCCTCGTGCTGTGCCTCTGCATTGGCATGATTTGCTAGTCTCCAGCGCCGAGCTGATGGACAGCCCTGTGGCTTCTAGGACGTCATGAGCTATTACCAGGGTACTAGCTTCCCTGATAGATCAGATCTCAGATACTCCTTCCCGGAGATGCACTGATCTGCAGAGCCTGGTAACATGCCTGGATCTTGGAGATATTGTGGTAAAGTATGCAGTCATGCAAGGTTGTGTCACGATAGAATACATCCCGGATTTCCAGTCATGGTAAGAACTGCTGACTTGCACGCGGGGTCTGTTGCTGACTGTTAGGTCAAGGCTGACAGTTCAAGCATAACGCATGTAGAGCCGAGATTGGAGGACGTACCAGTGGTACTCGGTGACGAGCCTGTCTGCCTTGTGCCCGAACTTTAAGCAGCATCTGCTTGTCCTTGATTGCACTCTTCAAAAGAGCCTAGACACACACTCTGAGGGTTTTTCACTCTATTGATTGTTTGTAGTTGCCTGAGTCCTTGGTCTGTGCGTGAAAACTGAAAAGCCAACTTGATTAGCACAGAAAAGTTGCTCTGCATTGGGGGCAACACAAAAAGCCCCGGGGGCAATCCCCCGGTTGCCCCCCTGGGCAAGAGTAGCAAGTCCTAGCAGCAAGCAATTACTCAAGCATATAGATGCATTGCAGTACGCAGCAGGCATTTCACACTCATGTCATTCGCATTTGGCCCAGCTAGCAGCTCGTATGCGGTTACAAAGTGACCCAAGGCAGTGACCACATGAACGCAGAACAGGCTCACTAGCTTGTGCATGACACTTCCAGCTATGCAAGCTAAATGCAAGAATTGGGCGGTAACATCCAGTTGTACACCGAGCATACGGTTATGACATAGCTGATTCAGAAGACTAGCTGATCTTGACTGAAGTTCTTTGCATGCAGTATACATTCTACAGGTTGAAACTAGTTGAAGCATTTAAACCACCAGCAACATGCTGAAGTAAGTGATCAGCTTCATAGACAACTGCAGCTCACTATGACACAAACATGTACAGCTACCTGCACAAACCCCAGCTTACAAAGCAGGCATGGCATGCTGAATCTGTCCTGAGCATGAGGCATGCATCCCTAAAAGCTAAACATGGTAGGAAAGATTGCCATACACATCTAGGTACCAGTATTAAACACAGGGGCTTTTGGCTCCATGTGAAACATCCAGAGTCGCCCACGCATATTGCTGAGCTGATGTCCTACTGATGTAAGGGCGCCCATGATTTACTCAGTCCCTTCTTTGCTGCAGCTCCCATATGTGCATGCCCTACAGCTTCTTTGGCTGTAGAGATCAAGAGCATATTGAACTGTCATGTTCACTGCTCGCTCATATCAGTTTGCTACCATCCATCAGACTCAAGCCTGCTGCACAATATATTATAGCTATAAGCATAGGATCAGGTAATGCATGCAAGAGGCAACTACAGCAGTGATGCCAATGCAATCCTGTTGTGAAAGTTTATGAGCGCAGACAGAACAGAGCCGCAACACTAGTCTGATGGGAAGCACACCGACAAACACGGCATGTACATAGACAAACAATGACGCGCAGCTGGCTACTGAAGTCCACTTGCAATACTTAGGCGCTCACAACTCAGAGCTACCAGAATGGATGCAAAACATTTGCAACAATGCCTGGCAAGCATGATGCAACCGTCAATCACCAGGTCCAGGGCCTCGGTCCATACTGCAATGAATGTGATTAGAAGCTTGCCTCACTACCTGAGCTAGCCAGTCTGCACAGACTTGCAGACTTGCAGACTACTACTACTACTTGCAGACTTGCAGACTTGCAGACTTGCAGACTTGCAGACTTGCAGACTTATAAGTGTCGGAGGCTGATCTGCCCCTGCCCCTGCTTTGAAGAACCTTACTTCTACCTCTACCACCTGTGGCCCCACCTGTGGAACCTCTGCAAGCAGCCCTGCATCCCATGCCCCCACCTCTGGGGCTGTGCTTGAACTATGCAGACCATCATCTACATTGCAGACAAGCTTATATTACACATACACTTACGGCTTGTGCAAACTGCGTCTTACTATTGCACTCAGGCGCATTGTTGTGGCCGGTGTGACAATGTCTGACTGCAGGTTTCTTTTGCAGAGCCGCAATGGCTACAGACCGACAGACTACAGGCAAGAGCAAGAGCGTTAGGTCAGAACGTTTTTGACTCTTGATCCGTGCCTTTTCACGAGCTCTGTCGTGCTGATCATTTTAGGTGTCCTCTCTTTTGTTAGAAGCTCAGCAAAGCTGTGATAGTTGAAGTCTAAGAGGGGTGTGTACAGGCTCCAAGGTGTATCGACAGCCACTCCAAGATCATGCCCTTCAAACTTTATTGACGCGATCTGCCGGCACCACATGTTGCCTTCAAACGCGTCCATGTTGGCTGGCAGAGATAGTCAGAGGTTTGCCTGTTGGAGGATGCCCGGCTTTCTTGCCAGATAGTAATAATGTGTGGCTTGCCTCAAGGCTACTTTTGCTGTCTTGTCACATAGTACATATCCCAATATGTTGTTTTGCAGGTGCAGAAGAGCACGGCTGACCATGCCCAGCTGCCCTTTGTCCAAAAGTGAGTATACCAGCGATTCTGAGATCGCCTTCACATATCTTTGGTCAACGCTGCCATCCCTGCGCCAGCCTCTCCTTATTGTCATATATCATAGATGTTGGAGTTGACATGGGTACTCCCAAGGCCTATTTGCAGATGCTTGCAGACAGATTTGTCAAGTCTGTGGGTGTTGGGTAAGCTAGCGGGAATACATCTGTTGCTGATGGGATGATCACTGTCTGCACAAAAAGAAGTTTCTGCATGTGTGTCAGCATGCAGTGAGTCACCTTGTCCCCCTTACTCTTCACCTGTGGTATAACCTTGTCAAGCTGGAGTGACCAGTTTAAGGTTGGTGTGATGTCAACTTCAAGATATGTATAGGGTTGATTGTGTGGATGATAGAATGGCACACTTTCATCGTGTATTGTGATTCCACTTAGCTGAGCTTGCAGCATCCTTTATGCATCTTTGCCGAGTACATTGCTCACCATTCCATTTTGAGCATAATTGTATAGCATGCCTGTTACTCCGCATTTCTTGCAGTTCACTTTCATGCCAGCCCAATTGCTGAAAGCTTCCACTTTCTGTGCTTGCAGATTTAACCATGCTGGGTTTGAGCTCAAAATCTGCTGGGCGTCAGCGTAGTCTAAATCGCTGGTGGCATGTTCCGCATGGACACCTTTTTGCAGGCAGCCATGCTTGTATTCTCTGCCTCCTGAGTGTAGCCATCTGAGGAGTGGCTCCATGAACACCAAGAATAGGAAAGGTGACAGACTGTCTCCCTGGATGGTGCTTCTGTTGATGTGAACTGGCTCTGTTGTGCCTGTTGGTAGTTCGACCTTTGTAGTAGCATTGGTGTACAGATGGGCTATCACATTGATAAAATTTGTTAAAAAGCCAAGGTCATACATGATCTATAGCAACTTGTCATGGTCTATTGTGTTGAATGCAGAGCTGAAGTCAATGTACAGCATGTACAAATTTTGCGCAGACAGCATATGCAAACCACAATTGCGCGTGCCAGAACATGCATGCTCAATGCACAGCAAAGGCAGAAGCCCTACTATGACAGAAAGCATGTCCCATCTGTCTTTGACGTTGCGGCTGATGTGCTCCTAGCCACCACTAACTTGCATTTGAGGACCACTGGTACCCGCAAGCTTATACCTAGATGGGTTGAACCTTTCAAAGTCCTGGCTCGCATGGGCAGCACTGCTTACTGTTTGGATCTTCCAGATTGCATGCACCAAGTTCACAATGTGTTCCATGTCTCTCTCATCAAGCCATACAGAAGTGATGGTCGCACACAACTGCCACCACCTCCTGAACTGGTTGATGACTGTCCACCTGGGCAATACAAGTGTTGTCAACATGGAGCTTTTCTTATGTTCGGCTTGCTGCTGTCACACGGTTAGCACCCAAGCACACACTATGTGGCATCTGCAGTACCCACAATAGTGCGTTGGCATGTATGCAAGCATGCTCACACTCCGGATACTGCATGGCCTTTGCAACGCCTTGTATCTTGAGCTGTCCCTGCGTCTCACTGAGTTCTGTAAGTCAGTCCTCTTATTGTGTACTGATCCACCAATAAGGGAGCTGCAGCTGAGTCGGCATGTCTTCACCTGGCTTCATTCCCAGCATGAAGTGGCTGCACTGAACATCTTGTGTTCCTTGCTTTTGCCAAGCGTTTCACTTGACATTCGCTTCATTTACCATATGCTTCACCTTTGAGCTTGCTACACAATGTGAGCACATGCTCACTGCTCACAATTCATTACCCTCTGGGTTTCACACCTGAAAGGGGGAGGTCTGTAACGTTTGTTACAGTCTTACACAGCAATTTGCATTCCCTACCATGTGACTGTCTCAGTCAGGAGCTGCCAGTACTATTGTAGCTGAAACCAACACAACTAGACAGCCGCACTGCGAGACAGCACTGCTGGGGAGTTTTGCTGACTAAGATGTCAGTAGCGTAATGTGGATAATCTGTACTTTGCTCACACACCAACAGCGCTATCTCAGTGCTCCCGATCTCGGACATAGATACCAAACACGTTACACTAAGACTTTTTTTTCTGGCCAGGGAGTTGCCCCATGTGTCATGCACTTGGCTGAGTATGGACATTGGTTGTGCTGACCCATTCTGGTGGCTAGCTTGGGTCCTAGCTAGATCTGCTTCTGCCCTGTTGAGGTGACTGACCAGGTGCTGCTGCATCTTAGGAGTGTCAGCAACCATGCCCCACATCCTCCCAACCACTGGTGCCTGGTGCTGGCATGCGGTGCTGTCATGAGCAAGTGCAGGTGCTGAAGCCGATGCAGCTGCTGCAGCTGGCGCTGCAGCTGCTTCTTGCTCTGGCGCAATGCTAGTCAGAGCAAGCACATCTTCAAGCTCTGCCAAGGGATGAAGCTGCTTCTGTGGCTGTGGCAGTGTTGCTGTGCAGCTTGTTCAAGCCTTGCATGCTTGTGCCAGCTCATGTGCCAAGAGCTAGACTGATGTGCGCATCCGTGTAGCCTTGGCTGAGGCTGATCACCTTGACCACATGTTTGCACATGCAATGCAACAAACCCTAGGGGCAAGTGCATCTGGCTGTGGGCTTCCCAACATCTGTCTCGTGATACTGGACAGACATGTCACTCATGGTGACATGTGCCACTCCACCTGAGCTTTCAAGGAGCTTCACAAAGCTCTTTGGTACAGCTTAAGCAGCTATCATTGCATCTGTGAGGATTCCCTCTATATTTCGGTTGATTTTGAAGCCAGCAGTCTTGTATGCCTGCTTGTAGCAAATGTGCATGTCTACCTGCAGCATGCATATTACATCAGGCAGTATTACGGTCATGTTTGTGACAACTTGTGTAACAGGATGATATAGAGAGCTTGTACAAGTGCCTTTCACAGCAAAGGCGCAGCTGATAGTTTGCAGTGTAGGCAGACTCAACTGGAACAATGCTTCGTTAGCACTCACTATTTGAATGCTTAAGATGCAGTTGTACAAGCATCAAATTAGTACAAGAAACTGCTTACACTGCGCAACTGCATACCTCAGTCCAGAGAAGATACAACAGCCAGTCAACCACTCTGCTTTGCAGACGCAACTTCTTGGCCAGCTGCACCTGAGTGCTGTGAAGGTCTGACACAGTACAGCTGGGTGCACATGAAGATAGACAAGCAGCCCGCTTGCGGAGGTACCATTGACCCTGCTGCCTACCCTGCTGTCTTTGAGACGCTCCTTCTGTGTCAGCCCTTCTGGCAGACGGCGGCGGTAGTCCACAGGACCAAAGCTGCAGGTGTATGTCTCTTGGCACCAGAAGAGGTTGTTCTGTGGCCTTTTGAGATTGTCAGGCTGCCTGAACTCCTTTTGAGCCATGTGGTAAGTTGTGTGTCCTCGAAGACACTCACTCCCCTGTCAACATTATAGCTGGTATCAGCACGCAGCAGCAGACTGTGCAGATCAGCAACAGCAGCAGCAACAGCTGCACATACCATGATAGAAGTCCTGGAACATGTCGATTTCAATGTGTGCCTCGGCGATAGGCTGGCCTTGATTTGGACCAGCTGTCAGTGTCACAGTCGAGCGGCGCAAGTCCCTCTGATCAAAGAGATCAGGAGGCTTAGTTTGTACATTGCAAGGTCATCATCTTATCACAGCAAAATCAAGAGGCAGCTCTGCAATATGACCAACATGAGCTAGTGGGCCGCGGAATTTGTATAGCTAGTCAGATAGGTCAGATAGGTAACGCTCGATCATGTAGCGCAACGACCTTAACACATGTATGTGAAGTACTCAATTAAGGTAACATTTAGGTTCAAACACTTTGAAAGCGTCTGTTCGCAGCACTTGGCAAAATTACAAAAGCGCGCTTGGCGTCGACTTCCGCTTGTGCTAAGCCAGGCTTACCTTTCCCTGAGCATTCTCTACCTGCTGAGCACAGTGTGTCCATCGCGCTGAGGTGCAAAACCGCCGTGACTACACTTGATCACCCCGGTCGGCAGCCGCTGCTCATAGGCTAAATTGCTGCTGGCAGCTCCGAATATGACTGAAGCGCGCAAGAGCGATCAGCGGTCTATGCGAACGATGACAGCTACCGCGACAGTGGTCAGGCTAGGTCGCAAAAAACGACGCTCACGAGCTTTACAGAGGCCTCGAACACAACAGCAGGCCCGCCGGCCACGCTCACGATCGCTCGAACGTAGCAGCTCTGAGGATATATCTGACTGCCCTCGCATGCCAACCGCTAGTGCGGTCCCAGTCGAAAGCAGCCCACAGTCTCCAGAACAAGCACCTGAACCCAATCAGGCTGCACAGGACAGCTATGTCAGCCCAGAAGGACAAGCTTCTGTGCTTACAGGCAGCTCCAAGGACTTTGCAGGCTACCTGATGAGCTTGCAAATGCGACAGCGCTGCACAGTGGTGGCTTACAATGACAGGGGTGCACTGTGTGTTGCAGTTGCCATTGCTGATGAAAGTTCTGCTGGACTCATCATGCATGTGTTGGCTTGCTATATATTGCACCTGCATGTGAGGCCTGGCATTGAGGACTGGTGCTGTTGCAGGAGACACAGCTTGAGCACGTCTTGTGTGTACCGCTTTCATTTTGCGGGCCATCTGTTGATCAGGCCCAACATCAATGCGTCTTTCTGTGCTCTTGCGGAAAGATGCAAGATCAGATCACTGCTGTCAAGAGCTTGGGCACATCTTCAAGACCTTGTCGTGCAGGTAAGTGCTCATAGCTATTGCATGGGATTTGCAGTCAACCCCACGATGGAAATGGCTTATAACAAGCTTTGTTTGGCGGTTCAGAGTTCGAGCAGCAGCTTGATTTATGCTGGCATGCCAGAGCTGTAAAAGACATTGTACTGAGTGATCAGAGCCATATGCAGTCTCTGAAGCCTGAGGATGCGTATGACTACATCAGTGATGTAGAACTGCAGCATGATCAAGTTTGCCACATCAGTGGGGGCTGCTCATGCAAGAGTGATTTGGTGCTGTCAGTGAGTGCGCACAAGTCTGGGTGGCCACGTGTCATTGTTGGATCTGACAGAGCTGGCAGCTTAGTGTGCAAACATGACAAGTGCTGCACCATGCCTGGCCTCAAACGCAAATGCCGCCACTGCAAAACAGTGTCCGAGTGGCTAAACGCTGTTGATCATGACTTGGACATGTTCCAGACAACAGGGGAGGATCCAGCACGCCTAGACAGATTGTCAGCTCTGGCAGCTGAGATGGAGGGGTATCAGCTGCTGAGTGACAACCAATCTCTTTCACAAATCAAGATACAGATATCAGCAACTGCCCAGTCTCCATGAGCAGATTTCAGCCGGACATTGCTAACCCTGTGATGCAAGCTCGTGTCAAAGGACGATTGGGTAATCTCCATCTTTTCTGTGGTACTCTGCAATGGGAGTTTGGATATATGCAGACTTAACCAGTTTTTCTGAGGGTACCTGCATTGCAAGTGGCTTGCTACCTCAATGCCAGAATTGTCAAAAGAGCGGCTGTCAAACGTGTTGTCACTGCATCCCTGCAATGCCAACAGATATCATCGATGTTGACAGCCTCTGCAATGTGTGCAATGTTGCGCAATGGGATGATGCTGACCCTGTTGAGCAAGGCTGGGTCACACAGCATGGCTGCACCCTGGTCTCCTGGGCAAGTGACCAGAAGGTCTCCGTGTATCACCGCAAATGCTCTGATAGGCAAGGTTCAGTAGCCATACCTATTGCTGATCTGTCAGTCTCATGCAGCGGCAGATGCCTTGTGCTGTTGGTGCAGGTGCTGCAATGGACAGTTGTCCTATCAGGGTGACCAGGACTGCATTTTCAATTGGTCTAACAAGTACATGATCACATACGAGCTAGGTTGTGAGTATGCAGACAACATGGCTCAGTCCAGGCTGCCATTCAGTGAACACCATCAGCACACGCATATGCGTAACAGGTTCAAGCATAGCCATGGTACAGAGCTGAGCATGACACGTGGCACTCATAGGCAAGCCTCTACTGTGCAAGCATGACTCATTGCGTTAAGGTGGCTGAACTTTGAAACCAAACTAAGAATGGTTTGATGACATTGTCTCGAGCCAAAATATTAAACCCTATAAAATGATTAGGGTTTAGAGTATTACCCCTTCGCAGGGGAATCTGGCCAGCGAAAGGGGCGATACTTTCGCCTTTCGCACACTGCGTTTGCCCCATTGTCTTAGAGCTTGCCCTTTTGACAGCATGCTGCAATGCCGTTTTTGACTTTTGTGATACGTTGGTCGCGACATGACATCAGCTATGGAGTTTGACTCTGACTTCGGGGACGCAGATACGCAGCTAGCTAGGCGGTCAACGTGGAGAGTCGAGGTCAGGATGGGTTCGTCCCGATGATTAGTGTCGGCAGAACTCTGTTGTGATTGTTCGGAGCATGTTGCAGGAAGATGCACGATTACAGCAGCTCGTTCGAGCTTATGGAGCAGCAAATTGGTCGGTCATCGCACAGGTATTGGCAAACACTGCTCCCGACAGCGTCCAAGCCAGCGTTACCCATGTTGCCTTGTCACTATGCAGTCGCTCAATAGCAGTCCTCCCAGAACCGGCAAGAGCTGCAGGCTAAGGTATGTCGACTTGAAGGCTTGGTAAACCAAAAGAAACGGGTTTTGAGCTCTTCTGGATGCAGGCAGTCTTTGCAGGTGGTTCAATCAACTGAATCCAAAGGTCAAGAGGTCACCATTCACCCCAGAAGAGGTGTGTAGGCAGCAAACATGAAGGTTTCTCTCTCTGCCGTGTAGTGACAGCTATGTATGGCCACTCTGCACATCGCAGAGGGCACAGTTCACTGGTGTACTGTTGTAAATACAGGACCACATGATTGTGCTGCGTCACCAGCAGGTCGGCAATCGCTGGGCCACAATTGCCAAGTCCCTTCCTGGTAGAACAGACAATGCCATAAAAAACTACTGGTATATCAGCTTGACTAGTCTAAGTTTGCAGGGGTTGTGTAGAATGAATCTGCATGCTTCCCTTAATTGCTGGCCAATACGCAGGAATGGTCACCTGCACAAACGGGCTGCGACTCTGCCCAACAGATCAGTCCTTGCAGCAAACCACAGATCATCTATGCATCCACATGCTCAAGCGCTGCACATACTGGCTGAGGTCACTTTCTCAGGTACACGTCATCTCATGCTTTGGGCACACCAGTATGTCATCCCAAGACAGATTGTACAAGTCATCCAGCAGTGCAGTCTTTGCCTGGATCCACTCAGGCACTGCAAGCATTGTGCATCATGTTTGTCTGCATTGCTGCTGCCTCTCATGGAGACGTTGCTTGTAAACAGCAGGTGTCAGTCTGCACATGCGCCTGTGACATGTGTTCATGGTGTGCAGCCTCATCGACAGAGTCAGGGCAGCTTGGCAGAACAAAGTGGAAGGAGGGTGTGTCACGAGGGTGGGAGGATTACACTGACTGTGTTGAGGCACCTCCTTGCAGCTGTGTCCCTACACCTGCTGGTATGCGCCCTACAATATTGCTTGTTTTTTACACACCACATCAGGCAAACTGATACGTTTGCTGCGTTGTCAGAGATGGCTACTTGCATTCTTCTGCAGGTGCCACACTCTTCTGTATCATGGCAGGTGCTGCATCTTCTGCAGTCATATCTGTCAACATGTGAGTCTGTGATGACAGGTGAACATGAGGAGGAAGAGCATGCATGCCTGCATAGAGGGCATGGTGGAGAGAGGTTGTCCCTGAGATGGGGTTGCAGGCGCACCAGGGACCATAGACTCACCCGCCCTAGACACCCTCCTCTTGTCTTGAAGGCAGAGTGGGCAAGCCACAGCACTTTGCCTGAGCCTGGCAAATCCAATGCTGCACTGTACAGTCCAAGGGCTGTGGAGCCATCAGCCGGGTCAAGCAACGCTGAAATTGAGCTTATGCGTTTTGTGGGTAGCGCTGCAGCCATCAAAGCACAGCAGCCAAGAGTCCTAAACATAAGCCATTCAGACATGAATGCATCTCAAACAGGAGCACCCAATGAATTAGGCAATACACTTGCCCAGCTCTGTTGTTCTGAAATTCAAAGCTAATTTTGGTGGCTCAGAGGCAAATCTACATCTGCTTTGGCAGCACTGCTCAAGCAAAACATGTGACTGCATAGCCAGCAAACCTGCAATCTGCATGTAACACAGCAGTAAGTTGCATCTGGTAGCTTCATCTGCCATGCCTGACACACCACATGTGCAGCTGTGCAAGGCTGCCTTTCAAGCAGAGTGACAAGTTAACCGTGTCAATGTTTGATGACACCAGGCTTGATTTGCAATGATGGCTGACATATGCACATGGCCTATGCAGGCGGTAGGCAGCCCTCTCAGCAGTCACCAGGCTTCAAAAGTGCCAGCTCATGCGTGCACCCTGTCCTGCACTCAGAGCAGCAGGCAGCTTTGTCTAGCTCTAGCTTGCTACCACATAGCCCAAGCACCTACAGTGACACTGGCAGTGGCACACGTAGTGGTCTGATCCTGGGGCATGGCAGCAAGGGAGGGATTGCAGCCTGGAGATGGCAGCAGCCTGCAGTGCTGGGGGGGATGCTGGGCAACTTTGATAACATGGTGCATCAGTGCCTGGGGCCAGACGTCAGCCAGCTGTTGCTGCACCACACACAAGCAGTAGTCCACATGCACCAGGTCTGGTCCCCTTCCCTATAGGAAATCACTTTGCATGCCAAGCATACCAGCATGCAGTACCAGCTGTGGCATACAGGTGGGAGCTGCAACTGTGCCTTGTGGTAGGTAATCCAGCACTAGATGGCATGCCAAGGATGGCTGTTATGCACTCAAAGCACTGCTATGCATATTTACACTTGGTGTTGTGATGCAACTTCCCAAACGGTGCAGCTGGTGCATGACAACACCTATTACAAAATGAGCTCTGTACAGAGCACCTAGCCTCTTCATGACGCCATCAGTGTGTCAAAGCTGTCATTTTAATGCATTCTGGTGGTGTGTGCAGCACTCCTTGGCAAGCGGTATGATGCTTGGCAAGCATTTCACAGCCAGTTCCCAGCAACAAGGCAAGCTCCTCCCTTGTCTCTGGTTGCTCTGCCTGTGGTCGACTCATGTGGCAGCTTGTGACTCATCAAAGATACACAGCGAGCTGTACCTTGGCTGATGCCAACAGCCCATGTCAGTCATTGCTGTCTGTCACTGCCAGCTTTGTTGTGTTCAATGCCAGATTTTGCTGTAGCTTGAGGCACATGCATCTTCCGCAAATGAGAAATGGGTTCACATCAGTGACCAATCACGTATGACCAGGTCACAGTCTTGCTGCTGACTAGCTTTGTCAGCTCAGGTACAGCACCTGCTCAAGCTGGAGTTTCAAGGAGCAGCAGTTTGGTGCACACCACCCTGGGCCGTATGCTTCAAGCACAGATGCATGGCAGTGCACCAGCTGGAAACGGCTGGGGCCCAGTCCATGCTCTGAATGCAGCCAGTCTTGCCACTGTGGGAAGCAAGGGCAGCCACACAGACAAGTCGAATGCAGTACTGAGTGCAGCTGATACAGTTATGGATGTACAGAGGGGCAGCAAGCTGACAAGGTTGACAGCAGTGGCACAAACACATGCAACCAAAGCAGGCTCTGACTGGGCCAGCATGCCATCCAGTTGTGAGCAGTCTTCCACACACACCATCAACTTTGCAGGACAACCAGCAGATTCTACTGCTGCATTGCAGCTGGGAGGCGCCACAGTGCAAAACATGCTGCCCAGCACAGAGCCTGAGAAACATTGTGACAACATGGTGCAAGTTGGCAGCAGCCATGACTCAGCTTTAGCTGCGCACAATGTAAGCAGTAGTCAGGCAGGGCAGCAGTGGCCATCACAGCAAATCAGCCCTGCAGTTGAAATACTGCTTGGCAGCCATCATGCAGTTCACGATGACTCACCAGTGGTTGCACTGCCTGCTGTAACGTCACTGCACACAGGGAAATCTCCTTCTGGGGAATTCGATCATGCAACCTTTGGTGCTGTTGTGCAGTCTGTTCAAAGTTCAGCAAGCTCTGCAGTTTTCACATCAGCCTCTGCCTGAGAGGGCACTGCTTGTCTGTATAAGGCCACAGGCTGTGCATCTTCAAGCTGCCAAGTTGTGGCTGGCTGGCTGTGCTGTGCGTTGCTCAAGGCCTGTGTACTTTTTTCAGGCTTATACACATGCCTTGTACAGAATATTCTTTCTTGACATGCAATGCCTTGCACAGCATGCTCTTGCTTGAAATGCATTACTCAGGTGTTGTCTTTGCTAAAAAACATAGGATGAACAGATGGTTGTAGTCTCCTGACCTGACGGGTGCTCATTCCTGCCTTTTGTTGATGATTTGAGTGCCCTGTTTGATGTGGGTAAATTAGTTTTGCAAAACCTGTTTTCAGTTCTTGCTTACATACCTGGCTGCAGCAGTCTTGACTTGCTCTAAACTCTGGATTTCTCCTGTATACTTTGTAAACTTGTATTTTTCTCAGCTTTTTGAGGTATTTACATACGTCAGTATGCTTGTAAACTGAGTGGGACTTACAGGAAGTCGGACAGTGGCGTAACATGTTTTTACTTGCTCTGCCAAACACTCATGATGTGCTTCCTTGGTAGATTGGATCTCAGACACACGTTCCCAAGGATACACTAAATTGCAGACTTTTGTAAACTGCTGGGATCATAGAGATATTGCATCAGATACAGTCAAGCAAGGTTGAGTTAGGCTGCGCGATGCATTCAAGTGCATCTCGGAGACTATATTTACAGTCATTGAGAGTAGAACCGCTAACTGAAAAGCTGCTGAGACGACAATCATGGCGTTTGTTGCTGACTGTTAGAGCTAAGCTGACAGTCCCGATGGCTGGCCATGGCGCCATGAGCGCAAGCACAACGCACGTAGAGCTGAGATTGGAGGTTGTGTGAAGAAGCCGCCTGTAAGTTGACTAGCACAGAAAGGATGCACTGCAATGGGGCTAATCTCATAGCAAGTCCCAAAAGCAAGCAGTTACTTTTGCACATAAATGCATTGCAATACACAGCCTGCATCCCAAATTCATGCCACCTGTATCTGGCCCGGCTGTCAAACTCAAAGAGGAACAAGGTAGCATGACTGACATCACACAGAACCTGGTGCAAAATGTATAGGTTGTGTATGCAGCGCAAACTATGCATATCATCACACAAAATACAGAAACGTGCAAAACAAAAAATTGAAACAAAGCAAGCAGATATGTGAACAGGGATACACCACCAGCTAGTTGCCGCTTGATGATGCCCTCACCTCAGGCCCAAACAGGGCTCCAGACTGTCTCCACTATTGCATTGTGATGCCAACATGCGCTGTTGGCTGTTGCTGCTTTTGTCACCACTGCTTGTGTCATCACTGCTGTCCGAGCCTGCTGTTGCTGTTGCTGTCGCTGTCATCGGCACGGCTGATGTGGCTGGCATGAACTGCAGTACAATGGTGCACTGTGCCATACAACATGTGTGACATTGTGCAGCAAGCAGATGCAAGTCTGTGATGGTAAAGGTGAGTATGCCGTTTCAAGAAGTGACCTGAGGCAGTGACCCCATGAAAGCACTACAGGGTAATAAGACACACGACCACCTGTCATGGAGGGGTGAGCCGAGCTCATACTGTGTTTGCAAGTACGACTGTATGATTGGCCAAACCTCAGCAACCAAAGCAGGTGATGTGTTGCCCATATGCTTTTGGACACATGCTAGCATGCTGTGCACATTCTTTTCAGGATGGTGCATTGTGAATTGCAGCAATGCACGTAGATCTGTAGCCTGATAGTGCACCTGGAAAGGGACTTCTTCCGCGCCTACTTCCTTCACCAGCTGTTCCACATGCTGCAATACAGCATACAAACATGATCACATGGGTGACGGAGCTGACATGGAACTATAGAGCATACATTCAAGGTGCGAACAGCTACACAGCTTGGCCAAGCACATAATACACACCCAGAGGGACAAAACACATGAGACCTTGTCAGTGGATGTGGTGTCTGTGTAGGCAATGGTTGACCAGGCATGACTACTGTACACCTGCATAAGGTGCAGATTGAATTTTCAATACAGCATTGAGCAATACACAAGCAAAACCAGCTGGGGCAAAGGTGCAGACATACCATTGAGAACTCCACGAGTTTTCAGAACTTGCCATGCTCCTGCTGCTGTTGCACATAGGCTTGCAGGGCCCTCTGCTTGGCTGCTGCAGCCTGGAGCACATGCCATGGCATTGCCTGCCCAGCATCTGAGATGGTTGTCACAAAGTAAGTATAGCTCTCAAGGCGAAGCCTGTCCCCATGGTTTGTGTCTGTGGCAGCTAGCCGCTTCAACGTCTGGAACATGGCTCCTGCCAGCAGGGCATAACCTGGCTTCACCACTTCTCTACACCAAATCAGTCAAGGCCCCTTCACAAGCTTATCAAATGACTGAGCTGTGAATCTGCAATGGTAAGCTTTGTATGCAGTCCAGATTGTGTGTGACATGGACGTTGTGTGGGTGACCTGCCCTTGCTTGCTACTGCGCTGGCAACAGCAGACAGAGTGCAAGATACTCTGATACTGCAGGAAGGAGTTGTATAAATAGCAAAAACCCCCAAGCCCTCAGATCTGACAGGCTGCCATTCTTGTGTGACAGCCATGAGAAGCCGACACTTACTAAAAGGCCAGACAGCAATGGATGTTTCTGCCTTGCCATATTTACGCAGCATGTGTGACCGGAGCAGCATACCTGATGTCTTTGAAATCTTGAGCAAGAGGTATGTCATAGATAATCACATCATGCACCAGGGCTGCAAGGCCACCTGGCTGTTGCAAGCTCTCAAGACTGCGCATGATGAAAGCTTGCTCACACGACGCAGCCTTGCGCAACATCTATTGGTTCCTTCTGTAGCTGCACAGCATGCATATTTCATCAGGGAGAAGGACATTATGGCCACAGATTGCTGAGTCAAGTAAACTCAGCAAAAGTCAAGCAAAACAAGGTCATAAACACAGGTCCTGAGGCCACCATGGCTGTGATTGTGTACACTCTAAACAGGCCGAAATTTCAGCAAGAATCGCAAGGTGTGGCTGCATATGACTTTGACACAGTTGTCAAGGTGTGTATGCAGGGGGTGAACAGCCCTTACCTGGCTACAAGATTGTTACCTCTAACCCCATCATTGTCATTGTCATCTGTAAGTGTTGCTATCGACAGCTCACCATCATCACCCTGGTCCCCCTTGTTTCCTTCACTGCCATTGTCATTATCATCATGATTGGCATCTTTGGTGCTGGGAATGTTTGCCATGCGATGTGGGGATTCTACTTGAGACGTGAAGGTGACATGTGCACCAGTGACGGCTGCACCACTGAAACACAGGCAACTTTGGACAGGTATAGCAAACCAGATGTCCCCTTCTGAGCAGACTCTGATTAGACAAGCCGTTATGTTTACCTGTAGCACATGCTGCACTTGCATGCTGCAGTAACAGTTGCATATGCAGTGCAATGGTGGTGACATTCAATGCGGTAGCTGCAGCATGCTGGGCTGCCTGTCAATATTGCATACATATCTGCACAATGGTCACACATCGCAGGCTGCCTTCAAATGCTTGAAAGCATCGACAGGTGCAGTGTCATACCTACTAGCAGCTCCTGCAGGCGGGGGACAAAGGCAGTGAAGGCTGGCAGGAACGCCAAGAGGTGGTAAACCTTCACACTGTCCCCACCAGGCAGCCCAACGGGGCTCTTTCCGTCAAACTTGCTGATGGACGCCACCTGCACACAGCAAGCTCAGCACATGTTGTACAAAGCATGCAGCCATGATGCCCCAGGGCACACATCACAAAAGTTGCCTAATACTTGAAGGGTATTGTGCTTGGAGGCATGGGGGGGGGGAGAGGAAGGCAGGTTGTGCAGCAAGGCATGACGTAAGACAGACAATGAGACACCTTAGTGATCAGCACTTTGGTGACCTTCAGTCAATGCTGGACAGGGCAAATCCAAATTGTCAGATAAATGGTCAGAGTTTGCAAGCCTGCAAAGTGTGCGACCAGCATCAGGGTAATTGGAGTAAGGCATTGCAGAAAGTGGGAAATGTTCACCCTGTCCAGGATGAATTGGGTCGGCCCCCCGCAGGACTGCTGGCTTGAGAAGAGGTCCAGCAATCACGAGCCTTGCTCTTGCTGGGATGGGCTGAATTAGTCCCTGCAGCACAGTGCGCTTGCATACCCCTTAGCTGCTTTTGTGCTATATAGGTGCTGCTTTGCATGCTGCAGCTATTGCAACCTCATTTGCTTACACATATTCAACTGCTGCATGGTCATTTGCAACTATTTGAAGTGATGTGAGCTGCTGTGCTAAGTGACTCTGGTGTAAAGGCATGATGGCAGGCATGCTACAGATGCATTCACAATAGCAGCATGACCATGCTCAGCAGCAATGCCAGCACATCAGTGTGACAGCAGGCCACAGGATCAGATGCTGCAATGCCAACCTGCCAACCTCACTGGAGAGCCTGACAGTGGGGCAGTCAACACCAAGTTGTACAGCAGCAAGAAGTCAGCAGCTCCCTTGTTCTCTGCCAGCAGGAGTGGCAAGCACGTATCCAGCAAGGCCTGCCAGGCAGTGGGTGGGGTCAGACAGCCCCCTTCAGCATTGCCAGGAGAGGGCGTGGCTGAGCCCAGACAGTGGGCATGCAAAGGGGAGTCTGAGTCGGGGCAACTGGTGAAGGAGAGCTTGCTGCCTTGTGAACAATCCAGCAGGTCCATCTGCAGTAGTATTCACTGGCTGCACCATCAAACTGCCAAAGAAAGCTATGTATCACCACACAAAATATGAATACTGAACATAGCAAGTCTCTACCCGTGATGTGGCAAAGATGTCCATTGCACCAGTCAGCCATGCGTGCAGAGACAAAAGGACAGTTGGCTTCAAGTTGCCTGCAGTATCAGGAACTAACAATATGATGCCTCAGATGTGTAACAATGATTGCCAGTGACAAGACAAGCATATGCAGCACAACAATGATGTACTGGATGTACTTACTCGCTTGTGAGCCAGGCCCACGTCAGGCTCATAAGGGCTGCTGGCACTGCAGCTGCTGCAGCAGGTGCCATTAGCAGACCACGACTATCTCATACTATACCGCCAAAAATATGCCAGGCGGCCCATTCAGCATCAACAAACATCCTCATGGATTTCCTGTTACCAAATATACCATCATGCTGAGTTCATACCCTGGATGCCAAAAGAAGCATGAGCCAGAGTCAGACCATGAGGGCCAACACAACATGGTCATGCCTGCATGATGGGGTGCAGCAAGCGGGCGCGGTGGCATATGTTGTGGTGGTCGGGCATGCTGCAGTGCACACTGCCTTGCAGCTTGTTGAGGTTGGCCACCACTATGTTCCCCAGGTGCGCATCCAGCTGCGCAAGTAGCGCATGCATGCTCCACAAACACCTTCCTTACAGCCTGCATGCATACATTGCCATTGTCAGCATATGCTGCATAAGAGAAAGCAGCTGTGCAGCGCCCAAGTGACTACCCAGCTGCATATCAAATGATCAGGAACACCTCACTGCAATTCCTGGCACATCCTGAATCTCTAAACAGCATTGCAAGTAGCTGCTCGTTTGAATGTTTCACCAGACCAGGCAGCCTTGCTTCCTCCAGCTACTTACACCTTCAGACTTGTTACTTGCAGAGACAGCTGGGGTCGATAAGGACAGGCTCCTTTCAAAGCTGCGCGGCTGACCTGTCCCTTAGTGCACTGCTCAGCAAGAGGTGGCCACATGGTGGCAAGGCCACGTTCCAGGCCACAAGGCTTGTCAGCAGCATCAGCCAGGCGGTCCAGGTGGTCCTGCATCCCCAGTAGCAGAAAACAAGCGCCAGAGGCCAAGCAACACACTGTGCTGGGCGCGCAATGTCAGCGATGACCATCAAGATAAGAAGCCAGGTGGCATCGCTTTCAAATTGACACGCTGCAACATTTGGCACCAGGCCATGGCTTCCGCAAGTGCTGATGCTGCTTGTGGTACTTTCTCAGACTGCGAGCAAGACCCTTAACATCATGCACACACATTCTGCCATGCTCAGGGATACACAGCTTGTAAGCAGCAACTGACTTGGCATCGTCAAAACATGTTTGCTCAAGCAGGTCCTGGGTGTCTTCAGGCAGGTCCAGGCGGGCCAGCACCCCCTCCAGAGCCGCCATCAACTTCCCATTGCTCTGGGTCTGCATCTCCAACCTGTGCATACAAAAGGCAGTGGCAAAGCAGATCCAATGTTCCTACTTGATGTGCCTGACATAGCCAGTATCTGGCATACCGTATGATCTTTTGGCATGACACAATGCAAAAGATGCTTGTCTGCTGTGACAAGAAGCTATCTGTCTAAAATGTCGATTACGTATGTGTACGATGAGCGCTGACAGCTGTACACACTCTCTGCCTTGTGAAGTCAAGTGTAGATTGCCATGCAGTATTGCCTTGCAACATGATACCTGAATGCCATCAGTGGCACAGGAGATATACCTGTTATTGCGTGCTTCTATGGCTGCAATGTCTTCACGCATGTGGCGCAGCCTAAGGTCAAAGACAGCCAGGGTTTCATCCAGGTCATCAAGGAGGCCGATGCTGTCATTCAGGCGTACTTGAGCACCATGTGCACCAGAGGCCCACTGTCCAATATGGCATGCACATCAGCCTATATATGTGACATTCAGGGCTGAGACTTGTACAGTGCAGGCATGACAGCACCCCAATCGGCTTAATCAGTTGCAGCGCAGTGACCCGCAGCCTGCCCTTGTTCAATATAATTTGGTGAAGTGACAACCAATCAAATGCCAAATATGCATCGACAGGCATGTACAACTAGCACTGACACGTAGCAGACTTGCTCCAGGCTTGCCGTCACCCAACATATCAATTGCTCATTTGCTATAGGTAGCGCCTGCCAAGTGCAATCACATACCTCCAGTACAGTGTCAATGTCTACTGCATGCAGCAGCAGTTGCTGTTGCCACAAACTCAGACTTTTGTAGGCTTTTTCTTTGTGGAAAAGCTGGAAGCCGGAACACTGATCCTTGCGTGAACATCCCGCGCTTGAATGGCAGCACGTGGCTGGGTATGATTGACACATGGGGTAGCTTCATTGCAAACTTCGGCAAGCGTCTTGATCACAAAGCGGCGTACTTTTGACAAGGAAGCTTTGCACGTATCCTCAACATTGTTGGTGCGCCAATTCGGCATTGAAAAATGCAAGCAAACCAGGGTTCGTGAAAGGCATGATCGCAGAGCAACAGCGACCTGGTCATAAACACAAAAACAGCCTGCTGGCCTCTCCGTTTGAGCAGGTCGCGAATTCTGAGTCCACGCAGACGCTAGAAGGAGAAAGTGTTGCCCTCATATCTCCGGCCGCACAGAGTTCGCAGCGTCCGTCTATGCGTCGCATGTCCGGCAAGGCGCTATTTGCTGAGTAAGGCTCATGCACGCCTCCAAGCCCTTACTGCCTTCCTTAGTCCTGAGCAACCTTGGGAAGGTGTCTGTACGCAAGAGGCTGCATACCTTCGCCAGCCGGCCCCAGACTGTCTTTCCGCTCAAGCGTCAGCCTCATAACCAGCACGCACACCATAGATGTTGTCTGTACAGGCCCAGCAAGCCTCAAGCCACACCTGCGGAGTCTCTGTACAGTCAAGGTGACCTGGGTTCTGAGCAGATCATAATCATCCTTGTTGCTCAATAGCAGACTGTCTCGACACTTGTGTTGTATGACCAGCAGGCGGGGACAACAGCACAGCTTTTGCAGAGGCAGTCTTCATACTGCAGCAGAACAGGGTCTCAGTCACGCTAACATCCTCAGGGCTGCAGCTGACCAGACTAGGCTGCACCTTCCCATGTTGTGGGACCAGGCGCATTCCACTTGCAGGTCTGCTGCAGCTCTTGTTGGACATGCTCTGTCAAGCAGCCTAACCTTTTTGGTCTGTGGCATCGCTGTCCTTCCCATCACTAAATCAAGTGGCGTGGCAGAGCCCACAGTCTAGACCATACATGTTCTGACTAGGGCGCTGCACTGCAGTGTTGTATGATGACATTCTATCAGCAAGCCATTTGCAGAATACATCCTGGATTTGGACAACCTTCTGCAGTGGCCAGGTGAGTTGCTCAATGTTGCTTCTTGATCTGTACCCCTTCACCTGATGGTCAAGTCACTTGGTAAGTGATGTGGGATGTATGCAGACACACCAGCTGGTCATTCATACCTTCAAACGGTCCAGGAGGCGGCGCTGCTTGTGGCGCCCTCAGCAGCTCATCTTGAGCTCATCTGTAAGCTGCTGCCTGCCCTGTTGTTCCCCTGTATGCGTGACATGGCTGCATATGTAAGTGCAGCTTCATGTTGCTGCTCACCTTCAATTCTGGTTTCCAGATTGGGGTATGATGGACAATTCACTCTCTGCAGTGTTGCTGATGCTGGCAAGTTGGCTTGCAGAGCGCAGATGTAGTTGAAGAGTGGGCCATGAGAATAAACAGTGCTATTAGACAGAGCAGCCATAGACCTCGTGACTTACTAGTGCTGTTGAATCCCTTTGGGGGCACCAGGAAAGCCAAGGAGGTCTGGAGGGATATAGCTATGCCGGTGTTCGACCTGGCAGGCATGTGAAGTCATCAGCATGGCCTTTTGATGCCTCTTCCACAGCTGTTGTATGTGCCATGTGTTCCAGTAACACCTGTGGGCATGAGCAGTAGCTGTATGCATTCTCACAAGCCAAGCTGATGAGTCAACCACTAGCTTGTCTACATGCATCATTGGCAGCAATGCGTGATTGATGTTTTGCCATTGTGCATAGTGCACAGTCAAAAGCTGGATGCAGTTGTGCATATAGATAATGGTGGACCACAGGTTCTGCACGCTCAAGCTGTGGTTCCTGACAGGTGTGAGATGCATGAACATAGAAACAGAGCGAGCGTGGCATGCCCGCCAGCTCATATCAGAGCTGACGCTCCATGAGTTAAACAGCTATGATGGCATTGTAGCGGTGAGTCATGCTGCCTGCTGTTTGATCCTAGTGTTGCATGCCATCACATTGCATGCTATCTTGCAGCAGCACGCATCACATGTGCAGGACAGCTTCTTAGGGGAGGAGTGGTGCATGCTGTCTCATTTGAAGCTGCTGTGAGCTTCTTTCATAATGCACAACCAAAAGCTTGTTGGCACCTGCTCTCCCCCTTCCCCCCCACCGACCCTGACCCAGCACTGCCACGTGTGATGTATGTGCTAGTGGGTGGATACAGCGCTTTCTCAGGCAAGTGCTTGTGCTTCATGTGTATTCACTTATACGTGCAGGTGGGTGGGGATGGCTTGTTTCAGGAGATCATGAATGGCTTGCTGGATTTGCGAGCACAAGGTGGTGACATGGCAGCTGTAGCAGCTTCTATGCGCCTGGGCCACATACCTGCTGGCTCCACTGATGCAGTAGCTTACAGTATCAATGGCACCCGCTCACAGCTGACAGCAGCCCTGCATATAGCCCTCGGCGACAGGTCAGCAGACAACATCATTGAAAGTGCCTGTCCTCCCTTCCCTTCATACTGACATGACATCTACTGTGTTCACAGCAAGTGTGTTCACAGCAACTGTGTCCACAGCAGTGTGGTCTCATTGCAATCAATCAATGAGGCTTGATCTGAAGTGGAGCTACCCACATGTTTGCTGCCTGCTGGACAACTCACACCTCTGTTCTGCCTGCAACTGCCTAGAAAGCAAGGCAACGCCATACAACTGGTATGTGACTGCTTCCACTGTGGCCTTGTGAATAAGCTGCTAACAATCATTTGTGTGCAGGATTCCCCTGGACGTGCTGAGAGTTGATACAGAGGACATGCAGCACCGGTTTGCAGTGTGTGTGGCGTCATACGGCTATATGGGTGACCTCATGAAGGACAGTGAGAAGCTGCGCTGGATGGGCCCCGCCCGGTATAACATACAGGGGGCCATCACCCTCTTCAGGGGGAAGGCCTACACGGCACGTGTCTCCTGGCTGCCAGCTCCTCTGCCGTAAGTCATTGTGTTGCATCTGTCAGCCACGCCAAGACTGCCAATGTGCAGAAAGTCAGTACTCCAACGGAATATGCATTTAGAGGTTGTCTTACAAGTACCAGCTAGCTCTTTGTGTGTGTTGTGTCATATTTGGTCCCTGCTGTGGTTGCAAACCTATTGTCAACATACTTGTGCATGCTGAAGGTATTGCCTGGCAATTTCAAGATTGCCAATTAGAAAAGGATAATTTGGAGTACAGATTGCCCAAGACAGTGGATCACACGGTTAACCAATTAGGCAGCTCAGTCCACCCTGAGCTGTCTTCATCTGCTGCCAGCTGTCACAGCCTTGCCCTGGCCAGCATGTGAAACAAAGTCATCTCCTATGTCTGCGTATTCAGGGGGAGAGGCCGTTCTGTTTGTGGAGCAAACTGCGCAGTGTGTGGGACTGGCGACCCAAACCATACACACACCTCTACTGCCTTCAATCAGCCTAGCCAGAAGTCCCTTGAAGCGGTACTATCTCAATAGTGCATGCATTGTGGATGGCATGGCTGCACCCCAAAACATGCTTTTTGTCCAATGTCATCTCCCTTGCATGAAACCGGTCATCTGTTTCTGGCATCACTGCATCCTCATGGCAATTCACCCTTTGTACCCCTTTGCGGCTGACTGGCAGCATCTTGGTCAGTCTAGTCTTAACTCTGTCTCTGGCGACAGATCAGGTACTAAATGAAAAATCGCATTACACCTGTTGCATCATGTCTGCCAGCATATTGGTCCAATGGAAACAAGCATGTCTTCAGGCCTGTGCAGGTGGCTTTGTATGCTGTTGTCAGAAGTGGCTGTGCATGGTGCAGGGGAGTTGGCAGCATGCAGAAGGGGACTTCAAGAGTGTGATGGCCATTGTGACGCCCTGTCGCAGTGACCAGAGCGCACTTGGGCTGTCCCCCTACGGTCACCTCTCAGATGGGCGAATACAAATGGTCCTGGTGCATAAGTGCTCTGTGCTGCAGTACTTGCGCTTCCTGGCTGCTATACCTCAGGCTGGTGAGCCCTCATACCACCACTAAAATCCTGCTTGTGCTGGATCATGCCATATCTACGCAAACCGCGTTCAAGCTGGGCTGTGACGTTGTGACCAAATGTGTCAGGCTACATTGAAGTTGGATTGAGAGATGGCCTGTGGGCAATGCATGCACGCACAGCAACTTGTCTGCTATCTGTCCTTTTGTTGGTGTGTTGTCAAGACATAGTGCTGATGTTTAGAGTCCTCAACAACATCACCCACTGTTATGCTTTCTGGCCTGTCCTCTACCAGTCTGCAACATTTGGCTCTGGCACACCTTTGGCAGCCTTGTGCACACAGCTTAAGTGGACTCATATGCATTGCTAAACGAGGGAAGCGACCGCCAGGACGGCCACGCCTGCCATTGGGAAACCGAGGGCATCATTGTTGGTGTCTGTGAGTAGATTGTATTCTTGAATTAGGGTTCAGGATCCTGTTGGCAATAGTGGCTGGCGGCTTTGATTGAAAGTTGGTCGGTATCTGTGTAAAATCTCCCATTGGGTTTCCCAATGACAGGCCAAACAGCAGTGTGCTAAGCCTGACGTTGTTTGCGCATGATACTGACTGGAGATAATCTTCTGCAGGCGTTGAACCAGGCCAGTTCTCCTATGTTGAAGTTCTCGATGTTACAGCACTGCGTGTGGAGCCTGTAGGGCAAGAAAGCTCCTGGAATGTAGATGGCGAGCTGCTGGAGAACAACCATGTTACAGGCCAAGTTCACAAAGGCCTTGTTGAGATTTTTGCCAGGGGCGTGGAGTTATAGAGAACTTGGTGGCCTAAGTGTCCCGAGCAGAATCTGTGGACATTCATTTATCACTCGGACAGCTGGCTAAGACCCAGACCTTCCTGGACCCTCCTGTGCATTGCCAATGCTCTATGCACTCAACAGTGAACATTATCGTTTGAGGCCATCACTTCTGTGCGTTTTGGTAATGGGATATTAGGCTCTTCCTGAAGCAGACTTCTCATCTTGAAGTTGTTGCATACCACATCAACCTGTGCTTCCAGGCTAAAAGTCTACATGTGGCTCCATGCCCAAGGTGGCTTTGTGGTTGTGGGGCAAATGCAGTGAAAATTTAGCATCTACACTGTATGCATCCTGTCAACTGATACTTCAACTACACAGCTATGCAAGTTGATACCTTAAAGAGGGATGCTTGGATCAGCTGAGCAATAAAACCCTCAGAGTGATCACAGTGCAATGGGTTTTTGTGCACACTGAGCTTACGCCAGCTCAATGGCTAGACTTGAGGTGCCTGCGGCTGCGTATCACTGCAGAACCAAAATTGTGCAATCAGCCTGCAAATCTGGAATGTATAGTAGGCAGGCTAAGACCTGAAGGCAGTGCGATGACGCTGCTACCAATTGTGGTCGACACAGCATATAATCACTGGCACATACGTGACCTCATATACAGGCAGTATGCATGGCCTAAGCCTGAGCCTGTAGGGCTGCCTTCCTGCTTTGTCTGCCACAAGTGCCAAGCTGTGAAGATCACAGCTCAAAATCAGAACTCTCGCTGCCATCTTTTAGACTGATGACATCACTGTCACTCTCATCTATGTCTATGTATGTCTTGCTGGCTACTGCTGCTCGCCTAGGTGCTGCCCTTGCCCTTGGCGCAACTTCCACATTCTCATCCTCCTCCTGCACTTCACAATATTGTGCACACACCCATTCCTGTCCTTGCAGCACAGTGTGGTCCTGGATGCTGCACAAACTGGTCATGACCGAAACGACTGTGTACATGTAGTTTCTCCCAAGTAATGCAATGAGTAGAAGGCACTTAAAAGCCATGGCAGTCACTGGCAACACTAGGCCAGAGCACACCTTCAAGCAACAGGTTATCAGCTGTGGGGGACAGAGCAAAGTGCAGGCTGACCTCAGAGTCTGACAGTCTGGAGGACTGGGAAGCCATGTGGGAGGCTGCAGATGGGGCAGCCAGGCGGCTCTTGCTGGCTCCAGAGGCTTTGTTGAAGGGGGACGGGCGCATGCGCCTCACCTTGCCCTGCACAAACAGGACTGGCACCGTCTATGGTGAGCTACTTGTACAATCAGAAATTTCCAACCTTTACGCCATGCCAGTGAGATGTATGCTTGTGCAGAATAGCAAACAGAAGGCTGTTGATTGGCCCAAGCCAGAATGGACATTCATGCAGTGCACAAATCTGGGCTGCAGTAAGTGATGCACAACTTGAGGTGATAGATGGTGACTATGCAACCGGTAACAGTGCAGATGCCTTGTACAATAGCATTGCAAGCTGTAGTCGCCAAAAAAAGCTTGGTACTGCATGTAGACATGTGTTTATGCACTGTGTTACAAGTGGCCTGCAGGCCACATAGAAAAGCACACCTTGGGGAGCACCACAGGAGAGGCAGCCTCAGGCTCATTGCTGCCACTGACCTCTGCTTGGGCCTCTGCAGCCTGGTCCTCTGCTTGCTTGCTGACGGGCAGCTTGGCTTGTTGCAGCTTTCGCTTGGCCACTGCCTTAGCCCCATCTCCTGCCAGAAGATGCGACGTCTTGGCACAACAACAGACACATTTCATACTAATGCACATTGTGAGGGCTGGCAAAGTTGGCTGTGAATCATGGTGTTGCATCTGTTTGCTGATATGCTGCACTGCTAGTCATCCCACATTCAGCAGTATGGCTGCCTTGCAGTGCTGTGACAGCAGCACTGAGGGGCAGACACTACTCGCAGCTCAGCTTGGAACAGCCATGGACACTGACATGACATGAGAGCTGCGCCAGATTATGTAGCAAGTGCTTACCAGCAGCAGGTGCAACAGGAGGCTTGGCTTTGGGCTGGTTGGCTGCTGGAGCCCTTGGCCTGGAGGCCTTGGCTGGCTTGAGTGCTGCTGGAGCAGGTGAGTTGACATCTCCATCACTCAGCATTTTGTCATCATCACTGCAGACGTGCCAGCTGATAGCACAATGCTGTTGCATGCAGACACCACTGCAAGCTGATTTCTAGATCATAGCAGCAAAGTGTGTGTTAGTGCACTACTACAGGATTTTGCGCAGCATGAGCTAGCAGTGCACAAATACAAACAACAGCGGGCCTCCCCAAATGCTTGCACATGTAGCATGTTGGGAAAATGGTCAATATGTGTAGGCCAATAGAACAGTGCCAAGCAACTGTGGCAATGCAGCGCATGTAACATGACATTGACAATGTATAGGCGGACCTGTCAAGCAGATCCACATAGCTGACAGCCTTTTTGGCGGCTGCGCGTGCTGGCTTGGCAGTCTTGGCTGCAGCTGCAGTTGAACGCACAGCACTGTAGGCCTTGCTACTCTGTGACCTGCTGGACTCCACCTTCAGCCCATCCATCTGCCCTGCAGTGGACAAATTGCCAATCAGCAGTACAGTCCAGTGCTCTTTGAGAAAACCACTTGAAGAAGCCAAAGCTGTGCTGTTATCAGCTTGATTACAGTGCTGATTTTGTCATCAGCTGGCAAGAGTCTGAAGAGGATTATGACAGAGCATGATTGCTGGCATGAACCTGGGTGCTGTCATATACCTGGGGAGATGTATACAGATGATGCTGAAGTTCTGTGTCTCTGCGACGTGATTCTGCAGAATCCGCATGCATCACCATACCTGCTAGCCGGTCCACCAGAGGTAAAGCAGCCTCATCTGCATCCTCTGTCAAGTCCACCCCAGCAGTGAGAACTGCAGCAACTTCCATCTCAGCCTCTTGCTGGCTGGCAGAATCAGGCTGACTGGTGGACTGGCCTGCTTGCATGTCCTCTTCCTCTGACTTGACTGCTGCCTGGGCCTTCTTCGCCCGGCCGCGTCTCTGAGAGCTTGAGGGTGCTGGCAACACCAGACTGCAGGCCAGAATCATGCTGTTGTCACATTTGAGGCTGACAATGCCAGCAGGCATACAAAGAGTAGAGGACAGATTAATCAGGATATCACAACTCTTGAGTTCCATGGCATGTGACAATAACAGAACCAGCATCTGCAATAGGTTGCAAGACAGATGTTCAGCTACAGATCTACACTCACAAAGCAGATTGGACTCGACTCTTGTGGAACACTCTTTCCTGTATAGACAGGGTTTGCACACAAGATGTGTTGATCACCCTGAGTGCAATTGACCTCAGATGCTGTGCCCACACGACAAGCACTTATCTTGCCAGCATTCTATTCCAGACTTCAGTGACAAGTACACACGTGGCAATATGGCATGTGCCAGCAGTAACCCAGGAGTACCCAAAGAACACAAGCAAATTTATTGAACTGACAGTAGGCAAGCCTGGTTTGGACGTTCTTACCTTGGTGCTGGGGGAGCAATGACATTAGCGCTGGGCTTTGGGGGAGGGCAAGCTGTTGCTAAGACCTTCTTACCCTTGGACCCCTGCGAGCAAATTGTTCAAAAAAACCGTCGACCCGAATGCTTTCAGTCAAGCAATGATCTTGCAACCCATGATGTGGTGTTGGATAAACTATGCTTGCGCAGCCTGCTGCACTTGCTGGGAGATCAGAAACATTTCATGTCACATTGAGTGTGTGTACGGGATAAGTGCAAAAGTCTTCAGCTTGTATACCTTTGGCTTGACATTGAACTCTTCTTCACTGCCTGACATATCCTCACTTTCTGACTCTGCTTTCACCTTCTTGGCTGCTTTGCCTGCCTGTTACCCACATACAGAGTCTCAGCAGCTGAGTTTGGCCAAATGCATGCAGCGCAAGGACAACACTTCAGCTGTGTCAGTAATGAGATGGGCATCATTTGGTTGTCAACTGTCTCTTCAGTGGTATATGCAGAGCTAGCTGAACGATGACCAAGCTGGGAAGGACTTGATGCACACGTGCTTACAAGTACCTTGCCAGGCTTCTTGCCATTCTTCAGCAGTGCCCTCCGCTGCTGCTCGCTCAGCTTTGCTGCAGGACAACAGAACAGCATGTTGTCTTGCCAATCTCCCTGTTCCCAGGCAGGGAACATGCAAGTGGACCAGCTGTTGCAAATTTTAAAGGCAATGCAGAGCTGATGCAAGTAGGCATACTCTTGAAGGAGGTTTATTGGGTGGTTTGAGCTTGGTACTGCTTGAATCACCAACAAGGCTGTGCACAGGGTTGGATGCAGATGCACTTAGCAGAGCATCATGTTTGGGCAGAGGTAGCAATAGTAAGCATTTTGCCATTGTGATGGCTGTAGCTTCACTACCATCAGTAGATGCAATGGTCACAGCGGGCTGGCAGACCTGAGTTGGCAGCCTCGTCAGCCTCCCAGGCTTCATAGGCCTCCGAGAAGGCATCCAGGTCCTGCAAATATAGCTGTTGCACTGTAGTGCCATGTAAGCGGGCCACCTCTGCCTCCTGACTGGCTGCCTCTGCCTTCAACTTCTCTACCTGAGTTACATTGATACAGCTTCATCAGCACTATGCATGTAGAGTTTGTCCGCGTGTTATGTGGCTTTGCTGAGCCAAACCATGGTTGTGTTCTTTTTGTGTGGCAAGCACTGAAACAGGTATACAGCCTAGGTGACTGAACCAGCATGAAAAGCTATGCTTGTGTATACCATAGAATTGAGCAGGCTGGGATACAAGGATTTACAACACGTCGTCTCAGTCTGTGCATGTACATACCTTCTCTATGGTGAGGTTCTGAATGGGCATGCTAAGCAGATAATCATAGGAACAGCCTGAGGTGTCCTCTATGCTGTCCTGAGTTGGCGGTCCAGTCAATGCCTGCAATCAGTATACAGCTACATCAACACTGCACTACAAAGCAAAGTAATGTCTTGTGACACCCTGAACGCATCATCGCAGCAGCTGACTGTCTTGTCAAGCATGCACCTTGTGCCTTGCTGTTGTGCTGAGAGCCCACTACTGATGCACTGTGATAAGGCACCAGACCATTAGCACCAGCTGGATGTGCAGCCAAAACTGTACAACAGGTGATATGCACCACAGCATTGCAGGATACAGTGACTACTTTCAGGTCAAGGAAGGTTCACCGTGGCTCCTCGGTTGGGCATCTTGTCAAAGCCATCGCTGACCAGCTGTTCTTCAATGTCTGCCCTCTTGCGGTTGCTGATTTTCAGCTTGCCTGCTACTACAGCCAAGATGAAGCGTGTTTTATTGTTACACCTCATCTGCTCAACCCCAGCAGCCTGTACACAGACAAACATGGCTGAAAAGTCTGACACTGACAGCATGGTTATGGAAAGGAGCGGTGGCCCTGATGCTCTCTGAGGTTCATCAGTTGTAAACGATGCAGAGCAAGTGTGAGACTTAGGTTGGAGCAGCAGCATTACAAGCACGGCTCCTGAGCTGTGATGATGCAGGAGAGAGGCCTTGGTATGCAATTGACTGTGATCATGTGAGAGGCTGTTGTATTCACCTGGATGAGGAACGCACGGCGCTTGTGATAGAACTGCATCCTGACGTGAAAGAACTCCAGCAGGATGTCCTGGGGCGTCTCATAGCGCTTGATGAGCCCATCAGGACCAAACAGCATCATGTTGCCTACACAGCACAGCTGGTTTGTTCACCTACCCCAGCCTAGTGCAGGCAAGCTTATTGTGGCTGCAGCACTTGAGTTTCCGAATCCCTGTGCTGCGCACAGCAAGCAGACACACAAGGCCTGAGTGCTCACTATTGTTGACTATATTGTTAGCAATCCTGGGTGCAGGCAAACAGCCAGTTTGTTTCCTGACTCACCAATGGAGGTCTTGCCAATGAGCTTGAGCTTTTGGTGCGGCCCACCACCAGACAGCACCTCCTGCAGCTTGGCTGCAGTGAAGAAGAGCTGAAAATGCACCTCAGTGTCTGTGTGGTATTCCTTGTACTCCTGCACACCAGATTGCAGCCATACAATCACTGCATTTCCTATAAAAGCAGGCTGCATGCTTGGCTCAACATGCATGGTACATCAACATACTCTACACTGCCGATGATGTACAATATTTTTGCTGTGTGCCTTGAAGCAGTAAGAAACACTGGCAGCAATACAAGCTGCAAACACTGGTTGCCAAGAGGTATTAGCAGTACACAAGTAGGCTGACAGACAAAGCACAGCTGTTCACCTCAAGCAGTGCAGGTGCATTTCTGTCTTCTGGCTTGATGAGGGTTTCCAGGAACTCCTTGTAGTCTTGAGTCCACTTACGAATGGGCAGCTCTGTCACCTCCAGAGTCGTTGCATCGCGCTGCACATAAACTGTATTGTTGCACATCATGACTTGACACAACCTGAAGTGTTCAGCTGCATGTAACGACTGCACAATAGCAGGTGGACCTGACTGGGTACGTGAACCTCATTCATGATTTGATCCATGTTGAGGCAGAACTCGGGTCTTCCATGCAGCATATCTGAAAGCATACATGTCAAGCTTGATTTGCAAAGAAAGGCTCAAAGTCGAGAAGTTTATCATGGTGTGCCAATTGAGAACACAGGGCGTAAGGTGACATCAAGGGCACACCTGTGACACCACCCCATTGAGGTTATAGGACTTGCCCGCAGTCTTGGAGGGCACCTCCATGATTTTTCCGTTGAAACTCCGGTACCAGGGCTGCATCTCCACCGGCTCCTGCCCGTTAAGCAGCCGCTTCATGTTGTCCACCAGGTCCCGGGGGTTGTAGTTGGGGATAGAGGTGCTCCAGCCTGTGCCAATGCCCTCTGCTCCATTGATTAGCACTAGTGGCAGGATTGGCATGTACCTGCACCAAGATGGACATGTTGCACGCCAGAAGTGGCTTTCATCCCTGTTGACACATCCAACCCAGCAGCTTGAGCAACATGTGGTTTTGATGACTGGCAAAGTGTAGTCATGCAATATCTGCTGAGCTTCCTTGCTTCAGGATCTGACACGACATGCAAGACAACAGGCCGGCTGTTAAATTCAGTGCAGCAGGGCCGACACTACAACATCCTCGGTACTTTTGCAAATAGGGCAGCAAGGTTGTCATAGCAGAGGCAAATGATGCCTTGGATACATACATACCATTCTGGCTCAATCTGCTGGCCCTCCTCACTGAGGTAACTCAGCAGGCGGTCATCAAATGCGTTGAAGAGGTGGCGAGTGAGCTTGGTCATGCGCGTGAAGATGTACCTGGCACTGGCACTATCCTTGCCTCCCTGCAGCCGGGTTCCAAACTGACCTGCAGTTGCACACCCCTGTCAGGGCTTGTACCGTGGGCTGGGAACCAGTCTGTGTGTGTGAATGCTATTAGGTTCTGTATGGATGTTGCACCATACAGCTACTTTAGCGGTACAGGCAGCACTGTGGACATGACAGGTGGGAGGGCAGCTGAAGCACGCAGACTGCCTCAGCTGGTACTGCACACTGCTGGAGCCAAGTTATGTGTTGTATCATGCAGCTGGCAACAAGCAGTAGAAATGCAGAGAAGAAGGATTGGGACGTTGACAATTCAGATGCAGACCTGAAGGGTACAGCAAATTGATGTTGTTGCTGCCAACAAAGTTCTGTGCCATGCCCACTATGGTGGAGGTCAGGCTGACATCTCCATGGTGGTATGCTGAGTGCTCTGACACATAACCCGCCAACTGACTCACCTGGATTACAGTAAACAGCTGCATATCTACACAACACAGTGCCAAAGCCATCTAGACAACACATACGAACTATGTGCATCACGCGTTAACAGCAATTGCAAGATGGCTTTTGCACGTGGCCGATGATCATGATGTGGTGTACACAATGTACAGCATGTTCATTCAGGTTGTCTGGTGCAGTCATCATGCCCATGGTGCTATGTTGTGGAGCAATATACCACCTTGATATCCTTGCTGAGGTTCCTCTTGAAGCAGCCAAACAGGATCTTCCTCTGGCCCGGCTTGAGGCCATCCAGCATGGAGGGGATGGAGCGCTCAAGGTCAGCCCTCGAAAACAAGATCAGCTCCTGCAATTCAGCAACATGGGTGGTCAGCCCAGCTGGCTGGAGCATGCCTGCAAGCTACAGCACGTCCAGCTGCACCATGAGTTGTGGTTTGCTACAGCTCAAATTGCTGGAACAAGCAGGTGTCAGCTGGATATGTGAAACTAGATTAAGAATGGAAGGCATGAAAAACTGACCAATGATGGACGTAAAAATGGTATGCATCACTCTGACACACCAGGCTTTGATACGCTGCAGGATGGCATGACAGCTTGCTTTCAGTAATGCTACTTACAGCACACAGCACCATCTGGCAGCTGGGTTGCCTCAATTTGCATCACACCTTGTTGACAAAGTCTGTATAGGTGATGTCACTTGCTGTGTGGTCCAGGTAGGTGCCTGGCACAAAGCTGCGTAGCCAGGCCTTCCGCTCCTCAATCTTTTTGCGGCTGAAAGCCATTTCGAGTGCAGTGCCATCTTCACCACCTGCAAGCACAATGATCACAATAAGCTGGTTCTTTTGGCAACCTCACAGCTGGTGACATATGCTCCATGACTTGTGTTGTGACAGTGATAGGCTTTCTGATGCTCAACACAGAAATTGCATGGTCTGCTGGTCAACCGGAGCCTGTTTCAGAGTTGAGAGAGCTCACTTGCCCACACAAAAGTTTTGCGGTGCTCCTCAATGTCAGCAAAGTACTCCTTGGCCTCCTCCCGGGTGGAGGTTCCCAATCCTTTGTAATACTTGATGTCCCAGCCTGAGGTGTTGGTCTCCTCCTTCCACATCTCATACTCAGGCATGGTGTAGAAAGCCAAGGTCTGCCTGCCCTTACGAGCCTGCGGCACAGTGATTCACGACCATGACTATCGTGAAGCTGCACACCATATTTCTATGCCATTGAATCTATATGCAAAGAGAGGGCTCATGGCATAAACACTCGATACCAGCTTTGATCAAGAGTGCACATTTGCTAACTTTGCATAGCATTGACTGTGATGACAGCAATCCTGGCCCAAGTCATGCTAGTGGCAGGAGCATGGAACAACAGTGTCAGCTGCAGACTAATGCATGCTGCTGACAGCATGCATCAACATGAATCGTAAGCAGGTAGGTGGCCGACCTTGATGACAGGGGTGATGAACTCAATCAGGAAGCCGGGCAGCTTCATGAGGGAGGGGTAGAAGGTGTGGAAGTAGTTCATGATCAGGCCCTTGATGTGGGACCCATCATGGTCCTGGTCTGTCATGATCATCAGGTGGCCATACCGCAGTTGTTTCACATCTGTGTACACCTGCACCATGGTGAAGCAACAATTATGTCTGCCACAAACAATAAGTGACAAAATGATTTCTAGCAAGGATTTGCCCACTTCTTGAGCAGGTAATGAGATGCGTGTTGCAGCAGCCATGCATGATGACATGCCATCACATGATACCATGATGCAGTGTAAGCAGGTCCAGCATACCTTGCCATGCTGTAAGCCCATGATCTGTTTGATGGCCTGGATCTCTGCATTGGCTGCAATCTGGGCAGCACTGGCATCTCTGACATTCAGTAGCTTTCCCCTGCGCAGCTACATACTTTCATCAGGCCAGCACAAGCTGCTCCAATGAGGCAATGTGAAGTTCTGACTGGCCAGCAATGTTTGCAGCTGCAACCAAGACATGTTTGGTTGTGTTGATGAAACGTGCTGTTGCCATGTAACATGAGGCTCATACATACCAAATTTAGTATCGTTGTGCTCCTGCTTGATGCACGCATGAAACACACACCTGAGAGGGAAAACACCATAGCTGTCGCGGCCAATGACAGCCAGCCCAGCCACAGCCAGGGACATGGCTGAGTCGCCCTCTGTCAGGATCAGGGTACAGTCCTCAGAGTGCTTGGTACCAGCATTGTTGGCATCGTTCAGTTTTGGCAAACCTGCATATGTCGCGCACAATTGGCAGCAGCTGTACCTACAAAACTGAAAGCCTGCCAAACGCCTTGAATTGATAAGCACAGGGCATTGGCACCACTGACATATGAGCTATCATGTATGCTTGTTGTCCAGGCCTTGAGACACACTCTTGCCTGGCATACATGAGTTTACTGGCAGGCATGAATGAGACACACTGTACACTGCATGGCACCCATTCTCATTGCAGCACTTGCCAGAGTCCCTGTGTCAGCAGCAACAAGCTTCGCAGCTGTGCTGCAGTCACTCAGCAATACGCAAGTCTCAACATTAGTGACAGCACACAAGAACCTCTGATGCGGCTGCGCTTAGAGCCATCTGTCTTGGCCAGCTCCTTGTTCTGCTTGAGGTTGGCAAACTCTACAATATGCTCCTTCACCAGGCCCTCAACTTTCTTCAAGAGAGACTCAGAGATGACTGGCTTTGAGCCAAAGGCATTTGAGCGCAATGTCATTGTCTCCTTAGTCTGCAGCACATCAACCATGTTGCAAAGACGCATTCTGCACTTTGCTATCTCACACATCATGTTGCTAGAGGCATAGTGACTAGCTGGTAACAACATCAAGTTTTTTACAAGCAGGTACCAGAGGGGCGTGACGAGCTGACATTCTGAGCTGACTAAATGCTCACTCATCACGCATGCTGACAGGTTCAGATCCTTGCATCGACAGAATTCGACAGCTGCTGTTCATACAAACATGACTGAGATAGTATAACTGCAGTGATGGCTTACAACATGGTACCTGAGAATCAAAAGTGGGGTTAGTGATCATAGAATTCACAAACACCCACAGGTAGTTTTTGACCATGAAAGGCCGGACCTCCAACTTGGCACTCTTGTTCTTGCCCTTGCCACTGTTCTTGGTGATGTTGTCAGCAAGGGTTCTGCAGCATCACTCAAAACAGCATGAATGGAAGATGGTAAATCAGTCAGCAATCAGATTTAAGTGTACCAGCAACATTGTATGAGCCTGTAGCAGTGTGCATAGGTGTTCACACAAGACACAAAAGGAGGCGCTTTGATTGTATACCAGACATCCATTTGCACCCTGCATGGTGTGAGATAAGCCATGTCACAGATACTACCACAGCAGAGGTCGACGCATAAGATTAGGTACGCACTTGCATATCTGATTGGCAATCAGGTCCACATGGGTGCCGCCCTTGACTGTGCATATGGAGTTGACGAAGCTGACCTGCAAGGAATGACATAAACTAGTAAAAGCGGCATTTGGTCTGATGCAATACCAGCAACAGAAAGCCCAAGAGCTTGCCTGTTGGAATTGGCCTTGCTCAGCCAAGCTGATGCACACCTCCCAGCGGTCTCCAAGCTTCTCATAAATATTCTGAGTACCAGGAAACAGATACAAGTTGACATAGTCCTGAAAGGTCTTGACAGGTACCCTGCTGCCATTGAGGAATACCTGCAGGGCAGGAAGGTGCAATAATTGTGTAGAAAGCATGGCATTGTCTGCATGACGATGTCCAGCAAACTGGTCATCATACGGGGCTTGGGGTGTAGCACAGAAGGCGTGTGAATGCATTTTGACAAACGATATATTGCAGAAGAAAGCGTGCCTTTGTATGAGCCTTTTTTACGCTGCTTTGGCTACTTTCCTGGCAATAGCAGGCATGATCGTATTCTGACATGCGAACTACACTTGTTACTGGTCAGATGAAGCTGCAAAGGCTGTTGCAATTGCATCTGAACAATGTTGCGGGCATTGGCATAGCTCGTTTGCATGCTGATGCTTTGATGCCAAATCACAATATTGATGAGGGCTACCTTGACTGTCTTGCCAAGGACACCAGCCATGTCATAAACGCGCTTGCGCATCAGCATGACAGCATGCTCCTCAAGAGACTCCATGCCAAACTTTGCCAGATCAGGGCTAAAGGTAATTGACGTCCAGTTATCAGATGATTTGCAGCTGGTGATCTTGGGCTCAC
>JAABUP010000439.1_pt1 | contig 92436 bp, 97 predicted proteins | sample 5559201 | NCBI WGS metagenome assembly JAABUP01 (sample SAMN10711887, study PRJNA513373) | rock metagenome | isolation source: Antarctica rocks | place: Antarctica | reverse complement strand
CTCGCCGTCGCGCCGGGCTAGCAGCGTAGCGGTCTGCTCGGGCGAGAGCAGCCCGGGCAGCCCCAGCAGCCCGAGCTCCTCGTCCCCGATGGTCTCGTCGGACGGGCTCACCTGCGGCTGGTCCGCCAGCACGGCGCGCCCCTCGTGCAGCACGTGGGCGAACTCTGCCTGAGCCTCCAGCGCCTCGAAGCCGCCGAGCCCGCTCGGAGCACGCTCGGCCGGTGGCAGCGGGTCGAGCCCCTCGTCGTCACCCGAGGGCACGGTGATGACGTGGTTGCGTTCCTGCTCCAGCTCGGCGGCCAGGGCGAGTAGCGGACGCACCGCCGGCAGGAAGACGGTGGCCGACTCCCCCGGTCGGCGGGCGCGCACCACCCGCCCGACGGCCTGCGCGAAGAACAGCGGGGTCCGGTAGGAGGTCAGCCAGGCCAGGCACGCGGCACGCGGCACGTCGACCCCCTCGGAGATCATCCGTACGCACACCGCGATCCGCTCGTCGCTGCCGCCGAAGCGTCGCAGCCGCTCGCTCGCCTTGGGGTCGTCGGACAGGACGACCGCCGGCTTGACGCCGGTCACGCGGGTGACGATCCGCGCGTAAGCCCGCGCCGAATCCTGGTCCGAGGCCAGCACGATGCCGGCCGCATCCGGCATCCCGCCCTCCCGCAACTGGGTCAGCCGGTCGTCCATCGCGGCGATGACGTGCGGGACCCACTCCCCCTTGGGGTCGAGCGCCGTCCGCCACGCCTGCGCCTCCGCATCGCGGGTGAGCTGCTCGGTCAGTGATGCCGCGACGACCTCGCCCGCGTTGTTGCGCCAGCGCGAGACACCGGTGTAGGCGGCGAAGACGACCGGTCGCACCACACCGTCGTCGAGCGCGTCGCGGTAGCTGTAGCCGTGGTCGGCCAGGCTCCGCAGCCCCTCCTCGGGCCCGCTGGTGTCGGCCTCGTACCGCACGAACGGGATGCGCTCGTCGGGGCGGGTGCGAAACGGGGTGCCAGTCAGGGACAGCCGCCGCCGCGCCGGCTCGAACGCCTCCTCCACCGCCTCACCCCAGGTCAGCCCGTCGCCGGCGTGGTGCACCTCGTCGAGGACGACGAGCGAGCGCCGGGCCGACGTGCGGGCCCGGTGCAGCAGCGGGCGGCCGGCGACCTGGGCGTAGGTCGTCACGTAGCCGGCGAGGCCTGGGCGCACCGGACCGACGCTGTTGGGCAGCGCCGGGTCGAGGTCGATGCCCACCGCGGCGGCGGCGAGCGCCCACTGCGTCCTCAGGTGGTCGGTGGGGCAGACGACGACGACCCGGTCGACCTGCCGGGTGTCGAGCAGCCGCCGGGCGAGGGCGAGGGCGAACGTCGTCTTGCCCGAGCCGGGGGTCGCGGTGACGAGGAAGTCGCGCGGCGAGCACTGGGTGTACTGGGCGAGCGCGCGCTGCTGCCAGGCCCGAAGCGCCGCGCCACCCGCTGGGGCCGCCTCGAGTGGACCAGCGTCGGGGCTCGAACGGGCAGCGGGACGCACTCGCCCCACCCTGCCAAAGCCGAGCGGGACACGCGCGCAGGGACACGCTGCACTCAACCGCCGCAGGCTGGGCCAGAATCACAGGTATGGGACGCGCGGCGTGAAGGGCGACCGGGTCGAGGTCGTCGTCGACGCAGGCGGCGAGGCGCGGACCTACGAGGTGACCGCGACCCGTGCCGGGCGCCGGGTCGACGTACGGGTGGGCCGTGGCGTCGTCGAGGTCACCGAGGTGACCCGCGGCGGCACGACGGTACGGACCGCCCGCTTCATGGCGAGCCGGGTGCTCGCCCTGGTGGAGCATCCGGCGGACGAGTCGGGACCGGCGGACGAGGCCGAGACCGCCCAGCCCCGGGCCCGCGGCCGCCGCCCGGCCGCATCCGAGAGCACGCCGTGGGACGAGGTGGCGCTGCCGCTGGGTTCTGAACACCCCCCATCCGGCAGCGCATAGTGCAAGCGTTCGGCGGGTGGCCGCTGGGACAGCCCCGACGAGAGGTCACTGATGCCTGCCTCTAAGCGCCAGCCGAAGCCTCAGCCGCTCGCGTGCATCCTGCCGCCGCACATCCTCAGCGCCATCGCCCGCAACGGCACCGCGGCCCAGCGAGCGGCCGCGCTCGACGCACTGTCGGTCGACCACACCATCCGCTCGCTGCGCGCGACCCTCGGCGCGGGCAGTCCCCACCCCTTGGCGGCAGGCGGCGTGCTGCCCACCCCGCTGCCGCACCGCACCATCTACGACTCGGCGCACAAGGAGTTGAGCCCGCCGACCGGCACGGTCGTGCGCCAGGAGGGCTCTCCCGCGGTGCAGGACGCCGCGGTGAATGAGGCGTACGACGGCCTCGGCGCCACCTTCGCGCTCTACCTCGACGCGTTCGACCGTAACTCGATCGACGATGCCGGCCTGCCCCTTGCCGCCTACGTCCACTTCGGCGCCGACTACGACAACGCGTTCTGGGACGGCGCCGAGATGGTGTTCGGCGATGGTGACGGCACCCTTTTCAACCGCTTCACGATCAGCCTCGACGTCATCGGGCACGAGCTCACGCACGGGGTCACCGAGAAGGAAGCCGGGCTGACCTACCACGGGCAGTCCGGCGCCCTGAACGAGTCGGTGAGCGACGTCTTCGGCTCCCTGGTCAAGCAGCATGCGCTGGGCCAGAGCGCCGAGGCGGCCGACTGGCTGATCGGGGCGGGCCTGCTGGCTCCTGGGGTGCAGGGGCGGGCGCTGCGCGACATGCGCAACCCCGGCACTGCCTACGACGACTCGACCCTGGGCAAGGACCCGCAGCCCGCCGAGATGACCGGTTACGTGACGACGACGAAGGACAACGGCGGGGTCCACCTCAACTCGGGCATCCCCAACCGCGCCTTCTGCCTCAGCGCCCTGGCCATCGGCGGCAACGCCTGGGAGACGGCAGGGCACATCTGGTACGAGACGCTGCTCGACGCCCGGCTCCGCCCGGGCACTCAGTTCCGCGGCTTCGCCACCATCACGGTCCGGCATGCCAAGGCGCATGGCTCAGCAGCCGCCACGGCCGTGACCGACGCCTGGCGGCAGGTGGGGGTGCTGACCTGACCAGCCCCGCGGCCGCCGGTGCATCGACCACCGTCGAGCTGGAGCGCACCGGCGGTTTCGCGGGCATCACCCGGACTGTCCGGGTGCCCCGCGCCGAGGTTCCACACGAGCTGGCGGGGACTCTCGACCGCACCCTGGCCGCGCCGTCGACCAGGCCTGCCCGGGGCGCCGGCGGGGCAGACCGCTTCACCTACGTGCTGCGCCACGACGGCCAGCAGGTCCAGCTCGGCGAGGCGGACCTCGACCCGGAGACACGCCAGCTGGTCAGCTGGCTGATGGCTCGCTTCGCAGCGGGCCGGCTGCGCGAGGACTGATTGGCATGCCGACACAACGCGGTCATCTACGCCGGACAAGGCGGGCAACAGCCCCGCTTGTCGATCGCGATGTGTCGCTCGCCGACACAACGCGATCATCTCGACCGGGTAGAACGGACGAATACCTCGTATGTCGATCACGTTGTGTCGGTACGTCGCGCTGTCCCGCGCGCGATGCAAGGCGAACCCCATCGGCGTGCCGCCGTGACGATTGATGAGGTCGCCATGAAGGATCTGGCACGCAACGTGCACCATCGCAGGCGTGGGTCGCACTGGGCGGATCGGCTCTGATCGGCAGCGGCTCCCCCGGCGGCCAGGCAACCACGCCTAGTTCTGGAGTTGACGGGCAGGAGCGACCCATGACCCAGAAGCCCGGCCGGGTGTGGTTGGTGCGCCATGGCGCGACCGAGTGGAGCGAGTCGGGCAAGCACACCGGCAACACCGACGTCACGCTGCTCGAGTCAGGTGAGGCAGCGGCCCGGGCGCTGGCCCCGCTGCTGGCCGAGCAGTCGTTCGCGCTCGCGCTGTCGAGCCCGCTCATCCGGGCGCGCCGCACGGCCGAGCTCGCGGGCCTGCACCCCGAGATCACCGACGACCTGCGCGAGTGGGACTACGGCGAATACGAGGGCCGGACGACGGCAGAGATCCGCCAAGACGCGCCCGACTGGACGATCTTCTCCGACGGCGCCCCCAATGGCGAGCTCGCCGGCGAGGTGGCCGCCCGGGTCGACCGGGTGATCGAACGCGCCCGGGAGGCCGCAACAAGCGGCCAGGACGTCGTCTGCGTGGCGCACGGGCACGTCCTGCGGGTACTCGGTGTCCGCTGGGTCGAGATGGCACCCGAGGACGGGCGGCACTTCAAGCTCGGCACGGCCGCTCTGTGCATCCTCGGCTACGAGCACGAGCACCCCGCGATCGAACTGTGGAATGACACCTCGCACGTGCCGGACTGACGCCGCGGGACGGGCCAGCAGCTAGTGCGCGAGCAGCTGCCCCAGCCGGCGGGTCAGCTTCATGTTCTCGGAGTAGTCGACCGGCACGACGACGACCGACGGCCGGTCGAGCACGTCGAACGCCCGCTTGAGCGCCGGCCGCAGCTCGTCGGTCGAGGTCACCCGCTCGGCGTGGCAGCCGAACCCCTCGGCCACCGCGACGAAGTCGGGGTTGACGAAGTCGGTGCCGAAGTGACGCCCGAACTCGATGTCCTGCTTCCAGGAGATGAGCCCGTACCCGCCGTCCTCCCACACGAGCATCACCGGGTTGACGCCCAGGCGCACCCCCGTCGCCAGCTCCTGGATGTTCATCAGGAAAGCGCCGTCACCGCACAGCGCGACCACCCGCCGGTCGGGGTGCACCAGCTTGGCCGCAATCGAGCCCGGGAGCGAGATGCCCATGGAGCAGAACCCGTTGGTGATCAGGCAGCTGTTCGGCGTGTAGGTCGGGTACTGCCGCGCCACCCACATCTTGTGGGCGCCGACGTCGCTGATGAGGATGTCGTCGTCGGCCATCTCGGCCCGCAGATCGGTGAGGATGCGCTGCGGCTTCACCGGGAACGACGCGTCCTCGGCGAACTCGTCGCTGATCTCGCGGGTCAGCGTCTCGCGGTACTGGGCCCAGATCGACACGTCGTCGAAGCGGTGGGCGTCAGTCAGCCGCTCGTTGATCGCCCACAGCGCCGCAGCCACATCGCCGACGACCTCGACGTTCGGCTGGTAGAAGCCGTCGACCTCGGCGGGCTCGAAGTCGATGTGCAGCACGTGCTTGCTGCGCCCGACGTTCCACCGCGACGGGTGCCACTCGACCATGTCGTAGCCGACGGTGATGACGAGGTCGGCCGACTCGAACACCTCGGTGACGTAGTCGCGGCTGCCCAGGCCCGCGGCGTACAGGCTGCGCGGGTGCCGGTCGGACAGCGCACCTTTGGCCATGAACGTCATCGCCGCGTAGATCCCGGTGTTCTCGACCAGCCGCAGTAGCTGGGGCGTCACCCTGGTCCGCGCGCATCCGGCGCCCACCAGCAGCACCGGACGCTCCGCCCGGGCGATCAGGTCGAGCGCCTGCTCGATGCTGCGCTCGTCGGCGATCGGACGCCGGACCTTAAGCAGCGGCGTGATCGGTGCCTGGTGCACCTCGTGCTTGGCGATGTCCTCGGGCAGCTCGATGTGCGTGGCACCGGGCTTTTCCTGAATGGCCGTCTTGAACGCCTTGCGCACGATCTCGGGGATGACGCGCTCGTCGCGGATCGAGGACGCCCACTTGGTGATCGGCCCGAACATCTGGACGACGTCCATGTTCTGGTGCGACTCCTTGTGCAGCCGCGTCGTCGCCCCCTGCCCGGTGATCGCCACCAGCGGGCTGTGGTCCATGTTGGCGCTGGCTACGCCGGTGACAAGGTTCGTCGCACCCGGGCCGAGGGTCGCGAGGCAGACGCCGGGCCGGCCGGTCAGCCGGCCCCAAACGTCGGCCATGAACGCGGCGCCCTGCTCGTGGTGCGTCGGGACGAACCGGATCGGCGAGTCGCGCAGTGAGAGCAGGACGTCGGCGTTCTCCTCCCCCGGCACGCCGAAGATGTACTGCACGCCCTCGGCCTCGAGGCACCGCAGGAACAGGTCGCTGGACTTCATCGCGGCTCGAGGTCAAGCGAGGCGCTGTTCATGCAGTACCGCTCGCGCGACGGGCCGGGGCCGTCGGGGAACACGTGCCCGAGGTGCGAGCCGCACCGGGCGCACCGCACCTCCGTGCGCACCATGCCGTAGGCGCGGTCCTCGATGAGCTCGACCGCGTCGCGGGTGGACGGCTCGGTGAAGCTCGGCCAGCCGGTGCCGCTGTCGTACTTGGTCGAGGCGTCGAACAGCTGGGCCCCGCAGGCGCCGCAGGAGTAGACGCCGTCACGCTTGTCATAGGTGTAGGCGCCGGTAAAGGCGGGCTCGGTACCCGCCTTACGCAGGACCGCGTACCGCTCGGGATCGAGCTCCTGCCGCCACTGCTCGTCGGTCTTGGCTACCTCGTATGTCTTGCCGTCGCTGGTCACAGCACGGTCAACGTGCCGCCCGGAACCCGTGTTCCGACCGAGCGCGGCACGCACGCTTTCCAGCAGGCCCACGAATGCCTCCTCTACTGGGCTGACAGCACGCGGTAGACGTCGAAGACGCCCTCGGTCGCGCGCACCGCGGCGAGCACGTGGCCGAGGTGCTTGGTCTCGCCCATCTCGAAGGTGAACCGGCTGACCGCCACGCGGTCACGGGTCGTCGTCACCGACGCCGACAGGATGTTGACGTGCATGTCCGAGAGCACCCGGGTGATGTCGGACAGCAGGCGGGTGCGGTCGAGCGCCTCGACCTGGATGGCCACGAGGAATACCGACCCGGAGGTCGGTGCCCACTCCACCGGCACCATCCGCTCGGGGTGGTCGACCTGCAGCGACTTCGCGTTGGGGCAGTCCAGCCGGTGCACCGAGACGCCCTTGCCGCGGGTGACGAAGCCGCTGATCGTGTCACCCGGCATCGGGGTGCAGCAGCGGGCCAGCTTGACCCAGACGTCCGGCGCGCCCTGCACGACGACGCCGGGGTCGCCGGCGGGCAACGGCTTGCGCCGGGTCGGCAGCGTGGTCTCGGCGATGTCCTCGGTGGCGCCCTCCGGGCCGCCGAGGGAGGCAACGAGCTTCTGCACCACGGTCGACGCCTGCAGGTGCTTCTCGCCGACGGCGGCGTAGAGCGCGGAGACGTCGGCCATCCGCAGCTCGGTGGCCAACGTCACCAGCGCCTCGCCCGAGAACAGCCGCTGGATCGGCAGGCCCTGCTTGCGCATCGCCCGGACGATCGCGTCGCGACCCTCCTCGATCGCGTCCTCGCGGCGCTCCTTGGCGAACCACTGCCGGATCTTGGTCCGGGCCCGGGAGGAGGTGACGAAGCCGAGCCAGTCGCGGCTCGGCCCGGCGGTCGCCGACTTGGAGGTGAAGATCTCGACGGTGTCACCGTTGTCGAGCGGGCTCTCCAGCGGGACGAGCCGGCCGTTGACCCGTGCCCCGATGCACCGGTGCCCCACTTCGGTGTGCACCGCGTACGCGTAGTCGACCGCCGTTGCACCCGAGGGCAGGCTGACCACGTCGCCCTTCGGCGTGAACACGAAGACCTCGGCGGCCGAGAGGTCGAACCGCAGGCTGTCGAGGAACTCGCCCGGGTCGCTGGTCTCCTTCTGCCAGTCGAGGATCTGCCGCAGCCAGGTCATCTGGTCGGTGCCAGCGAGCGGCGACTCGCGGTGCTCGGGCTCGGCGGGCCGGCCGGTGGGCCCACTGCCGTCCTTGTACTTCCAGTGCGCGGCGATGCCGTACTCGGCCCGGTGGTGCATCGCGGTGGTGCGGATCTGCAGCTCGACGGGCTTGCCCTCCGGCCCAATCACCGTGGTGTGCAGCGACTGGTACATGTTGAACTTGGGCATCGCGATGTAGTCCTTGAACCGGCCCGGCACCGGCTGGAAGCTCGCGTGGATCGTGCCCAGCGTGGCGTAGCAGTCGCGGACCGTGTCGACCAGGATACGGATGCCCACCAGGTCGTAGATGTCGCCGAACTCGCGACCGCGGCCGATCATCTTCTGGTAGATCGAGTAGTAGTGCTTGGGCCGGCCGGTGACCGTCGCCTTGATTTTGGCGTCACGCAGCTGGCTCGACACCTGCTGGGTCACCTGCGCCAGGTAGGTGTCGCGGCTCGGCTGCCGGTCGCTGACCAGCCGGACGATCTCCTCGTACCGCTTCGGGTACAGGGTGGCGAACGCGAGGTCCTCGAGCTCCCACTTGATCGTGTTCATGCCCAGCCGGTGCGCCAGCGGGGCGAAGATCTCCAGCGTCTCCCGTGCCTTCTTCTCCTGCTTGTCCGGCGGCAGGTAGCGCAGCGTGCGCATGTTGTGCAGCCGGTCGGCGAGCTTGACGACCAGCACGCGGGGGTCGCGGGCCATCGCCACGACCATCTTGCGGATCGTCTCGGACTGCGCGTCGCGCGCGGCAGCCTCGCGGCTGGCCGTGTCGGAGGTACGGACCTTATCGAGCTTGGTGACGCCGTCGACGATGACGGCCACGAGCTCGCCGAAGTCGCGCCGGATCTCGGTGACCCCGACCGCGGTGTCCTCGACCGTGTCGTGCAACAGCGCGGCGGCGAGCGTCGCAGCGTCCATCCCCAGGTCGGCGAGGATGCTCGCCACCGCCAGCGGGTGGGTGATGTACGGGGCGCCGCTGCGCCGCTTCTGCCCCTCGTGGGCGCGTTCGGCGAGCTCGTAGGCCCGGACCACCAGCTGGGTGTCGGCCTTGGGATGGTTGTCACGCAGGGAGCGCAGCAGCGGCTCCAGGGCGCTGGCCGGGACGGTACTGCGACCGGTGCTGAGCCGGGCGAGGCGCCCGCGTACCCCGCGGGTCGCTGTTAAGGGAGTGGCCGGCGCGCCGGGAGCGTGCTCCCGCCCGAGCCGCGGGATGACGGCAGCAGCGGCAGGCGTGGTGGTGGCGGCATCGCTCGCGGCTTGATCACGTACGGCGGCAGGGTCCAGGTCGTCGGCCGCGGCCAGCCGCTCGTCGGCCTCGACGGGCGCGCGCGGCTCGACTTGTGGGGGGGCTGCTTCAGGCAACGGCGGCGCCTCCTCGCTCGATCCTCAGCGTATCCCCGGCTAGCGAGTTGCTTGCAGGGTCACACTTCCTGCAGGGCGGTGATGGATAGTCCAGGAAGCCGGGCGCGGCCACCCAGGAACAGCAGTTCGATCAGGACGACCACGCCGACGACCTCACCACATGCGTCCTCGACCAGGCCCCTCGCGGCCTGCCCGGTCCCACCCGTGGCGAGGACGTCGTCGACCAGGAGCACCTGCTCCCCCGCCCGAAGCGCGTCGTGCTGCACCTCCAGGGTGGCGGTGCCGTACTCGAGGTCGTAGGTCCGTGCCGACGTGGCTCCGGGCAGCTTGCCCGCCTTGCGGATCGGGACGAGCCGGGCACCGCAGGCCAGCGCCGTGGGGGCGGCGAGCAGGAAGCCGCGGGCCTCGATGCCGGCCACCGTCGTAGCACCGCAGGCCCGTGCGACGTCAGCAAAAGCCCCGATCACTGTCGAGAAACCGGTGGGGTCGCCCAGCAGCGGGTTGATGTCCTTGAACATGACGCCGGGGCTCGGGAAATCGGGGACGTCACGCACCAGCGAGGTGACCGCGCGGCGAGCGGCATCCAATCGCCCCGCCTCCGGCGCCGCGTCCTGGTTCACCGGCGCTTCTTGCCGCTCGGCCGACCCGGCTTGCTGCGGCGAGCCGGGCGACGGGTGGCGCCTGTCGGCCGGGCTAGTTGCGCAGGCTGCCCTGAACGCGGCTGGGCGGGAACCGCAGCCGGCGAGCCGAGCTCGTGCTCCTCCTCGTCCTCTCCCACCTCGCCCGCCGGTCGATCGAGCAGGGCGACACCTGCGCCGCCCTGCTCCGGCAGCCGTGCGCCTCCGAGCTCGGTCGACGCCGTCGGACGGGTAGCGGCCGCCTGCTGGGAGCGGGAAACCCGCGCCTCCAGCGCCTTGATCTTGGGCTCACGCAGCTTGAAGTCGACGAGCAGCGGCGCCGCGATGAAGATCGAGGAGTACGCACCAGAGGCCAGCCCGATGAACTGGGCGAGCGCCAGGTCCTTGAGCGTGCCCGCGCCGAGGAGTCCTGCGCCGATGAACAGCAGCGCCGCGACCGGGAGCAGCGCGATGAGCGAGGTGTTTATCGACCGCGAGAGCGTCTGGTCGACGGCGTCGTTGACCGCCGCGGTGTAGCTGCGCCGGCCTGCGGCGACGACCCCGGCGGTGTTCTCCCGGATCTTGTCGAACACCACCACCGTGTCGTAGAGGGAGAAGCCGAGGATGGTGAGCAGCGCGATCACTGTCGAGGGCGTCACCTCGAAGCCGACCAGGGAGTAGATGCCGGCGGTGATCAGCAGATCGTGTAGCAGGGCGACGATCGCGGCCGCCGCCATCTTCGGCTCGTACCTGATGGAGATGTAGACGACGACGAGGACCAGGAAGGCGACTAGGCCCTGCAGCGCCTTGCTGGTGATCGAGGCGCCCCACGAGGCACCGACGGTCGAGACGCTGACCGCCGACGCGGGGATGCCCAGCTTGGTCTGCAGCGCCGTCGACACCTGCTTGAGCTGCGGCTCGTCCAGCGGACGGGTCTGGATGCGGATGCGCCCGCTCCCCGCCAGTGACTGCGCCGACTCCACCTGGGCACCGGTGCCGGCGAGGGCCGCCCGGGCCGTGGACACCGACGCCGACCGGGCCGGAACCTCGAAGGACGCCCCGCCCTTGAAGTCGATCCCGAGCTGGAAGCCCCGGATGAGCAGGCTCGCCAGGCTGATGAGGACGACGATCGCGCTCAGCGTGTACCACCGGCGGCGGTGCCCGATGAAGTCGTAGTGGATCTCGCCCCGGTAGAGGCGGCGCAGCAGCGACACGTCAGTCCTTCCCACCGGTCGTCGCCGACTCGGCGAGCTCGCGCTTCGCCAGGCGCAGCCGCGTAGGAGCGGCGGGTGCCTGGCCGCCGGCGGACCCCTTGACGGTCAGGCCGCTGTACCGGGAGGTGGAGAAGAAGTTGCGGCGCACGAGCAGCGTGACGATCGGCTTGGTGAAGATGAACACGACGACGACGTCGAGCAGCGTCGACAGGCCCAGGGTGAACGCGAAGCCCCTGACCGAGCCGATCGACAGGAGGTACAGAGTCGCCGCCGCCAAGAACGAGACGAAGTCCGCCGACAGGATGGTCCGCTTCGCGCGGGCCCAGCCGCGCTCCACGCCGCTGCGGACGGTTCGACCTTCGCGCACCTCGTCCTTGAGCCGCTCGAAGAACACGACGAACGAGTCGGCGGTGATGCCAACGGCCACGATGAGGCCGGCGATGCCCGCGAGACTCAGCGTGAAGCCGATGGCGGCACCGAGCAGGCAGATGCTGGCGTACACGAGCGTCCCGCTGACGAGCAGCGAGGCGATGGTGACCAGGCCGAGCGCGCGGTAGTACAGCAAGCAGTACAGGACGACGAGGGCCAGCCCGATGCCGCCGGCGAGCAGGCCGGCCTGCAGCGAGTCGCGGCCGAGGGTCGCGGAGATGGAGTCGACCTGCTGCTGGCGGAAGGCGATCGGCAGCGCCCCGTAGCGCAAGATGTTGGCCAGGTCGTTGGCGGACTTCTGGTCGAACGAGCCGCTGATCTCGGCCGAGCCGGCGATGCGCTCGTTAATGGTAGGCGCCGACTGGACGACGCCGTCGAGCACGATCGCGACCTGCTTGCCCGTCGTCGCCGCCGTCAGGTTGGTGAACTTCGTCTGCCCGCGGTTGGTGAAGTTGACCTCGACGACCCACTGCCCGTTGCTCTGGCCCTGGCTCGTCTGGCTGATGGTCGCGGTGGCGCCTGCGACGTCGCTGCCGACGACAGCGGCCGGCTTCAGCAGGTACTTCTCGGCGCCGGACTTGTCACATGCCGCCACCCAGTCAGTGGGCTGGTCGGTGCTGACCGTGCCCTTGCGGGCATCGGTCGCCGTGCACTGCAGCTTGCTGTAAGCGAGCACGGCGGCCGTCGGGGGTGTAGCGGCGGCTCCGGCAGCAGGGCTGGCAGCAGCAGGCGCCGGAACGGGCGACGCTGAGGCCTTGGCCGACGCGCTGGGACTGGCGCTGGCGCTCGGCGTGCCAGCGGCCGCCGTCAGCGCCTGGCTGAGCACCCGGGGACGGGCTGACGCGCTCGGCGACGGCTTGATGGTGGCCCCGGAGGAGGTGCTCGGTGCCGCGCTCGGCGTGGCAGGGGTCTTCGCGCTGGGTGAAGCGCTAGGCGTGACCGACGGGGCTGCGCTGGGAGCCGGGGCGGCCGGCGCGGTCGATGCGGAGGCGGCCACCTCGCGGAAGCGCAGCTGCGCGGTCTGCCCCACCAGGTCGACGACCTCGTCGCGGCCCTTGCCGGGCACGGCGATCTCGATGTTGTCGTTGGCGCGCCGGACGTCAGCCTCCGAGACGCCGAGGCCGTTGACGCGCTGGCGGATGATGTCGACGGCCTTATCGATCGCACCCGAGTCCGGCCGCTTGCCGGACCCTCCCGTCAGCACCGGCGTCAGCGTGACGCTGGTGCCGCCCTGCAGGTCGAGCCCGAGCCGTGGTGTCGTCGCATGGCTCAGGACCATCCCGAGGCCGAGGAGCACGATCGCGAGCACCAGGCCGCCGATCCGCAGCCACATCGGGCGCGCCGGGCTGCCACCTCGGGAGCGGCGGGACGAGCGGCGGGCCACGGATGCTTGCCTTTCGTCGGGGGCGTCAGGGGGGTCAGGGCGCTTCGGGGGCGTGGGTCACGAGAACGGTGGACAGGGGTGGGTCGACGTCAGCCGGCCAGTGCGGGGAGCCGGGCTCGGCGCTGCCTCGTGGGGGTATCGGCCCGCACGGCGGCGACGGAAGCGGCGCCCCCGACCCGGTGGCTCAGGCGAGCCGCTCTGACACGGGCGGCGGCTGGTCGTCCGGCGGCAGCTTGCGCAGTGACACCTCCTCGTCCTGCACCCTTCGCAACGCGCCGGATGAGCCGGACGTGCCCGTCATGCTGCCACCGGCGCCGTCGTCCGAACCGCCCAGCGCGTCACCCGGCCGGGACACCACGCGGGCGATCGACGCCGCCTCGAACTGGCAGACGATGCCTGGTGCGACCTCCAGCGAGACCACGCCGCCGTCGACGGACTGAACTGTCGCGTGCAGCCCCCCGGCCGTGATGACGACGGCCCCGGGACCGAGGCCCTGCCGCGCCTGGGCGAGGGCCGTACGGCGGCGCCGCTGGCTGAGGAACATGAAGGCGACGAACACGATGAGGATGAGGGGCAGGATCAGCGTGCCGACCCCGCCACTGTTGCTCGTCGCGGCAAGTACTGCTGCGCTGGTCATCACGCGGTCATCCTAGGGTCAATCGGCCACCTGCTGGCCGCAACGGCTACTCGAACAGCGACGGCGCCGGGGACGGCGTTGCTGGTGCTGGTGGCCGCTCGCCCAGATGCTGCCAGGCCGCCGGCGTCGCGACGCGGCCCCGCGGCGTCCGGGCGAGCAGGCCGGCGCGCAGCAGGTAGGGCTCGACGACCTCCTCGACTGTTTCGGGCTGCTCCCCCACCGCCACCGCCAGCGTGCTCAGACCGACCGGGCCGCCCCCGAAGCGCCGCACCAGCGCCGTGAGGACCTCGCGGTCGAGGCGGTCGAGGCCGAGCTCGTCGACGTCGAACACTGCCAGCGCGCTGCGCGCTACCTCGCCAGTGACGATGCCGTCGGCCCGTACCTCCGCGTAGTCGCGGACCCGCCGCAGCAGGCGGTTGGCGATGCGCGGAGTGCCGCGGGAGCGGTGCGCCACCTCGTCGGCGCCCTCGCTCGTCAGCCGGATCCCGAGCAGGGCCGCTGAGCGGTCGAGGACGCGGCGCAGGTCCGGCTCGTCGTAGAAGTCGAGGTGGGCGACGAAGCCGAACCGGTCGTGCAGCGGCGCGGTCAGCAGGCCGGCCCTGGTCGTGGCGCCGACCAGAGTGAACGGTGCGACCTCGAGCGGGATCGCCGTCGCCCCCGCACCCTTGCCGAGGATCACATCGACGCGGAAGTCCTCCATCGCGGAGTACAGCAGTTCCTCGGCCGGCCGAGCCATGCGGTGGATCTCGTCGAGGAACAGCACCTCCCCGGGAGCCAGGCTCGTGACGATGGCGACCAGATCGCCCGCACGCTCGATGGCAGGCCCGCTGGTGATGCGTAGGGACACACCCAGCTCGGCCGCCACGATCATTGCGAGAGTGGTCTTGCCGAGGCCCGGCGGCCCGGACAGCAGCAGGTGGTCCGGCGGGCGCCCGCGCGCCACCGCCCCCTCGAGCACGATGGAGAGCTGCTCGCGCACCTTGGGCTGGCCGACGAACTCCGCCAGGCTCCGCGGCCGCAGCGCCGCCTCGAACCCCCGCTCGTCGGGGGCCACGACCGGGCTGACGATCTCGACGCCGTCCGGCAGGTTGGCATCCGGTGCCACGCGCTCGGTCCTGGGACCGGTCATGGGGTCCGTCATGGGCTCGGCCGCAGCACGGCGAGAGCCTGGCGCAGCAGCATCGGCACGGAGGCGGTCGCATCCGCCCCGTCGGCCACCCCATCGGCGACTGCGGCCACCGCCGCCTCCGCGTCGCGCGCCGGATAGCCGAGGGCGACGAGCGCCTCACGCACCTGGTCCTGCCACGCCGGGACCGTTCGCCGCTGCGGCGGCTGCTCGATGGTGCCGAGCGGCGGGCCGAGCCGGTCGCGCAGGTCGAGGACGATGCGCTGCGCCCCCTTGCGGCCGATGCCCGGCACCGTGGTCAGGGCGGCGAGGTCCTCGGTCGCGACGGCTCGGCGGATGTCGTCGGGACGGAGCACCGCAAGCACGGCTTGGGCCAGCCGCGGCCCTACCCCGGAAGCGGTCTGCAGTGCCTCGAAGATCTCCTTCTCGTCGGCGTCGGCGAAGCCGTACAAGGTCAGCTCGGTCTCGCGGACGACGAGCGCGGTGGCGAGCGCGGCAGGCTCCCCGACCCGAAGCCGGGCCAGCGTGGCGGGGGCGCACTGCACCGACAGGCCGATCCCGCCGACCTCGACCACGGCGGCGTCCAGACCGAGGCTCGCCACGCGTCCGGCCACGCTGGCGATCACGAGCCGACCCGACCAGGGACGATCCGGCCGGCGAACGACGCGGGACGGCCAGCACCTGACGCGACCCGCTGCGCGCCGCCCGCGCCCGGAAACCGGACGAGCGCGGTGCCGCGCCACAGGTGGCAGATCGCGAGGGCGAGCGCGTCGGCGGCATCCGCTGGGGTCGGCCGGTCGGAGAGCCGCAGCAGCCGGGTCACCATCGTCGTGACCTGCGCCTTGTCGGCGCGGCCCGACCCGGTGACCGCGGCCTTCACCTCGCTCGGCGTGTGCAGGGCGACGGGCAGCCCGCGGCGCGACGCGGCGACGATGGCGACCGCCCCGGCCTGGGCCGTGCCCATCACGGTTCGTACGTTGGCCTGGCTGAACACCCGCTCGACAGCGACGGCGTCGGGGCGGTGCTCGTCGAGCCACGCCTCGACCGCTGTCTCGATGCCGCACAGGCGCCGCCCGATGTCGTCGCCAGCGGCGGTACGGACCACGCCGACGGCCACCAGGCTCGCCTGGCCCGGTCGGACACCGTCGACCACGCCCAGGCCGCATCGGGTGAGGCCGGGATCCACGCCGAGCACGCGCACAGCACCTCCCCGGACGACGGACAACGAACGCCTGTTCGACCGTAGCCGCCACGCGGTACCGGGCCGGGCAGGACGGCGGGGCGTGTCGGGTCGGCGCCGCAGGCGATGGGCATATTCGCCGCGAGGAATGGGCGTACTCGCCGCAGGCGATGGGCGTACTAGCCGCAGGCGATGGGCGTACTGGTCAGCCGAGCTGGAACGGGTCGCGGGTACCGCCGGTCAGCTCGATGAACACCGACTTGGTCTCGGTGTACTCGTTCAACGCCTCGATGCCGTTCTCGCGGCCCATCCCGCTGGCGCCGAAGCCCCCGAAGGGCATGTTCGGCGCGACGACCCGGTAGGCGTTCACCCACACCGTGCCCGCGCGCAGCTTGGCCGCAACGCGGTGCGCCCGGTGCACGTCCTTGGTTCAGACCGCTCCCGCCAAGCCATACGGGGTGTCGTTGGCGAGCCGGAGCGCCTCGTCCTCGTCCCGGAACGTGTAGGCAGCAAGGACCGGTCCGAAGACCTCCTCACGGACGATGGTGTCACCCGGCCCCACGCCGGTGACCACGGTGGGCTTGACGAATAGGCCGCCGCGCTCGCGTCGGGCTCCCCGCCGCAGGCGAAGGTCGCGCCGTCCGTCGCGGCGCCCTGCAGGTAGCCGAGCACCTTCTCGTACTGCGGCTGGTTGGCCACCGGACCCATCTCGGTGTCCGGGTCGGTGGGGTCGCCCAGCCTGATGCTGTCGGCGCGGGCGACAATCTTGTCGATCAGAGCGTCGCGGACGTCCTCGTGCACCAGCAGGCGTGAGCCGGCCATGCACGTCTCCCCGTCGCTGCGAAGACCCCCGCGACCAGTCCGTTCGCCGCGGCGTCGAGGTCGGCGTCGGCGAACACGATCTGCGGGCTCTTGCCGCCGAGCTCGAGGGTGACCCGGTTGATGTTGGCGCCGGCGGCTTGCGCGACCTTGGCACCGGTGGCCGACGACCCGGTGAAGGCGATCTTGTCCACCCCGGGGTGCGCGGCCAGCGCCTCGCCGGTGGCGCGGTCCCATCCGGTGACGACGTTGAGCACGCCGGCGGGCAGGCCCGCATCGAACAGGATCTGGGCCAGCGCGACGATCGAGGCCGGCGAGTGCTCCGACGGCTTCACGACGCACGTGTTGCCGGCGGCCAGCAGCGGGGCGAGCTTCCAGGTCAGCAGCATCAGCGGAGAGTTCCACGGGATGATGGCGCCGACGACGCCGACCGGCTCGCGCCGGGTGTAAGCGAAGTAGTTGGGGTTGGCCGGCGGGACGGTGCGGCCTTCGATCTTGTCCGCCAGCCCGGCGAAGTAGTAGTACCACTGCGGCAGCACGGTGACCTGCCCCCGCATCTCGCGCAGCAGCTTGCCGGAGTCACGCACCTCGAGCAGGGCGAGTCGCTCGACGTTGGCGCCGACTGCGTCGCCGATCGAGCGCATGATCGCCGCGCGCTGGAAGCCGGTCAGCTGCCCCCACTCCCCCTCGAACGCGGCCCTGGCAGCGGCCACCGCGTCGTCGATGTCGTCGGGTCCTCCGTCGGCGAGTCGCGCCCAGGCCGCCCCGCGGTAGGGATCCTGGGACTCGAAGGTGCGGCCTGACCGGGCGTCCGTGGCCCTGCCGCCGATGAACAGCTGGAACTCCTCGAGGTCTGGGGCGGCCGTGCTGGTGGCGGCCGTGCTGGTGGCGGCCGTGTCGGTAGCGGCGGTGTCGGCGGTGGCGGCGGTGTCGGCGGTGTCGGCGCCGACCGTGGGGGCGGGGGTTGTGGCTGCGGCTGTGGCTGTGGCTGCGGAGGTCATGACGTCTCCTTGGCGGTGGGCGAAGTGGCCGGGTCGAGCCTGACAGGCCGGCGGGCCGGCGCACAGCCCCTACCTGTCGCATTCTTGACCTTGCCGCTGCGTCAACTCCTACCGTCGGCGGGGCCGGCACCAGCCGGCAGGTGACGGGGGGCAGCCGGGTGGCAGCCAGGGTGAGCTGGTCGATCGCCGAGGTGGCGCGGATGTCGAAGGGGACGTCGCGGACGCTGCGGCACTACGACGACGTCGGGCTGGTACGGCCGGCGTACATCGGCAGCAACGGCTACCGCTACTACCGGGACGAGCAGCTGCTGCGACTGCAGCGGGTGCTGCTGCTGCGCGAGCTCGGCCTCGGGCTGAACGCGATAGCCGAGGTGCTCGACGGCCAGTGCGACCAGGTCTCGGCGCTGCGCCAGCATGAGCTATGGCTGCACGACGAGCGAGCCCGCCTCGGCCGGCTCGCGCAGACCGTCTCCCGCACCATCGGACAACTGGAACGAGGAGAGCAGATGAGCGCACCGGAGCTGTTCGAGGGGTTCGCCGACCGGCAGGCCCAGCTCGAGACCGACCTGGTGGAGCAGCACGGGGACGGGGTGCGCGCGCACTTCCGCACCGCCCGCGAGGCCACGAAGGACTGGGAGCGGCAGGACTACCTCGACGCGCAGCGTCGCGCCGAGGAGATGGACGACAAGGTCGTCGCGGTGTTGCGCTCGGGGGCGGCCCCTGACTCGCCGGCGGCAATGGCGGTGATGAGTGAGCACTACCGGGAGGTTGCGCGGTTCTGGACCCCCGACCGGCAGAGCTTCACCGGCCTCGGTCAGCTCTACGTCGACAACCCTGAGTTCAAGGCGCGCTACGACGCCAAGGACCCTGGCCTGGCCGAGTACCTGCGCGATGCGACCGCTGCCTACGCCGAGCAGCGGCTGAGCTGACGTCGCGGTCGCTCAACGCGGTTAACTCGCCATCGCCACCGCCATCGCCTGCCTCATAGGCCGGCCAGGCGTCGTCAGCGGGCCGTAGGCGGCAGCGTCGGCGGAGACAGCCATCCGAGCTGCATGGCCATTCCTAGGTCGTCACGGTTCGCCCAGTGCTCGACGACCTTGCCGTCCAGGAGGCGGAACCAATGCGACTGCTTCGACGCGAACGGCCTACCACTGGCCGGCATCACCTGTGCCGGCGCGCCACTCGCGTCGTAGTGGACGTGCTCACCGGTGTGATGGCCCGACATCGTGCAGTTCAGTACCGCGAGGTCGCCTTCGGCCACAGCCTCGTGCACGTTCCACTGCAGGTCGCAAGAGAAGTTGCGGAGCCACTGAGCGGTGGCATACCAAGCCTGGGGTCCGCGTCCACGGCAGGCAAGGGGCTGCTCAACCGCCGCCCGGTTGACTGCGTCCGGGTGAATGAGGACCTCGAAGTCGGCTAGGTCGCCGCTACCCATGGCCGTGAACACCCGAGCCGCGAGGATGGCTGCCGGGTTGGTGAGGATCGAGCCAGGACTGGTCATCACTCCACCTAGTATTGATGCAAGAGCAACTGTATTGGAAACAGGAGGACCGTAAGCGATGTCATGAGGCCGTCAAGCCTCGTCGCCGGTACGACAACCGTGGCCGCACCAAGCAGGCGCAAGCCACGCGAGGGCGTGTGCTGGCCGCTGCACGCAGCGTGCTTACTGCCCGCGGCTACGCCGGCACGACGATGGCCGCTGTTGCCCGCGAGGCAGGCGTCTCCGTTGAGACGATCTACAAGGGGTTCGGCAGCAAGCGAGCGCTGGTCTCCCAACTGCTCGGCGTGGCGCTCGTCGGCGACGACGAGCCAGTGACCTTGGCGCAGCGGCCCGAAGCGCGGACCGTGGCGGCGCAAGCGGACGGCGCGGAGATGCTGCGCCGCTATGCCGGCTTGGTCCGCGAACTCTACGACCGCCTGGGGACGCTGCCGGCCATCCTGCTGGTGAGTGCGCGCTCCGGCCAGACGGAGCTGGAGGAGTTTGCCGCCGAGATGAGCTCCAAGCGCCTGGCCGATGCCAGCATGACCCTCGGCCAGTTCGCGGCCACCGGGCAGCTTCGCGCTGATCTCGCGCCCGATCATGCCCGCGACCTGCTCTGGGCCTTCAACTCACCAGAGCTCCACCACCTGCTGACCGTTGAGCGCGGCTGGTCTTCGCAGCTGTACGAGCAGTGGCTCGCCCGGACGCTGATCGCGGCCCTCTGCGTTCCGCCCTCCTGTCAGGACCGCCTTGCTACGTAGTCGATCGCTGACGAGGATTCCGGCTAGCTCGCCAGACCAGGCCGGGCGGCCACGGGCCCGTGCGGTGTCGTGCCACAGTTGCAGCTGAGCCTCGCCATAGCCTCACCGCGATGACAGCAGCACGGCACGACTCGTCACTGCGCCGCGCTGGGACCGATCTGCGGCTGCTGCTGGTAGCGGCACTGGCGCCACTGCTCGGCTCGCTCGCCGTGCTGCTCCGCCGCGCCGCCAGCTACACCCCCACCGGCGACGACGCCATCATCGAACGCACGGTTCGTCAGGTCGGGGCGCATGCTGTGCTGCTCGGCCCCTACTCCCGGTTCGGGTGGCACCACCCCGGCCCGGCCATGTTCTACCTGCTCGCAGCCCCCTACCGGCTGCTGGGACAGGCCAGCGTGGCGCTGCCGCTCGCGACGCTCGTCCTGAACGCTGCATGCATCGTCGGCATCGCTGTGGTGCTGCACCGGCGAGCCGGGACCGTCGCGATGGTGTGGGGCCTGGTCGTCCTGTCGGCCTACCTGCACGCGCAGGGGCCCGGCTTCCTGGTCGATGACTGGAACCCCTACCTGCCGATGCTGCCCTTCTGCCTCGGGGTGCTGCTCTGCTGGTCGCTGCTTGCCGGAGAGCGTTGGCCGCTTCCGGTCTGCGTGGCGATCGGGACGCTGTGCGTACAGAGCCACGTCGGTTACGCGATCGGCGTTGCCGCGGTCAGCGGTGCGACGGCGGTGGGGCTGGTGGGGGCCCTGGCGGTGCGGCCACGCACCCCGAGTCCCCCGGTCGCGGCCGGCTCCTGGCGGTGGCCGCTGCTCGTTGCCGGCGGTGTGACCGCGCTGCTGTGGGCGCCGGTCGTCGTGCAGCAGCTGACCGGCCATCCCGGCAACCTCACCCAGCTCGCGAACTACTTCGGCGGGGCTCAACCGAGCTGGACCTACGCCCAGGGGGTCCGGGAGCTGTCGACGTCGATGGGCCGGCTGCCGGCGCTGGTCACCCGCACGGCGCCCCAACCCGGCTTCCTCACCCCCGCAGAGCTGCCCACCTGGTCCGGCGCCGTGGGTGCCATAGGTGCGGCGGGGGCTGCCCTGCTCATTGCGATGCGGCACCGCAGCGCCGTCCCGTTCGTCGGGCTCGTCTCCGTGCTCTGCGTAGCTGTCGTCGTCGCCGTGCAACGCGTCGTCGGGTTGCTGTTCTCCTACCTCGTGCCCTTCACTTGGGCCGCCGGTGTGCTCGTCTGGATGCTGGTCGGGGTCGCGATCTCGCTCGAGCTGCGCCGGGTGCCGCGCGGGCTGGCCGCCCGAGGCCGCTACCGCGGGGGCGCTCTGGTCGCAGCGGCCGCCGGGCTGCTGCTCGCCTTCGTGCCCGTCGCCGTGCGGACCAGCAGGCCGACTCCGGTCAACATGCCGGAGCTGCGGCCCTTGACCGACACGGTCCTTCGGTGGGGCGCCCAGCATCCGGGCGCGCTCGTCAAGCTGGATGCAGCGCCCGGCACCGGCCTCGTCGGCGCGACCTACCCCATGGTCGGCCTGTACGTCCGGCTCGAGCGTGCCGGGATGCCGGTGCGGGTCCCCGCCGCCTGGAACGCCATTCTCGGGCCGGCCGCGAGCGCCGGGGTCGAGCACGCCCGCTGGCTGGTGGTGGTGGCCTTGACCGACGGCAGCTCGGCACCGCCGGCGCGCGGCCAGCAGCTTCTCGCCCGCTTCGGCCCGGTGCAGGCCTACGTCTCGCGGTTGCCCGCCCCGGGATGAGCGGCGGTCAGGAGGAGACGCTCTCCATGACGTCGTCGGAGATGTCAGCGTTGAACCAGACGTTCTGCACGTCGTCGAGGTCCTCGAGCGCGTCGACGAGACGCAGCACCTTGCGGGCCGGCTCCTCGGCCAGCGGGACCGAGAGCGTCGGCATCCACGCCACGTCGGCGGTCTGCAGGGGCAGCCCGGCCGTCGTGACCGCCGTGCGGACAGCATGCAGGTCGGTCGCCTCGCTGACGACCTCGAACGCCTCACCGAGGTCGTTGACCTCCTCCGCGCCGGCGTCGAGCACGGCGAGCAGCACGTCGTCCTCGTCGAGCCCGGCCGTCTTGTCGACGAGCAGGACGCCCTTGCGCTGGAACAGGTAGGCCACCGAGCCGGGGTCGGCCACCCGCCCGCCGTTGCGCGTGATCGCGACCCTGACGTCGGACGCCGCGCGGTTGCGGTTGTCGGTCAGGCACTCGACCAGCACGGCGACACCCTCGGGGGCGTAGGCCTCGTAGGTGATGGTCTCGTAGGAGACGCCGTCCCCGAGCGCCCCCGAGCCGCGCTTGACCGCTCGGTCGATGTTCTCATTCGGTACCGACTGAGACTTTGCCTTGGCGATCGCGTCGGCCAGCGTCGGGTTGCCGGACGGGTCGCCGCCGCCGGTCCGGGCTGCGACCTCGACCGACTTGACCAGTTTCGCGAACAGCTTGCCGCGCTTGGCGTCGACGACGGCCTTCTTGTGCTTGGTCGTGGCCCACTTGCTATGACCGCTCACTGGGCTGCCTCCTTCACCTGGCGCACGAACAGCTCGTGGACGCGCCCGTCGCTCCCGAGCTCGGGGTGGAACGACGTGGCGAGCAGCGGACCCTGACGCACTGCCACTGCATGATCCCCGACGGCAGCCAGCACCTCGACCCCGGGCCCCGCCGCCTCGACGTATGGCGCGCGGATGAACACGGCGTGCACTGGCCCGCCGTCGAGCCCGGCGACGTCGAGGTCGGCCTCGAACGACTGCACCTGCCGGCCGGAGGCGTTGCGCCGCACCACGACGTCGAGGCCGCCAACCAGTGCCTGGTCGGGTCGGCCGTCGCGGACCTCGCGGGCCAGCAGGATCATGCCGGCGCACGACCCGTAGACGGGCATCCCGTCCGCCACTGCCTCGCGCAGCGGACCCAGCACGTCGAAGACCTCGAGCAGCCGGCCGATGGTGGTGGACTCCCCCCCCGGCAGCACCAGCGCGTCGATCTCGGCGAGCTGCTCGGGGCGGCGTACGGCCACGACCTGCGCTCCGGCCGCCTCGAGCGCGTGCCGGTGCTCGCGCACGTCGCCCTGCAGGGCGAGGACGCCGATGAGCGGACTCAGCACGGGCGGGCGGCTACCAGCCGCGGTCGGAGTAGCGCTGGTCGGCCGGCAGGGTGGGGATCTCGATGCCGACCATCGCCTCGCCCAGCCCGCGGGACACCTTGGCGACGAGGCCGGCATCCTCGAACATCGTGGTCGCCTCGACGATGGCGCGCGCCCGCCGTGCCGGGTCGCCGGACTTGAAGATGCCGCTGCCGACGAACACGCCGTCGGCGCCCAGCTGCATCATGAGAGCGGCGTCGGCAGGCGTGGCGATGCCGCCGGCGGTAAACAGCACGATGGGCAGGCTGCCCGCCTCGGCCACCTCGCGGACCAGCTCGACCGGCGCTCGCAGCTCCTTGGCCGCCGCGTACAGCTCGTCGGCCTCCAGCGTGGCGAGCCGGCGGACGCCGGACCGGATCGAGCGCATGTGCCGGACGGCCTCGACGACGTTGCCGGTGCCGGCCTCACCCTTGCTGCGGATCATCGCCGCTCCCTCGCCGAGCCGGCGCAGGGCCTCCCCGAGATCGGTCGCGCCGCAGACGAAGGGGACCGTGAAGGCCCACTTGTGGATGTGGTGCGCCTCGTCGGCGGGTGTGAGCACCTCGGACTCGTCGACGTAGTCGACGCCGAGCGACTGCAGCACCTGCGCCTCGACAAAGTGCCCGATACGAGCCTTGGCCATCACGGGGATCGACACCGTCTCGATGATGCTGCTGATCATGTCAGGGTCGCTCATCCGGGCGACCCCGCCCTCGCGACGGATGTCAGCCGGGACCCGCTCGAGCGCCATCACCGCGACGGCGCCGGCGTCCTCGGCGATCCGGGCCTGCTCGGGGGTGACGACGTCCATGATCACGCCGCCCTTGAGCATCTCGGCCATCCCGCGCTTGACCCGCGCGGTACCCGTCTGCCCGGCGCCCGAGTCAGTGGTGGCGGGGCTGCCGGTGCCGGCGGGACCGTGGACCATGGCGGCGTCTCCTTGCGATCATGGGGCGGTCGCTGCGCGCCGGGTGCGCGCAGGGAGCCCGTCCTGCCGGCGATTCTACGGCGCGGGGCGCACCGGCATGTCGACGTCGAACTCGAGGTAGGACGGCGCGGTGGCGTACCCGTACAGGTGCAGCCAGCGGACGAGCCGGCGCTGGCGCAGGGCCAGCAGGTCCCGGACACCGTCGTTGTGGATCTGGCGCGCGAGCACCACCCGTTCGGCAGCGGCGCGCAGCTCCTCGGCATCCGCCAAGGGGGTGCTGCCGGCCTCGAGTTCTCTGTGCAGCGCCCTGGTCAAGGCGTTCTCGGCGGTCGCCCGGTCGCCGGTGCCCGTGTCGCGCACGGCCATCGCCGCTCGCGCCACGCGGTGGACCTCCGGCGACGGGATGCCGGTGGCGTCATGGGCGAGGTCGTGGGCGATAGCGGCCCGGCGTACCAGCTGCGCGTCGAGTGCCGACCGCGCGGCCTCGACACGAACCGCCAGTCGGTCGAGGCGCTGCGCCAGCCACGTCAGGTAGCTGGCGATGCACACCACGACGGCAACCACGGACACCACGAGAAGCACGACCGCAGGCTACGGGCGGGGCTTGCGGCTCCGCCCCTCGTCAGCGCCAGCCGGGGGCGGCCGCCGCTGTCGTGAAGGCTTCGGCCACGGACTCGTAGACCCGGACGACGGCTTCGGCCACGGCCGGCCAGTCGTAGGCCTGCACCGCGGCACGCCCCTGCCTGACCAGGGCACGGCGCTCGTCGTCGTCACCCAGCACCTCGGCAAGCGTCTTCGCCAGTCCCGCCGGGTCTCCCGTGGGGAATAGCCTGCCGGCACGGCCGTCGTCGAGCACGCGGGAGAACGCCTCGATGTCGCTGGCCACCACGGCCGTGCCCGCGGCCATGGCCTCGAGCAAGACGATGCCGAAGCTCTCCTGGCCGGTGTTCGGCGCGACGTAGACGTCTCCGGAGGAGTAGACGCTGCGCTTGTCGGCCTCGCTGACGAGCCCCAGCAGGTGCACCGCGGGACGCAGCTCGGCCGGCAGCCGCTTGCGCACCTGCTCGACATCACCCGGCCCGGCTACCAGCAGCTGCGCGCCGGGCAGGCTCTCGCGCAGCTGCGGCAGCGCCTCCAGCAGCAGCGACAGGCCCTTGCGCGGCTCGTCGATGCGCCCGACGAAGACCAGGGTGCGCCCGTCGGGCCTCCACCCGTCGAGCGGCTGCGCACCCGCGAACGCGGCGACGTCGACCCCGTTGGGGATCAGCACCGCATCCACCCCGAGGTGCTCCACCACTGTGCGGCGCGCGGCCTCGGAAACGGCGATGCGCGCCCCGACTTTCTCGAACGTGGGCTGCAGCGCGCCACCGGCGGCGCCCAGGATCTTCGAGTGCGGGTTGCTGGTGTGGAACGTGGCGACGACCGGCCCGGTCGCGAAGATGCAGGACAGCAGGCTGACCGACGGCGCGGTCGGCTCGTGCGCGTGAAGCACGTCGAACCGGCCGGCCCGCAGCCAGCGGCGCACGCGCCCGGCCGACATCGGTCCCATCAGCAGCCGGGCGACCGAGCCGTTGTAGGGCACGGGAAGCGCACGACCCGCCCAGACGGCGTAGTCCGGCAGCGCGTCGGGGTCATCGGCTGGGGTGATGACCGAGACCTCGTGCCCGAGGCGCTGCAGCGCCTCGGCGAGGTCGCGAACGTGCGCCTGCACCCCGCCCGGGACGTCCCAGGTGTAGGGGCAGGCCAGCCCGACGCGCACCTCAGCCGCCGCCGGCGCGCGGGGCGAGGTCGTCGGTCCAGAGCCGCTGCAGCATGTGCCAGTCCTGTGGATGCGCCGCGATGCCGTCCGCGCCGTGGGCGAAGGCGTCGGCGACGGCCTGGGTCATGGTGCCGACGTCGGAGGCCGGCACGGCAGGGTGGATGCGCACGCGCCACTGCGGGCCGTCGTACCACAGCGTCACCGGCAGCAGCGTCGCCCCCGTCCGCAGCGCGAGCGCAGCGGGCCCGGCCGGCATCGTGGCCCGCGCGCCGAAGAAGGTGACCGGCACGCCGTGCGGGGTGAGGTCGCGGTCGGCCAGCAGGCACAGCGTGCCGCCGGCGAGCAAGCGCTCGCTGAGGACGTCGAACGGCGGTCGCTCGCCCCCGGTCAGTGCCAGCACCTCCATCCCCAGGCTCTGCCGGAAGGCGACGAACCTGTCGTACAGCGAGGCGGGCTCCAACCGCTCGGCGACCGTCGTGAACGGCATCCCCGTCGCGGCCAGCCATGCTCCGGCGTGGTCCCAGTTGCCCATGTGCGGCAGGGCGAGCACCGTGCCGCGGCCCGCCGCGTGCGAGGCGCGCAGCAGGTGCTCGTCGGCGACGTGCATCGCCGACAGGATGCGCTCGCGCGGCGTCACCGGGAGCCGGAAGACCTCCAGCCAGTACCGGGCGTAGGAGCGCATCCCCTCGCGGGTGAGCGCGTCGAGGTCGGAGCCGGCCGGGACGACCCGGGCGAGGTTGCTGCGCAGCCGGCGTACGCCCTTGCCATCGCGCCGCCACGCTGCGTCAGCGGCGGCCTGGAACAGGCGGGTGGCCAACGGCTCGGGTAAGGCGCGCACCCCGCCCCAGCCAGCGGCGTACGCGAGCCCCTGCGAGCGCGTAAGCAGATCGTGCAGGCGGCCGAACGCGAGATGTGGCGGCGCCGCAGCAGGGGCAGCGGGAGGAGCGGGGACGACGGAAGGCACGCCTGCCAGTATTAGCGAACACCGGCTGTAGCGCTCGGATGGTCTGCGGCCCGGCGGCGAAGGGGCGCGCTGCGCGGGCGCGGGGCCGAGGTCGGGATCGTCTGGCGGTGCACGTGCACGAGTCGCTGAATGACCGTGATGGTGGTCAGCGCGGCGAGCAGCCACAGCGCAGCCGGCAGCAGGTAGGGCACGCCCAGGCCCGACAGGCCGGCGGCAGCGAGCACGATGACGAGCCGCTCACCGCGCTCGGCGATCCCGACGTTGCAGGTGAAGCCAAGACCTTCGGCCCGCGCCTTGACGTAGCTGATCGTCGCGCCCGCGGCCAGGCAGTAGAGGGTGACGGCCACCATGGTCATGGAGTGGCCGCCGCCGGCGAACCACAGCACGAGACCGCCGAAGATGGCGGCGTCGCCGACGCGGTCGCTGCTGGAATCGAGGAACGCCCCCCACGGGCTGGAGACGCCCCGGGCGCGGGCGAGCAGGCCGTCGAGCATGTCGGAGAACACGAACAGCGTGATCGCGATGGTGCCCCAGAACAGCCGGCCGAAGGGGTAGAAAGCCAATGCGCCCGCGGTGACCCCGAGCGTGCCGACGATGGTGATGACGTCGGGCGACAAGCCGGTCCGTGCCAGGCGCTGGCCCAGCGGCTCGAGCACGCGGGCGATCTGGGGCCGGGCGTGGGATGCCAGCATGTCTGGTCCTGTCCTGGTCAGGGCGGGCGAGCCATCGTGGGGTGGTGCTACGCACCAGTCTAGGCGATGTATCGGACCGATATACCGAAGCAGGCTTCACCGGAGTGTCACATGGCCCGGGCGAGCTCGTCAGCCGACCTGCGCCCAGCCCTTTGCCACGAGTTCGCGGGTCGCGCTCAGCAGCTGGGGCAGCACCCGCGTCTGCCCCACGATCGGCATGAAGTTCGTGTCACCGCCCCACCGCGGCACGACGTGCTGATGCAGGTGCGCGGCGATGCCGGCCCCGGCGATGCTGCCCAGGTTCATCCCCACGTTGAACCCCTGGGCGCCCGACGCGTGCCGCAGCACGCGCACCGCCTGCTGGGTCAGCGAGGCGATCTCCGCGGTCTCGGCGGTGCTCAGCTCGGCGTAGTCGGCCACGTGCCGGTACGGGACGAGCATCAGGTGCCCGGCGTTGTAGGGGTAGAGGTTGAGCACCGCGTAAGCCAGCGAGCCGCGGGCCACGATGAGCGCCTTCTCGTCGGGCTGCCCGGGGATGTCACAGAACGGGCAGCTGTCGCCGGACGGCTTGTTCTCCCCGCGGATGTAGGCCATCCGGTGCGGGGTGTAGAGCCGTCGAAAGGCGTCGGCCAGCCCAGCACCGTCCTGCGCCTCGATCTCCGGGCTCGACTCGCCCCCCACCGGGCCGGTCACGCGACGACCGGTGCGAGACCGGCGCCCGCGGCAGGCTCGGCGACCGCCCCGAGGATCTCGGCGACGACCTCGTCGGCCGGCACCCCGCGCCGCTCCTCACCGCTGCGGTAGCGGAAGGAGACGGCGCCGCTCTCGACATCGCGGTCGCCTGCGAGCAGCATGAACGGCACCTTGGCTTGCTGCGCCCGGACGATCTTCTTCTGCATCCGCTCCGACGAGCTGTCGATCTCGACGCGGACGCCGGCGGCCCGCAGCCGGGCCGCGATGTCCTCCAAGTAGGGCACGTGCCGCTCAGCGATCGGGATGCAGGTGACCTGGGTCGGCGAGAGCCAGGGCGGCAGCGCGCCGGCGTAGTGCTCGAGCAGGATCGCGAAGAAGCGCTCCACGCTGCCGAACAGCGCCCGGTGGATCATGTAGGGCCGTTGCCGGCTGCCGTCGGCGGCCTGGTACTCGATGTCGAAGCGCTCCGGCAGCTGCAGGTCGACCTGCAGCGTGCTCATCTGCCAGCGGCGCCCGATGGCGTCGCGGACGTGCACGTCGATCTTCGGGGCATAGAAGGCACCCTCCCCCTCGGCGACGACGTACGGCAAACCCACGGCCTCGAGCGCGACCCGCAGCGCCTCGGTCGCCGTCTCCCACTCCTGCGGCTCCCCGACGTACTTCTCGGGCCGGGTCGCGAGCTCGGCCTCGAACTCGGTCAGCCCGTAGTCGCGCAGCAGGGACAGCACGAAGTCCAGCAGGCTGGTCAGCTCACCCTGAAGTTGTTCGGGGGTGCAGAAGATGTGCGAGTCGTCCTGGGTGAAGCCGCGGGCGCGGGTGAGCCCGTGCAGCACCCCGGACTTCTCGTATCGGTAGACCGTCCCGAACTCGAACAGCCGCTGCGGCAGCTCCCGGTAGGACCTGCCCCGCGAGCGGTAGATGAGGATGTGCATCGGGCAGTTCATCGGCTTCGGGTAGTACGTAGCGCCGTCCATCTCCATCGGCGGGTACATCCCGTCGGCATACCACTGCAGGTGGCCCGAGATCTGGAACAGCTGCTCCTTGGCCAGGTGCGGGGTGGTGACGAACGAGTAGCCCGCCCGCTCGTGCCGGCGCCGCGAGTACTCCTCCATCACCCGCCGGACCAGCCCGCCCTTGGGGTGCCAGACGGCGAGGCCGCCGCCGATCTCGGACGGGAACGAGAACAGGTCGAGCTCGGTGCCCAGGCGCCGGTGGTCGCGCTTCTCGGCCTCCTCGAGCTGGGTGAGGTGCTCGGCCAGCGCGTGCTTGGACTCCCAGGCAGTGCCATAGATGCGCTGCAGCTGGGGGTTGTGCTCGCTGCCGCGCCAGTAGGCCGCTGCCGTGCGCAGCAGCTTGACAGCGGGGATGCGGCCGGTGTGCGGGACGTGCGGGCCGCGGCACAGGTCGGTCCAGGCCAGCGTGACGTGGTCGCCGCGGCCACGCAGGTTGTCGTACATCGTCAGCTCGGCGCCGCCGGTCTCGACCGCCTCGTCGCCGGTGACGACGTCCCCTGCTCCCTTGAGGCCGATGAGCTCGAGCTTGTACGGCTCGTCCGCGAGCTCGGCCCGGGCGTCGTCGTCGGCGACGACCCGGCGGGAGAAGCGCTGCTTCTCCTTGAGGATGGCGCGCATCCGGGTCTCGATGCGCTCGACGTCGTCGGGGGTGAAGGGGTCCTTCACATCAAAGTCGTAGTAGAAGCCGTTGGTGATCGGCGGCCCGATGCCGAGCTTGGCGCCGGGAAACAGGTCCTGCACCGCCTGCGCCATCACGTGGGCGGTCGAATGGCGGATGATCGCGCGGCCCTCGTCCGAGGCGGCCGGCACCGCCTCGAGCACGTCGCCGTCATCGACGACGTAGGACAGGTCGCGCACCTGCTCGTGCCCGATCCGGACCGCCACGGCGTCGCCGGGCACCAACGAGTCGGCCTGCTCCCTGGCCGCCGCGAGAGCCTGCGCCGCGGTCGTCCCGGCTGGCACGACAAGCGGCAAGCTGTCGACGGTCAGCCGGATGTCGGGCACGCGGGACTCCTGAGGGGCGGGCGATGCCCGGGTGGGCCGTCCTGCGAGCGTAGCGGCTGCGCCGGGGCGGTTTGGCGGCTGCGCCGGGGCGGTTTGGCGGCTGCGCCGAGGCGGCCTGGCGGCTGCGCCGGCGCGGTTTGGCGGCTGCGCCGGAGTGCCTCAGCCGCCTAACCGCACCACCATCTTGCCGGTGTTCTCGCCACGCAGCAGCCCCAGGAACGCCTTCGGAGCGTGCTCCAGACCGTCGACGACGGTCTCCTGGAAGCGGATCGAGCCGTCCTGCACCCACCCGCCGACCTCGCGGATCAGGTCGGGCGTCCGCTGGGAGTGGTCGCTGACGATGAAGCCGCGCAGGGTCAGCCGCTTGCCGATGGCCTGGAACATGTTGCGCGGACCGGGGGCAGGCTCGGTCGCGTTGTACTGGGAGATCGCGCCGCACATCGCCACCCGGCCGTACGGGCGCAGCGCCGCCAGCGCCGCCTCGAGGTGGTCGCCGCCGACATTGTCGAAGTAGACGTCAATGCCCTCTGGTGCGGCCCCATCCAGCAAGTCGGTGACCGATCCGTCGTGGTAGTCGAAGGCGGCGTCGAAGCCGAGCTCCTTCAGGTACTGCACCTTCGCCGGGCTCCCAGCACTGCCGACCACGCGTGACGCCCCCTTCAGCCGAGCGAGCTGTCCGACGAGGCTGCCGACCGCGCCGGCGGCACCGGAGACGAAGACGGCGTCGCCCTCCTTCATCGCGGCAATGTCGAGCAGGCCGACGTACGCGGTGAGCCCCGGCATGCCGAGTACGCCGAGGTAAACCGACAGCGGCACGCCCTGCGCCGGATCGAGCCGGCGCGCGGCGCCGGCCGGAACGACGGCGTGCTCGCGCCAGCCGAGGCCGTGCAGGACCACGTCGCCCTCCGCGAAGCCCTCAGCGCGGGAAGCGACGACGTGGCCGACGGCGCCTCCCTCGAGCGGCTGCCCGACCTGAAACGGCGGTACGTAGGACTTCGTGTCGTTCATCCGGCCGCGCATGTAGGGGTCGACGGACATGAAGTCGGTGCGCACAAGCAGCTCGCCCTCGCCGGGGTCGGCCAACGTGACCTCGGCGAGCTCGAACGTGCCCTCGTCGGGCCAGCCGGAGGGGCGTGCGGCGAGACGGATCTCGCGGGTCTGGACAGGCACGGGCACCGACCTTCTCGTGGGGGCTGTTGTTGCGTGTCTACTCGCTGCCGGCCAGGCGCGCTCAGGGCGCCTCGGGGGCGTAGGCCCGGGCGTCCGAGATGCGGCAGGTGAAGGGCTGGTTGGCCATGTCGACGCTGTTGGCCGTCACCAGGGCCGAGCGCCGTCCTAGCAGCACACGCTCGACCGCCGCCGTCGTCGTCGAACTGCACCCCGCCCGTGCGAGGCGGGCTGCATGCCGGGCGTGCAGCCTGCCTTCGTCACCCGCGGGCGACACGCCTTGCTCAGCCGGCGACGGCTTCGGCCTTCTCGGTCGAGAAGGTGCGCACGAGCTTGCGGTTGGTGAACTCGAACATTCCGAGGTGAGACAGCTCGCGGCCGAAGCCGGAGCGCTTCACCCCGCCGAACGGCAGGTCGGCCTGGGACGAGGTCGGGTGGTTGATCCACACCATGCCGGTGTCGAGGCGGTCGGCGACCTGGCGGGCGCGCTCGACGTCGCTGGAGAAGACCGACCCGCCGAGGCCGTACGGGGAGGAGTTGGCCAGCTGCACGGCCTCGTCCTCGTCGGCCACGCGGTAGACGACGGCGGCCGGCCCGAACAGCTCCTCGGAGTAGGCACGCATCTCGGGAGTGACGCCGGTCAGCACGGTGGCGTCGACGAAGGCCCCCGGCCGGTCGGGCCGGCCACCGCCGGCGATGACGGTCGCGCCCTTGTCGATCGCGTCCTGCACCTGCTCGGCCAGGTCCTGTGCCGCACGCTCGGACGAGACCGGGCCGAGCGTCGTGGCCGACTCGGCCGGGTCGCCGGGCTGCAGCGAGGAGAAGGTGTCGCCGAGCCGCTTGACGAAGTCGTCGTACAGCGAGTCGACGACAATCATCCGCTTGGCCGCGACACAGCTTTGCCCTGTGTTGCCCAGCCGGCCGGCGACGGCAGCGCCGACCGTGGCGTCGAGGTCGGCGGCGTCGAGCACGATGAACGCGTCGCTGCCGCCGAGTTCGAGCACGCACTTCTTAAGATTGCGGCCCGCCAGCTCGCCGACGGCGACGCCGGCGCGCTCGCTGCCAGTCAGCGAGACCCCCTGCACAGCCGGATGCTCGACGACCTTGGCCACGTCGGCGATGCGCATAAACAGGTTGGTGTAGACGCCTTCGGGCGCACCGGCGTCGCAGAACAGCTCCTCCAGCGCGAGTGCGCACTGCGGGGTGATCTCGGCGTGCTTGAGCAGGATCGTGTTGCCGACGACGACGTTGGGGCCGGCGAACCGGGCGACCTGGTACAGCGGAAAGTTCCACGGCTCGATGCCCAGCAGCACGCCGATCGGCGCGTTGAGCACGGCGGCGTCGCCCTGCTCGACGGGCAGCGGCTCAGGCTCGAGGAACCCTGGGCCCTTGTCGCCGTAGTACTCGAGGATGCTGGCCGCCAGGCCGACCTCGAAGTGAGCCTCGGCGATGAGCTTGCCCATCTCAAGCGTGATGAGCCGGGCCAGCTCGTCCTCGCGCTCCCGCATCAGCTCCCCAGCCCGACGCACGACCTGGGCCCGCTCGGCCACGGGCCGCTCTCGCCAGGACTGGAACGCCTGGTGCGCCTTCTCGACGGCGGCCATCACGTCGTCGGTGTCGAGGAACGGGAACTCCTTGACGGTCTCGCCCGTCGCCGGGTTGACGGTGGCGAAGGGGCGACTGGCGGAGTCGCTGGCGGTCTTGTCATTCTGGACAGAAGTGTCGGTAGTCACGCTGAGATACGTACCACCGGGCGCTGACAGGAAACCGTGGGCCTGCGGCCTAGCCCCGCCGGGAGCCTCCTGCCGGGGCCCGGGAACGTGCTATCAGGTGGGCGATGCAGGTTTCGAACCTGCGACCCCTGCCGTGTGAAGGCAGTGCTCTCCCGCTGAGCTAATCGCCCGAGACGCTGGCGCCAGCCTACTAGGAAGCCGTCACATGCACCTGGCCAGGAAGCGGCTGGTGCCGGGGACGCGGAAGGCGGCCCCGACAGGTGGGCAGCTGTGGATAAGTCCTAGCCGTGACGTGACGGCGACCTACGGTTGCTCGCTGTGACGGCAGCTCTAGGTCGAGGCGAAACGAGGCGGCCTCTGCCGCGCCCGCCCCGCACCTGGCCGCCACCGCTGCGCCAGGAGGCCATCGTCCTGGCCGCGCCACCCGATGCTGAGGAACCTGACCGCGGCGGTCTGCTCGCCGCCCTGCTGCCAGCGCTGTCCGGGCTCGGCATCCTCGCCTGGGCCGTCACCGGCGGTCCACGCGTGCTGCTGTGGCTGGGCGTCGCGATGGTGGTCCTCATGCTCGGGGCCGGACTGCTGATGCGCCGGACCAGCCGGCGAGCCAACGCGCGCAGGGCCGAGCAGCGCAGGGAGCGCTACCGCGAGCACCTGACCGACATCGCGCGGACCCTTCTCGAGGCCGGGCGGCGCCAGCGCGAGTCAGCCGAGGACGCCCACCCGGAGGCATGGTCGCTGGCGGGGCGCGCCGCGACCGGGCAGCGTCTGTGGGAGCGCCGCCCGCGTGACCCCGACGCGGTGAGGGTGCGCCTCGGCCGCGGGCGCGTCCCACTCGCGGTCGAGGTGCGCTACGACGCCGCCGACGGTCTGCAGGAGTCCGACCAGGAGCTCGACGCCGCAGCCCGCAGTGTCGTCGCCGACACCACGAGCATCGAGGACCACCCGGTGCTGGTCGACCTGGCGGGCTCGTCCCTCGTCATTGTTGGGGCCGACGGGGCCGACGGGGCCGCGGCCCTGGTCCGCAGCGTCGTGCTCGAGCTCGCGTGTGCCCGGCCACCCGGCGAGTTGGCGATCGTCGGTCTGTCCCCGCCTGCTGCCGACGCGTCCTGGCTCGAAGCGCTGCCGCACACGCGCGGCACCGCCGCCGATACGGCCGCGGCACGCCTGCTGCTGCGGCCACTACTGAGTGCCAGTGCGGCGCCGGTACCGCTGCTCCTGGCGCACTGCTGCGATCCCGAGGCCCTACCCGTGCTCGATCAAGCTGACCTCTCCGATGGCAACGGCGGAGGCAGCCCGCCCCGGCCGGAGGACGTCTCGCGTCTCGCAGAGGAGGTCGCGGCCGCAGGTGGGCTGGTCATCGTGTTTGTGCGGCACCGGGAGCACGCGCCCCCGGACATGCACCTGGTCGTGACGGTCGACAACAGCGGTACGGCCTGGTTGCGCCGGAGCGAGCCCGGCGTCGTCGACCGCTGCGTCGCGCGGCCCGACTCGGTCACCATGGCATTCGCCGCCCAGGTGGCCGAGAGCCTTGGCCGGTGGTCCTGCGCAGCCGAGGGTGCAGCACCAGCCTCCACGACGATGCCGGCGCTCCTGCGCGCCGCGCGGAAGCAGGAGGGTGCCCTGTCGAGGTTGCGCATCCCCCTCGGCCTCGATGACGACGGCCACCCCGTCGTGCTCGATCTCGATGAGCCCGCGCACGGCGGCGACGGCCCGCACGGGCTCGTCGTCGGCGCCACCGGCTCGGGCAAGAGCGAGCTGCTGCGCACGCTCGTCGGAGGGCTGTTGGCCACCCGGGACCCCGAGCAGCTCGCCGTCGTGCTCGTCGACTACAAGGGCGGCGCCACCTTCCGTGGGATGGAGCAGCTGCCGCAGGTCGCGGGGTACGTCACCAACCTCGACTCGGAGGACACGACCGCACGCTTCGCGGACGCCCTCGGCGGGGAGCTCGACCGCCGTCAGCGACTGCTGCGCGATGCCGGCCACCCCGACCTCGACGCCTGGCGCACGTCCGCACACTTCGCGGGCGCCCCGCCTCCCCTGCTCGTCGTCATCGACGAGTTCGCCGAGCTCCTGGAGGCAGCTCCCGACCTGCTGGCCGTCATGGTGCGCACCTGCCGGGTCGGACGCAGCCTGGGAGTGCACCTGCTCCTCGCCACGCAGCGGCTCGACGAGGGCAGGCTCGCCGGCCTCGACGGGCACCTGCGGTACCGGCTGTGCCTGCGGACCGGCTCATCCGGGGAATCGCGCGTGGTCCTGGGAGTTGACGACGCAGCGACCCTGCCCGCCCGGCCGGGGGCCGCACTGCTGGCCGTCGACGGCCGCCTGCGCCGACTGCAGGTGGCCCGGTGCAGCGACACCGACCTTGCCGAAGCGCTTCAGGGTGACGCGTACCGGAAGGCGGACGAGCCGGCGCAGCGCGCCCGTGCCGTGTGGCGGCCGCCGCTGCCGCATCGGGTTGCGTTACCGGCACCGGCAGCCGCCCTTCCGGCAGCTGACGCGCTGCGTCCGGCTCTCGGCCTGGTCGACCGGCCGCGCCAGCAGGACCAAGCCCCGCTGCGGCTCGACCTCGCGGGCGCGGGTGGGCACCTGGCCATTGCCGGCGCACCGTTCAGCGGGACGACGACCGCCCTGCAGGCGGTGGTGTGCGCCCTGGCTCTGGCGAACGACAGCCAGCAGCTGCAGGTGCTGGTCGTGTCGACCGCCGGATCGGGCCTCGCGACGCTGCAGGATCTCCCGCAGGTCGGCAGCGTCGCGGGCGCCGTCCAGACAGCCCTCATCCGGCGGACGGTGCTTGACACCCGCGACATCGTTCGCGCCCGAGCCGAGGCGTTCGCTGCCGCGAACCTCGCGTCCGTCCTGCAGTGGCGGGCAGCTGGGCGGCCCTCCGCAGACGGGCGGGGCGAGCTGTTCCTCGTGGTCGACGGCTGGGCCGGCCTGCAGCAGGACGACGAGCTCGCGGCTGCTTCAGCGGAGATCGCGACGAACGGCCTCGGCGTGGGCGTGCACCTGCTGGTGTCGGTGCGCTCCTGGGCCGAGCTGCGCGGGCCGGTGCGCTCGGCGTTCGGCAGCCGCCTCGAGCTGCGCCTGCAGGACCCGTACGAGTCGGAGGTCGACCGCAAGGCCGCGGCTCGGCTTCCGGCCGACGCGCCCGGGCGGGTCGTGCTGCCCGGCGGTCTGATTGGCCAGCTGGCCCTGCCGACGCTGCAGGTCGATGCGGAAGCGGGCTCCGGGCGACTGCACGTGAGCGGGCTCGACCCCGATCTGCTGGCGCACGCCGGCCGCGGCAGCGCTAGCAAGGCCGCGCCGGTCCGCCTGCTCCCGGCTCGCCTGCCGCTGCCTCCGCAGCGCCAGCGCGGGCCCGGTCTCTTGCTCGGCGTGGCCGAGTCCGGCCTGGCGCAGCAGTACCTGACGCCACGCGACGGTCGGCACCTGCTCGTGCTCGGGGACGCCGGGTCGGGGCGGACCTCGCTGCTGGGCGCCACCGTTCGCCAGCACGTGGAGGTCGGGTCCCGGGTGCACCTGGTCGACCCGCGGGGAACGTCTGCGGCCCTCCGGCACGAGGTGACATCCTACACGACGTCGATCGCGGGCGCCGAGACCCTGGCCGCAGCGCTCGGAGACGGCTCCCCCGCCCTTGACCGGCCCGCGAGCTCGTGGGGTGCAGGCTCCGTCGTCGTGGTGGACGACTACGACCTGCTGGCCCAAGGCCTGACCAGCCCCCTGGCGGCCCTGGCCGACCTGCTGGATGCCCCCGCTCCGGCCACCCAAGGCGTGACGCTCGTGCTCGCAAGGCGGGTCGGCGGCTTCTCCCGCGCCTGCTTCGACCCGCTGCTTCAGCGACTGCTCGAGCTCAGCGCATGCAGCCTGCTGCTGGACGGCGACCCGGCCGAAGGACCGGTGCTGGGGTCGGTACGCCCACGCTCGCTGCCGCCCGGTCGCGCCCTGCTGATCCGCCGAGGTCGGGCACCGGTCCTCGTGCAGGCCGTGGTCGACGGGGTTGCGGGCACGGGCGTCCACGATCTCCGATCGGACAGAGGTACCGAGGGGAGCCCTGCACCAGGTGAAGTGCAAGCCGGTTTGTACCAATAGGCGGAACCTGAGGTGCCGCCGTTCGCGTGATTGCGATGACAACGAAGAGTCAGCGTCACAATAGAGGGGCACACACGGTTACACAGCAGGCAGGCACCACCGCGGGATCCATGAGGTCGAGCAGGCGTCTCCCGTTCCACGTTGCACCGCGCAAGCACCTCGTACAGCGAAAGGGATGACATGAACGCCCGGCATGATCTCATCACCACTGACCTGTCGCTGCGGCTTGTCGTGCCCGGCGGGTCGTCACTCACTGTGACTGCGACCTTGCGCTACGAGGCGACCGACCCCTACGCGGTGCACGTCGGCTTCCGCACCGGCACCGAGGAGGTCGTCGAGTGGACCTTCGCCCGGCAGCTCCTGACCGACGGTGTGACGTGCCCCGTCGGCGACGGCGACGTGCAGGTCTGGCCCAGCACCGACGCGGGCGCGCAGCTGGTCTGCCTTTCGCTGTCGAGCCCCTCTGGCCAGGCGCTCTTCGAGGTTCCGCTGGCTGGCCTAGTCGACTTCCTCACACGTACGTACGCCGCGGTGCCGACCGGCTCGGAGTCCGACCACGTCGACCTCGACGCAGAGCTGGCCTTGTTCCTCTGGAGCGACCCGCTGAGCTGACCACACTGGCGCTGGTGCCACACCATCCGACAAGGGCGGTTGGGCGTTCGCTGCCACGGCCATCATGGGCTAAAGTGGCCCGAGCAGCGCGGCGCAAGCCGCCGGCACGCGGACGTGGCTCAGTGGTAGAGCATCACCTTGCCAAGGTGAGGGTCGCGGGTTCGAATCCCGTCGTCCGCTCGGTGCGAGGCGCCGGCCTTGGCGGCCTGCCTCACCCGGCGGAGTGGCCGAGTGGTTTAGGCAAGGGCCTGCAAAGCCCTGTACGCGGGTTCGATTCCCGCCTCCGCCTCGACGTTCAGCGAGGGCGATTAGCTCAGTGGGAGAGCGCTACCTTGACACGGTAGAGGTCACTGGTTCGATACCAGTATCGCCCACCCCTCCTGACCAGCAGCTGGCCGCAAGCCGGAGCCCCTCAGACCCCGCCGCGTTCACCCTTCGGCGTACCGGAGACGTGCGAGCCGGTGGCGTCGCCCTGCTCGGCCGACCTGCCGTCGGGCATCCCACTGGCAGGCTGCTCGTCCGCGGGTGAGGTTGTGCGCCCGCCAGGGGTGTCCGACGGGCTCGGGGCCTTGAACGTGTCGTCGGAGACCGGGCCAGTCGCACCGCCGACCCGCACCCCGCCGCGCATCGTCCCACCCTCCTGCTCCGGTTCGGCAGACTCCTTCCGGCCGTCGTAGGGCGGCACGACCCCGCCGGGCTCCTGCTCCCCGCCGGGGCTGAGGGCCGGTCCACGGGACAGGCCGCCTCCGCCCACCTGCCCCTCGGCCTCGGACTGGGTGCCGTCCTCCGCGACAGTGCGGCTCTGGTCCTCACCCGGTGCGCTCATCGTTCCTCCTCCAGTCACCCATCAAGCAATTACTCTCGAGCCGGTCAGCGGACAGCCCGTCAGCCGTGCAGCGGTACGCCGGTTCAACCGGCCTGGTCACCGGCCGGCATCGCGTCCATGTCCTCCTGCGCGGTGCCCTGCTTGTCGACACCGGTGGACTCCTCGTGGGGGTCCCCCGACGGACGGTCGGCGGGCCCGCTGCCAGGAGGGCCGCCTTCGTCGCGCGAGCCGGGCGCTCCCCGCTCGGACTGCGGCTCAGGCGTCAGGTGCGGACTCGGGTCCGGCTCAGGCATGGCTCCTCCTTCGCTGTGCCGGACCCGGGCGGTCCGGCGGTCGGGTCACTCAGCAGATGCGCGGCAGCGGGTCGCCGACCAGCATGTCGATCAGCCGGTGGCCGCCGAACGCTGTCCGGCCGAGCACGCGGCCGGGGGGTCGGCCCGCACCTCGCCGACGATGGCCGCCTCGCTGCCCGCGGGCAGGGCGCGCATGGCGTCGAGCGCCTCGTCGGCGTGCTCGGGTGCGACGAAGGCGACGAGCTTGCCCTCGTTGGCCACATAGAGCGGATCGATGCCGAGGATCTCGCCGGCTCCCAGTACCTCGGGGCGGACGGGGACCCGGCGCTCTTCGAGGACGATGCCGACCTCGGCGGCCAGGGCGATCTCGTTCAGCACGGTCGCGAGACCACCGCGGGTGGCATCGCGCATGCAGTGCAACCCCTGGCCGCACGCCCCGAGAAGCGCCGACGCGACGGGCCAGAGGGGCTGGGTGTCACTTTCCACGTCGGCCTCGATGTCGAGGTCGCCCCGGGCCAGCAGGATGGCCACCCCGTGGTCGCCCATGGTCCCCGAGACCAGCACCTTGTCGCCTGGCCGCACCCGGTCCGGCGAGAGCGCCACGCCCTCGTCGACCAACCCGACGCCGGTGGTGACCACGTACATCGAGTCGCACTTGCCCCGCTCGACGACTTTCGTGTCGCCCGTGACGACCGGGACGTCGGCGGCGCGCGCCGCGTCGGCGATCGCCCGGACTTCGGCCTCGAGCACGTCCGCAGCGAGCCCTTCCTCGAGCACGAGCGCCGCTGACAGCGCTACCGGCCGGGCCCCGGACACCGCGAGGTCGTTGACCGTGCCGTTGACCGCCAGCTCCCCGATGGAGCCCCCCGGGAACCGGATCGGCCGCACGACGAAGGCGTCGGTGGTGAGGGCCAGGCGCGACGTGCCCACCGACACCAGCCCGGCGTCCGATAGCTGGTTGAGCGCCGGATTGGCCAGCAGCGGGACGACCAGCCCCTCGACGAGCGCGCGGCTGGCCTTGCCGCCGGCACCGTGGGCCATCGTCACCCGCTCGTCGCGGAAGCGCTGCGGCCGGCGGCGCATTGCCTCGATGCGCTCCCCGACCCGCTCCTCGCTCGTAGGAGCGCGTTCGGCAACCGGTCGGGTCATCGCAGGGCCTCGAGGGTCAGCCGCTGCTTGGCGTACTGCCCGTAGTTGTAGTAAGCCGCGCAGGCCCCCTCCGAGGAGACCATGCAGGTGCCGATCGGGGTCTCCGGCGTGCAGGCGGTGCCGAACACCTTGCACTCCCACGGCTTGAGCACGCCCTTCAGCACGTCGCCGCACTGGCAGGCCTTGGGGTCAGCCACCTGCACGCCCGGCAGGTCGAAGCGCAGCTCGGTGTCGTAATGCGCGTACTTCTCCGACAGCTGCAGGGCCGAGTGCTCGATGGAGCCGAGGCCGCGCCACTCGAAGAATGGCCGGGGGGTGAACACGTCGGCGAGCACCTTCAGCGCGACCGGGTTGCCCTCGTAGGAGACGACGCGGCCGTACTGGTTCTCGACCTCGGCCCTTCCTTCGGAGAACTGCTTCATGATCATGTAAACGGACTGCAGCAGGTCCAGCGGCTCGAAGCCCGCGCATACCAGTGGCATGCCGAAGTCGCGCGAGATCCACTCGTAGGGCTGGCACCCGATGACCGTGGAGACGTGCCCAGGGCCGATGAACGCGTTGAGCTGCAGGTCGGGCGAGTCCAGGATCGCCTTGATCGCCGGGTTGATCAGCACGTGGCTGCAGAAGACCGAGAAGTTCTCGATGCCTTCCCTGGCCGCTCGCATAACGGTCAGCGCGGTCGACGGGGCCGTCGTCTCGAAGCCGATCGCGTAGAAGACGACCTGCCGGTCGGGGTTCTCGCGCGCGATCCGCAGCGCGTCGAGCGGCGAGTAGACCATCCGGATGTCGGCGCCGCGGGCGTTGGCCTCGAGGAAGGACCCGCGGCCGCCCGGCACCCGCATCATGTCGCCGAAGCAGGTGAGGATGACCCCGTCGCGCTCGGCGATCGCGATGCCGTCGTCGACCCGGCCCATCGGGATGACGCACACCGGGCAGCCGGGCCCGTGCACCAGCTCGATGTCCTCGGGCAGGTGGTCCTGCACGCCGTAGCGGTAGATGGTGTGCGTGTGCCCGCCGCACACCTCCATTATCTTGTAGTGCCGGCCCGGCTCGCACAAGGCGGTGATCTCCCGCCCGAGCACCTCGGCCAGCTCCGGGTCGCGGAACTCGTCGACGAAGCGCATCGTCCTCACCCTCCTGTCGGTAACGGTGCGGGATCGAGCCGTTCAATGGCGACGCCCGCATGCACGAGCACGCGGTCGCCCGGCTGAACGTCGCCCACCAGCTCGGTGGCGACCAGCTCTTCGCGGCCCTGCTCGTCGTGGCAGCGGGCATCGGCTCCGCACGCGCTGGCCACGGTCAGCATGACGGCGACGTCGCCGCAGGTGATGCAGCCCGGCTCGGCACTGCAGCTGGTCGCAGGATCGCTGGGCGCTTTGAGGAGGCTCACTGGATGCTCGACTCGGCCACGGCCTGCAGCTCCTCGGTGAACGTCTGGCCCATCATCTCGAGCATCGACAGCGCCTCCGCCGCCTCCTTCTCGTCGACCTTCGACATCGCGAAGCCGACGTGGATGAGGACGTAGTCGCCCACCTGCAGCGGCGTGTCCTCCAACAACCCAATGTTGATCTTGCGCTTGACGCCGACCACGTCGACCAGCGCCAGCTGGTCGCCGTTGCCGGGCAGGAACTCCACGACCCGACCGGGGATGGCGAGGCACATGGCTAGACACCTCCTTCATGGGCTGCAGCTAGGTGGGTGTGGGGCGGGACGACCTCGGCGGGCCGGTCCGCCGAGGTCGCCGACCCTGCGGTTGCGACGTACTGCAGCCACTCGAGGACGACCTCGTCACCGCCGAAGGCCGCTACGTCCAGCGAGCCGCAGGAGGGGCACACCGGTGCGGGGTCCGCCGAGCTGAAGTCGGCACGGCAGTCCATGCAGTGGCCCTGCACCGGCACGACGACGAGGTCTGTCGTCGCGCCCTCGGCCGGCCCGCCAGCGGCGGCGAGCTGGAAGGACTGCTCGAAGGCTGCGTGCTCCACCCGGTGGACGGCGCCGATGCGGACGCCGACCCGGGCGACCGGCCGACCGGAAGCGCGCCGCAGGACCGCCTCCAGCACGCCCTCGCAGTAGCTCATCTCATGCATGCAGCGCCGCCCTACATCGCCCGGATGCGCAGGTAGCGCTGCACGTCGGGCACGGAGCGGATGCCCACCGCGACACCGGCCAGCGCCCCCAGCCCCGCTGCGCAGGTGACGATGATCCCCAGGGTCCTCATGGCACGTCCTCTCTGTGGTGGTCGGGTACGAATGCGGCCTGCAGGCCCAGCTGCTCGGTGAGCACGTCGTGCACCAGCGCGATGGCTGGGTTGACGGCCGCTGCCACGGCGGGGGTGAGGCCGATGCCCTCCCCGACGTCGGCCGGCTGGCAGCCGACGACGAACGTCGGCGGCAAGGACCCGCCGAGCTGGCCCAGGCTCGCCAGCACGGCGACGGGCGCCATCCCGTGCGCGTCGAGCTCCCCCTCACCGAGGTCGTCGGGGCCGACCGCGAGGACCGACAGGTCACCCGGGGTACCCCTACCGGGCAGGGCGTCGATAACGACCAGGGCGGCGTAACCGTCGAGCAGGTCGTAGGCGAGATGCATGCCCCGGATCCCGTAGTCGACGACGCGGACGCGTTCGGGCAGCGGCTCGCTGGCGAGCCGCCGAGCGACCTCGCTGCCGAAGCCGTCGTCGGACAGGAAGAGGTTGCCGATGCCGGCTACCAGGACCCGGCCGGTCATCGCGCACCACCGGCTGTCGAGCGGGCGGGCAGCGGCTCGATCTCCTCGGGACCGAAGTAGTAGAAACGGCCGGTGGCGCCGTAGAGGTCGCTCGCCGGGTCGTCCTCGAGGACGACGGCGAGGTGGGTGCCGCCGTCGACGTCGAAGTAGACCCGGGTGACGACGGCGGTCATACCGGCGAGGAACAGGTCCTGAGCGTCGGCCCGGCGCGACGGTCGCAGCAGCACCCGGCTGCCCTTGGCCACGGGCACGCCCGCCACCAGCACGGCATCCGTCGTCGGCTGCGCCCGGGCGTCCTTCCCAGCGTCCCACCAGGGCACGTCATCCTCGTCGTCGGCTGCGGCGAGGCTATCCCCGTACACCGGAATGCCATCAGCGGGCAGGCCGTCATCTGCCTGTCCGTACCCGCCCGCCCGCCGCGCTCCATGCAGCATCTCGAGACCGGTGTCGCTCATCGCGTCACAGCGGGACAGGATCGCCGCTGCGCGAGGATCGGTCCCCCGCGCATCGGCCTTCTCCTGCTCGGTCATCGTCATGATCCGCAAGGTGAGGATCTCGTCGATCTCAGTGGCGTCGAACAGGTCGCCGGCGCTCTCGGGAGCGATGCTGGGGTGGTCCCCGAGGATGATGGGGGAGACGAGGACGGCGTCGGTCCCGTCGTCGTCGGCGACGAGCACCGGCCAGCACCGCGACTGGATGCAGGACGACGCGTCAGCCGCCGCCCAGGCCGGGGGGTCCAGTAGTGGGACGAACGCGCTGCCGTGGGTGACCAGCAGCAGGTGGGTCCCGACGAAGGAGTAGCGGGCAGCGACGTCGCGGTCCGTCCAGCCTTCCGCGGGCCCAGGTGACCAGGCGCTCCGGTTGTCCACCCCGATGCCGAGCACAAGCAGCCGGGCGTCTTGCGCGGGCCGGCTCGTCAGGGTGAGGGTGCCCTCCAGCTGCCAGCGAGTGCGCACGAGCCGGCCGACCAGCAGCCCGTCCTCGTACAGCTCCTCGACCTCCTCCGCAGCCGGGGCACCGACCTCGAACCGACCCCCTGCTCGCAGCTCGCCCAGCGGCAGGCCGGTGAGCGGGATCTCGCGGCAGACAGCCTCGTGGAACGGGATCCACCGGGTCCCACCGACGACCAGCTCGTCGACGGCGGCCCAGCCCTCGTCGGTGCGGCGCTCGACGGTGCGGGCCTGGACCTGCAGGAAGCGCAGGTGCACGTCGAGCGTCGCGCCCGGCTGCGACTCGAGGACGACCTCGACGGACAGCGACGGCTCCTCGCCGACCCCGGCCGCAGTCGCCCCCTCGGGACCGAGGATGCCGAACTGCCAGCGCACTTGGTTCTTTGTCGACGACGCCCGGTAGGGGTAGAGCAGGTAGCCCTCGTAGAGCACGGCGTCGGCGACCCGGCGAGCGGCGTTCAGCGTCATGACGCCCGCACCTCGGCCGGCAGCAGCTCGCCCAGCGCCTGTTCCCACGACGTGAGCCCCCGGGCCGACCGGTAGCGCGCAAGCGCGTCGATCGTCTCGCGCTCGAGGCGGATCCACCCGGCGCCCGGGAAGTACAGGTCCATCAGCTGCCGCCAGGTGCTCACCGGCAGCCGGCACGGCGCCTCCAGCGACCACGACAGCTGCTCGACGGCGAACCCGGTCTGCCCGCGGGTGAACACCGTGCCGCTGAACAGCAGGACCAGCGGGATGTCGCCGCCACGCAGCCCGTGCAGGTACTTGGTGGAGCTGACGTCGAAGTCGTAGGTGCAGGCGACGGGCAGGTCGAACTCCCGGGCTCCCTCGAAGCCCTGCACCATCGCCGTCGCGTGGGTCCACAGGAACGGCTTGAGCGTCGCGCCGTACCGGTCGGGCGTGCCGAAAAGGTCGGTCAGGCTCTGCTGCTCCGCTGGGTCGTAGCGGCGCCGTTGCGGCTCGATGCGAAGCTGGCAGCGCAGGGCGATCGCGTGCACGACCTCCCCGCTGGTCTCCTCGACCCGCAGCCGGAACAGCAGGTGCGGGGAGGCGGCATGCGGCTCAGGCCGGACACCCGTGACCTCGAAGGCGAGGGCGGTCATGACGCTGCCGCCGGCCGGCTCTTCGTCCGGACCTTGGTGAAGAAATCGTCCAGTCGGCGGCGGACGTCCTGGCCGCCGTCGAAGCCGCGCCACAGCGTGCGCAGGTGCCCGACCAGCTCGTAGCAGACGTCGATCGGCACCAGGAAGGCCTCCACGGCCTGATCCCGCCGCTGGTCGGCCTGATGTACCAGCAGCGCTTCGACGTCGGGGCGCAGCGTGGCGAGTGCCGGCGCAGCGGCGACGACCCGCTCCCAGGCCTGCAGCGTCAGCTCGGACTCCGTCGCCCCCGCCGGCCCGGGATAGAAGGCGACGACCCGACCGAGCGCTGAGTTGAGGAACAGAAACGCGGTCCCGACGGGCAGCTCCAGCTCGTCCCACACCGGGGCGGCCAACGCGGGAAAGGACAGGTAGCGGTCGGGCACCGCGCGGTAGGCCAACGCGGCGTCGTCGTGGGTGAACAGCAGGTAGCACGGGCGGCAGGCGCACAGCAGCGACCGGCTGGCGACGTTGACGACGTGCGAGTGCTCCTCGGCCACGGGCGCGGCGCACATCTCGCAGCGCTCGTACGGCGAGGGTTCGGGTCGCGTCGAACGGATGCGCGCCAGCACGGCTAGCGCCCCCGGGCTCGCACCCGCCGGCGTGCTCATGCCGGCACCGGCATGCGGATCGCGATCTCGACGACACCGTCGCGCTCCAGGAGCGGCATCGGGTCGAGGTGCCGGGCCGGGTCGGCCAGGTCGACCCCGGCGCGCCGGACGTCGTAGTGCGCGCCGCAGCCGCGGCAGGTCAGTACCGCGCTGCCGGGAGCGCTCGGCGCCCGCTGCAGGCCGGCCTCGGCGAACGGCGAGCCGCAGGCCGCGCACTCGTCGCGATAGGCGTAGACACCGGACAGCAACCGGCACAGCAGAACTTCGGTCCCCGCGACAGTGCTCCGCTGGAGGCCGCCGACCGGCAGCTCGTCCACCGCAGCGGCAGCGGCCCACTGCACGGCACCCGCGGGCTCGGCTGTCCGCAGCCGGGCGCTCAGCTGCTCGACCGGGATGACGGAACTACCAGCGCCGCCAGCACCACCAGCGGCGGACGGAGCCTCCCCGTCGATCCGCACCACCTCGGGCGCGGCCGCGCGGATGGCACCGTCAACGGCCAGCTCGAGAGTCGCCGAGGATGACGCACAGCCGTCGCAGCTGCCGAGCAGCTGCAGGCGGACCACGCCGTCGTCGGTCACCTCGAGCAGCCGCACGTCGCCGCCGTGAGAGCCGAGGTACGGCCGGACGCCCTCGAGCGCCCGCTCCACCCGCTCCCGCACCGCGTAGGGGTGCAGGCCGTGCACGACGAGCAGGCTCGAGACCAGCTCGTCGCCGGCGAGCGCCTCGGCGAGGTCGTCGTCGAGCGCGCCGGCCTCGTGCACCAGTTCCAGCACCCGCTCCAGACCCGCGCCGTACAGCTCGACGACCAGGCGGACCAGCTCCTCGGCCCGTTCGCGGGCGACCGGCCCGGCGGCGGCGCTCGCCTCAAGCAGGAGCTCGATGCGCTCGCCGCACGCGGCCGGGTCGACGCCGGGTGCTGTCATTCCTCTCCCGAGACCGCCGCCGTCGGTGAGTGCACCTTCTTCAAGGTCTTGCCCTCACCCAGGTACATGTGGACGCCGCACGGCAGGCAGGGGTCGAAGCTGCGCACCGTGCGCATGATGTCGATACCCTTGAAGTTCTCGCGGGTGTTCTCCTCGAACAGCGGCTGGTCCTGCACCGCGTCCTCGTACGGGCCGGGGGTGCCCGAGCTGTCGCGGGGGCTCGCGTTCCACGGCGTCGGCGGGTACGGGTGGTAGTTGGCGATCTTGCCGTCACGGATGACCATGTGGTGCGACAGCACACCGCGCACGGCCTCGGTGAATCCGCAGCCGACGCCCTCGTCGGGGACCTCGAAGCTCTCCCACGTCTTTGTCCGGCCCGCCCTGATCTCGGCCAGCGCCTTCTCCGCGAAGTGCAGCGCGCAGGCGGCCGCGTAGGCCTGGAAGTAGCTACGCGCGCGGTTGCGCTCGAGGGTGTTGCTCCACTGGGGGATCTTCCACTCCAGGGTGACCGGCCCCTTGAGCGCTGTCTTCGGCAAGTTGATCTGCACGCTGGTGCCGGTCGACTTGACGTAGCCGATGTCGACCAGGCGGGCCAGGGCGGTCGACCACAGCCGGGCCAGCGGCCCGCCGCCGGTGTCGAGCGCGAGGTTGTCCTTGCCGTCGTACCACCGCGGCGACATCACCCAGGAGTACTTGTCGTCGAGGTCGCGCTTCTGCGGCTGCGGGTTGGTGTGCTGGTTCCACGGGTGGCGCCGGTCGACCGGGTTGCCCAGGGGGTCGTTCTTGACGAACATCTCCTGGTCTTTCCAGTCCTCGTAGTACGACGAGCCGAGCATGATGCGGATGCCCAGGTTGATGTCGACCAGGCTGGTCGTGACCAGCTTGCCGTCGACGACGACGCCCGGCGTCACGAACATCTTGCGGCCCCAGGCCTCCATGTCCTTGTAGCTGAAGTTGCAGTGCTCGGGGTCCTGGAACGAGCCCCAGCAGCCGAGCAGGGTGCGCCGCAGCCCGACCTGCTCGTAGCCCGGCAGCGCGTCGTAGAAAAAGTCGAACAGGTCGTCGTGCATCGGGACGACCTTCTTGCAGAACTCCACGTAGCGCATCAGCCGGGTCATGTAGTCGGTCATCAGCTGGATGGTGGCGACGGTGCCGACCCCGCCGGGGTAGAGCGTCGACGGGTGGACGTGCCGGCCCTCCATCAGGCAGAACATCTCCCGCGTCGAGCGGCTGACCTGCAGCGCCTCGCGGTAGAACTCGCCGGTGAACGGGTTCAGCGCCCGCATGATGTCGGCGATGGTCCGGTAGCCGTGGGCGTCCTCGCCGGCGCAGCGTGTGTTCTCCGCCTTCGCGAGCACGCCAGGGTTGGTCTCCTTGACCATGCGCTCGCAGTAGTCGACCCCGACCAGGTTCTCCTGGAAGATGTTGTGGTCGAACATGTACTCGGCCGCCTCGCCGAGGTTGACGATCCACTCCCCCAGATGAGGCGGCTGCACGCCGTACGCCATGTTCTGCGCGTAGCACGAGCAGGTGGCGTGGTTGTCGCCGCAGATCCCGCAGATCCGGCTGGTGATGAAGTGCGCGTCGCGCGGGTCCTTGCCCTTCATGAAGATGCTGTAGCCGCGGAAGATCGACGAGGTGCTATGGCACTCCGCCACGGTGCTGTTCGCGAAGTCGATCTTCGTGTAGATGCCGAGGCTGCCGACGATCCGGGTGATGGGGTCCCAGGCCATCTCAACGAGGTCTTTGTTCGCGGAGCTGGTCGGTGCGCGGCCGGGCAGTGTCGCCGTCATTGCAGGGATTCCTTTCACCGCAGAGAGCAGGTCGAAAGCGATACGCAGGGGCGTCGTCCGCGGCTGTCCGTAGGCGACTCAGGCCGTTACCAGGTGCGGGTGGCCCCGCTGACGAGCTCGCGGCTGGGCCGGCGCCACTTGGGTTCCTTGTCGAGCGTCTTGGCCGTCTGGCTGCGAAGCGCCCGGACGGTGCGCCCGTAGGCGCCGATCGTCGTCGTCGACAGCTTGCCGCCCGGCGGCTCGTCCATGAACGGCATGAACTTGTCCGGGAAGCCGGGCATGGTGCAGCCGATGCAGATGCCGCCGACGTTGGGGCAGCCGCCGACGCCGTTGATCCAGCCGCGCTTGGGCACGTTGCATTTGACGACGGGCCCCCAGCAGCCGAGCTTGACGATGCACTTGGGCGAGCCGTACTCGGTGGCGAAGTCGCCCTGCTCGTAGTAGCCCGCCCGATCGCAGCCTTCGTGCACCGTCTTGCCGAACAGCCAGGTCGGGCGCAACGCCTCGTCCAGCGGGATCATGGGCGCCTGGCCAGTGGCCTGGTAGAGCAGGTAAGTGATCGTCTCCGACAGGTTGTCGCCCTGGATCGGGCAGCCCGGCACGCAGACGATGGGCAGCCCCGCCTTGCTCTTCCAGTCCCAGCCCAGGTAGTCCGGCACGCCCATGGCGCCAGTCGGGTTGCCCGCCATGGCGTGGATGCCGCCATATGTGGCGCACGTGCCGGCTGCGAGGATCGCCAGCGCTTTCGGTGCCAGCCGGTCGAGCCACTCGCTGGTGGTGACCGGCTGCCCGGTCATCGGGTTGTTCCCGAACCCGGACCAGTAGCCTTCGCCAGCGAGGGCCTCGTTGGGGATCGAGCCCTCGACCACGAGAACGAACGGGTCGAGCTCGCCGCGGTCGGCTTTCCAGAACCACTCGATGAAGTCGTCGGCGCCGCCCTTGGGGCCGCACTCGAAATCGATGAGCGGCCAGTGCACCGCCACTTTGGGCAGGCCGGGCAGGGCACCGAGGGCGATCTCCTCGATGCTGGGCTGGGTCGCGCCGGTCAGCGCGACCGAGTCGCCGTCACAACTCAGACCGGCGTTGATCCACAGGACGTGGACGAGAGTATCTTCGGCCGCAACGGCCTCGGCGGAGAGCACAGGACGCCTCCCGTTGGGGCCTGCTGGTTGAAGCCCCGCCACGGCGTAGACGGCCGACTGTGCCGGTCTGTGCGCCGTATCACATGTCCTAGCCTCTTGGGGCAAAGGGTGTCAAGTGCTACCTCGCGTGGCGACCCAATACTCGCAAGATCGGAGCTGGCTCATGGCCGACCTGCACATGCCCTCTCCCGGCCAACAGCCGGACCGGGTGCGCGCCCGGGCACGCGTGGTCGGGCTGGTGCAGGGGGTCGGCTTCCGGCCCTTCGTGTGGCGCGAGGCGACGGCCCGGGGCCTGTCCGGCTGGGTGGGCAACGACGCCGCCGGCGTGGTCCTGGAGGCCGAGGGCGCGGCCGACGCGGTCGAAGCGTTGTTGGACGCCCTGACCCGTCCGCCGCCACTGGCCCGGGTCGTCGAGATCCGCAGCGAGCTCCTCCCACCCGTGCTCGACGTGGGGTTCGCCGTGCGCAGCAGCGCCACCGGCGGGGTCCGGCGAGCCCTCGTCTCGCCCGACACAGCCACCTGCCCGGACTGCACCCGGGAACTACACGACCCCACCGACCGGCGCTTCCGGCACCCGTTCGTCAACTGCACGTCGTGCGGGCCGCGGTACACGATCGTCCAGTCAGTCCCCTACGACCGCGCCCGCACGACGATGGCCCCCTTCGCCCTCTGCCCGGCGTGCCAGGCCGAGTACGAGGACCCGGCGAACCGCCGCTTCCACGCCGAGCCCGTGTGCTGCCCCGCGTGCGGCCCGCGGCTGCGGCTGCGGCATCGGTCCGGCGAAGAGGTGGAGGTGGGCATCGCGGCGGGCCACCAAGCCGGCGACCCGATCCGCGCCGCCGCCCAACTGCTGCGTGAGGGTCAGATCGTGGCGGTGAAGGGGCTGGGCGGCTACCACCTGGCCGTCGACGCGCGGCACGAGCAGGCGGTGGCCGAGCTGCGGCGCCGCAAGCACCGCGAGGACCGGCCCTTCGCTCTGATGGTCGAGAGCGCCGAAGCGGCGCAGCAGCTGTGCGTGGTCGGTCCCGAGGAGCACACGCTGCTCACCAGCGCGGCTCGGCCCATCGTCATCCTGCGCCGGCTGGCGGCCCCTGGAGCTGGAGCCACGGAAGCCGCTGGAGGCGCAGCCGTCGCTGCTGCAGTCGCCCCCGGATCACCCTCCCTCGGCCTGATGCTGCCCTACACCCCGCTCCACACGCTGCTGCTCGAGGCCTTCGGCGGCCCCCTGGTGATGACCAGCGGCAACGCCTCCGACGAGCCGATCGCTTTCGCCGACGACGACGCCGCCCAGCGGCTGGACGGCATCGCCGACGCCTTCCTGGTGCACGACCGGGCGATCCGCACCCGCGTGGACGATTCGGTCGCCACCGTGGTGCGCGGGCGAGTGGTGCCGGTCCGGCGGTCGCGCGGCTACGTGCCGAGCCCGGTCGAGCTGCCGCTGGAGTGTCCGCAGCCGATCCTGGCCTGCGGCTCGGCGCTCAAGAACACGTTCTGCCTCACCCGCGGGCGCCACGCCTTCGTCTCCCACCACATCGGTGACCTGGACGACTACGCGACGATGCTGTCCTACCTCGACGGGATCGGGCATCTGTCCGGCCTGCTCGACGTCGCACCCGCAGTCGTCGCGCACGACCTGCACCCTGATTACCCCTCGACCCGCTACGCAGTCGAGCTCGCCGACGTGCAGCTGGTCGGGGTGCAGCATCACCACGCGCACATTGCCTCCTGCCTGGCGGACAACGGCGTGGCCGGCCCTGTCATCGGGGTGGCGTTCGATGGCATCGGCCTCGGCACAGACGCAACGGCGTGGGGCGGCGAGTTCCTGCTCGCCGACCTGACCGGCTACACCCGGGCCGCCCATTTGGCCGAGGTACCGATGCCGGGCGGCGACGTGGTGGCCCGGCAGCCCTGGCGGATGGCGGCAGCCCACCTCGACGCCGCCTACGAGGGAGCCGTGCCGGCCGGGCTGGCGGTCGTCGGCCGCAATGGCCGCAGCTGGGGGCAGGTGCTGTCAGCGGCGCGAGCGGGCGTGAACGCCCCGCTCACCTCGAGCGCGGGACGGCTGTTCGATGCGGTCTCGGCACTGCTCGGGATCCGCGATGCCGTCACCTACGAGGGCCAGGCAGCCATCGAGCTGGAGCATGCGGCCGATCCCGGCGAGCTGGGCGGCTACGCCGTACCGGTCAGCGACGAGCCGGTCGCCAGGGTTCAGGTCGCGCATCTCGTCCGGGCCGTGGTCGACGACCTCACCCGCGGCACTGCCGTCCCGCTGATCGCGGCCCGGTTCCACACTGCGCTCGCCGACGTCGTGCTGGACGTGTGCCGCCGGCTCCGTGAGAGTCACGGGCTGTCCACGGTGGCGCTGTCCGGCGGGGTGTTCCAGAACGCTCTGCTGCTGCACCGCTGCCTCGACCGCCTGGAGGCCGCTCGGTTCACCGTCCTCACGCATCATCAGGTGCCGCCCAACGACGGCGGGATCAGCCTCGGACAGGCCGCGGTGGCGGCCGCTCGGCTCCGCGCTCATGCCGGCTGAGGGCCGGCCGGGCTGCGTGACGACTGCCGCGGTTGCTCCGGGGCCCCGTCGGGTAACGGACGATCATGGATCCGCAGCCCTCGCCCCGTTCCGCCCCCGCCGCGAGCGGCGAGCCCCTCCCGGAGGCTGACGCGGGCCGTCAGCCTGCCTCCGCGCCGTTCCCCGCGCCCCACCAGGTCGCCCGGACTCGTGCGGGCAGCTACTACGCAGCAGCCATTGCCTTTGCGGTCCTGCTCCTGCTGCTACTGATCTTCATCTTGCAGAACGGGCGCAGCGTCCGGGTCAGCTTCCTCGGCTTCGACGGGCACCTGCCGCTCGCTGTCGCCATGCTGCTGGCGGCAGTCATCGGCGCCCTGCTCGTCGGACTGCTCGGCCTGGCCAGGGTGATCCAGCTGCGGCACACCGCCAAGCGGCACCAGAAGCAGGACCTCAGGCGCTAGGGTCGGCTCGACGGAGCGGGACCCGGCCGTCGCTCCGCTCCCCGGTCAGACAGGCCCACTGACATGATCGATCAGCTCCGCGAGACAGATGGCCGCGTCCTCACGGTCCTGCTGGTCGAGGACAACGCGAGCGATGTCGCTCTCACCCAGGAGGCCCTGACCGAGCTCGACGTGCTGACCCGGTTGACCGTGGCGGCCGACGGGGCGGCCGCCCTCGCCCTACTCGACGGCAGGTGCCAGCCCGACCTGGTGCTGCTCGACCTCAACCTCCCAGCCGGCGACGGGCTCGAGGTCCTCGATGCCATCCGCAGATCCCCACAAGCGCGGATCCGGTCGTTGCCCGTCATCGTGCTCACCACCAGCCGGGCAAGCACCGACATCCAGCGCGCCTACGACCGCGGCGCCAGTGCGTTCGTGACCAAGCCGCTCTCGATCGACGAGTTCTTCGACGCGGTCCGCGTCCTCAGCGACTTCTGGCTGCGGGTGGCCGAGCTACCGCGCCCGGCCTGACCCGGCCGGCCTCACCGGGCGGGTGCCGCGGCAGGCCGGCGCGCCTCGCGCTGCAGCTGGCGCACCTGCTGCAGGTAGAGCACCCCCGCCACCCAGTACAGGACGGTCCCCCAGCATACGAACGCCCAGGCAGCTGGGCGCGAAACCGTGGCGAGCCACCCGTGGCCCGTGGTGGCGAGCAGGAACGGGAAGGCGTAGAGCAGGTTGGCTGTGGCAGCCTTGCCGAGGAAGTGCACGGGCAGCATCAGGCCGTACCCCATCCGGCGCAGCGCCGGGACAGTGCAGGCGAGCGCGACGTCGCGAGCGGCGAGAGCGAGCAGCAGCCAGAGCGGGATGATCCCTCGGATGACCAGAGCCACTAGCGTGCTGGCGATGTAGAGGCGGTCGGCCAGGGGGTCCAGCATCGCCCCGAGCGCGCTCGTCTGGCCGAGTTTGCGGGCGAGCCAGCCATCGAGGTAGTCGGTGACGCCGCTGGCCATGAGCAGCAGCAGCGCCCACCCGTCGGCGTGCGGCCCCAGCACCAGGTACAGGAACACCGGCACCCCGGCCAGACGCAGCGCCGACAGGGCGTTGGGAAGTGTGAGGACGCGGTCGCCAGCCGCGCCAGGGCCAGCCATGTCAGAGCCGCCCGCGCCGCTGCCGAGCGGTGCCTGCGTCATAGCCCGAGACGCTAGCGGACCGGCGGTCACCCGAAGCGGCCGGTGATGTACTCCTCCGTGCGCTTCTGCTTTGGCCGGCTGAAGATCGCGGTGGTGTCGTCCATCTCAACCAGGCGGCCCGGCTTGCCGATGCCGTCGAGGTTGAAGAACGCCGTGCGGTCGCTCACGCGGGACGCCTGCTGCATGTTGTGGGTGACGATCACGATGGTGAACTCGTCCTTGAGCTGCGCGATGAGGTCCTCGATGACGAGCGTCGAGATCGGGTCGAGCGCGGAGCAAGGCTCGTCCATGAGCAGCACCTGCGGCTCGACGGCGATGGCGCGGGCGATGCACAGCCGCTGCTGCTGTCCGCCGGAGAGCCCCGCGCCTGCCTTGCCCAGGCGCCCCGCCACCTCGTCCCACAGACCGGCGCCACGCAGGGAGTGCTCGACGGCGTCGTCGAGCAGCGACTTCTTGCGAGTGCCGTTCAGCCGCAGGCCGGACGCGACGTTGTCGTAGATCGACATCGTCGGGAAGGGGTTGGGGCGCTGGAACACCATGCCGATGGTGCGGCGCACCGTCACGGGATCGACTCCCGCGCCGTAGACGTCGTCCTCGTCGAGCAGGACGCGGCCGCTGACGCTAGCCCCCGGCGTCACCTCGTGCAGCCGGTTGATGGCGCGCAGCACGGTCGACTTCCCGCAGCCGGACGGGCCGATGAACGCCGTCACCGCCTTGGGCTCGATGACGAGCGAGACGCCCTCCACGGCCATGAACTTGCCGTAGTAGCAGGACAGGTCGTCCAGATCGATGCGCTTGGCCATGCTCTTGACGCCTCTCTCGGGCAAAGCCGGGATGGTCGGTCCGTCAGCCACGGGTCAGGCTGTTGCGACGGGTCAGCAGTCGGGCACTCGCGTACAGCACGAGCACGATGGCGATGAGGACCAGGGCCGCGCCCCACGCCCGGGGGATGTAGCCGGGGCCGGCCGAGGTGGCCTGGTCGTAGATGTAGGACGACAGCGCACTCTGCCGGCCGCTGAACGGGTTGGGATTGATCGCGTCGAAGGTCTGCGAGGTCAGCAGCAGCGGCGCCGTCTCGCCGGTCACGCGGGCGACGGCGAGCATCACCCCGGTGGTGATGCCGGCCGACGCCGTCGGCAGCACGATGCGCAGGATCGTCTTCCACTTCGGGACGCCGAGGGCGTACGACGCCTCGCGCAGCCCGTCGGGCACCAGCTTGATCATTTCCTCCGCCGACCGGACGACGACCGGGAGCATGAGGATGGCCAGCGCAAGCGCGGCTGCCAGGCCGGAGGGGCCTGAGTTGATCACAACCAGAGCGTAGATGAACAGGCCGGCGACGATAGAGGGGATGCCCGTCATCACGTCGACGAGGAACCGGACGGTGCTCGCGAAGCGGCCCCGCCCGTACTCCGCCAGATAGATCGCCACCAGCAGCCCGAGCGGCACGGCGATGAGCATGGTGAGCAGCACCTGCTCCAGGGTCCCGATCGCCGCGTGATAGAGCCCGCCCCCGGTGTCGAACGGGCCGACGCCCTTCATCGAGTGGGTCAGGAAGTTCACATCGACCTTGCTGAGGCCGCGGTTGAGCGTGTATCCGAGCACGAGCACCAGCGGCAGCAGGGCAATCAGCACCGCGAGCCGGACGCCGAGACCCAGCACCCGGTCGCTCGCCCGGCGCCGCCCCTCGACCGCGAACGACACGGCGGCCAGCGCGATGCTGAAGACGGCCACCGCCGCGACGACGAGGCCGGCCGTTCCCTGCAGCGGTGTCACGGCGAACAGCAGCGCCGTAACGCCGAGCGAGGCGAGGGCGATCAGGGCGATGGCTGGGCGCCCCAGCCGGTGCCCGTCGGACAGGGATGGGGGCGACGGGAAGGCGGTCGCCGCCGTCATGCCGCGCCCTTCGTCTCGAGCCGGTTGCTGCGGTAGATGACCCCCCGGGCCGCCATGTTGACGGCGAGCGTGATGGCGAACAGCACCAGGCCGGTGGCGATCAGCGCCCCGCGGCCGATCGGGTCAGCCTCACCGAACTTCGTCGCAATGTTGGCGGCGATGGTGTTGCCGCCGGTGGCCCGCAGGATCTGGAAGGAGATGTCGAACGAGGCCGCCAGCACGATGGCGATGGCGATCGTCTCGCCGAGCGCCCGGCCGAGCCCGAGCATCACCGCGCTGACCACGCCCGGGCGCGAGTACGGCAGGACCGCCAGCCGGATCATCTCCAGCTTCGTCGCGCCGAGGGCGAACGCTGCCTCGCGGTTGGCCTGGGGCACCTGGGTGAAGACCTCGCGACTGATCGCGGCGACGATCGGGACGATCATGATGGCCAGCACGATCGAGGCCAGCAGGATCGAGCGGCCGACAGCGCCGACGTCGTTGGCGAACAGCGGGATGAACGACAAGTGGGACTGCAGGAAGTTCTGGAACCCCAGGGAGCGGCTGAGCAGGAAGTCGATTCCCCACAGTCCGTAGATCACCGAGGGAACGGCTGCCAGCAGGTCGACGAGGTACCCGAGGGGTCGGGCGATGCGCGGCGGCGCGTACTCGGTGACGTACAGCGAAACGCCCAGCGCCACCGGCACCGCCATCAGCAGCGCGAGCAGGCTCGTCAGCACCGTGCCGAACACGAGCGCCGCGATGCCGAACACGGGCGGCGACCGGTCGGTCAGGAACTGGCGCTCGGTCAGGAAGTTGCTGCCGTCCTTCTGCAGCGAGGGCAGCGCCTTGCTGACCAGGAAAACGCCGATCAGCACGATGATGACGAGCACGAGCAGGCTCGCCCCGCCCGTCAGCCCCTTGAACATCCGGTCAGCGCGCCGCACTTTCCCAGCCGGCCGGTGGGGCGGGTCGGGCTGCCGCGGCGGCTGCGTACCAGAGCCGGCGAGTACGGCGCCCGGCTCCTGCCCGCGCTCTCCGGTCGGCGTCAGGACGTTGCCCGGCTGCCCGTTCTCGCTCATGTCGCCAGTGTTCCCTTTCAGCTCGGTGTCGCGTCAGCTCGGTGTCGCGTCAGCACGCTTGCCAGCAGGGCGGCCCCTGCTGCCTGGCACGAGGCGCGGTCAGCTGATGCTCGACACCGCACTGGTGACCTTGCTGGCGATCGCGTCCGGCAGCTTGCCGTAGCCGAGCGAGGGCGCGGTGTCCTGGCCCTTGCCGGTCGCGTAGGTGAGGTACGCCTTGAGGGCGCCGGCGTTCTTGTTGCCCTTGTTGCACACGATGACGTAGGAGACGGCCGAGATCGGGTAGGCGCCGGACTGCGAGGTCGCGTAGTCGACCTTCACCCGGGTGTCGCCCTTGCTGTCGTCGACCTTCGCCGCTGACAGCGCCGCGGCCACCGTGTCGCCGCTCGCGGTCACGAAGTCGCCGGCTCCCTTCACCTGGGCGAAGGGCAGGCTGTTGGCCTTGGCGAAGGACAGCTCGGTGTACGTGATGCCGCCCGAAGAGCTCTTGACGGCGGCCGTGACACCGTCGGAGCCCTTGGCCGCCTGGCCGGCGGGCCACTTGAGCTCCTGGCCGGTGCCGAGCTTCCACCCGCTCTTGGCTGTCGCAGCAAGGAACTTGGAGAAGATGTCGGTGGTCCCCGAGCCGTCGGAGCGGTGCACCGGCTGGATGGGCAGTGACGGCAGCTTCGTCCCGCCGTTGTCAGCCGCGATCTTCGGGTCGTTCCAGTTCTTGATCTCGCCCTGGAAGATGCCCGCGAGCACGGCGGCCGAGAGCTTCAGGTCGCTCACGCCCGGCAGGTTGTAGGTCAGCACCACCGCGCCGCCGGTGACCGGGATGTGCACCGCCTTGTTGCCGGCACCGCAGCGCGCGTCGGCCTTGGGCTGCTGGGTCTCCTTGAGCAGTGAGTCGCTACCCGCGAAGTCGACCTGGCTGTCGCTGAACGACTGGATGCCGGCACCGGAGCCGGTGCCGTTGTACTGCACGCCAGAACTCGAGCAAGCCCCGGTGTAGTCCTTGATCCACTGCAGCTCCAGGTTCTTCTGGAACGTCGAGCCCGCACCCGTGATGCTTCCCTTGCCGCAAGCGATCGAGCCCGAGCTGGGGGCCGCCGCGGCCGAAGAGCCACCGCTGCCACTGCTGCTGCCGCTGTTGTTGTCCGAGCCGCAGGCGCTCAGCGCCAGCGCGCTCGTGGCCGCCACTGCGACGACACTCAACCGGGCGATTGTGGGCACGTGCTACCTCCATGGCTCCCGGGTATGCCCGGGTCGGCTGACCTGACGGCTCCGACGCTAGGGACGCTCATCGTCCGATCCGCTGCCAGCAGGTGAACGCCGGGTGAACGTCGGGCCTTGCCGCTGGGAAGGTGTGTTGCCGGCCCGCAAGATGCCGATGGGGCAGCTTTGCTCAGACGTCGTGTCCGCTCAGACATCGAAGCGGTAGCCGACCCCGCGGATGGTGACCAGGTGCTTGGGCTGCGCGGGGTCGGGCTCGATCTTGGCGCGCAGTCGCTTGACGTGCACGTCGAGCGTCTTGGTGTCGCCGTAGTAGTCGCTGCCCCAGACCCGGTTGATGAGTTGCTCACGCGTGAGCACCCGCCCGGCCGAGCGCAGCAGGACCTCGAGCAGCTCGAACTCCTTCAGGGGCATGGACACCTGCTCGCCCGCCACGGTGACGACGTGCCGTTCGACGTCGATGCGCACCGGGCCGCCCTCGAGCGTGTCCGCGGCGTCCTCGCCGCGCCCCCGCCGGCGCAGGACGGCACGCACCCGCGCGAGGAGCTCTCGGCTCGAGAAGGGCTTGGTGACGTAGTCATCGGCGCCGATCTCCAGCCCGACCACCTTGTCGATCTCGCTGTCCTTGGCGGTGACCATGATGACCGGCACGTCGCCCCGCCCGCGCAGCTCCCGGCACACCTCCAGCCCCGACAGGCCTGGCAGCATGAGGTCGAGCAGCACCAGGTCGGCGCCGGAGCGGTCGTAGGCGGCCAGTGCTTGCGGCCCCGATGCCGCCAGCTCAACCTCGAAGCCCTCTTTGGCCAGCAGGAACGACAGCGCCTCGGAGAAGGACTCCTCGTCCTCGACCACCAGTACTCGGGTCACGCAGGCTGCTCCTTCTGGTCGTGGGCCGGCAACGGGCTCTGCTGGGGGTTCTGCTGGGGGTTCGCTGCGGGCAGCCGCAGTGTGAACGTCGAGCCCGAGCCCGGCACGCTCCACACGCCGACCTCGCCGCCATGGTTGGTCACGATGTGCTTGACGATCGCCAGCCCGAGCCCGGTGCCGCCGGTCCGCCGGGAGCGCGCGGGGTCCACCCGGTAGAAGCGCTCGAAGATCCGCCCCGTGTCGTCAGCCGGGATGCCGATGCCCTGGTCGGTGACGCTGAGCTCCCAGTGCTCGCGGCTGTCGCCGCGATGACGGGTGGCCACCGCGACCTTGGTGCCCGCATCGCTGTAGGCGACGGCATTGTCGAGCAGGTTGGCCACCGCCGTCACTAGCTGCGCCTCGCTACCGAACACGACCCCGCCGGGCTCGCCGCCGGAGACGATGGTGATGCCGCGCGCCTCGGCGGCAGGCCTCCCCCGGTCGGTGGCCTCGCGCACGACCGCGTCGAGCTCGACCGGCACATGCGGGGGCGGCGCCTCGCCCCCCTGCAGGCGCGACAAGTCGATCAGCTCGCCGACGAGCCGGCCGAGCCGGACGGCCTCGTGCCGGATGCGCGCGAGGAACCTGCGGGACGCCTCGGCGTCGTCGCCCGCCTCGAGGGCTGCCTCGGACAGCAGGGCAAGCGCCCCCACCGGCGTCTTGATCTCGTGGCTGACGTTCGCTACGAAGTCTCGCCGAACCGACTCGACGCGCTGTGCCTCGGTGACGTCCTCCGCGAGCACGGCCACCAGATCCGGTGCGAGCGGCCGGGCCCGCACCGCAACCTCCACATCCGTCGCCGGGCCACGTAGCCCGCGGGGCGTGTGCAGCCCGGGACCGGCCAGCCGCAGCACGCCCCTGCGCTCCTTGCCGTCGCGGCGGGCGGTTCGCACCACCTCGCGTAGGGCGGCGTCGAGCCGGCCGCCGCTGACCACGCCGAGCTGCTCGGCCGCCGGGTTGCCGTAGACGACGTCGCCGGCTGCGCTGACCGCCACCGCGGCGATCTGCACGTGCTCGAGCAGCTCGTCGCACAGCGACCGGCGGGTACCCGTGGCGGGCTCACCGCTGCTGCCACCGGGCTGCGGCGGCTGGCGCCGCGACGAGACCCTGCGGGACGGCCGGCGAACAACGAGGCCGGCGAGCAGTCCGATGAGCAGTCCGACCAGCAGGCCGGCCCCCAACGGCAGGAGATCCACACCTTCGACGATAGGCGCAACAGGAGCCGTTCCGCTGCCGCTGGCGCCGCGATGACGCCTCCATGTGCCCGGGTCGTGCACGCATGTGAGCGTCCGGGGGACGGTAGGTGTCCGGTAGGTAAAGCAGACGTGTCGATCAGCCGTCAGCCACTGTTCGGGGGGTGCAGAACGCCTTCGAGAGGCGGCTCGAGTGCGCCGCCGCGGCTAGCGTGAGCCCTCGACAGCGAAGGAGAACGAGAGTGCGAGACGCCTACCACGACGATCTAGCTGCCCTCAGCGGCTCGCTCGTCGACATGACCACCCTGGTCGGCAGCGCGGTCGGGCGTGCCACGCAGTCGCTGCTCGACGCCGACATCGCGCTCGCCGAGCAGGTCATCAGCGGTGATGCGCTCGTCGACCACCAGTACCGCGAGGTCGAGGCCCGCGCTTTCGACCTGCTCGCCAGACAAGGCCCCGTTGCCGGCGACCTTCGCATCGTCGTCACCAGCCTGCGCATGAACACCGACCTCGAGCGTTCAGGCGACCTCGCGGTCCACGTGGCAGAGCTGGCCCGGCGCCGCTATCCCGCGTCGGCGGTCCCCGTCGAGCTGAGGTCGACCGTGCTGCAGATGGGCCAGGTCGCACAGCGCTTGATCACGAAGGCGGGCAGCGCGATCGCCAGCCGGGACCTCGAGCTGTGCGCCGAGATCGAGCGCGACGACGACGAGATGGACGCCCTGCACCGCCAGCTGTTCCGCGTGCTGCTCGAGGACGACTGGAAGGGCGGCATCGAGGCGACGATCGACATCACCTTGTGCAGCCGGTTCTACGAGCGGTTCGGCGACCACGCGGTGTCGGTGGCACGCCGAGTGGTCTACCTCGTGACCGGCCAGCAGCCGGTGCCGCCCAGCCCGCCGGTGTCGGTGTGAGGGTCTGTATACAACGGCAACCGGCTGTCGTTGGAGCGCGGCGACGAGGTGTTCGTGCGTGCCAGCCCGGCCGTGCACGGCGCTGCCGTCGCCGCTGCTCAGAGCGCGTATCGGCTGCGCACCTCACGCGTGATGACCCGCTCCGCGACGAACGACAGGAACGGCACCGTGCCGGCAAGCATCATGAGGATGGTGCGCACGATCGACAGCCGCGCCCGCACCGCGAGGTCGAACGAGGCCAGCAGGTAGACGATGTAAAGGAAGCCGTGCAGCGGGCCGATCACCGCGACGACGGCTGTCTGGTCCGCGGCGTACTTCAGCGGCATACCTATGAAAACCAGGGTCAGCAAGCCGACACCGACGACGATGGCGATGACCTGGAACCGGCGCAGCGCGGTGGCGATGTCGCGGCGACGAGCCGGCGGGGCGGTCGAGGACGCGGGCTCGGACGTGGGAGTGGTCACCCCGACGGCCGCCTGCTTGCGCCGGTGTCGCGGGCGTAGAGCGAGGCGAGGTAGGCGTTGTACGCGTCGAGCTCGGGGTCGGGCTCCTGCGGCTCGGCGGCGGCTACCGGCAACGCGTCCGCAGCCTGGTGCTCCGCAGCCTCGCCCCGCACCGCTGCCCGGCGCTCTGCCGGAGGCTTGAGCTCGTCACGGACGAGCTTGACCCACATGAAGACCACGAAGCCGGCGAACACCCACCACTCGATGCCGTAGCCGTAATTGCGCAGGCCGCCGTCTGGATCGCTGCCACGATGCCACTGCCACATCCCGAGCGGAATGAAGGCGACGATCATTGCGACGGCCAGCACGTGCAGCCCGATCCACCGCAGGCTGAGGAACCGTCGCACGCTCATACGCTACCGCCGGTGCGGCGCCCGGCTACCCCCCGGCAGTCTCGAGTGCCGCGCCGAGCACGAGCAGCAGCGGCTCGGATCGGACTGGGCCGACGAGCTGTAGGCTGGCCGGCAAGCCCAGCCGGCTCGGGACGGGTAGCGCCAGGGCCGGCAGCCCGGCGGCGTTGACCGGCAGGGTCTGCCGGATGCCATACATCCGGTCGGCCTCGTCCAGGCGCGGAGGTGGCCCCAGCAGGGTCGGCAGCGCGATCACGTCGACCCGTGCCAGCAGCTGGCCGACCTCGCCGCACCACGCGGCCACGGCGGCCGCGTCCTCATCCCGCTGACCGAGCGTGACCTCGGCCCCCTGCAGCAGCCGGCCCCGCACATCCGCACCGACGTGGTCGGGCGCCACTTGAACGAGCAGCCCGTCCGACGCCCAGGCTTGCGCGGCGAGCATCCGCCCGGCCGGCGCCTGCACCGCGTTCCACCCGGGCAGGTCGCGGTCGGGGTCCAGCTGAACCACCTGTGCCCCGGTCGCCTCGCCCAGTCTGCCCAGGGCCGCGTCGATGGTGGCGTCGACCTCGGGGTCGGCGGGCAGCTGCAGCCGGCCGATCGTCCACGGCCGGCTCGAGTGCGACGGCAGCTGGGCGGGGACGGCGAACCCCGGCTCGAGCAGGGCCATCCCCGCCACCAGCCCGGCAACGTTCGCGGCCAGCGGACCGATGGTGTCGAGGCTGGGCGCCAGCGGCCGCACGCCGACCAGGCTGATCCGCCCCGCTGTCGTCTTCAGGCCCGCCACCCCACAGCACGCGGCCGGAATGCGGATCGAGCCGCCGGTGTCGCTGCCGAACGCGACGTCGGCCTCCCCCGTCGCCACAGCGACGGCCGCACCGCTCGAGGAGCCTCCTGGCACGCGCGCCGGGTCCAGCGGGTTGACCGGCGTCCCCGCCCAGTCGTTGATCCCGGTGATGCCGAAGGCCAGCTCGTGCAGCAGCGTCCGGCCGACGATGACCGCGGCACCGATTCGCTCCGCCGAGCGAACGCCGGCCAGGCAGGCGGCGTCCGCGGCCGCGGGCTTGGCGCGTTCCGAAAGCGCGCGGCAGCCGGCGGTGGTCACGTGCCCCGCCATGTCGATCAGGTCCTTGACCGCGACCCGCGTCGCCCCCGGCGGAACCGGAGCGGGCAGGCGCTCGCTGAAAGCAGTCACGGGGCGTGCCTACCCTTCCGACGTGAACGGCACCGATATGGGATCGACCGGTGAGGGCTATCCCGCCACGCTCTCGGCCGACGCGTCAGCCGCCTACGCCGACGGTCTCCTACGGCTGCAGCGGATGGACGGCGGGTACGCCGAGGCCTTCCGCGACGCGGCCGAGGCCGACCCCGCCGCCTGCCTGCCGCACATCGCGCTGGCCCTCGTCGGCGCCGGTACTGCAGGCGTTGACGTCGGCGGCCACCTGCGCGCGGTGCCAAGCACGGCCGCGAGCGGCAATGAGCGGGAGCGCTCCCTCGCGCACATCGCCACCACGCGGGCGGCGACCGGGCAGCTGGCCGCCGAACCGCTCGCCGTCCGGCACCTGCAGCGCTGGCCACGCGATGTGCTCGCCCTGTCCGTCCTCGTCCCGGTGATGAGTTGGTCGGGACGCCCCGGAGCGGTCGAGCAGCTGTCCGCCGTCATCGAGACGGTCAGCCAGCGGGTCGGGTCGGACTGGTGGCTCGACGCGCTGCTCGGCTTCGTCCGGCAGGAGCAGTGCCGCCTCGACGAGGCCGCCGCGCTCGCGGAGCGCTCCTTCGCCGTCGAGCCGCGCTCCGGCCACGCCGCGCACGCCCGCGCACACGTGCATTACGAGACCGGCGACCACGCCGCTGGGCAGCGGTGGCTGGAGGGCTGGGCAGCGACGTTGGACGCCCGCTCGCCCTACGCCGGCCACCTGACCTGGCACCTGGCTCTCCACGACCTGGCACAGGGGGACGTGCCGGCCGCCCTCGACCGGTGGCGCCGGGAGCTCGCACCCGGACGCCCCGGAGCCGCGCCAGGGTTCCGGGAGGTCATCGACGGCGGCTCGCTGCTGTGGCGGCTACGGCTCCGCGGGGTCGTCGACAGCGACGGCACCGACGCGGCGGCCGGCGAGCCCACTGCTCGGATCGCCCGCAGCCTGCTGCGCGCCCCGCAGGCGTTCCTCCAGCTGCACGTGGCGTTGGCCGCGGCGAGTGCGGGCGACGTCGCCCTGCTCGACGAGCTCGTGGCAGGCCTGGACCAAGCGCCGCCGTACGTGCACGACCTGCTGGCGCCGGTCGCCACCGCCCTGGCCGCGTTGCTCGCGGGCCGGCCAGGCGATGCCGCCGACGCGCTGGCCCGAGTTGCCCCCGAGGCCGGCCGGTTCGGTGGCAGCCGGGCCCAGCGGGACGTGATCGAGGAGACCTATCTCGCTGCCCTGCTGCAGGCGGGCCGGGCCGACCAGGCGCGCGCCCTGCTGCACCGGCGGCTCGACCGCCGTCCCTCCCCCGTGGACACCGCTACCCTCGCCAGGACGTGACCCTGCGAAGGACAGTTCTCGTCACGGCGTGGTGACATTGAAGGGATCACCGGGTGCCCTGACGTCGCATCCCGTGCGCGGGGCGGGGGTGGGATGGCGACAGTGCGACCGACACGGCGACCCACACTGCCATCGACACTTCGAGCGTCCCGCCGCCGCTGGGCGGCGCGGCTGCTCGTCCTCGCCGCCGCGTTGGCCGCGGTATATGCACTGTCCGGCAGCATCGGCGAGCTGCAGGCAGCGACCGACGCGCTGGGCTCCGTCCGGCCAGGCTGGATCGCTGTTGCCGTCGTGCTGGAGGCGGGTTACTACCTCGCGTACGCCTGCTCCGAGCTGCGGCTGCTGCGCGTCGGTGGGTCCGGTATCGGCTTGCTGCCGGTGACCGGGCAGACCGTGGCATCGCTCGCCCTCGCCAACTGCCTGCCGGCCGGCGCTGCCCTGTCGACCGTCTACAGCTACCGGCTGTTCCGCCGGTTCGGCGTCGCCGAGCCCCTCGCCGCGTGGGTCCTGGCGTTGAACAGCCTGCTGTGGGTCGCCGTCCTCACCGGGCTCACGCTGGTCGGCAGCGAGATCGCGGGCGGGAGTGGCGGTGGCGCCGTCCCCGACCTGCGGCCCGTCGCTCTCGCCGTCCTCGCCGTGCTGGTGGCGCTCACCGCCGCAGCGGTGCTACTCGCTCGCCGGGGCGTGCTCGCGCGGGTCGGCGTGCGGGTGGCCGCCCTCGCCGCTCGCGCCGCCCGGCGTCCCGATCCGAGCGCCGTCGCGCGCGCGTGGATCGGGCAGCTCGTGGCCTACTCCATGCGCCCCTCGGACTGGGCGTCGAGTGCCGGCTGGCTCGTCGCATCGTGGATCGCCGACCTCGGCTGCCTGACGGCCGGGTTCCCCGCAGTCGGCTCGCCCGTGCCGTGGAGGGGGCTGCTGCTGGCCTACGGCGCGGCGCAGCTGGCGAGCACGCTCCCGATCACTCCCGGCGGGCTCGGCATCGTCGAAGGGAGCCTGACGGTGGCGCTCGTCGCCTACGGTGGTGCCTCCGTCACGACACTGTCCGCGGTGCTGCTGTACCGGGTGATCAGCTACTGGGGGTCCTTGCCGGCGGGGGCCCTCGCGTGGCTGGCGCTGCGGCGGGTCCGGCAGGAGCAGCTCGATCCCCTACCCGACGAGGCCGCGGAGGTGACGGTATGAGGCGACGATCCACCAGCATCCGCACCCGAATCGCGTGCGCGACAGGGTGCGCGGCCGCGTGCCTCGCCCTCGGTGCGGGCGGATGCTCCGGCTCGCGCAGCTACACCCGCTTCACGCCGGACGCCTGCGCCAGCACTCTCCCCACCGCCGGCACCGCGGTACACGGCCGGGGGCGGCTGACGACGATTCGCCCCTTCCACCGGGCGGAGCTCAAGCGCTACTTCGGCATCACTCCCAGCCCGGTGCCTACCCCGAGCCCGAGTCCGACCGCGCCCGGCCAGCCGCGGGCCTGCCTGGTCGTGTTCCGCGGGCCCTTCGCGGCCGGGACCGTGACCGGGGCCGAGCAGCAGGCCGGCCGCTTCGCGCTGGTCCTCGTTCGCGTGCGCTCCCCGCACGTGCTGCGAGTGCGGCTCAGCGACACGTTCCCGCCGCCTCCCTGAGGGCACGGCGGGGCCGGCAGCTTGGCGCGCGTCAGCCGGTGGTCAGCGTGCTCGTCGCCGAATCCCGCAGCTCGGCGACGGCACCGCCGTACATCCGCTGCTTGATCACGCCGAGTGTGACGGGGTCCTTTCCGGCCAGCGGCCGCACCCGCTCGACGGCGGTGGCGAGCACCTGGCCCTCGTCCGCGGTCGCGGTCACGATGCCGGCCTTCAGCGCGTCATCGCCGCCGTAGCGCCGGGCGGTGGTCATCGCATCGGTGGCGGCGGACGGCGACAGCTTGGCCATGATCAGCGCCGTCATTCCGGGCGTGAACGGGATGCGGATGTCGGCCTCGGGCAGGCTGAAGAACCCGCGGTCGGCGCGCATGACCCGCCAGTCGTGGGCGAGCGCAAGCATGGCGCCGCCTGCGAACGCGTGGCCCTGCACGGCCGCCACCGTCGGCGCCGGAAAGACCAGGACGCGCGCGAGCAGCTCCTGCACGGCGACGACGTAGCCGGTGAGCTCGTCGGGGTGAGCACCGAGCCAGTCCAGGTCGAGCCCGTTGCTCCAGAACTTGCCGGTGGCCGAGGTGACGAGCCCCCGCGGTCCGGCGGCGGCGGCGACCTCGTCCAGGAGCGCGGAAACACCCGCGACCCAGTCGGGGTGGAAGCGGTTCTCACCGTCACCTAGGTCGAGGACGAAGACCTCACCGTCGCGCTCGAGCGTGGGCATCGTCGGATGCGTCCTTCCCCCAGCACCAGCCCGCGCGGCGGTGGCTACCGCGTTTGTACTCGACGTCGCTACTCGACGGCGGGCACGGCTCCCGCTAAGCAGCCCCGTCATCGACGCGCTCGAGCAGCACGAGCGGAATGTCGCGGTCGGTCTTCTGCTGGTACTCGTCGTACGGCGGGTAGACGCTGACCACGAGCGGCCACAGCCGCTGCTTGTCTTCCGGGGAGGCGGTGCGGGCGCGGGCCGTGAAGCGGTCGGCGCGGATCTGCACCTCCACGACCGGGTCGGCGGTGAGGTTGCGGTACCAGGACGGGTGCTTCGGGGCGCCGCCCTGCGAGGCGACGATCACGGGCGTGGTGTCGTCCAGGGTGTAGATCAGGGCGGTGCGGCGCTTGTGACCGGTGGTGCGGCCGGTGGTTGTCAACAGCAGGGTCGGGTAGCCCCGCCAGTCGTGGCCGTCGGCGCCGTCGGTCTCGACGTAGCGGCGGATGTGCTCGGCCACCCACCCGACCGGGCTGTCCGTCGGCTGCTCCTGCTCGGCTTGTTGAGCCATCACGCGCCCCCTCCCATCACAGGTGTGCCGCCTCCGGCACCCCGAGCTCGCGCACGAAGTTGGCCGGCACCACCACGTCGGCCATGGTGAGGTCACGGACCGAGGTGCGCCCGAGCCCCAGAGTCGCGGAGTCGATGCCGCTGCGAAGGATGTCGAGGACGTTCTCCACGCCCGCCTGCCCATTGGCGGCGAGGCCCCAGAGGTACGCGCGGCCGATCATCGCGGCCCGCGCGCCGAGCGCCAGGGCCTTCACGACGTCGCTGCCGCGCCGGATCCCGCCGTCGACCAGCACCTCGATCTGGTCACCGACCGCCTCCGCGATGACGGGCAGCGAGCGGACCGAGGCAGGTGTGCCGTCGAGGTTGTTGCCGCCGTGGTTCGAGACCGAGATGGCGGTGCAGCCGGCGTCAATGGCGCGCTTGGCATCGTCGACGCGCATCACGCCCTTGAGCATGAACGGGCCGCCCCACTGCTCGCGCAGCCACGCGACGTCGTCCCAAGTCGGCAACGGCGTCTGCATCCACTCGCCGTAGGCGCCGAAGAAGGTGGGAGCGGCGCCGCCCGCGATGGTCAGGTTCGGCGTGGTCAGGTCGGGCACCCTGCCCGTCTTGGCGAAGTCCAGCAGCCAGCGGGGCCGCGCGAGGCCCTCCGGGGCGAAGCGCAGCATCGCCTTGAGGTCCATCTTCTCCGGGATGGTGGGGCTGCCCCAGTCGCGGCCGCTGGAGAACGACCAGTCGAGGGTCATGATCAGGCCAACAGCGCCGGCCTTGCGAGCCCGCTCCATGCGCTCGACGAGCACGTCACGGGTCCCGACCCAGTACATCTGGAAGAACGTCTGCGGGTTGGCAGCCGCGACCTCCTCGATGGGTTTGCTGGCGAACGAGCTCAGCCCCATCGCCGTGCCCCGTGCGGCTGCGGCGCGGGCGACGGCAACCTCGCCGTCGGGGTGCACCGCCTGGACTCCGGTCGGCGAGATGACCACGGGCATCGAGATGGATTGCCCCATGACCGTCGTTGACAGGTCACGGGTGCCGGACAGGCCGGCGACGTGCGGGGCAAATCCCAGCTCACCGAACGCGGCGAGGTTGTCGTCAACGGTGACGCCTCGCTCGGAGCCGGCCACCAGGGCGCTGTAGACCGACTTGGGCAGCTTCTTCTTGGCGCGGCGCTGTGCCTCGGCCACCGTCTCGAACCAATGCCTGCTCATCGTCAGCTCATCCCTGCTCGTCGCTCGTCCCGCGTCACGGGCCATGCACGGCCCGTGCCTCGGCTTGTTGGCAGCCACGGTCTCATGGCCGTCACAGGCCGTTCCAAACCGCCCTCCTGCCCGCCGCGCCGAGCGGGGATGCGCCAGCGGCGCCGCGGGTGTATGACCGGAGTCACGTGTCGGTGGCACGTGGACGGACCGGGGCCAGGCTCAGGACGAGAAGAGGACGCATGAAGACCAAAGCGGCAGTGGTGTACGAGACGGGCAAGCCGATCGAGATCGTCGAGCTCGATCTCGACGGTCCCAGCGCGGGGGAGGTCCTGATCCGGTACACCTACGCGGGCCTGTGCCACTCCGACGTGCACATCTCCCACGGCGACCTCGAGGCTCGGCTGCCGATGGTGCTCGGGCACGAGGGGGCCGGCATCATCGAGGAGGTCGGCCCGGGGGTCACCCGGGTCAAGGCCGGCGACCACGTGGTCTGCTCGTTCATCCCCAACTGCGGCGTGTGCCGCTGGTGCGCGACGGGCCAGCAGGCCATCTGCGACATGGGAGCCACCATCCTCGAGGGCTACCTGCCCGGGGAGCACTTCGTCTTCCACGGCCCCGGCCCGGAGAAGAACTACGGCGCGATGTGCATGCTCGGCACATTCAGCCAGTACGCGACCATCCACCAGAACAGCGTGGTCAAGGTCGACGACGACCTGCCGCTTGACAAGGCGGTGCTGGTCGGCTGCGGCGTGCCGACCGGGTGGGGCTCGGCGGTCAACGCGGCAGCGGTCAAGGCCGGCGAGACGGTGATCGTGGTCGGCGTCGGCGGCATCGGCATCAACGCGGTGCAGGGCGCCCGATTCGCCGGGGCGAAGAACCTCATCGCGGTCGACCCGCTGGAGAACAAGCGCGAGAAGGCGATGGAGCTCGGCGCCACCCACGCGGTTGCGAGCGCCGGCGAGGCGGTCGAGCTCGCGCAGTCGATGACCAACGGCAACGGCGCCGACAAGACAATCATCACCGTCGGCCTGGTGACCGAGGAGATCGTCACCGACTCCTTCAACGCGACCGGCAAGGGCGGCACCATCGTGCTGACCGGGCTGAACAAGATTGCGCTGAACAACGTCGTCCTGCCCGGCTCGGTGATGACGCTGTTCAAGAAGACGGTGAAGGGCAGCCTGTTCGGCGACTGCAACCCGACGACCGACATCCCGAAGATTCTCGGGCTCTACCAGAGCGGCGACATCAAGCTGGACGAGATCATCACCAACACGTACACGCTCGACGAGGTCAACAAGGGCTACGAGGACCTGCTCAACGGCACCAACGTGCGCGGCGTCCTGGTGCACGAGCACTGAGCGAGGTCACCGGCCGGGCCGCCGCACCGGCCCGGCCGTCCCTCGCTGCCGTCGCGGCATCGGTGGTGGGGCGCGCCCGCGAGGTCGAACTGCTCGTTGCGGCGCTCGACTGCGGGGCGCACGTCCTGCTGGAGGGGCCGCCGGGGACGGGCAAGACGACGCTGCTGCGCGCCGTCGCGGACTCGAGTGCGGTGCCGTTCGTGTTCGTCGAGGGCAATGCCGAGCTGACCCCGGGGCGATTGGTGGGGCACTTCGACCCGGCCCAAGTGCTCGAGGCGGGCTACCGCGCGGACGTCTTCGTCGACGGCCCGCTGGTGCAGGCGCTCCGCGAGGGGGCGCTGCTCTACGTCGAGGAGGTCAACAGGGTCCCGGAGGAGACCCTCAACGTTCTGCTCACGGTGATGAGCGAGGCCGAGCTGCACGTCCCGCGCCTCGGCCGGGTGCTCGCCGCCGACGGGTTCCGGCTGGTCGCGGCGATGAACCCGTTCGACACCGTGGGGACGGCGCGCATCTCGTCGGCGGTGTACGACCGGGTCTGCCGCATCACCATGGGCTACCAGGGCGCGGACGACGAGGCGGCCGTGGTCGGGATGCGGGCGCCGGAGGTCGACGAGCAGTGGCGCGCGCAGGTGGTCGAGCTGGTGCGGAACACCCGCGCACATCCCGACATCCGGGTCGGCTCGTCGGTACGCGGGGCGATCGACGCGGTGCGGATGGCCTGCTCGCTGGGGGAGCTGCGCGGGCAGCGCCCGCAGTCGTGGCGCACCGGGCTCGACGCGGCGCTCGTCGCGCTCTCGGGCCGCATCCGACTGCAGGAGTCGTGCGGCCGCTCACCCGAGCAGGTGGTGCAGGAGCTGTACGAGGCGGTGTTCGGCCGCGAACCGGTCGAGGACGGCAACGCGGATGCCGGCGCGGACGAGGCCGGTGATGCTCCGGGGGGAGCCTGAGCCCGCCGCCGGCGGGCTCGGACGACGACAGGCCACCGCAGCGCTCCCGCGGGCCGCAGTCCCGCACCACCCCGCGCTCGGAGCTGGCCCGGCGCGCCCACTTCACTGAGATCTCGCCCGAGGTCGGCGTCCTCGACGAGCAGGCGTTCGCCGAGGCGCTGGACGACGACGCTGATGCTGCCCTGACGCTGCTCGTGGAGATGGGGTCGGCGACCGACGAGCGGCTGCGTGCGGCCGCTCGCCACCTTGCCGCCCGGGTCGTGCTCGAGCAGGCGCGGGCCGGGCTGCCGCGGCGGGGCGGCATCGGCAAGCTGCGCCGGCAGAGCGCCGAGCTCGGCGGCGACCTCGACATCGACGCCTCGTTGGAGGGACTGCTCGACGCCCGGGCCGCCCGCCGCAGGCCAACCGCCGACTCCCTGGTCGCCGTGGACTGGGGGCGGCCCGAGCTCGCGCTCTGCCTGCTCGTCGACGCGTCCGGCTCGATGGGGGGCGAGCGGCTGGCGGCCGCCGCCCTCACGGCGGCGGCGTGCGCGCTGCGGGCACCGGGCGACCACGCGGTGCTGTCGTTCGCGCGGGAGGTGCGCGTGGTGCGGGCGATGACGAGCGAGCGGTCGCCGGCTGCCGTGGTAGATGCCGTGCTGGCGCTGCGGGGTCACGGGGTGACGTCGTTGACCGCTGCCCTGACCGCGGCCGGCGAGCAGCTCGCCCGCACCCGAGCGAGCCGTCGGGTCGTCGTGCTGCTCTCGGACTGCCGCTCGACCGACGAGCAGGACCCGACCGCGGCGGCCAAGGCCCTGCGCGAGCTCGTCGTGCTCGCGCCCGCAGATGACAGCGACGAGGCGGCAGCTCTGGCATCACGCGCCGGGGCGCGGTGGCTGCCATTGGCCGGCGCCTCCGACGCGCCGCGGGCGCTGCGGGAGTTGCTGACGTGAGGGGTCCCCGGCCGCTCAGCTACAGATGAGGCGTGAATGAGGTGTAGCAGGTCGCCTGCTGCGAATTCTTGGCAACTCGAACGACAACGTTGACCCGATGTCCGGGCGTGGCCGTCGAGATGTTGTAGTAGACGATACCGTTACCCAGAGTGTTCGTAACCCCCAGCTTGACGCTGTTCGTGGTCTTGTAAAGGGCGGTCGTGTTGAAGCCGGTGTTTGCCCACGAGTGCACGTACACGAAGACCCGGCTGTAGTCCTTGGGCGTGGCGTTGCTGACGGATGCCGTGCAGCTCAGCGGCGCCGGCCCACAGGCCGCAAGGCCGGGCAGAAGGGCGGCAGCGGCGAGCGCGAGGCCGGTGGCAGGACGATTCAGCTTCATGGCGGGAGTCCTTGGGCGGGAAGCGCGAAGCTGGTGCTCCGCCGCGCAAGGCTAAGTCAAGTGTCGTTTGAAAGCAGGCGAATCAGCAATTCTCTTGCGGCGGCCGGAGGCACATCGCCGCTTCGTCACCGGTAACGCCGCGATAGACGGGCCTGACCTGTACTTTCGTCAGTCGGGATGACAGGGTTTGAACCTGCGCTCCCTTGACCCCCAGCCTTTGGCGCAGCGTCCGCGTGAGTTCACCGGCGTCTATGTACACAGGTGACGAGGCTGAATCTACTCAGGCGGACGGGTCCGGACTGCTCCGAACGACAGCTGGTTGGGGTAGCCGTAGCGACTTGAGCAAGCGTTGCATCTGCGTCCCGCTGGGTGTCGGAAAGTCATTGGCCTGAACCGAGCGGTGCGGAGGTCCACTGCGGCCGGCGCTGCCGGTGAATGGTGGTCAGATGGCGTCCAATACGTCGGCAATCCGCGGCACCACGACGGCGGGCGCATACCGGGCGGCGGCCCGTTGCAGGTCGGCGGCCACTGCCTGTCGCCGGTCGGGGTGTTCCAAGAAGTAGTCCAGCCGTTCCTCCAGCTGGCCCTCCCCCAGGTCGTAGAGCACGTCGGGATGCCCGCCGGTGATCTCCGGGTAGCTGCCGAGACGCGGCAGGATGCAGCAGGTGCCGGTGTGCATCGCCTCGAGTGTTGAGACGCCCAAGCTCTCGTGCGTTGCGGTGGAGACCTGAAGGTCGGCCATCCACAGGGCCCGGTAGTACTGCGGGAGCGGCAGGTCGTTGCCCAGCAGCACCTGCTCGGGGAAGCGCTCCGCCAAGGCCGGTACGGCGGCCCCGCCCGCCTGCTTGGGCCCGAACCGGCGGGTGAACAGCACCTGCACGTCGTGGCGCGGCAGGAGCCGGCGCATCACCCGGGTGAACAGGTCCGGGTTCTTGCTGGCCACCGGTGCATGGTTGAACACGATGGTCGGGCGCGCCCAGCGCTCCTCGGTTCGGTAGGCGTCGATGCGTTCGACGTCCAGCGGCAGGCCGACAACTTCGCTTTTGGCGTCGAGGGATTTGGCCAGCGGGGCGTTGAAGGCGGAGATGGTGTCCCACAGCGTTGCCCGCAGGTACTCCGAGACCAGCAGAACGCGGTCCAGGACGTGCAGGTTGGCCAGGTCGAGCAGCTCCATCCCGGGATAGGCCTGGAATCGGAAGGTGTCGCTGGGGTCCCAGTGGCTGCCGTGGGTGTAGCCGACGAGCGGCACGTCAAGCCCAAGATCGAGCAGCGTCCGGCGGATCTCCACCGGAAACGTCGAGAACGCGTGGAAGGAGAAGACGACGTCGGGCGGCGACGTGCTCAGCACGTCCAGCACCCCGTCATAAGACGACAGCAGCCACCGCAGCCTCCCGACTCGCTCATCGTCGTCGCCGGCACCGTCGCCGGCGGCGGGGACGGCGACCTCGGGTCGGGCGAGGTCGAAGCCGGCTGCTGCCAGGCCCGTCCTGATCGCCGCCGAGGCGGTGACCCCGTAGCCGATCGCGTCGCTGGACGGTGCGCCGCCTGCCTGCGGCGCGTGCCCTGCCGGGACGGTGTAGCCGTCGAGGTACAGGACCCGCCGCCCGCTCGCCGGCCCACTCGGCAGGCTCGGCTCGCACGGGGAGGTCAAGGCCGGTCCGCGGGCTTGTAGCCCAAGACGGCGTAGTCCTGAGGCCCGTACAGGGCGAGCGAGACCAGTTGCTCGACCTGCCGTTCACCGCCGGAGCCGGCGGCTGGTAGCGGGGACCGGTTGGGGTGCAGGTGCCGCACCTCAAGCTCGGCGAAACCGGCTGAGGACACGAGGTACTCGGTCAGGGCCGGCGGCAGCGGCGAGCGGTGCGTCGGGTCATTGTAGAAGTCGCACGCCGCCATCTGCAGGTTGCTCGGGTTGGGCGTCTCGAGCAGCACACATCCCCCGGGTCGAAGAGCGTGCGACGCGGCGGCGAGCAGCGCGAGCAGCTTCTCAACGTCAAGGTGCTCAATGAGGTGGAACGCGGTGACCAGGTCCACCGAGTCCGCCGGTAGGCCCTGCAGGTGCGCGACGGCGTCGCCCGCAGCTAGGTCCAGACCACGAGCCCGGCCTGCCTCGACGAACGCGGGGTTGGCGTCTACACCCGAAGCGGACACCCCGGCGTCCTGCAGCAACGCCAGCCACTCCCCCCGCCCGGAGCCCACGTCCACAACCCCGCCGCCGGTCCCGGCTGGTCTGGCAGCGACGTCGACGAGCCGGCGCACGTCCGGCAGGTAGCACGCCAGCTTGGCGGTGACCTCGGCGGTGGACCCCCGGAAACGGTCGGTGAAGTCGGCGTAGAGCGCCGCGAACCGCGGGCCGCCGCCGGCGACCGTGGCGCGCAACTCGCCAAGCTCCGCCTCGAGCCCCGCGATCTGCCGGCAGGCGTTCGCCAGCTCGGCTGCCAGCTCACCCAAGGCCGTCTCGAGCGCATCCGTGCGCTCGGCCCGCGTCAACCCCGAGCCGCCGGGGGCTGCCAGGCTCATTGAGCCCCCACCGCGTCCCCGTAACGGCGCGCCCATCCGGTCATCTGGCCCTCGCTGGGACAGTCGGACCCGCCAGCCAGCGATAATGCGGCGCCGCTGGACCCCCAACGCCGTGCTCGACGACGTGCTCGACGACGTGGTTGACGCCGCCTCCTGGCGCCGTCGGCACCCGCTCAGGCAGTGACACTCGTGTCCCCTTCCAGCGCCCCCTGGGGACGTCCGGTTCGTCGTGCTGCCTGATGTCTACTCCACGGCGTGACGGTGTCCGGCCAACGCCTGGGTGTAGACCTCGACGTGCACGGCGGCGATGGCCTCCCAGCTGTGGCTGGCCACCGATACCCGACCGGCAGCCGACAGCCGGTCGGCAAGGCACCGATCGGACAGCACCCGCTCCAGGGCGTCGATCAACATCGCCGTGTCGCCGGGTGGTATCCGCAGCACACCGCCGGTCTCGGTAGGCCCGCGCACCAGGCCCGGAGCGGCGGTAGCGACCACCGGCACACCGGCGGCGAACGCCGCGAGCAGCGAGCCGGACTTTCCGGTGACCCCGGCGTTGAACGGGAACGCCGCGACGTCGGCAGCCTTCAGCAGCCGGGCGACGTCGGCCTCAGGCAGGTAGCCGGTGAAGTGGACCCTATTCTGCACGCCGGCCGCTGCCGCGGCCTGCTCAAGTTCGGCGCGTAGCACGTGGGCGGCAGAACTGGGGACCGAGTGGCTCTGGGCGCCGCCGATCAGGAGCAGCCGGACCCCGGGCCGCTGCGCTCGTAGGGCCGCTACCGCTGCGATGAGCCGGTCCAGCGCCTTCTCGGGGTGCAGGAAACCGAAGAACGCGACCAGGGCAGCGTCGGGTAGCGCGCCGAGCTCACGCCGCACCTCGGCCCGAGCCTGGTCATTGGCCACGACCTCGACGTTCACCCCGATCGGCACCTGCCGGGCAGCAGGTGTCCCGCGGGGGAAACGGGCGCGCAGCACGTCCAGCTGCTCCGGCGACGGAACCAGCAGACAAGCCGCCCTCGTGGCCAGTAGCAGCGTCTCGCGGTCGGCGTAACCACGTCGTTCGAGCGCCGACCACAACGCCGAGCGAACCCGTGCGCCGCGTGCGTCCCCGGACCACACGCCGTACTCGTGCAGTGTCACAACCCAGGGGATGGCACGCGGCAGCAACAGCGGCAGCAGACCCACCGCGCGACAGGAGCCAAAGACCGACGGCGCGAACTGCACGTGCACCACGTCCAGATCCAGCCGGCGCAGTACTCGGGCCGCCGCCGCCACCCCCGGCGCATCCCAGCGGTCGGTAACACCGGCGGCACCCTGCCCAGCAGCCCGAGCCAGCTCGCGGGTGGTGATGACAATCGGGTCGAGCCCGCTGCGGGCCAACTGCACGGCGAGCCGGCGCGTGTAGTCAGCCACCCCGTCCCGCATCGGGTCCAGGTAGCCGCAGACCAGCCCGACCCGCGTCCCGCTCATCCCCGATGCAACCTCCTGCCGGTCGGCGATCGCCGAAATACACCAAGCCGAGCGGAAAGCCGAGCGACCACCCCGCCTCAACGGCCAGCAGAAGGTCCTCCGGTGATCGGGCAGGGTAGGGGCAGGGTAGGTAGTGCAGTTCACCAGGCGGGCAGCAGCCCCGGCAGGGAACTGTGCCCACATGGCACCGGCCCGGCCCCGGCAGCTCCTGCTTGCCGGCTCCGCTCGGACCGGATACCCGCCTCCGCCAGCCCTGCCGCGGCGCTCGGTTGTGCGGTAGCGCGGTGGTGCGGGGGGACGCGCCGGCTCGCCGCCGGAGGCGCTTCCTCGTAGACCGCCGCGGTGCCCGACGTGGTGGGACTGCTGGAGCTGCTGCACGGCAACACCCCGCGGTGGCAGAACCTGCGAGCTGTTGTGCTGCACCGCGTTGACCCAGCCGTCCGCAAGGCGGCGCCGCGCAAGATCGGGCAAGGGCCCTCTGGTGGGACACCGGTCGACCTCGGACCGGTCGACCGTCGCTGGCTCGAGGCCCGCTACGAGCTGACGGCTGCCGCCCACCCGCTTCGACTGCGGATGACCTGGCTGGACTACGCCGGCAATGACCCCCACGCCGTCCGTCCCGAATGAGCCGTTGACGACGGTGATTTGCTGTGGGAGCAGGTAGCGCAGCGGGTCAACCGCGCACGCCACCGCCCCTCACAACCGCCACGTGCGGGCCGCCGAGTGGCTACTGATGCCACGAGACCTTGCCGTCTGCCACCAGCTCTCGATCACCGGCACCCAAACCCGAGATGGACGAGCGACCTGGAAGGTGCACGCCGAACCGCTGCCCGCAGACCTCCGGCCGCTCGTGCTGCGCCCCCCCCGGCACGGACTCAGCGGAAAGCTGGAGATCGACGCCGAACTCGGCGTCGTTGTCGCCGCCGACTGGAAGCTCGACGAGCGGCTGATAGAGGCACCCACGCTCCTCGAACTACACGCAGATGAATCGGCAGCAGCACTGACACTTCGCTTCGAACCGCCCCCCGTGCCGACGTGACTGAAGGGACGCTGACCCCCATACCGACCGCTTCAAGCCCGCTTTCGCGGCCGGCCTCCCGACCGCCGTGGCCAGCAAGCACGTAGCACGGCTACTCAGCCGCCTCCCTAACCGTGGTGGGCAGGATCCGAAACTCGGCCGACTCTGGAGACATCACGTCCGACCTTGACCGCCCCGACCCGATCTGCGTGCCAAACGGGCTCCACATCGAGAAGGGCAGCCCGTGATCCGCCGGGCGACCGAGGTTCTGCACGGGTCGGCGGCGCCCCTTCGTCCTCGGCGGCGGCGTCGTGCTGCTGCCTTTTGACGGAAAGCACCGCGACTTGTCGGCCAAACTGGACTTCTCGCGTGACGTACCACTCGACCAGGGCGCTCTTGCCGGCGCCGGTCTCGCACCGCACCAGCAGATTCGGGCAGGGGCAGCGCGGCCTATCGGACAGGACGGTGCAGCTGGCCTACGCCGTACTGCGCCGGGCGCTTGGGCAGGCGTTGCGCGGGTGAGGCACGGCGCAACGTCGCGGCGCTTGTCGACCGTCCCCGCGTCGCCCGAAAGGAGGCCACATCTCTCCCCCGGACAGGCTCAGGCGTTCCTCGACGCGGCTCGAGGCGAACGGCTCGAGGCGTTCTACTCGGTTGCCATCGCATGCGGCGTGAGGCGCGGTGAGGCGCTCGCGCTGCTGTGGTCTGACGTCGACTTGAGCGCCGGCACGCTGCACGTAGCACGCACGCTGTCGAGGACCCGGGCCGCCGGGTTGACGTTCACAGAGCCGAAGACGGTCCGCTCACGACGAACGCTGCCGCTACCCGGCCCGTGCGTCGAGCAGCTACGCGCTCACCGGGTCCGCCAAGCGGGCGAGCGGCTGAAGGCCGGTGGGCTGTGGGTAGTGACGCAGGTGCTGCGGTGGTAGTCGCGCTGGTCGGGGTAGCCGTTGGGGTATCCGCGGCTCCCATCAGGCGAAAGAACAAGCTGCAGCCCTTTGACCTGCACTTTCGTCCGTCGGGATGACAGGATTTGAACCTGCGACCCCTTGACCCCCAGATACCGGCGGGAGGTCCACGGTGGTCCGCCCTGATCCTGTTTCCGCAGGTCAGCGAGGGTGGGACGTCCGTAGACGTACACGCTGATATGCCTAAGTCCGGCCCGCGTTGCTGTCACCGTTGCTGTCAATCTCCGAGGGGGCGGCTGACATGAGGGACGGGAAGGGATTGCCCTCGTGGGGCTCCTCGTCGCGATGTTGGCCGCCATCGGATGGCTGGCCCTGTGCCTCGCATGCACTGTGCTCGCTGCCGCAGGACTGGTCCTGACTACCGCCGGGTCGCTGCGAGGCTTTGGCGCGCTGCGACGCCTCGTCCGCCGACCTGGTCGGCTGTGAGCCGTCAGTTGCCGTGGAACACTTTGGTCCCATGGAGCCGCCGCTCATGATGACCGCACGAGCCGGAGAGTGGCAGAGCGGTGTCACTCTTGCGCCCGGGGACTACCACTGCGTGCGCTGCAGGCGGCCGGTCGCGCCGTCGGCGGCCAGTCACGTCGAACCGGGCTCGGTATTTGTGTGCTTTACGTGCGTCGGCGAGATGCGCAGGCCCGGCGATCGGGGCTGGCGATGGCTTCGGACTCGCCTTTCACTGCCTGACGGGGACCGCGCCGACGACAACCCCGACCATGGGGCTTAGCCACCCCTGGCGAGATGCCGGAGGTGGCCCGCCTCGTGGCGCTGGCGATGAGAGCGGGGACCATTTCGTGATGACGACCATGAGGTACACGACGATCCCCGGCGGGCGCTGCAGGCCCGCTGCGGCTGCCGCTTACGGCTGAGGCCTGACCTACGGCAAACGCGGCGTCGGTAGCGTCCCCCGGCGTGGCTGCGGAGCGTTTTCCTTCCATGAAGCGGGAGGCACTCCTTCGTGTACTCAAGCGTGCGCCACTCGCCTACGACGTACTCGGTGATTCCAAAGGCTCGCATCTTCAGCTCCGCTCACCGAACGGATACAAGCCGCTCACCTTCGCGTTCCACCCTGGTACCGAGCTCGGGCCGATCATGGTGAAGAAGGTGCTGTGCGGCGGGGTCGGGCTGACGCCACAGGAAGCGATGCGCATACTGAGGGGGTGAACGAGGTGCACGAGGTCCTGGTCACCTACCACTTCGAGCCAGAGTCCTGGTGGGCTGATTCCCCAACCCTCCCGGGATGGTTCGCGGCCGACCCCGACCTGCAAGAGCTTCGCCGTCTAGTTCACGAGAGCCTGGAACTGCACTTCGAGGAGCCGGTGGTGCTTCACGAGCTGGGCGGCGAGCTTCGCGCCGGGGAGGTCGCCCAACTCCACGCGGAGCCAGAGACACCGCTGGTGGGCGCCCCCGCGCACTTGACGAAGCACTCCATGCACACGTGCCCCGTCTGACCTGCGCCGTCCTCGCAGACAGTGCGAGTGTCCGCGAGGGGTTGCTCCACATGCTTGGTGGCGGCGTCTACTTGATCCGACCAGCGGGCCTCCCAGGTCGGCTAGGCGTCGTCCTGGCGTTGATGTTGCAACTCGAACCCTCCGAGTTCGGATCTGAGCATCAGGTGAGTGTGATCGTGCAACAGGTGGACGGCTATCGAACCGCGGATGCCGACCTCCGGTTGACCATCGCTCCGTCTCCGTCGCTCACCGCGCAGATGCTCCCCATCGTCATGCCGATACAGAACGTCCCTTTGCTTGTCGAGGGCGAGCACTCGGTCGAGATCGTGGTCAACCAGGAGTCGGCGCAGTCGTTGCCGTTTTTCGTAGAGCTGCTACCTGTACCGGGCCTGAGTCCCGCGGTGCTTCTCGACTGACGACGATAATCGGGCTCGCCGAACGCGTCCTGACCTGCGCCAACGCGCTCAGATGCCCTGAGACGCCCTAGAAACTGCCGCCGGGCACTCGGCTCACCAGACGCTCGAGCGCCGCTGCGGCTGACCTCGGCGGCAGGTGCAGTCCTCGGCGAACTTCTCGCCCAGCAGCGACGCGTACTGCGTCACGTCGAGCAGCGTGACGGTGCGCCAGTCGGACTGCTCGGCGAAGTGCTCGAGCCCGTTCATCGCCCCCGACGACAGCCGGTCGATCGCCGGGTTGCCGGCCTGTGTCGGGTCCAGCAACCGCAGGGTGGCGGCGAGGGCGTGCCGCAGCCAGTGCTGCGGGTCCAGGGTGCAGCCAGGCTCGTGCTCACCTTCAGGTGTCGTCATGTGCGGGTCCTCTCGGGGTGGGTCAGAAGCTGACGAAGCGCCCGGCTCGGGGCTTCTGCTGCGCGCCCCAACAAGCGAGGGTCACCGCGACCAACGGGCTGATGTCGACGCTAGGCGTCCGCCGGTTCCACACCCAGGAGTCCCCGGCCGGTTTGGTCCTGGCGTGCCGCACCGCGACGTCAAGCTCGGGCTGGCCGGCGTGCCGCAGACCGGCTAAGGTCACCAGGTCGTGCAGGGCGCCGCACGCCGCCGCGTAGTCCGCCGCGGTCGGATCAATGGTGACAATGCCCCGGTCCCGCATGGAGGGTGCAAGTGACCCGGCCGGCGACGAGCGCTGCACCACAACCCGGGACCGGCGGTTGCGCCGCGTCAGCTCGGCCAGCCGGTCGACCACCCACGACACGCCCTCGGCGTAGTCGCCGACCTCGACCTGCACCGTCCCGTCCGCTGCCTTGCTGGCGACGGCGATGGCGGTCCACGTCCGGTCCTCGGCGACCTCGACGGCGAACGTCACGGGGTAGTCCATCGTCAGCTCGGACGTGCGGCAGGCGTCCCACACCTCGGCCGGGAACGCCCCGGCGTCCAGCGCGTCACCCTCGTCCCACCAGCCCAAGCGCTCCCTGGCGAACTCAGCCGGCGGCATGGCGCGCCGCTCGGCCCGCAGGTAGTCCCATGTGATCCGCCGTCCAAGCGTCGGGTTCGCTCGTGCCCACCGGGCCTCGTCGTCGAGGCGGCAGCCCGTCCGGCCGACAGCGTGGTCACAGCCGGGCTGGGCGCAGTCCCCGCCGAGGTCGTCGCACCACTCGACGTACGCGAGCGTGGGGTCCGAGCCGGACCGGCCCCGGTCGCGGATCGAGCGCAGGTAGGCCGACTGCTCCTGACCGGCCGACGAGGCGTAAAGGAGCTGGGGATCGGGCCGGGCGGACAGGGTCGGCATCAACGCGCCGATGTGCGCCGGCTGCAAGGCAAACGACTCATCGAGGACGACCTTGTCTCCGCTCAAGCCGCGGCCGCCGGTGGCCGTCCGCGCCTTGAACACGACCCGCTGCCCCGTCGCCAGTTCGATGCTCTTGTCTGCCGACCCGAAGTGCACCCCGTTGGGCTTGAGGCGTCGTCGCAGGCTCGGCGTGTTCTCGATCAGCTCCGCCAGGTCGCGGTGGGCCTCCTGCGCCGTCGAAAACTCGTGGGCCGACCACACTATGAGCCGCTGATCGGTGACAAACAGCCACCCAAGTGCACACATCTTCAGCCACGCCGTCTTCAGGTTCTGCCGCGATACGACGACCGCGACCTCGAACGCCGCCACCCGGTTGTCCGGCCGCAAACCGAACGCGACGTCGAGCAGGGCGCGCTGCTCGAGGTCCGGCACATACCCGCGGCCTCGGCGACATCGGCGACGAGCGGACCGAGGGTGCGGTGATGGGTCGGCACCGACCGGAACGCCGGCACGACCTCCCCACCCGGGCTGGTCACGCCCCACCGGCCCGCAGAATCCGGTCCCGGCGTGCCCGCAGCTCATCGACCGGGTCACCGGCGATGGTGAAACCCCCGGTCGCAGCGTCCATCGTCGCCCGCAACTCCTTCACGAGGGCGCCGAAGCCCATGACTGCCGTGCTCGTGTCGACCCGGAGCGCGAGCGCCAGCGCAGCCCGCCCGAGGTATGAGTCGACTCGTCCAGCAGCCTCCAGCTCGGCACGTACCGCCTCGACCGTCGTCCCCACCGTTGCGGGACGGTCCAGAGACGCCGCAGGGACCTCCTGACGAGCCCGGAACGCCGCCTTACGACACCGCGCAGAGCAGAAACGGGCCGTAGGAGAGGGCGAGTCGAAGCTCGCAGCGCACTGCGCGCAGGTCTTGCTCACGCCGTCACCACCGTTCCTGTGATCTTCAGTGAATGGACGCGCATGAGTCCGGGGTCACTTTGCGTGTCACCTTCGGGGTTCCTCCCCACCCCTCGCGGTGCCGGCGGGGGTGGTGGGGTGCGGCGCCAGTCGTCGTGCATTGCTTCCCCTCTCGATGTCGGGTGGTTGGGCAGGGACTCCGGCTCTCGGTGCCGGGCGGCAGGGACGCCGGGCACAGGCACCGACGTCCCTGCCGCTGTTTAGAGGCTGACGAACGTCGACGGGCGTGGTGTGCCGAGCAGGTCGGCGGGTGACACCGGCTGCGTCTCGTCGACGGCGGGTGCGGCCGGTGCAGCGGCAGGTGCGAGGTCGGCGCGCAGCGCGTCGACGACGTCGGTCCAGTTGTGCGGTCCACCGTGCTGTGCGGCGAGGCGGCCGACGGGCGGCGTCCAGTCCTTGTACCTGTCGGCCGGTCCCTCGAGCCACGCGCCGACGGACCGTGCCTGCACCAGGGCAACGCGGGCGGCGTCGAGTGCGTCGATGGCCTCGAGCCAGCGGGTGCGTGCCTCAGTCTCAGCGCGGGCGGTGTCAACCTGCCATGTCTCGCGGGCACGGGCGACCGCTGTCAACACCTCGTCGGCGCTGGCAGCGACAGCCGTGGCGAGCCCTGCGAGGAGCCGTCTGGCCTCAACGAGTTGCGCATCGAACTCTGTGGTCCGGGGCTGACCAGGATCAGGCCTGCCGGAGCGCAGCGCTTGGGCGTAGGCGTCGCGGTCAGCGTTGACAGCGACACGGCGCCGGTCCTCCAGGTCGAGCAGGTCCTGTGCTGCGGACTGCTGGCGAGTGAGCAGGGCAGCGTGCTCGGCTGCCGCCTTTCGTACTGCAGTCGGGAGGTGCCCTGCTGGCGGGAGGCTGAGTGGCTGGATGCGGCTGGCAATCATGACGTGGTGATCCTTTCGGTTGGGTTCAGGCGGTTGACGAGGGCGCTCATGTGAGCGCGCTCCTGCTCGTTCCGGGCGTGAACAAGCAGGTTGTCGCAGGTGCCGATCAAGGTGCCGGTGCGTTCGGCGGCTGCCAACGCCGCACTGCGCAACTCGAGGGCGGCGTCGATCTGGTCGAGCAGTCGTGCGGCGGCCTGTCGGCCGCGGGTGATTACTTGGTCGAGCAGGTCGGCCAACTCGACCGACGGTTCGTACGGCCCGGTCATGCTGCGTCCGGCCGTCCGCACGCCCGTCGGATCAGGGCGTTCATCGACTGCGGTTGCTCGTCGGACTCGCTGTCGGACTCGCTGTCGGACTGCCTGCGAAAGGCGGCATTGAGCCAGGCGCGCGCCTCAGCTTCGCCGCCGGGTTCAACCGCGGACTGCTCGGGCTGGCTCGCCTGGTTCCTGCGTCTGGTCATGGTCGATTCCCTTTCTCTCGGATGGATGAAGTGGTTGCCCGTCCCGGCCGCTGGTCGGGCTTTGCGCCGCTGGAAGGAGATAAGCGACGCGCCCGCCATACGTCCCCGCACGTTCCATGCGCCGTAGCGGGGGGAAGGTTGACGGCCAGGACGGGCAAGTTTCTGATGGCGGCGTCCGCCGGCCTGGTGCTGCCGGTCATCGGCCCCACCCGCCGTGGTCGGCGTCGCATCCGGCGCGGGCGGCGGCGCGAACGGCGCGGTGCCGGTCGCGTTCGGTCTGGCGTCCCCGGTGGGCTGCGTCGCGACACGGGCTCGAGCAGTAGCCCGGGTGCCGATGGTTGGACGACTCGATCCAGCCGGAGCACCAGAGACAGCTGACGGTGCTCACGATGCGGCCCGCAATCGCACGCAGCGCTCGCAAGTGTCACGGCCGGGACGGCGCAGGAACAGCTCGGCGCCGCAGACCACGCACGACTCGGGTCCGGAAGCCACGGTCGCTGCGGCCCGCTGCGATTGTGGCTCGTCGTGACGTGGCTGTACCGGTGTAACCGATGTAACCGACGAATCCCCTGACAGGGGCGGGTCGGTCGTAACCCATGTGTCTAGTTGTTGATCTATACAACTATCCGAAGGTAAGACTGTCCTCTCAGCGGTTACACCCCCGCCCCTGGCGGGCGATTCCTCGGTTACATCGGTTACAGCGGTTACGGACGGCGAAGTGAGGTAGCGAGACCAGACGTCGAGCAGGTGACCGCGCTCGTATCCCTTGAATACGTCAACGCCGATCCGTAGGGAGCGCGGCGTGACGCCGTACCTCGCGAGCCGACGCGACAGTCCGCGGGCGTCGAGTGGCTTGCCGCGCAGGTCGCCCCAGGGCGCTTCGTCGAGGCTCGTGAGGTAGTCGAGCACCTGCCCGGTAGCGAGCTTGTCGCTGTCGGCGGCAGCGAACGCGTCCCGCAGGTCGGCTAGGAGGCGGATGCCCAAGCTGCCCCTGTCGGGGGATATCTCGGTTACAACGGTTACAGCGGCACACCGCGCCCGTTCGGGCCAGGCGCCGCCGGCCGCGTCGGCGACGGCGAGCAGGGCCTCCCACACGTCGGCGTTCCGGTCCTCGATGCCGTCGGGCATGTCGGGCCAGGCACCTGCCACGATGGCCTCGACCGACTCAGCCCAGTCGGCAAGGCGGTCACGTAGCACGTGGCCCTCGGCGGCGTTGAGCCGGTGCCGGAACGGCTCGACGGGTTCGTGCGGCGCCCGTCTGCGCATCCGCACGATGACCGAGCGCGTGGCGATGGTGTCGGGCAGGTCGTCGAGGCCCGCAAGGGCGACGGCGCAGTAGGCCGGTAGCTCCTCGGTGTCGACGGTCTTCCCGCGGATGACGCATCGGCCGGAAACGGCTCCGCGGCGGTGCCCGGCGTTGAGCATCCCGCGGATGTCTTCGTTGTCCTTCGCCTTCGGCCCGAACACGGTGTCGATCTCGTCGTAGAGCAGGGTCGGCGGGCCGGCCTCGTCGGACACCTTGCGGAACAGGTAGGCCGGGCTGGTGTTCACCGCATGCACGGGCCGGGGCACCAACAGCTCGGTGACCTCGAGGGCTCGGCTCTTGCCCGACCCGGGCTCCGGTGACAGGAAGGCGATGCGCGGCGTGGACTCCCAGGCGCCCATCAGGTGGGTGTGGGCGACCCACAGGACGTGGGCGACGCGCGCGGCGTCGGACGGGTAGGCGACGAAGCGCACGAGGAACGCCTCGACCCGGTCGAGCAGTTGGGCGCCGTCGAGCTGCTCCCAGGCCGGCTCCGGCTTGTCGATGGCGGCGGCGAACACGTCCTCGGCGATCACGCCGCCATCCCCGCACGGGAGAGCGCCGTCAGGGCGGCGGCGGTCTCGGTGGCGACCAGCTCGGCGACGCCGGCCAATGCGCCGCTTTCCGCGGCTTGGCAGAGCCTTATCCCGGCGGCCTGCACCCGACGGCGGGCGGCGTGCTCCTGGACGATCTTGAGCCGGTGGCCAGCGGCGAGCGGCACGGGCGCCGCGCTGTACAGCTCGGCGAGTAGGACACCGGGCGCCCCGTCACCGAGGCCGAGGCTCGTGCTGGTGATCTCCCCCGACCGGCGCAGCTCAGCGAGCACCACTACCGGAGCGAGATCGACCGCGCCCGCCTCGAGCAGGCGGCGCATGGCGCGAAGGACGATGACATGCGCTTCGACGACCAGGTCGTCGTCGGCGAGTCGGTCGAGAATCGCTCGGCCAGCGGCCGGGCTGCTGGAGAGCAGGCAACCGAGCAGCTCTCTCTCGGCCGTCGCGCAGTGGATGGTGTCGGGCACGGTGGCGATCACCGGGACACGTCCTGGACGGTGAGCAGCTGACCGCGGCGCTGGCAGTCAGCAGCGAGGTCCTGCAGCCGACGCCTGGGCATTGACCAGCAGCGGGCGACCGGGTCCCATTGCCGGCAAATGCCGACCCGGTCGAAGATCGGGACGACGCCGGGGCCGCGGACGTGGGCAGTGTGGGCGGTGACGATTTCGACGACGAGTGCGCCCTGCCGGGCGGGTCCTGCTGTCGGCGGTGGTTCGACCAACCTGGCTGTCGGTACGCTCATGTGGGGCCTCCTGGCGGCCTCGGGGTGGTGACGCGGGCGGCCGTTGAGCGCGGTCGCTTCGTCATTTCCGGGGTCAGGCGGCGGGCTGCTGGTCCGAAATGAGCCGGTCGACAAACGCGATCAGCGCGGCGTGAGGAATACGCCGCGAGCGGCCAATTTTGATCGACGGAAGCTGACCCGACGCCATCAGCTCAAAGATGGTCGTACGTCCCAGGCTTGCGATCCGAGCGGCGTCCTCGGGCGTGTGCAGTAGCGGTGTGACCGATCCCGACATGTTCTCTCCTGTGGTGTCGTCGTAGGACTCTAGCCCTTCTCTCCGCATTCTGGCGAATCCGTGCGGGTTCGTGGGGCTTGACACCTACGCTCACGCGGAGCAGACTTACGCTCATGCGGGCTTACGGACAAGGCGGATGGGTGCGGTTCGAGCGGGAGGCAGGACTGCCCGGGGTGCTCTACCTGCGATTCGATGCCGAGGGAAAGGTCGTCGAGTTGCACATGGTCAGCAAGGGGGACATCACCGCTGCCGACCTGCGCGGACTGCCGCTGGCGAGGGTCAAGGCGGGCGCGGTGAGCCGCCTCGACATACTGCTCGGGCTCATCACCCGCTCGCCCGACCCCGAGGTGCTGGAGTTGCTCGAATCGGCATTCCCAGTCGTCAGCGCGCCGCCGGTCGACATCTCGGCGCGGCTCACGAGTGGCCCGCCAACAGGTGCCTACACCGACCAATTCCTGCACGACGTCGCGCGGGCATATCTGGCGGCTGTCGCCCGAGGGGAACGCCCGAACAATGCGCTACTAGAGCAGGTCGGCGACGGCTATTCCAAGCGAACCATTGAGCGGTGGGTCTACATCGCCCGCCGACGCGGATTCCTGCACCAGACGAGAGCGGGGAGCGTCGCATGAGCAGGCGGGCGAACGGCGAGGGGTCCATTTATCGCCGGTCAGACGGCCGATGGGTAGCCGAGCTGTCCTACGAAGCTGGCGATGGCCGGGCTAAGCGACGGACCGTCTACGGCCGGACTCAGACCGAGGTGCGGGCCAAGCTCAAGGACGCCCGGCAGCGGGTCGAGGCGGGGGCACCGATCCGGGACGCGACGGTCACCGTTGCCGCGTGGCTTGTCGAGTGGTGCGCGAAGGCGCTCGAGGCCAGTGACCGCAAGCGCGCCACCAAAGACCTGTACGCGACGATGGTTCGCGCTCACCTGAGCCCGACGCTGGGACATCTGCCGCTCGCCCGGCTGCGCCCGTCCGATGTCGAGGCGATGATCGTCGCAAAGCGGGAGGCCGGCCTGTCGGCGTCGACCATCCGCACCATCTACACCGTGCTACGGGCGGCCCTCGAGGTCGCGGTACGGGACGGGCTCGTACGGACCAACGTCGTGGCCGCCGTCAAGCGCCCGGCCGTGGAGCGCACAGATGCCGTCTATCTGACAGCCGGGCAGGCGCAGCTGCTGCTTGCCGCGGTGGCCGGCGACCGGCTCGAGGGCCTGTACCGGCTGATGCTCGCCACCGGGCTACGGCGAGGCGAGGCGCTCGCGCTCGACTGGGGCGACGTCGACCTCGAGGGGGCGGTCGTGCGGGTGCGTCGAACGCTGGCGCGCACATCAAGGGGCCTCGAGGTCAGCGAGCCGAAGACGGAGCGGTCACGGCGCAGCGTGCCTCTCCCCCGGTCGGCGGTCGAGACACTGAGGGCGCACCGGAGCCGGCAGGCAGCGGAACGACTCGCAGCCGGGCCGTCCTGGCACGCGACAGGGCTGGTGTTCGCCACCGAGGTCGGGACGGCACTCGAACCGCGGAATGTGCTGCGCCGCTTCAACGGGCTAGCGCATCGAGCGGGCCTCGAGGGGGTCCACCTGCACACGCTGCGGCACTCGGCAGCGAGCTTCCTGCTGGCGGCCGGGACGCATACCAAGGTCGTGCAGGAGCATCTGGGCCACTCGTCGTACGCGATCACGGCCGACATCTACAGCCATGTCGCTCCGGCGCAGGCCCGTGAGGCAGCCGACCGGCTCGACGAGGCCCTCGAGTGGTGACTGCTGTCTTTTGGCCCGCTGCTGTCACCGTTGCTGTCAACAGCAGTGAGCGGGTGCCCCCGATGGTGGGAACACCCGCTCTGACCTGCATCTTTGCTGTCGGGATGACAGGATTTGAACCTGCGACCCCTTGACCCCCAGTCAAGTGCGCTACCAAGCTGCGCCACATCCCGGACCGGTGCCAGACTACCGCAGGGGGTCCGTCAGCGCGGCTTGCCGTCCTGCCCGCGCACCCGCACCGACACCTCGATTGGGGTGCCCGCGAAGCCGAAGTCCTCGCGCAGCCGGCGCTCAAGGAAGCGCCGGTACCCGGCCTCGAGGAAGGCCGTCGCGAAAACCACGAACCGCGGCGGTGACACCCCGGCCTGGGTCGCGAACAGCACCCGCGACACCCGCCCTCCGCGCGAGGGCGGCGGGGTCTGGTTGGTAACCTCGGTCAGCCAGGCGTTCAGCCGTCCGGTCGAGACCCGCGTCTCCCATCCGCCGAGCGAGGTGTGCAGCGCCCCCGACAATCGGTCGACGGCGCGCCCCGTGCGGGCAGAGACGTTGACCCGTGGGGCCCACGCCACCCGGAACAGGTCGCGGTCGATCTCGCGCGCGAGCTGCTCGCGGCGGTCCTCATCGACCAGGTCCCACTTGTTGAACGCCAGCACCAGCGCCCGGCCGGCCTCGACCACCATCGACAGGATGCGCTGGTCCTGCTCGGTGACCGGCTCGCTGGCGTCGAGCAGCACGATCGCGACCTCGGCCGCCCGCAGCGCCGTCTCGGTCCGCAGCGAGGCGAAGTACTCCGCCCCGGACGCGTCGCGCACCCGGCGGCGCAGCCCCGCGGTGTCGACGAACATCCACGTCTCGCCGCCGAGCTCGACCAGGGAGTCGACCGGGTCGCGGGTGGTGCCGGCCTCGTCCGCAACGACCGACCGCTCCTGGCCGACCAGCCGGTTGAGCAGGCTGGACTTGCCGACGTTGGGCCGCCCGAGCAGCGCGACCCGGCGCGGGCCGCCCTCGGCCACGTCGCCATCCATGGGCGCCGGTTCGGGCAGCGCGTCGAGCATGACGTCGAGCAGGTCGCCGCTGCCGCGGCCGTGCAGCGCCGACACGGGCAGCGGCTCACCGAGCCCGAGCGACCACAGCGACGCGACGTCGGACTCCACCCGCTCGCTGTCGACCTTGTTCGCCACGAGCACGACAGGGCGCCGCGAGCGCTGCAGCAGCCGGGCGACGGCCTCGTCGGTATCGGTCGCCCCCACGGTGGCGTCGACGACGAACAGCACAGCGTCGGCGGCGTCCACGGCGATCCGCGCCTGTGCCGAGATCGATGCCACCAAGCCCTGCCCCGAGGGCTCCCAGCCGCCCGTGTCGAGCAGGGTGAACCGGCGGCCGTTCCACGTGGCGTCGTAGGCGACGCGGTCGCGGGTCACGCCGGGCACGTCCTCGACCACCGCCGCGCGCCGCCCGAGAATGCGGTTGACGAGCGTGGACTTGCCGACGTTGGGCCGCCCGACCACGGCGACGACCGGGACCGGTCCCTCGGCGACGGATGCTTCGCCGTCCACGGGCTGGCTCACGGTGGTGTGCCGCCTTCTGCCCGGGCGGCCCTCGCCCGCGCGAGATGCGCGACAAGCCGCACGCGGATGACCTCCCCGACCTCGGCCAGCTCACGGCGCGAGTGGGGATTGATGGGCACCGGCGCGACGAACGGCTCGCCGTAGGCGACGTCGATCCGCGTGTGCCGCGGCACCCGCGCCCCCCTTGGCAACGCTTCAGCCGTCCCGACGCAGGCAACCGGGACGACTGGAGCCCGCGAGCGCACGGCCAGGTAGGCCAGACCGTCGTGCACGGCCTCGAGGTCACCCGAACCGCGGGTCCCCTCGGGGAAGACGCCGACGCACCCGCCGCGTGTCAGCTCGTCCAGTGCCGTCGACAAGGCGCTGCGGTCCGGGGTGCCGCGGTCGACCGGGATCTGGCCGAGCACGTGCAGGATGTCGCCGAGCCGGCCGCGGAATAGCTCGGACTTCGTCAGGCAGCGGACGTGGCGCGGCGTCTCGGCGACGACGAGCGGACCGTCGAGCCAGCCCGCGTGAGGACCGGCAAGCAGCAGCGGCCCGTTGATCGGGACGTGATCGACGCCCTGCAGGTGCACGTCGAACAGGACGCGGTTGATGACCGGCCGCGCGACGACCTGGCCGGTGCGCAGGACCCGCGGGCGGTAGGCCGGCGCGCTCATGCCGTCGGCTGCGCGGCCAGCAGCACGACACGCTCGATGACCTCGTCCGGTGACAGCCAGGTCGAGTCGATGACCGCGGCGTCGTCCGCCTGCGCGAGCGGGCTCGCCGCCCGGCTGCTGTCGGCGACGTCACGCCGGTCGAGCTCTGCTCGCGTCCTTGCCACCGCCGCCTCGCCGGCCGCTCCGAGGTCGGCCGTGCGTCGCTTCGCCCGCGCCGTGCTGCTGGCGGTGAGGAAGACCTTCACCTGCGCATCGGGGGCGACGACGGTGCCGATGTCACGCCCCTCGACGACGATCCCCGGCGGGCCGGCGCTGCGGATGATCGACTGCTGCTGTTCGACCATCAGCCTTCGCACCGCCGGAACGGCCGACACTGCTGACACCGCGTTGGTCACCGGCCGGGTGCGGATGTCGGCACTGACGTCGTGGCCGTCGACGCAGATCGTGGCAGCCTCGGGATCGGTGCCCACGCTGAGCACGGCTCGCTCGGCGAGCTCGGCGACTGCCTCGGCATCTTCGATGTCGACCCGGTGCTCGAGCGCCACCCACGACAGCGCCCGGTACATCGCGCCCGTGTCGAGGTAGCGCATCCCCAGCCGGGTCGCCACGCCGCGTGCGACCGTGCTCTTGCCCGAGCCGCCGGGGCCGTCGACGGCGACCACCCGCCTCGACTGCTCGTCCGTCACGGCCACCTCTCCTGATGCGTTCTTAGTGATTCGGTCTGCCTGGTCGGATGGCCCACTGGTGGCGCACACGGCGGCCGTCAACCTGGGTCAGCCCCAACGGGTCAGGTTATCGGTCAGGAGCGTCGGTAGGCGGTCCACCCTTTCTCCCCGAGCCGAATGACGAGCGCATCGGCCCGCTCGGGACGCACGGCCAATTCCAGGATGCCGCGGGGTTGCTCCCGGCTGTGCTCCACGCGCACGTCTTCGATGTTGACCGACCATGCCGCGACCGCAGCGAACAGTGCCGCGAGCTCGCCGGGCCGGTCTGGAACGATGACGCCGACCCACATCCAGTCCGGCGCGGGCTGTCCCGGCTTGGCCGGCAACCGGCGGCGGACGGCAGCGCCGCGACCCATCAGCTCGTGGACGGCTGTGGCGACGTCGCCCGCGGTGCCGGTGCGCAGCGTGACCGCTGCCGCCGCGAGCTCGTCGGCGAGCTCGCCGATGGCTGCCGCGACCGGTTCCCGGTTGCCGTCGAGGATCGATGCCCACAGGCCAGGAGCGCTGTCGGCCAGGCGGGTGGTGTCACGAAAGCCCGGACCGGCCAGCTCCAGGTCGTCATTTGGCAGACGGCCTGCTGCCGCCGCGAGCAGGCTCGCGACCAGCTGCGGGACGTGCGAGAGCCGCGCCATGGCCTCGTCATGGCGGTCGGGAGGAACGACGACGGGGCTCGCGCGGCAGGCGGTCGCGACGGCGCGGGCCATGGCCACGACGTCGGGTCGTGTGTGCGGGGTAGGGCTGAGGACCCAGGGCCGGTCGACGAACAGGTCGGCGCGGGCCGCGGTGGCACCGCCCCGCTCGCGGCCGGCGACGGGATGCGCCGGGCACCACGTGCTCAAATCGCACCCGAGGGCGAGGGCGTCCGCGACGGGCAGCTGCTTGACACTGGCGACATCGCTGAACGTCTGGGCGGTGCCCTCGTCCTGGAGACTGCGCAGAGCCGGACCGACGGCGTGCGGCGGAACGGCGAGCACCGCGTGCTGTACCGGCGCGCCTGTGTCCCAGGGCTGACCGGCTCCTAGGGCGATGGCAAGCCGAGCCTGCTCGGCGTCGGCGTCCCTGAGCAGTACGGTGACGCCGGCTGCCTGCAGCGCGAGGCCGACGCTGGCGCCGATGAGCCCTGCCCCGACGACTCCGACCGGCCCGGTGACCTCGGACGCGGCGCTGGAGCTCACCGCAAGAAGGTACCGGCCTCGGCCGGGCGACTCCTCTGTCGTGACGCGGGCTCTGCGCAATTGTCAACTGGGGAACCAGCAACTGTGGACAGCTTCTGGCTGTCCACAGATTGCTGTTCGTGCAGGTCAGGGCTGGTCTGCGTCGGCCGGTTCGATTAGAGTCGAACGTATGTTCGAGACCACGGATGGCACCGCGACGGGCACTGCGACGGACGCCTCGCTCGAGGAGGAGCTGGCCGGGCTCGCTCGCGGGGTGCAGGCGTGGGCCGGGCAGGACCTGAGCCTGCTGCCGGTGGTCGCGATCCCTCGCCGGGTCGAGATCCTGCTGCGGTTGCGCAACGAGGTCGACGGCGAGCTGCTGCGCGAGCTGCAGTCCGCCGACCGCAGCGGCGAAGCCGCACGGCTCGGTGGCGGGTCGACGGTGGGCTGGCTCGCCGACGCCGGCCGGCTGGACCACCGGCACGCCTCGTCGCTGGTCCGCACCGCCCGCGGGCTCGCCGACCGGCTACCCGCCACCGCCAAAGCCCTGTCAACCGGTGACATCACGTTCGAGCACGCCCGGGTGCTCAACCGGGCGGTCACACCCGCCCGGGTCGCGCTCGCGCAGACCGACTACGCCGGTGGGATGGCCCAAGCCGAGGACGACCTGCTCATCGTAGCGATCCTGGCCAACCCCGAAACCACCCACCGCGCCGCCCAGTCCTGGGCCCACACGTTGGACCCGCAGGCCGAAGCCATGACACAGGCGCAGCAGCACGAGGCCCGCGAGCTGTACCTGGACCGCACCTTCGACGGCATGCTCTCGGTCAACGGCCGGCTCGACCGCGAAGCAGGCGACGTCCTGC
>JAABUP010000438.1_pt1 | contig 92447 bp, 164 predicted proteins | sample 5559201 | NCBI WGS metagenome assembly JAABUP01 (sample SAMN10711887, study PRJNA513373) | rock metagenome | isolation source: Antarctica rocks | place: Antarctica | reverse complement strand
TGCGGGTGTCGTGTGGGGGGGGGGGGGGGGGGGGGGGTGTTGGGGGGGGGGGGGGGGGGGGGGGGGGGGGGGGGGGGGGTGTGATGAGGTTAGGGGCATGCTGGGGACGGGGGAGAAAGTGAGCTGTGATGTTTGATTGGCGCCAGAAGTCGGGGATCTCGACGGGCAGGGGTTAGGGCAGGGGGGAGGAGGAGGGGGCGGGAGGAAAGAGGGTGGATATCGAGCTGGAGGGGTTGATGGTGGACGTGGGCAGACGGCAGGATTGTCAGCTCGTCTGTGCCCTCCATCACATGCATAAATGAAGATTCTGACGGGAATTTAGATCCAGGAGATACGACACGAGATATCCATGCTCCACTGGATTACCACATTGGCCGACTCCCATACACCACCGTCATCCGACCCGTCCCCACACCTTCCACATCAAATCCAACAGCCGTAGCCTGGATCCTGAACCATTCCGACGGGTGTCTACTAGGTGCACTGTACACGACGCCAGAGTACAGGCGGCGTGGCTTGGCACGGATGGTGACACAAGAGAGGGTGAGAGAGGCGGAGAAGGATGGGATCAGGGGGTTTAGTTTCGTCTGCGTGGGGAATGAGGCGAGAGGGAGGGAGGATGTGGGAGGGTATGGGTTGGATCAGGGGTTGGAAGGTGCAGTGGGTTTATGTGAGGGATGATGTGGAGGGCAGTAAGTAGGCACGGAACGAATGAGTATTAGACCTACAAGAAGGACAATCAGTCGACGGAGATCCCGAAAAACCCAATTGGAAGGACAAATCAGTACCCCGCAGCGAGGAATCTTGTCGGCGTTGAATATTAGTATGATAAGGCTTTTGACAGTAAAGTCGGTCACTGGAGGGCAGTCAGCGAAGCCTCCTATATCCCACGCCTGGGGAGCTCGAAGTCCGTGAGCCGTGCATCACCGCTTCCGTCCCCCAGGGGGCGGCGGTGGAGGCAGTGCGAACGATCCTCCCCCTTCACCACCCTCTCCCCCTCCCCCTCCAATCCCAGCCGGCTTCTTTCCTTCTCGTCCAGGAATCTTGATCGTGAATGTCTGTCCCACTTTCAAAGAGTAATCCTTCGGCGGTCCAGATGGTTTCGCCGGTTGTCCACTCTCGTTCGGATCCGTGTCAGGGTTCTTTGTCCGTTTGGCAACTGATTGGAGGGCGACCTGTTCCGCACCACCGTCATCGCTGTCCACCGATTACCACCGTTCCGGAGATTGGACGGAAAGACGTTTGTCAAAGGGGCAGCGTTGACCTACCTGGAAATCAAAAGCCTCTCCCCGCTCGGCGAACCCCATCCCGATATACGCCCGTTTCCCGCCCTCACCCTCGACTCGCAGGACGAAATACCGTGAAGAGTCAAGCACGGGCTCTACTTGCGTCCATGGCGAGACGTATGTGACCTGTGCGAAGAGTTCGCCTGTCTCTGCGTCCTACCATAAGTAAGTCAGCTTCCAGCGAGAGAGTGGAACGATCTGGACCCACTTCTAATCGGATATCACACCGCGGCCCGACCTCGAGTACCCGTAATCGTCCCTTCCAAATGAAGGACTCGACGTTCCAGTCGGCAGCTTTGTAGCCTGACGCAGATGTCCGAGGAGGTAGCTGGTAGACTTCGACTAGCGTGAGCGCTTCCCCAAGCCAGGCAGCAAGGACGAAAGCCAGCTACGGAGGACGAAAGCCAGCTACGGAAGACGGAAGCGCTCACCCATCACTTCTCGGGCGATGAAGAGGATCGACTCGACCTCGTCGGTGAGGCTATCCATGATGGCTATTCCCACTTAACGATATTCAGGGGCTCCTTGTGATACTTGAGGAGTAGTGGAGGGGTTCCTGGAGCACTTTGGCGGTCATGACGCGTGGTAACGAGACACGTGTTCCATTTATGTAGGGGTATCAAACAAGTTCATACTCTAGCTGGGTGGCCAGGATAATTGCCTCATGTTTTCCGACCGAAAAGCACATGCGTGTCGCTTCACTCTATAACTTCTCGTAACTTCCCCCAAGACATCACACAGCATTGCAACGAATATATACAGCGAATAATCATCCATCATGTCCGACAAGCAAGGAGAAGAGAAACGTCAGTCCCTTTCCTACTCTTCTTTACCCCTTCCCATCTCCTCTTCCCCCTCTCTCATCTCCTCTTCCCCCTCTCTCATCTCCCTTCTCCCGTCTCCCTTCTCCCCTCTTCTCTCCCCGCACTCGAGCATTCCGCTTCGCGGTCCCTCAAGAACGCGCACAGCTGACCTCTCCCCGCCTGCAGAGTTCAACATTCTCCCCCACCCAGCCAAGACCAACAACCCATCTGACCTCAACTCCGAACCCGCCACGCACGGTGGACTCCAGAGCGCGAGTGCGAACGCGTACAACGCTAGGGGACCGCATGTGCCTGCTGCCGAGGTGGCGGAGGGGTTGGAGAAGCCAAAGGGGAGGGATGAGGTGGTTTCTCGCCTCGGATTGTCGTGGGCGAAATGCTGATCAAGTGCTTTAGTTGAGGGCGGAGGCTGAGAAGTTGAATACTTGAGATGATACCTCATCATAGCTGGATGGATGTCACGAGTACGGAGGAGGATCTAGGCTTGCTAGTATCGTCATGTATTGAATACTCTGAAGCTGCAAATGCGATGATCAGACAGATCAGCATGTTGCCGAATGCAGCAGGCCGAGGCGTCAACGATCAACCTGAGAGCCGAAAAACCCATTAAATATCCATCTTTATCCTATCCTATGCTAGGTATACATCCCCCACCCCACTCCCTCCCCAGGTCTAGGTGGCAACTCAGTCAACCTCGGTCTCGGGGTGCCCGCTCTTCCCTCTCTTCCCTCTCCCACCGCTAATGGGAAATCCCTCTCCTCCTCGACCGGCATCAACCCCACCTCATCCGGTCCCGAACCCACCGCCCAGCGTCCAGCTTCTGCTTCTTCGTCCGTCTCCTCTAGGTCATCTTTCGACGGGAGGGGGAGTATCAATCGGAACCTACGCTACCTTCAGCGCCTGCGAGGTGAAAAAAGAGGAGGGAGAGGACTCACGCATCCTTCCCGTTGGAGTAGAATCGATGTAACCGCTTCTCCCTCAGAAAACCCAAACCATCATAAAGCGATAAGCTTGACAGATTGTCGTACTCCGTCTCCAGAACCACCTGTCCACGCTCTTCGTCAGCCTGTATCTTCCAACAAGCGAGCATGACAGACCTCGTGAGCACCGCGACTTGCCATCTCATCCATCACGAGCTGCACCAAACGACTCGCTACGACGATCAAGTAATGCAATGAGCACCAAGAGGGAAGTGCAAGGAGGGGACAGACCGATACCCCGCCTTCGCCAAGCCCGCTCGACGCTCAGCATGGCGATGTAGCCCCGGTTGGTCTTTCCCCGGTGGGATTCTTGTTTGCAAATTATGGTGGCTATCGGCGTGGTGGATGTTGGGGCGGGAAAAACCTGGCGGTCGAGCGGTTTCCGATCGGCAGTATCGAGTATAGTAGCATGGGAGAGCAGGAATCAAGAGGCCGGAGTGGGTAGTAGCAGGAGGAGTCGAGAAACATGAGCGTAGCTCGTAATTCTGAGTGAGACCTACAAGGAACGCTAGATGGGGCCTACACCCATCAGCTCATGATGTTTGCGAAACCGAGGGAGACATACCATTCGACGAGGAAATACCGAAACGTATACACTATCCCCATCAGCTCCCGGAATCAACCAAAACCTCCATCATCCAGCTCACCATTGTACCTGCCCTCACCGATTCAACCCCTTACTTTCGTCAGTGAGGAGAGACATACGGCTCGCTCAATTCCTGTTCCACCAATCTCATCATCTCCTCCAGATCTTCCTCCTCGCTCCAGTAAGTCCGGTAGTAGAGCTGATCCCCCACGGCATCGATCCATGGGGCTGGAGCTTTGGATTTGCCTTTACGATCGTGCACGGGCGGGATAGGTGGGCCGAGTGCAATCGATGCGGTGGAGGCATCGAGGGTTGGGATCATCGATCCAAGATGTCACGCATATCCACGATGCTACACCAGGGGACCAAGAAAGCGTTGAAGGGAGAGGGAGAAAGTTTGTTGAGCTGCTGTTACGCGAGAACTTCCGGCATGCCCGGGTTATGATACAAAGCATGATGTATGTATGCCTCTATTCGACCAAGACGTGCAATCCTCCCAGTCCTCTCGGATCACCTAGTCCGCCTTCCGCCTGGATCTCAGCTGACTTTCAATGACCTCTGCACCGCCCAAAATATCCGTTCCTCGTGGACCAAGACTGATCGCCGGACCCCCTGGTCCACAGCTCGCCAGCTGCATCCCACTGCTCACGCCGATACCGTCGCCCATCGCTTCCGGCTCCCCGGTGAGCTGAGCATCTGTGACCACAGGTCTCCCATCTCTCGTGGCCATCCCTCGCGGGTTGATGGTACCTTGGGTGGTATTCATTTCAGATTGAACCCGCCGGGGTGGCAGAGGACTCTTCCGGGGCATCCGACCCCCTGCTGAGTCTGGTGTGAGGATGGAAGAGTAGCTGGACGGATTCGAGCTGGACGCCGTGTCGTCGCCCCGTGGGAAGTAAGATGTTTGGGGCAAGTTGACTGGGGATGGAAGTGGTGATCCCCGGACTGGAGTGCGGGGCGCGATGATTCCCTCGTCGTTTTGCCGCCGTCGGTTCCGGATGCGGGGCAAGAGGGAGATGAGGGGAATGAGTAGAGATTTGACCAGAGATGTGGAAGAACGAGCTCGGACTTGGCGGTGGGAAGGAGGATCCCCATCGGCTGGTGTGTGGAGATCTATTGCTCCGGGAGTTGCGGATCCAGCATCCGGTCCTAAGGATATCTCAGCTTCAGCACAGTCGGAATACCAGGAATCCGACTGACCGAAAGACGGGAGGGCATTATCATTCGCGCTCAAGCTCAGAAACAAGAACAGCGGGACAAACCACACGCAAACCGCAAAGAACGCTGCGACGTCCATGAAAGCAGGGGCATCATCCTTGCCCTGCCCACTCCCATACCGGTACTTTGGCCCTCTATACCGCTTAGCTTCCTGGGCTTTCGCTGCAAAATGGAAGAACCATGTGAAGTGGTCTGCGACGACGAGGATACAGGAAAGGATGAAGCGCGGGGAGATGAGGGAGATGAAAGGCCATGTGGAAGAAAAGTTTGAGAGGTAGACGAGGTGGCAGAGGATGGAGAATGCGGTCGGGAGAAGGGGGAGGCCGTCGGTGATGACCAGGAGGATGTGGAGGGTGATGATGGCCTGAGGCGTGTCAGCGAGAGTCTTCGGATAAACTGTCCCGTTGGGGACAATAGCCGTGGGAGAGACCCACGTATATCGCTCGCATGCCCATGACTTTGGCATGTCTGGAATGTTCCTCAATCAGCTCGGCGAGCCAGAGCAATCCGCTCGCTGTGTGACTTCAGCATGCCACGTGGCTCAAATGAGAGAACTATACCCAAGGAGAGGGTGACGAAGAGGAAGGCTGCCAGTCCTCCGACATAGGACAGCAGGTGGAGTAAGGTCATCAAGCGCGCGCGAAAGCGGAAAGATGACAGAGGCAACTCGCCGACGCCTCGGTGGATTTTCACTAAGGGCAATGGAGCGGGATATGAGGATCCACTTTAGGTGGATAGAGGACAAAGATGGGAAATGTTCGTGTGTGGGAGAGAAGCAGACTAGATGCCGTCACCAAAGAAACGGAAGCGAATCGGAAGCAATCCGTGGGAGAGTTTCCAGCTTTCTCTGCTCAACTACGCATCGTCTCTTGTCATTTTAGTTGCGCAACCACCTACAGCCGAAGCAACCTCACAAAATCACTCTCGTCACCACTCGCTAACCATCAATCCTACCGAGCGAGTCATCTCGGAGCGTCCAGCCATACCTCGCCATGAGCAATCTCGAAAGTCTGTACCCTCACCTTCCGCTTTGGACTGGGAGCTCATGGTAGCCTTGCAGAATCACTCTTTCAGCTCAAAGTCCGTGAAGGCAGCTTTCACCTTATCATACTGAGATGTTGATGGTGACGTTCAGTTCACGGCGAAATCACTGCAACGACAAGCGAAAAAGGCCAACAAGGATGAGACGATGGAGAAGAACAAGCTGAAGCAGGTGAGTCTAGACACGGCACTCTTGGCTGAGCTGACTGACCATTTCTCCTTCTCCGGCCTCTTTCTTGTCATCTCTTCTCCTCCTTCCCTTCCACTCGCAAATCTCCTTGCCTTCCTGTCCCGCTTCATTACACTTCCTTACCCTCGCAAACCCCCTCGCCCTGCCCACCTCTACCGGCCCTGCTCGCCCCCTCGCAGGCGCTCACAAAAGGTAACACCGACGGCGCCCGAATTTACGCTCAAAATGCCATCCGAAAGAAGACCGAAGGTCTCAACCTCCTCCGTCTCGCATCACGGATCGATGCCGTCGCCAGTCGGGTCGAGACGGCGGTGACGATGCGGACGGTAACGAATAGCATGGGGAGTGTGGTCAAGGGAATGGATAGGGCGATGGAGAGTATGAACCTGGAGCGGGTGGGTGGTCTTCTCTGGACTTACAGACCGGGCTGAGTTCGACTCTCAAATCTTCCCTCCTGATTCCCAATCATTTGCCGACGCATTCATGCACCTTGTGATGTCAACGCTCCACCACTATCGCGATAACCTTACACCTCTTCCTCGCCCGCATTACTCGGCCCGCTGCGCTCGCCTCGCTCGCCGCAGATATCCCTCGTAATGGACAAGTTCGAATCCCAATTCGCCGACCTCGACGTCCAAACCTCCTACATGGAGTCCACAATGTCCGACACGACCGCCCTGACGACGCCACAAGACCAGGTGGACTCGCTGATCAACCAGGTTGCGGATGAGGCGGGGTTGGAGGTGGAGCATGGATTGGGGGAGGCGAAGGTGCCGAATGCGGTGCTGGCGCAGGAGGTGGAACAGAAGGAGGCGCCTTTGGAGGAGGACGGGAGGCTGGCCGAGAGGTTGAGGGCGTTAAGGGTGGGTCTACCAGCTTGAAGGAATTTGAGCCGAGCTGATGATATCTGTAGCCTGCTACATAGGCGTGGATCGCGTGACGTTACTTGTTGTATCGACCGGCACTCGGATGTCACGAACGATACCCAGATCTCATGATCATGTTCTTGCCTTCATATCTGCACGACTTAAATGCGGAATTGGTACAATGACGACTCCGACTGGCCCCATTCCAGGTCCCACTCTACCCTTTCATCCATAACCGCCTACCCCAAGGACCCGAGCCCCCCTCCTCTAAACTACCCTCGGGCCCGTCCTCCGGGGTAAACCCCCATCTCCCACCCTCCCCATGTGATCCACATCCGGTGCTCCCCAAACCACCAGATTCCCCGTGCCTTCCTCCACCCCGACCACCCTCCTCACCCAATCCACCTCACTCAATCTCCCTCCCCACCACCTCTCCCTCTCCCCACCTGCTCTTTCATCAACACCCTCCCTAGCAGCACGCATATCCGATCCCTCCGCCGCAGCACGTACGTCCGACCCTTCACCCGCTCCAGGGAGGGCCTTTGACAGACTACTACCCGTCGATGTTGAGAAGGGGACCGGGGTATCTGCTGATCTTGAAGAGGGGAGAACGGATGTGACTTCGTGCAGGTTGGTGGTGTCGCGCGCTTCGTCCTCGATCGATCGGTATTTGGAGCGCTCGGCAAGAGGGGGGAGGAGGTCTTCTACGTCGGACTGGGAGAAAGATCAGTGAGATTGAACGACAGATAGAGCAGGCGAAGAGGGAGAGACGATAGAAGAGGAAGAGGAAGAGGAAGTGTAAGAGGGAGAGGGAAACTTACGAAATCATCCTGTGAGACGGCGGAGATGGAGTAGACGTAGATCCCACCGACGAAGAGGGCGAGAGTGGTGCCGACGAGTGAGTTGCGGAGGAAGTAGGGGGCGCGAGCGCGGCGGAGGGAGGGGGACATTCCCTTGAGAGCGTTAGCAAAGCGGCGAGACGGTCTTCCCGCTTCCTTGAGCAGTAAGAGTCAAGGACAATTGTGAGGCACGAGGATGATTGGGACGGTGATGCAGAGTCCCGATTGGGGTGGAGAAGATGGAGGTGAGACGTACATAGCCTTTAGGATGATATGTCCGATCGACGACCTTCGCCGTGGGTCGTGGGGTCGGCGGAGGTTGCGTCAGGTTGGCAGGGACGTTGGTCGGCGGAGCTTCTGCCATCGCGGTGAGCTGTTGAGGGCTACGAGGTATAGAATTTTGGATCTGGAATCTCGAGGGCAAAGATCTTATTCGACCCCCGGATTAAGCCGAACTGACGTTCCACGTGGCCAATTCCGGATCAATTCCATATACCCCTTTCACTGCCAAACCCACCGAAAAGAAGGCTCAAGTCAGCGTTGCTAGATCAACTCCAACGAATCAGACGTCGTCACTCTTCCATGTCTGCCTCAGCCCGGCTCTCCTCCTCGTCCCCGTCAGCCCTCCAATCCTCCCTCCGCACCTTAACCCAGAACTACGCTTCCACCAACCCCTCCCGCGTAAAACTCATCGATTCGTTTCTCCTCTTCCTCCTTCTTTCCGGAGTCATGCAGCTCGCCTATCGGATCCTCATCACTAGTTACCCATATAACGCTTTCCTCGGAGGGTGGGCCCCCCTCCTCTCATTCGACACGGATACGTCTGATGGAGTGCCTTTGATAGGTTCGGCGCGACGGTTGGACAATTCGTCCTCCTTGCTGGGCTACGGGCACAGGTAGCCCCCGGACGGGATGTAGAATTCAAGGAGGTCTCGCAGGAACGGTGGGTAGCTCATCCTAAGTGGTGAGCTGACGACGGGTTGTAGAGCCTTCGCGGATTTCTGCGCAGCTTCGGTCGTACTCCATCTCTTCACCTACAACTTCCTGGGATGAGACACACAAACAAAAAGTAGTCACTACCCTGCATGAATTCATGGAGATTTGTTGATGCTGGTATGGCGGATGCGGGGTATGTTATGTGCAGCGAATCTCTATTCTCCTTCCCCAGCCGTCTTGTCCGCTTCCGCTGGTGATCTCGGGAACGCCCTCTCTCGAGTCGCGCTTTCTCGCACCCCCTTCTCCACTTCTTTCTCCAGCACTTCATATGTGCTCTTCGCGAGCTCCGGATCCGACAAAACAGGGGGCAGGCTATCTTCATCATCTCGAGTATGATGATTAGTGCTGAGACGTACTCGACGACGGCGCAATCACGGATGACATCTCCTCCCCTCGTCCCGCTCCGTCTCGGATCCACCGGTTCGTCATCCTTCCCCGCCTCGCCAGGAGGGACTGGGGAAAGGTCGAGCGGACCATACCTCACAGGTACTTGCAACGCGAAGAGCATACTCTGTATCGCTCTCGACGGAGACGGTGTGAAGAGCATGATGACCGGGTACAAGAGGATATACCTGTGGTCAGCTTATCCGGAACAGGCCCACTCACAAGACCCAAAGCAGGAGCGAGTCATCCGCGCCCATACTTCCTCGGATCACCTCTGACCTAGCCCAGCTCATGATCACGCTGATCGCCATGATATTGCTTTGAATGTTTTTGTCGCGCTGCTTCACCTCGCCGTTGGGATCCGGGACTGGCTTCGATGAGCCGTAGGTAGAGGACGCGAGTGTATCGAGGATGAGCTGGAAGTGTTGCATCAGGTACAGAGTCGTGATGCTTCTCCGCCCGGAGAGCTGGACGAGCGAGTCGACAGGCTTCGTCCCGTGTAATGAGGGGAGCGCAGCCGACCAGGTGGGCGAGACGAGGTTGACGATCCGGATGTTCCGCTCGGCCGGCTGTCGGATCAAACACGGGAGAAGCGAGGTAATCAGGTGAAAATGGAACTGGTGAACCGACCAATCCGGGTCTTCTGCGGTGTCGACCGGTCTCGTCAAATAGGGCTGAACCTCCCATCCTGAAGCTAAGACAATCGCATCGACCCGCCGCCCACCTTCGCCGGCGGTACCCTGCTGCACCTTCGCCCATTGCTGAGTGAAGTCTCGGACTCCTCGATGTGTACGTGGGAGAGGCTCACAGTGTAGTTGAGCGAGTGGGCTGGTTATGCCTAGTCGGAGAGTATGGAGGACGGTAAGGAGGGATTCGGGCAGCGGGGATGGATATGGAGGGAGGTAGAGGATTTGGGGCGGGGAAGGGAGTTGGAGGAGATAGTCGAGTAGGGCGAGGACGGTAGGTGATGGCGGCCCCTGAGTGGTGTCAACTAGGAATAAAAGACTGGTGACGAGACATACCACTACCCAGATCATCTTCCCCGCCCATTCCCTCTCCCACGTACACTTCCTCCCCCCTGCCCAAGCTTTGACCGCATAGAGTGCAAGTAGCCCCACCGCACCATAGAAGACTTCCGAGCTCGACGCATTATCGAGAAAGCTTGCGGCAGAATGTAGGGGCATGCTGATGAACGCTCACCAGAAGTCCACCGACCTGTTGTCGCGTGCCGAAAATCAGGCGCAACTGCTGAAGGGATGATTAGGTAAGCCGACGGAGTTTAACGTGTACACCGCTTGGTCCACCGGTTAGTGACATTGCCGGGTTCCGCCAGATCCTCAAAAGCGTCAACGCCTGCCTCCTTTTCTCATCTCTCTCGTCCAATATTAACTATCTTCTTACAATGTCGTCCACTTTGCAATCCATTACTTCTGCTATCCCTTCTCTCGGTCGGGCTCGTCTCCTGATCACTTCTTCGGATGACGTCGTCATCGTCAGCGCTGTCCGGACGGCCATCACCAAGGTGAGTCAGCATTCGGAACGGCGCGTCGACGATGCTCATGGTGATTGATTCTGCTAGGCCAAGAAGGGTGGCTTCAAGGATTGCACACCCGAGGACTTGCTCGCCGCGGTATTGAAGGAGACATTGAAGCGGAGCAAGGTCGATCCGTCCAAGATCGAGTGAGTCTTTCGTCCCGTTGGTTCAGCTGCAACCATCGATGAGCTGCATCTGAGGTACATGTGCTTATTCCCTTCACCGCAGAGATATCTCAGTCGGTAACGTCCTTCCTCCAGGCGGTGGTGCGAGCGTTGCGCGCATGGCTTCGCTGTATGCGGGGATTCCTTACACGTGGGTCACCTCCCGGCCTAAATATCCTTACCCTTGCTGATCAGTCCACCTGTAGCACTCCCATCAGTACGGTCAACAGGCAGTGTTCCTCCGGATTGACTGCTGTGGCTCAGGTGAGCGTCTCCCTGCCCGTGTCCGTAGCATAGCTCATTCTCGCCTCAGATCGCGAATGAGATCAAGTCAGGCGAGATCGACATCGGAATCGGTGAGTAGTCTCACCTACTTAAGTGCTACCCACCGACATAATTCAGGTGCCGGTGTCGAGCACATGACACTCTTTTATGGCGCCGGTGTTCTGCCCTCGAAAATGTCCGACGCGGTACTTTCTAACCCCGAGTCTGCCGACTGTCTCATCCCCATGGGCATCACCTCCGAAAACGTGGCGAAGCAGTACTCCATCCCGCGCGATATTCAGGACACATTCGCGGCCAACAGCTTCGCCAAGGCGGCCGAGGCACAGAAGCTCGGCAAGTTCAAGGAGGAGATTGTCCCGGTCAAGGTGAGGCCAGTGCCCGCATGGTTCAGGCGACATGCTGATGGCGCGTTCAGGTGAAGTGGACGGACCCGAAGACCGAGGAGGAGAAGGAGGTGATAGTTGATGCCGACGACGGTATCCGAGAGGGCGTAACGAAGGAGAGCCTTTCCAAGCTCAAGCCTGCATTCTCGAAAGACGGTACGACGCATGCAGGGAACGCCTCGCAAGTGTCCGATGGTGCCGCCGCGGTCCTCCTTGCTCGTCGATCGGTCGCACAGAAGCTCGGCTTGCCGATCCTTGGGAAGTTCGTCTGCTCCGCGGTCGTCGGTGTGCCCCCGAAGGTCATGGGGTGGGTCCTCTTTCCTACTTTTACGATACATGCTGATGGGAGCTCAGCATTGGGCCCGCGTTCGCCATCCCCAAAGCCTTGCAAAAGGCTGGAATCACCAAAGAGGACGTCGACTTCTTCGAGATCAACGAGGTGTTTCCACCCAACTCTTCCGTTTTACCTCGCTGACTCTCGCCAGGCCTTCGCATCCCAAGCCGTCATGTCTATCCAACATCTCCACCTCCCGTTCGAGATCGTCAACCCCAACGGAGGAGCCATCGCGATCGGTCACCCTCTTGGATGCACCGGTGCTCGACAAATCGCGACGGCTTTCAGCGAGGCGAAGAGGGAGAAGAAGAAGGTGTTTGTAACGAGTATGTGTATCGGGAGCGGCATGGTGAGTCTATCTCTACTCTCATCAGTTACACGTACTGATCCGTTCATAGGGGATGGCGGCGGTGTTTGTAAACGAGCAGTAATGCTCAGGTGATCAGGGTGGACTCGCGCTTTAGATTCATTTGTCGTACCATGTCAGGCACGTTCTGTCGTACCGAAGCTCTTCAGACCAGCAGCCACTACCATTAGTTCCTGGTTGCTTGGTTCATAATCCGCGGTGAACGAAGCGTCCAAATCCCTAAATCGTACATATCATAGTACGAGGTATACTTAAATCTCCCCTCCTTCCCCGTTCCCCCTCCTCCGTTCCCCGTTCCTCCTCCCTTCGTGCCTCCCCCATCATTTCCCCCTGTCCCCTCAGTCGAGCTACGAAATGCACGCCCCCGATATGCAGTACCCATTCGAGTTGACGATCTGATTCGGATCATCCTGCCCACCCCAATTGGTATTCTGGGCCGTGCCCACACAGCTCGCAGAACATCGCGCAAGTGAGTACGGCGGATGCGTGTTTCTGTAGGTCGGCCTCGCTCACATTTTCATCGTAATACGTGTTAACATATTGGCAGCCCTCGATCTAGTTTTTGCTCGATCAGACCAGGTCAGGATGGTAGGAAATAGTGGCTCACCTGGTCGCAAGCGGCGAAACAGTCGTCGACGGAGGTGGCGAGCGTGTACGTCATGTAGCTCGGGTCTTGCGTTGCGGCGCCGACCGTCTGGCCGTACCAGTATCCGTCGGGCGCGACACGCGTGTAGTTCTGGTACGTCACTTGGTACTGTCCCCGCCGTCAGGTCGGGACCCCAGGGGTAGAACAGGTGATGACCTACGGAGAGCTCGCAAATGGGATCGGAGAGTGGGTCGACTCCGCTAGACGCGGCGGGCGGGGCAGAGGAGGTGGTCGCAACGGTCGTCGTCGAGGCGGGCCTGAGGGAAGAAGCCAATGAAGCGGCGCTCATTATCGACGTCGATTTACCTACCGTCGAAGTAGACTTTGCGGTCGACGTCGAGCTGGTCGGCTGGTGCCTGTGTGGCGGGTTGCAATTGTACGGCAGGGGGTCTTTCGGGTTACCGCCTCGACAGACGTTGTAGGACAGCTTGTTCATCGGGTTGGAGCATCGGACGGAATCACCGCCATCCCAGAGAGGCTAGCAATGGTATCAGTTTGAGCGTGGGGTGATATGGGAGGAGATCCGTGATGGAGAAGGGGGACTTACGAGGTTCTTCCATTGACCCGAGTTACTGGGTTTTTTCGAACCGCAGAATGACCCGGGACTCGAGCTCGACTGCCATGGATAGCCAGTAGCGCCGTAGTGCTGCTGGTTACACAGGTTGGTCGAGCGCTCGGTGACCGGAGAGGCGGAGATGAGAAGCGGGATCACGAGGGCAATGGTAGCTAGGGAGAAGAACATGGTGGGCTAAGAGGATCGGGTGGTCGGATGAGAAGATTGGTCAAGGGATGGAGGGTGAGAAGAGGGTGAGATTGCTGTGGGGATCGGATGTGAAGAAGGGTGGGCAGTCATATCAAGGAGAGATGATGGTTTCTATGTCAGCGCATTGGTTATTTTCAGCATATGGCCAGACCTCGCCGCCGCGTCTCCGTCCCGAGAGGCGTTGCGCGAGATATGTCTGGGGATGTGATTCTGGCAGTGGAGATTAGTCTCCGGTTCAGCGGGATCAACCTCCTTGCGCTTTCCGTCAACGCCACACAATTGGAAATGGATGATCTTGCGGTTCGTCGGGTCAAGAGATGTCTCGGATTAACCGGGATCGCAGATGAGTAGGTCCACTAAGAGCTCGATAATATCGGAAGGGATCCGAGACAATGATCTTCGATATCCGAGACAGCTATCAGTAGCGTGATCGACAGACTGATGGAATAAGCCTTGATTGGTGATGAGGCGTTCCTCGAGGATGCGAGGTGAGAGATTCTCTAGATGAGAGGGAGTGCCGGCGTCATGGGCTGGAGCTCGGGAAGAATCCCAGGAGGACAGACCTTACACTGATTCGGGACGTGCTCGATCGATGTTATTGACTTTATCCAAGTTTGAGTGATATCGACTTGTCAAGTGAAAGTATTTGAATAACTTTTGGCATCGAAGCATCGCCCGAGTGTAGGAAATGATGACATACCCATATTACGTAATGTGGGGCAAGTGAAGATCCCCTCACCTCGGTGATTAGCTGCTCGAGGATTAGCTGCTCGAGCGGCTCTTCAATTGAGTCTGTGGGCACGATGTCAGCCAATGAAAGAATCTCCACCATGATGATCAAATTGCCGACGAATGAGAATCAGAGGCTCAAACAAACGAGATGGGGAATCAAGTTATCATTCGAAGCTTCCCCGAGGTTTCGCTCTCTGAATTCCGCCTGCCTCGTGTGGAATTTCCCCTTCCTGCTTTGTCTCACTCGGCTCAGAGATCTATGATACGAGCGATACTCACCTCTCGCTCTTGCCAGACGAACGAGGGCGGCATCTGGTGTACGTCGATCGATTCTGGATCTGCTGCTCCGCCTTGAGGATATTCTTGGAGCATGGACGCCACCAAACGCGACGACGGAGCCGATAGCGATAACCGTGACCAAAATCTTGGGCTGATGAGCGGTCGGCGGTAACGTCCTGGGCGATCGGTCGCTGATAGGCTTTAGGCTGAGCGGGGCGGATGCGCTTCGCGGGCCCCAAGGGATGTCGATTGGTTAGGACTTCATTCGGCCATTTGGTCTTGAGGATGGTGCCTCGCATGCCGCACGCGGTTGGACCCCTCGGCGGACTTTATTCACCATCTATAGGTCGGTCTTGAGCGAGTGTTTTTGGCCAGGCTTAACCGGGACTCACGAGTATACACTTCGTTGACCTAGCGCGCGGACCGGTGGCATTCATTATCATTGGTCCCGCTGTGAACGTGAATAGACCACAACTGCGCAGCTTGCGCTTTGAGCTTGGCAAGGTCGTGCTCCGTGTGATTTACGAAATGGACGATGGCACGCTCTGCCTCCCAATCAAATCGAAATACCAGGACCACCGTCCTGAACCCAGGTTTGCTGGCGTAGGGCGGAAGGAGCCGTACTGATGACAGCTCCCGGAGGCCCATGAGGATGAACAGGTCAATCAGGCTCTAGGATTGCACACGAACGTCAACCTCGGTGAGTCGGACGACGTCGGGTTGCACGTAATGATAGCCGAGGATGGGATCGAAATGGACTGCCAGACCGGCACGGAAGGGAACTTGTAGCTCTGATTACCACCCGTTCGCGGGGTTCTTGGTAATATGATGGCTGGCGGGTGCGGCGACAGATGTCGGCGGAAAGCATCATGGTAGTGTTTCAGGAAGTGAGTAAAGCCCGTCAAGATCAACAAGAGGTAGACTCTGAAGGTTCTACTTGTAAGACCAGGGCGGAGAAGAAAGACGTAAAGAAACAACAGGTGTCGAGAGTGGAATGGCGGGATAGAGAAGGTCAGTGCATTTGATCCAAACCCTGCCATGATGAAGAGCTACATGCAGGTCTCTCATAGTTTCGTCACGGATATTGTGTACGTGCGCGCCAGCCTAGAGCTTGGGCTCCTGCTGCATCAGCGCCGGCATCATCCTCACCACCTTCCCCTCGTTCTTCGCATGCTGCTTCAACCTATCCACACCATGGGCGTGAGCGAAAGATTCCAGAGCCGTGACAAAGACGGCTTTGTCCCAGAGCATTCAACTCACTTTGCCAATATCGACGTGTCCCTCCATCGTTCCGGCGGCTCCCGCTTCTCGATCGACCAATAATATATATCCCAGTCCGGCTCATCCAGTATCTACCCAATCACAATATAATCTCGCGCACCTAGACCTGAGAAAAGAGAAAAGTAGCTAACCTTATCGAATTGCTGCATTTCCCCGATACTCATATGCGCCAATTGATCCCTCGCAAAAGTGCTCAACAGCAAATCCCCCTCCAACGTCCCCCTCTTCCTCGTCTGATACACTAATCTCGCTCTAAGCGTCTTCTCGTCTTCGCCTGTCCGGTCGAGCGGACCTGGGAGAGGCCACTCGCCCTCGGGTTGAGCGGGACGCGGATGGCGGGAGGCGGCGGCGGCGAATGCTGGATCTGAGAGTGGTAGCGGGTAGGGATCGGACGATGAGGGGTGGAGGAGGAGAATGGAGGTGTGCAGGGTTCGGAGAGGGAGTGATGGCAGCAGGCGAGATGGCAGGTGGATAGACATGTTTATTTGATAAGATAGTTGTCGGAGTAACGTTACGAAAAGTCACATATCGATCGGGGCGATCCGGGCTGCCGGAACCAATTCATGATTTTGGCCGGGATTTTTCGTGAATTTCAAGATCAAGCACGTACAGCGGAGCGGAACTGAAGAGAAAGCTTTAGAGATATGTGTAGATACAGAAAGCAATTCCCCCGACTTCCCCTTCCCTCATTTTATCCCTTCACCCCGCTCCCCCTGATGGTCGTGTTCATGGCTCAATTTACGATCCAATCGTAAATATCCATGCGGTCTTAGATTTTCGGACGCCGATTTAGGAGTCGATTTTCGGGTTGACCTCAAAATTGGATGCACAATGATGCCTACATCTGGGCAGTCATTTTCCATGCTCAGAGTCGGACACATGAGAAAATACGGCTGGAACGTGCGAATTAAAGCGGATGAGGAATAACACGTGAAAGAAAGGCAGACCCTTTTGACTTGACAACGTCAATAACCGTCGTGATCGATACTGGTCCCCTTCCCCCTGGCATCCACCGAAGTCATGCATCCTGACGAGCATGATGGGCCCAATCGGCATCTCGGCCTCCAGTTTTGGCTTGATCACGTCCCGAGTATGTTCGAGACAACACTGTCCAAGAGACTGAGACATTGACTTCTCCGAAGGGAAGGGGCTCTTGATGGAATCAACCTTGCTGTCAAATTCTTGATCTATTGGGAAACAGTATGTTTCTGTCATGTCGGACTTGACCCGTATATAGTTGGTGGAATTCCCGGAGGTCGGGACTTCCAATTCGTGTTTTTTAGCTTTGCTAGCGTAGCGGTATGAAACCAACTATTCATATCAGCAACGTGACAGTTTCCGGCGAACCTTCGTCAGCTACGTTGTACAGCATGAAGCGCATGCACCGCACTAGTTAACTAGGACTTCCCTGTTTGACTGTTTCGCCTTCCGCCCCACCAAAACCAAAGAGTCAATGTAGTAACGCCATTGGTGCCGCTTAACCTCACAGTCACGATAGACCTCCTGCACGAATCCAGGTCGAACACGATGAACGGCGATAACATGCAGGAAGACGTCCAGGACGTCATCAACAAGCTCACGTCGTTTGAACCGTCCGTCACGATTCTACTTCCCGATCATCATCTCCCTCACTTATCCGTGACTTCAGGATTGAGTGTAATGCCGGGTTCAACCAATACTGGGACGTCTGTTTCATCTTCTTGCGACCTGTCTTAGCGACATTGAAGAGTGAACCCTTCGCAGTCGACCGCGGCTATTGATAATGCCCTATTCAATGTCCGAGGGATATCGGGCGTCAAGAAGGTCGTCGCTTCTTCGCTGCGTCGATGGCAAAGACATCGGAAGTCCCCTGAACCCCCAGCTTCGATGAAGAGCACGTTTCATACACCCCCTTTGGCTTCGGGATCTTAAATGTCTCCGATAGGTTAGGCATCATCACCTTCACCTATCGTCGGACGCTCCAACCTCACCTCCCAGCGTGGATACCGCTCGTCGGCGGATGGAAAGCGAAAGAGAAGGTCGTCAACCACACGGCTATACTACATGTCAACGGGACTGGGATGGGGAAGACATGGTTGGTGACAAAGAGTGGAGAGGTCAAAGATCGAGAGTTTGTCGGGTACTCAGTGCTTGCGTGAGTGATCAGGCTTTCTTAAGAGGGAGTAAGCGATTCTGATCCTGTTGAGTAGGCGGTACTGGGTGTTAAAACCGGTTTTGGACGACATTATTCGTGGGGTTTGCCGATCTGATGGGCTACGTGAACAGCCTTGCGCCTGCTGCGAAGAAGCAGGAATAGGTTAGATCCTGATCATCTGGATGACTGCAGCTCCTCCTGTGACACCCACTTGACCGTCACACATCCCATGTGATCATCGCGTGTCAATGACGCTTATCTTCGCGGGATCTGTTCCGTGTGAACGGGGGGATTCACGTCCATTCTGACAAGCTCTCATCATCTTGTACGGCCATACACTACGCTCCTTCAATCATCATGCAGTCCAGCAAGATTCAGGAGCAAGCGAAGGACTGTGTGGAGAAGCTCATTTCGCTTGATCCGTGAGCTCCAGTTACTAGTATCCAATCACCTATCAGGACTTTTAGGAGACTGAGCTGACGTGAGCTCGCAGGGTCCAGTTTGATGCTGGAATCAATCAGTACTTCGAGGTGAGTGAGCGCCGTGAGACCATCCCTTCGCAGAAAACAATCCCATCTTGTCCAAGGAGGAAGCTTGTTTCGAGCTCTACACACCTTGTCCTGCTCGAATTAATGACAGCCTCCGCTGATACCTTCCTCAGGCCAATGCGGTGTTTGAGACCCCACTTATGCGTCTATGCGGCGCAACACGTATCAAGCAATTCGCGACTTTTCAAAGCTACATCCTGCTAGCCAGTCAGATCGTCAGCTCCCCGACCTACAATGAGAAGTAGGTTTCAGCCTGCTTCTCGTCTTGACCAGCTTGGTGAACCCGCTGAATCCGAGTTAGAACTCAGATTATATATGTTACATTCAAAAGGACGTACAAGCTCCTCGATGTCCCCCTCGTCGGCCATCGTGAGATAACGATTCACTACCCCACTCAGCTCCACCTGAATTCGAGTGCGGCTGAGTCCTCGGACGAGGCGACCTTCTTGGTGACCAAAGCGCACCATGGCAGGAACGAGAAATTGCCCCTCGAGCATCTCCTGTGAGCTCTTAACCCGTCTCAGCAATGCACTACTAATACGCCGCAGCCCTCTCAATCTCATCCGGCCAATTGTGACATTGATCGCCCTGATCGTCTGCGTGATCACCGGTTTCTTCCTCCGTCACTCGTTTCAGAAGGAGGGTCTGGTCGGACTGCTTATCAGCGCATACTACGAAGCGACTGCGGCTATCTGGTTGATCGTTCTTGGCGAGAAGGAGAAGGGGATGGCTAGGGTACAGAAGTTCAACGATGACAAGGACATAGACATGTCAAGGTGGGCATCTTCTGCCTGATAGGGTTTGAGATCTAACGAGACATGGCAGGATGATCGATTCGGCCAAAACCACCGCTACCAACGCCGCCAACCAGCTCGAGACCCGCGCAAAGGACGCCGGGATCCCGGTGGATGAGTACAAGCAGCAGGCGTACGGCGTCATCGAGGAGATCGGAAAGAGGGTAGGATACGTGCAGGATCAGGTCGATTCTTCCGTCCAGGATGCCAACGAACGAAGTGAGTCGTGCCACCTGACCGTCAAACTCCGACTGACGATGACTTTGTAGTCTCCGAGATCTCCAACGACCTACCGACGGTCAAAATCCCGGTGGAAGAGACCAAGAAGCAGGCCTACAATGCCTTCGAAAGACTAGGAGAAGAAGTGGGGCGCGTGACGAACAGCCGCGAGCCCGAACCCCTGAGCATGAACGAGCCATGTGAGTTCCATAGACTTCAGACCCCGAACATACCATTGATCGGGGTATCTTAGTTTCCGACTTCAGCTATGATGCGACGACGAATGATGAGGCTCCGACTACACCGTTGGGCGGACGCAACTCGCACGCACCGCATGCCTTCAGCTATGAGCAGGCTGCTTCCCAATAGGCAACAAGCATTGTTGCGCAAGTATCGGAACTGTTACGCTTGATTTAGACTTTCCACGATACATGACACACGCCTTTTCGTTATTTTCCGACTCATATATCACACGTTTTGTTCACACTTTCATGGCATACGCATATGGTGATCACGCAGCCGTACAAGAGGGCTCTCAGTCCACGCAGTCAGCACTGACGCGGTCAATCTGATGAGCAGACGGCGGTAGCCGAAGAGTAAGCAGACCCCACGAGAGATCCAACTAGAGGACGTATGAGGAGCGGAGACAACATCTGATCACGATGTAGGCAGGGGAGTTGAGGTCCGATTGCTTGAACGCAGCCAAGAATAATGGCGGTGATTGGGGCAAGGTCAATGAAACACGCGGAGCGTAAGGTTCGCGGGACTTGAAAGATACCACAATGCAGGACATCTGTTCCTACGCACATCCGAACTCACTCGATAGCATGCTATGCATTGATTCTACAACTGATCCGCACATACCACGAGGTAAAGCACAGGTGGTATGATGGAGAGAGCGTCGAAACCCAGATGAGGACGCCAGATTGCCGGAGATGTCTAAAGGAAGTATTCATGCATGAGAGGTCGTTTTTGGGGGATGGATCGCGCGTCTGTTGGTGCGCAGTCGAAGACCTATTGGAAGGTCAGCACATCGCCATCAAAGGACATCTATCTGGCTTTACCTTATACTCCTGGCGCAGATGCTCATCTAATTCTAATATGCTCGCAACGTTACCGCATCTGTTTCCCTTATGTCAGCTAAGTCTGAAAGACCAACAGATAAAAGACCTGTAGCAGTAATTTGGCGCGGACCACACCGTCACGATCTTCCGATCAAACATCAACTACGGCAGAGTCAGCCAAAGCCCAAGGGAATGAACGGAAGCCCACCTTATATCCCTCCATCACTAGCTGATGAGCCCGTGCTATGAGCTCGATATCGTTATTATGGTTGAACTGCTCGACGACGTCGCTGCCAAAAAGAAACCCTGCTCCTCGAGGTGACATACCCCACCCTGTGATGTCTAGCCCGATGTCAGCATCAGGAATCAGCCCATGTCGCTGGCGAAGATTGACCGTCTGGATCTGACCATAATAAATCGCACATCGGTCCCTCATGCGGTACCTCCTGCCGCCGGTCTATCACTCGTATCTACCGACACATCAGTTCAACAACTTGTTATGGAAGAGAACGCTCGCTCACTTGATCCAATCGAGCAACCTGTGGGCTCAAGCCCCCATGTACACAAAACACCCTTCCATCCACCACGGCCCCCAGACTCAGATAATCAAAAACATCACAACAATATCTCCAAACATTGCTTGATCCGTATTTCCGTTGACACTCGTCGTAAAAGCCGTAGACTTGGGTGATCTGCCGTGATTCGTGATTGCCGCGGATGAGGGTAATTCGGTCGGGATATCGGACTTTGAGGAGTAGGAGCAAGATGAAGGTCTCGATGGAGTAGAAGCCGCGGTCCACGAAGTCTCCTATATAGAATCAAGATCGTCAGGAAGAGCGGTTGAAGGGGTCAAGGAGACTGACCCATGAAGATGTAGTTTGTCTCGGGGCAGAAGCCGCCTATGCGGAACAGCTCAATGAGGTCGAAAAATTGGCCGTGGATATCCCCGCATATCTGCTCAGCGTAAGAAGTTGCATGTGCGAGGTGGTTTGAGATGACGTACTGTCACCGGGCTATCCACATATTGGACGTTCCCCTCTTCCATGAGAATCTCCTTCGCCTTGAAACATAGGTCTTTCACAGCGCTTTCGGGAATGATTTCGCATCGCTTTAATTGGCTGATTTGTCTGCGACGTGACTGTATCAGTCTCCAGGCTAGCCAAGATAGCTGAGACCAGCTTCAGCAGCACAGAAGGCCGAAGACTCACTTGTCGAGGTCAGACGACATGGTAGCCCTCAGGCGGATCTGTCCCTCGGTCGGAAGCCCGCCCTATTCGTTTGTCGCGAGAGAAGACGCTCGCCGCGTGAAAGAAATGCGGTGGGGTGCGACTTCTAAGCTCGGAAAGTGGAAGCTCTCCAGATAACTCTAACAGTAGGTGCTCTATTGGCCGAGACACCAGTCAGGAATGGGAGCGCAAAAAAGTCAATAACAGTGGCAAAGTCGCGCGCCTTGACCTTTCGACCGATTTCACCGAGGAGCCTAAACTCTAAGAATTGGCGCCTAGCTTCGATCACATCTCGAGCTCGCGTGAATCACGCCTAAAGGCTTTGTATGCGTGTGACAATATGTCAGGATTCAATGGGTAAGCTGATTGCAACCTCACTGCGGTACCCTAACTTGATCACCCAGGTTCAAATTCGGTTCTTCCACCTCGGCGCCTTCCTCCTCAACTGTCCCCGCCGTCCCCTCATTCTCCCTCACAGGCGCGACACCGACAGCGACTACAGGCAATACCTTCAACTTTGGCGCTTCTCAGCCGGCGGGTCAGGCAACGACGGGTGGTGGTATGTTTGGGAATCAGCAGCAACAGCCGGCGGCATCGGCAGGAGGGTCATTCTTTGGGGGTCAACAGCAGCAGACGCAGCAGCAACAGCAAGGCGGACAACAGCAGGGGAGCTCTTTATTTGGAGGCGGAAGCTCGTCGTTCGGGTCGAAACCTGCTCAACCAGCAGGAACCGGATCTGGGACAGGCGGTACGGGCCTGTTTGGCGGATCCCTCTTCGGTGGTCAGCAGCAGCAACAAGGGCAGCAGCAGCAGCAGGGCCAGCAACCTCAACAGACGAGTCTCTTCGGTCAATCGACGTCTCAACAGCCTCAAAGTAGCCTTTTCGGTCAGTCGACCCAGCAACAACCGCAGAATAGCTTGTTTGGTCAATCCACGCAACAACGGCCCCAGGACGGCCTTTTCGGACAATCCAATCAGCAGCAGCAACAACCTCAATCCTCCCTCTTCGGTTCTCAATCACAATCCCAGCCCCAGCAGCTACAAGCTTCCGGCTCGAACGCTCCATCTTCCGGGATGTCCAAGTCGACAAAGTTCACCGACCTACCGGAACAGGCGCAGAAGGCGATTGAGCAGATGGAGTGAGCGTTTCTCCCACATCAAACAGTGATGCAGCGATAGTTGACAAGACGGCAGTGCCTGGTTCAAACGGCTGAAGGACGTGAGCGTGGGACTGAATATCGAGGCGCTCGGCCGAGCAATATGGCAGACGTCAGGCGATATTAGGGCGGCCAACGAGGTGAGAGCTATTACCCGGTTCTGACCATCCAGCATACCTTCTGCTGCATCTTCGGGAGTAGGATGGCTGGTATTGATGTATTTCAAGGGATACTCAGCCCTAGCTCAAGGTCTCACATCCCTCGAATCATCTCTGAACCAGCTACGGGTCAAAGTCCTAGCCGAAGAAGGGGATCTGAGTCGGATAGCAGAGATCTGGGAGACGTTCAAATCGGTGGATGGGCGACCTGGAGCCGTGCGGGTCGCAGCACATCGTGACTTCCCGCAGGAGTAAGCCAAGCCGTATTGCTTTGTCTGAAGCGAATCCGCTAACGACCGAAACAGCTTCTTCGCGAGGGCCGCCATTGGGATGGAGGAGAGGGTTGGTCGGTATAAGAAGACCATTGCTGTGAGCTCCGTCAATCTTCCACAATTCACCCGCTGATAAACCTTGAAGCAACTCAATCGCGTCATTGTTTCTTTATCGAGCGACAATGAGACTCCTTCTCCGCAAGGTCAGCTTACCCGCAGTACTCCTTGATCGAAGGTCTGACGGTCATTGTTCACAGCCATTGCGCAGACTATCCAGAATCACCAGAATGCCCTCCTCACCCTAGCAGCTCAGCTCGAGCGTCTGCAGCTCCACATGAACGATCTTCGTGCCACTTATGCGTAAGTCGCGGAGATATTGATGATCCGCTTGTGAGCTGACTGTCCGCGTTCCAGAGAGGGATACCGAGAACGGACGAGCTCCATGCGGGACCCCTTCGAGGTTGCGCGCGAGGAGAAGGGAGTCGCACCCGTGCGAGCATGACGTCGAGACATTACCTAACAATGACCATAACGATTTGCATACGAGTACACGCCGAAGCAGTACACACTCAATTCCCTTCTGATCAGATGCGGGAGGGGCCCTCACCCCGAGCACTCATTGCAGTGCCTCCCGGACCGCCCCGACCTCGCCGAGCTCCTCCCACTGACCTTCCTCGCTATCTTCGGCACATCATCCACCGGTCTCAACGGCGAAGGCGAGTGCAGCGACGCCCCTCCCGGCTTCCGATGATGATCCACACTATGCGACCTCCCTTTGTCCCGAGCACGCCCACCCGCCAAGTCCAGACAGCACTCCAGGCAACATCCGTCGACGGGTATGACTCTCGCGCTGCTGGCTCTGCGCGTTTCGTGGTGCGCTACTGGTGGCGCGAGGTATTTGGTTGGTGGGCTCTGGACGTGGTAGGTGTGATGTGGAGAGGGGACATGATGCGCGCTTGGCGAGATTCTTGCAGGGAAATTGTGGATACTCTGGGAGATCCGTGGTGCGCCATGGCCGACACTGGGCGGCCTCCTCGGTTCGGCATAGACGATACTTGCCGAATTCCCAGGCGGGACGTGCACGCTACTCGGAGCCATCCTCGGCGTGACGTCGACGATGCTCGGCGACATTATCGCGTGATTCATCGGCGAGCTCGGAGAGTACCCATACCAACTCGTTGCGGCCTGACAGCGAGGCAGAGCTCCACTTGTGCTGGACATGTCTGGAGCATAACCCTGATGATCGCGTCCGAGCGTCCCGTCCCAGCCTTCGTTGACGCTGTATCTCCCGAGACCGGAGCCAGCGTGAGAGCCGCCTGCCATCACGGAACCCCCTGCCATGACCGACCCACCGGCCATTGAGCGTGGCCCGAAGACCGGCCCCGGACCAACCAAGCTTCCTCCCGCCATAGAGCCACCCATCAGCGCTCTGGGCGCGACGATGCTTCCCCCTCCATACCCGACAGCACTACGACCACCCACGATATTCGCCGCCGCCTCGCTCGACGGCTTATACGTCTCGCCTCCCCATGGCGCCCACGGATTGCGTATACCGTTCGGCATGATCCGTCCGGGTAAGCAGTCTGCGACTCGCGCTGGACCGGTGGGGGGCATGGATGAGGTTGCCCAGCCTGGGAAGTGTTGGAGGCCGGAGGGGAATTGCTGTTCGAGCCTGAATGGGCCGGGGGTGGTCTCGATTGGCATGGCGGGAGTGAGTTGAATCAAAGAATCTATCAATTAAGTGCGAGAGTGTCGGGTTAGAGATCTTCAGCTCAGTACTTTGGTGAGTAGAGTGTCAATCGAGCGATAGATCGAGTATCAGATTCACCGTGCTTTGTGTCCTGCATACTGTGTGTTAAATGACGAGTAGATTTGCACTTTACCACAGGTAAAACGCCTCATCCCACTGAAAGGACCCATCAAGGGTCTAAAAAGGTTGAAGCCTTCTCTTGCGCGTATGGCGTGGAGGGTGGAGCTGTTCAAAGGATGGGGTGCGCGAACGGATCACGTCTTCGATGCCAGAGCTAGACTCTTTATTGCAATCATGAAAGGTGATCTCGACAGTGAGTCATACTGGTGATGATTGGAAGTCGTGAGTATGCGGGTCAACAGCCGGATCAGCTAGTGCGGCGGGAAGAGCGGTTCGTGGAAGATAGAACAGAGGCATGAAATGCTTCGTCATTCCTCCTCCCCATCCTCGCCATCGCCTTCGTCCTCCTCCATGACCCCCACCTCCCATTCCCCGCCTACGTCCCACCGACTGCCCTTCGCCCCAGCACTCAGATACTTCACGAACCGCATGACACCAGGATCCCGAAGGACAAGCAAAAGCTTGTTGAATGACACCGGATGAGTGAGGAGTGGTCCATCGTCGTCATCATCCGAGTCGGGATCGAAATCGGTAGGGGAGAGTTGGGAAGGATCGATCTCGAGCTCGGCCGATAATCCGTTGGCTCTACCATGACCATTGACAAGTTCCGGTTCGGCTCCATTCTGCGTCGCATGACCGTTTGGCGCCGGATCATCCTCCTTCGATTCCGCCTTCTTTACCAACGTGCTTTGATACACCGCTGGATCCTCGCTGTCATCCGGCGCAGCCAGATAACAGTCCCATCCGCCATGCTCAGCAAGCGCATCCTCCGCTTCGCTTTCAGCCGCGACGTCTGCCCACCATGTCAGTCCCAGCGAGACATCCAAACTCACTTCCCCGGTCTTCTCTTCACCGGCGGCGAGCGTGTAGTCGAGTCCGCGGCGAAAACGGCGTGCTTCGGCTCGGTGCCCGACGGGAGCTAGAGAAGACACGACGGACAACCAAGCGCGGAAGGCTTCGGACGGGAGGAGAGCACAAAGGATGCGTCGTATCGTTGGAGTTGAGCTGGAGGCCGAAGTTGGGGACAGGGAGAGGTAGCGATGCTTAGATGGCGGGCCGTGAATACTCCAGCCATCGCCTTCGCTTAGACTGTGATCAGGCAGTCTGCAGCGAGCATAGTCACTGGAATCGGCAGCTTCGACCTCTGCTTTGAGCGTCGCTGCGAGATCGGGATGGAGGAAGTTGTGAAGAACAATCTCAGAGGCCGCTACGAATTGTTGCGAAAGACGCTCTAATGTCGGTGTTGTCAGATAGGATGGAGCAAGGTAGTTTGCAAGAAAGGAAATATGGGAGGGAGTGAGTCCGGGTGGGGGTGCTGTTTCGTACGGTGTGAAGGGTACTGTGGGTGCAGAAGTCTGGATACATCATCAGTCGGCAGAACTTAAGGGTGACGCTGGTGGGACTGACTATTTGCGCAAGCGAGCTTAGCTCCTTCTTCGCTTTGTCCGTATCGAACGGCTCATACCCTTCCTCACCCTCTTCAAGACGATGGAACCTTCAGAATGAGTTGTGAGCTATTGACGTGTCGGATGATCGAATCACTCACCAGCCGCTAACGCCTAATCGCTGCCTACCGTCACCGACAATGACCTCATCAACAGCATGATAGCTGCGTCCTGGTTGTACCTTTTCTCGCTTAGCATCTCCTTTCTGTAGCTCGTCAATCCCCTCACCTCAAAGAACACGATCTGACCCCACTTCACATCCACCTTTCCAACTGGTGTCGACCCAGGCATCCCGACGTCCTCCCCATTTCCGACTGGATACAACTCCAATGAACCGCCCCAAGCGGGATCCCATCCTTTGAGAAAGGTTACGCTCGCTGATGGTTCCAGATTCGCAGTGGACGAGCTTGGGGCGTCAAGAGGTGAGTTCGGCAGGTAGAGTATGTACGATACGAGGCGGGTGGAGATGGAATCGTCGTGCAGCAGCAAATGAGAACTGTTGAAATCAGCTTTACGGGCGAAAAAAGAAGAAAGCTCACCCCTGAGTGTACAAGCCGACAGATCCATCTGTCTTCTTGCCCGATAAAGGTCCGCACCCGGTGATCTCCCGTATCAGGTTACGGAACTCCTTGGAGTACAGGGCGTCTTTGAGCCTGGTGATCTCTGGCAGAGCTGCGAGCGTCTCGTCGGGGAGATGTTCTGGATCGAGTGAGGACAGGTCGGGAGTCTGCTGGATCTACCGTCCAAAATACAGATCAGGCCTGCTGCTGATCTCTCTCAAGAAGGTCGACCCACCTTGTAGATATCCGTCTCCTTCTGCTCCCATCCCCATCCCCGCAGACTCCCTTCTTCCCCTCTCACGCCATAGGTCCGTGACTCTTCGACCACCCTCTCGAGCTGCACATCCAGTCAATCCAAATACATGATCTCCCGATGCGACTCACGAGCTCATCATCCAGGAGTCCCCCAACAGCAGCATACCTGTACGGCTCAGCCGTGGAATACCGCTGTCGATAAGCCTGTAGCTGTTCTTCGTCGGGCGATATCACGGTAGAGCTCGACGATGAACCATGTCGAGCTTTCTTGGACGGTCCTCTCACCACAAGACCGGGCGAGCGTATTCGAGTCGCGCGAGACATCTCGGAATTATCGTTGTGTCAAGGGGGGCGAAAAACAAAATTGTGAGGAAATCAGAAATATCGGCAGGCACGTCTACAAGCTCCCCGTATACTCCCGTAGCTCTAAATGACCTATATCATCACAGTACAGGCAAAACCCACGGATCGAGGTGACCAGGAAAAAGGACTAGAAGTGAGATTGTTCCAGGGAACGTAAGACAGCTTGTGACATCTCCCTTGCCAAATATAGGCAGAGACTGTTCTGACAAGCAACACAACAAGCACTTATGAGCAGATAAGAGATTGATGAAAAGCTCAGGAGAAGGAATTGCGGAGACATCGCTCCGGATAACATCGCTCCTGTAGCCTTCGACAGCTATCATCACAAAGGCCCACGAGGAAGGCTCAGGTTTTAGGTGCTTCTGATCAGGATGGACGAGCAATCCTCGTGCTGCGAGCTAAGGGGCTTCTTTTATCAAGTTGAATGAAGCGCCGCTTCAACGGTGCTCGCGAAGTCCCCCGAGATTGGCGATACAACAGGCTCGGATTCATCGCAATTATTGAAAGTCTCGATTCGACTCACTTCTGACTTCTGGCCGTCTTGAAAGATGGTGTAAGCGGAGTTTGAGCCGATTTTGGCCTGTGATGCCGAATCCGACCCAAAGATCTGATGCTCAACTCCTGGCCCGTAACTGTGATGTGCTCCACGCTGTCTACGCTCAGTCTTGTGGCCTTCAGCAGCCGTGTAGGGCTAGCGGGAAAGCTCGAATCTGACCGGTGGAGGCATACCTGTGCAGCAGTCAGTCTCATATGTCAGTGTATAAGCGGCAGATGAGGCCGTTCGATTTGATGAAACTCGGATCACTCCTTCGCCGAATGATATCGGTGCACGTTGGATATCACATGTAAGATCTATAGCTCGGCTTTTGCCGCGGACGAAGCCGCAGTCGGTCCAAAGATGTCTACTAGCTCTGAAAATCTGGTCAGCGCAAATGTCAGAATATGTCCTCAGAACCTACTTTTGCGGGATGTTTCCAAAACTTCGGTAGGGAATATCACCGAGTATTCAATATACATGTCGCCCTGAGATACATCCTGAAATTCGGGCATCTACAGACATCAGCGACGAAGGTATTGATCCGACTCACCCCTTCGCCCTCTATGACTTCCACCTCGCCGGGCTGGGTCGTCCCCTTCCGTCCTAAAGAAATTGTCCGTCCGTCGAGGTGGGTCAAGGTCCTCTCGAATCCAAGCAGAGCCTGCAGAAATGAGCCGAGTGTAGATGATCCGGCAAGACTCACCTCCGCCACACTGAGCGTCACTCGCCCCAAGATCCCTCCCTCTTTCCTCGACCATACACCCGTCCGCTCCGCCTTCCTGCTGCGAACCCGAACGATCACATCACCAGCCTCCCAATCAACATTCTCGTCCGCCTCGCCATGGAACACTTCCTCGAAGCCTTCCGGTGCACCAGCGGGTATATGTACTGCCAGTGTATGTTGCGTATCGATCGTTTTCCCTCCTTTACATAGATGACACGCCCGAGCTATTCTTTTGCCTTTGCCTCCGCAGTGCTGGCACCTACAGCTCCGTAAGAGATGTATAAGAAACGAATGACAGCCCACTCACGTCATTTGGACATTCGAGAACATCCCCGGGAACACCTGATGCCGCTGAACCACGATACCTCGCCCACCGCAATTGTTGCAGTCCGCGATATCGGCATCCGAGTGAGCGCCCGAGCCATGGCAGTGGGTACAGATAATCTTCCGTGGTATTCGAAACTGTCATGAATCAGCTAGGGAGGGTTTAGGCAGCAAGAGACGCGCCTCCACCGTTCGACCAGCATACATATCGGCAAGGTCGACCTCAAGATTCGTGAGCAGTCCCGGACCTCGCTGTTCCTGCGACGCTTGGCCTGATAGCACGTCAGCTACAAATTCACGCTCCTTCGCGATGCCAAGTACCTCCACCGAAGAATCGAGCGAAAATGTCATTTGGATTGTTTCCGCCGCCCTGCTTCTGGGCTTCATGCTGCTTCAGCCCTTCCTCGCCATGTCGGTCGTAGATTGTTCGTGTCTGGCCAGACTTCAGTGGCAAAGCTTCTGGGACGCGTCAGACTGACTTCGCTATCTGATAAAGCCCCGTATGCTACTTCACGTCAGCTCGGCTGGTAGCTAAAGAGCAATACGAACCCTTGGTTACATCTATGAATTTCTCGTGCGCAGCTGGGTCGGGGTTGATGTCTGGATGTATGGACTTTGAGAGTTTCTACGAGCCTCAACTACATCAGCTCAAGCCCATGCATAGAGGATATGCTCACCCGATAGGCCTTTTTGATGTCCACGTCCGAGGCGTCCTTCTTGACTACCAAATTCATCAGAGCGTGTCGACTTGTTCGATGCTCACCTCCCAGTATGCTGTAGTAGGACTCAGCTGCCAAGCATCCCGTCAGAAGAAGCAGTATTAGGATGAAAAGCAGGGTTGGCGGCAGCATGCTGCTTTGAGAAGCAACAGAGCCGAGAAACGGTGGTGGAGAAAGGAAAGTCAAAAAGAGTTGTTGCCGGTTCCGGCGACCGTCGGTACATTTTTCTTGTTTGTCGTCGTTCAACCCCTTCCGCACAATTTCTGCCAATCAAACTCATCATTTTAGAACAGTCGGACCACCTGAGGATGCTTTTTTGGCAGTAGTTGTCGCTCCAGTCTTCTCTCGGACAATATGACCAATGTCCCAAGCGGTTCCCTCTCCGCGGCTGAGCGGCGGTTCCGAGATAACCGGCAGGAGTATCAGGACTACCTCCCCCTGACCGAGGGCGCACAGGCGGATCTAAGAGAAGATGTCGAACTGCTCCAGTCCCAGGAGGGCTGGGATGTGACTACTCAGCTGGGCATCGCTGCTTGGGTGGATGACCGGGACAACATCTTCCGCTGTCTCAAGGCAGGTCCCGTCTTACGGCTGCGGAAGATTGCTCATGAAGGCGTAGCGAAACGGCTTTGATGCGGATAAGACACATTCAGCCCTCCTTGCTGCAGTATGCAACCGAGTCGCCCGGTCTCTACACTTACCCGTGCCGTCAATCTCACCTTATATGGAAACACCGCTCTTCTACATGCTCCCTGCATCCCGCTTCACCGATCGAATGGGCCGACCTGTGGCTGTTCTGACCGTCCGCGAGGTGGTGCGAGACGAGAATGGGAAGATTGCCGACCTGGAGCGGTATACCTGGTGGTGTTTGGAGCTATTACGGCGGATGTTGAGAGATTACTGGGTGAAGGGCAAATGGAGTGAAGGCGGACGAGGTCAAGGAGGCGAGGGATGCGCAGTCGTCATTGATGCTGGAGGTGCTGGATACCGCAACATTGTGGGTACATTTACCGATTCCGATGGATGCCAACAAATCATAGGATTTCGAGCTGTTGCCAGTCCTCGGGGCGGTCGGACCGAAGAACTTCCCGGGATTGGTCGATGTAGCATACGTCGTCAATGCTGGATGGACCCAGCGGAACTTGTGGAGAGTCGTGCAGAGAGTGACGCCTAAATCGGCGAAGGAGAAAATCCGTTTCCTGGACAGCGCACAGGATGCTGAGGAGTTCTTTGACCTGGACCGATTACCGAAAGGTATTTTGCATTCTGCGACACGGCCCTCAGCTGATATGGGGACCAGTATATGGCGGACGCGACCCTTTCGTCTTCGACCCGCTCGACAACCCCGTTCTCCAGTACTACCAGCGAACCGCTGCATCCTCAGAGACAGTTACCGCTCCGACCCGTGCCCCGTCCTTCGCCTCTGCTGCCGATGTATTCTATACCGCTCATAATACTCCCCTCAACAGTCCCGAGTCCAGTCGACGACCGAGCACCTACGCCACTATGGGACTCGGAGAAGGGCTCCTGAAGATGACAGCATCTTCTGCCCCGGAGGATGACACCTATCAATCAGCCTCTCTCACCGATCAATCCCCATCGGAAGAAGGCCCTATGACCTCCGCATCATCGTCTAGACAGACATCCAAAGCATCCTCGTCCTCCCAGTGGTCCAGCCTAACAGCGATGCAGCGCATCAAATCTCTCACCAACTTCCACCTCTACCTGTCACCATCTCGACTGGCACAAGTCGACCTCCTGAGTGACTCGAGCGGCGACGAGCCGACCCCGAGACCAATTGCTTTCCCGCCTCGAAGATCAGTCAGACCTGCTTTCTTGGAGCCTCACGCGGCATCGGTCGCTGATCGCCGGTCTCGCCCACCACTACGTGTTCACGGTATACCCTCTCACCTCGCTTCGGATCAACAGGTTCGGTCGTACTCAGATCAGCTGCAACAGCATCACGCGAAGAGGCTCGAGGGACTGGATGGCAGGGCAATGGTCCCAGACAACCCAGTCAGGGCACCTGAAGCGACGGAACAGAATCTCGATCCTGAGCTCGAGAGTCAGTCCTCATCAGCTACCACATCGCCTGAAGAATCCCGCCCGATCTCGGCGTTCTCCCGGTCCAGCAACCCGTGGTTCGGCTACCCCGCCCTCATCGTTTCCGACACCTCCCATCCCGGCACCATCCACATCCGTCCCCGCTATCCTCGGAATCGGAAACGCGATCTCGTCAAGACCTTACTATTCCTGTTCATGATCCGCCTGCAATCGTGGCGGGATACATTCGAAAGAATGCTCGGCCTATACCGCCTCCCTTCCTGGGGGTTGAGAACAGTCGCCAGGACTCCAAGCGAAGGCCTGGTATTGAGCGCTGGCAAGAGCATCAGCCGGAAGAGAGGGCCGCTCGCTGTGACGAGGTCGAGGGATACGGAGAAGGGTTGGATATGGATGGTCATTGGGTTCTTGCTTTTGAGAGGGACGTGGACGAGGGTGATCGCCGGACCGCTCGAGGCGTTGGGGTTGGAGTCGGTGAGAGATCTGCTAGGGCTGGTTTAAGCATTGTGGTCGTTGGGTATGTCACGAATCGAATTTCCTCTTTGGCGTCGCGAGCTTTCCTGCAAGGTTTCATGCACAGAACGGGGGAGGAGATGAGACAAGGCCCAAGTATGAAAGGAGATCTCCCGACTGGATATGCAGGATGCTATTCTTGACGAAAACCGTTGTCTTTCCCCGTCATGCATACATCGTCTCGGATCTAATTGATCCTTCCCCCTTCATCCTGATTCCCGCCGCTCCAGAAACTTCAGCATGGGAGTGGTCAGACTAGCGGTGTGCGTCTCGGGCGTGTACGCTGCGTTCCTGCTTTGGGCTATAGCTCAAGAAAGACGTGAGTCTGAGTTCACTACCTCGACTTCCGACTCATCAGCTTCATTCCCTTCGATCCGCAGTTTCCGTCCCTTTCCCTTCCATCAGCCACCGTGTTCGACTCCAACCTCCCCAACCCGATGGCTCGCATCAAGGCGATAAATTCCCTTCACCCCTCTTTCTCAACTACGCCCAAGCCGTCGCCTCCGGATCCTCAGCCTTCATCTATCTCCTCGCCACCTCGTACCGCGATGGTACCTTCCGCACTCGTTCACTCACCTCCATACTCGGTCTCAGTCAGCTAGCTGCTTCGCTAAAAGACACCAAGGCGAGCTTGACGACTCCGCAGATTCTGATGCGTGACAAGATGTCGGATAGCAATGGGACGATCGACCTGAGTTACCCGGTTGAGAAGGAAGTGAGGATCACGCCATGGACAAAGACACTGCCGGCTTTGTTGGTCCAGGTGTCGCTCTTCCAGACTTTGGCAGGGCCGTTTGGGTTCTTGGCTCTAAGACATATCTCGTACCCCACAATGGTGCTCGGAAAGGTGGGTCCACAAAGGGGATTGCGCTGATGAGATGAAGTCATGCAAGCTGATCCCGGTGATGCTCCTCAATATTGTGTTGTACCGGAGAAGATTCTCTCCACACAAATACCTCGTCGTGGCTTTGGTCACCGTCGGGATCAGCATGTTCGTGCTCTTTGGCGAATCGTCAAGTAAAGGCGGATCGGACAGCGTTTGGGGATTGACGCTTCTCACGATCAGGTGAGCTTACTGCCGAGGATCTCGCTGATTACGTAGCCTCTTCGTCGACGGCCTGACCAACTCGACTCAAGATCAGATCTTCTCGTCATACCCACCATACACCGGCCAGCAAATGATGTTCACCATGGCCCTCCTCCAACAGCTCATCCTCCTCCCCGCCATCCTCCTACCTCTACCCACACACCCCACATCCCTCCTCCACCACCTGCCCGCACCATTCGCGACCCATCTCCGCCCTGACATACCCTCCGCTCCGCTCAAACTATCCCCACCAGCCGCTCTCGAATCGATCCATTTCTTACGCACCCACCCAACAGCCGTCTCGCCGATATTCGCATACGCCCTCCTCGGTGGTCTGGGTCAATTGTTCATCTTCGAGATCATTCAGCATTTCGGTAGTCTCACCCTCGTCATGGTCACAGTCACGAGAAAGCTCTTCACGATGCTGCTGAGCGTCATGGTATTTAACCATTCGTTGTCATTTGGCCAGTGGTTGGGAGTCGCTGTTGTGTTTGGAGGGATAGGCGTGGAGGCAGGGATCAAGAGAAGGGATGTTATGAGGAGGACGAGGAGGGATTGACAGAGCGGTAGATTTCTCTGCATAACATTCTACTGGATATTGACGGTACTGACCGGCTGTCGTGATCGATGAGCTTACTAAGCTCACATCCACAGATGGAATATCGAACAGGATTGACGATTGCTTCCTGATTGAGCACTCGATTACTCGGCAGTATTCATACCTCAAATGGAAGACTTCCACGGACGACGACACATGAATGGGATAACCATGTCTTGGAGATCCATCCAATACGCAATACCTTTCACGTCGGTGACAATACGCCTTGGCGTCTTCTTCACCAATCTCAAGACAGTGAGCCAAGCGTACCAGTGCGGGCAGCACCCGCTATGCGAAGAAGTCGGCCGCGCTTAACATCCTTTCTTCCCTGCTGGAGTTGTGGAACAGCAGGAAAATCCGATCCTTAGAGACGGGTGAATCTGCGAGACTGCTGCTCGCATCCTTTGTGCCTTTGATGCCGCAAGGTGTCAGAGCGGACTTGTGAGCTCTCAAGACTCGATTGTCTCCGCCCCTCCTGACCTTTGCTAGTCACCATACACTCATCCCCCTTACTCGTTGTATCCAATAACGCCAGCAAATTCCCCCGCGGTTCAACCACTTAAAGAAGGCACGCCATCCTTTGCTGTCCAAGGCTTGTATCCGCTACTGTGAGTCCCCTCTACTTTGTGTGACGCCGTCCGACATACAAAGTAAGAAAACCGCAAGGACCTACGACGAGATTCTTTCAGATCTCGAGCTTCCGCCATCCGCAGTGGAAAATCTCGAGTGGGACCTGAAGGAATTCTTTGCCCATCTGGACCTGGGCTTTTCGATGACCGAGGCCAGACCCCTTGCCCTCGGTCGTGTTCCGCCCTTACTCGTCAGGGATTTCGAGTCAAATCTCGGATATCTTCGCGAATGTCTGGTCTGCCGCCTGACTGAGTGGAGTGATGACGAGATCCCGATGGGTACCCGCGAAGAAGCTTCCAAGAGAGTGGTCAACGGCGTCCGCCGATCAAAGTACCTCGATGATGAGCATCGGAACTTTCCCAATGACCTTTATACAATCACAAATCCGACGCCGCTCGTCGTACCGACGACCTAAGTGGCTACCTGGCGTCGCACGAGCAGGATTGGAGCCGAGTCCCCCTCTATTCTCTTGGAAGCGATTATCCGCGGGAATTGGACCAGTTCTTGCGATGCCCTTCCGAGCTTGAATCAGGTAAGGTGCTTCTGTCCGCGATGAGGACGCATCATCACTTCGGAATTCGCTTGAATCCATTTATGTTCTTGAGGACCGAACTGCGCTCGAAGTGGTCGGATTGCGAGCCTTGCGAGAAGACCCATCACGTCAAGTCGGATCTTAGTAGCCACGAAGAAGCTTCTGAAGTTTGCAAAGACGCGTTTCGAAGAGAAGCCGGTGACGGTGAAGAGCTGGGGTGAGGGTGTGGACGCTGAAAATGAGGCCCTGGCGAACGTCGTGTCTGCGTGGGCAGGTGTACCGAAGGAGGACGGACAGCAGATGATACGCTACCGATCAGAGATCTACCCGACGAAGTACGAAGGTCCTCTGGACGTCGTATCGGCAATCACGCCAGGCCGGTGCAAGAGTAGGCTGGGAGACCACACTGACTGATCGTATCCTAGCTATCTTGCCCGTCGAGGAATGGTTAACGCTTATGTCGATAGATTACTGTCTCATGGGTAGAATACTGCGTCCTGAGTGAGGCTACTTGACTGCGCTGACGAGCCTTCGAGTTTGCCCGATATTCTGATCCATCTCATTCGCTCTGATAGTATGAAGTGATAGACTGAACGCTACTCGGACGCGTATCCAAGCAACCACCTGTTGGGGTCTGGCCGACGACACCTTCGGGCGAGTGCATATCCGCCCTCGCCATCTTCAACATGTCATAGTAGTCAATCACCAAGCCCCAGTATTCCTGAATGCAGCGATTTTAGTCTGACGAAGCAGTCCGACGCGTTTGACATCCTTTCTCTTCTGCTCAAATACGAAAAAAAGTACCCAATACTCATGCCTCGTGACGCTGATTCTGGAGTGGCGAGGGTGCATGAGATGGCGAAATCTTCTCTTGGCGATCTTTCCGATGGGGAGAATGATTGGGAAAGTGTATAATCCGTATTCAAGGCGTCCTTGACGGGTGTGACTGCCAGAGGCAGTGTCCAGCGGACTGTTCAGCAAGATCCGCCGCGTTTGACATCCTTTGCGTCCTCCGCAAATATAGAACAGAAAACAGACCTCATCCTTATGGATGAAATGATTCTGCGAGATTGCTGCTTACGACCTCTGTGCCGTCGATACTGCCAGGGGTGTCAGGCGGGTACTTGTGCTGTCTTCCTTTTGCCCCGAGAGTCTTCTCTGATCTTCACACCGCACATCCCTCCCTTTACATCTCCATACTTTACGACGCAAGGTCAATAACTTTCGCTCTCAAGGACCAATATCAGTCTCTAACGGTCCGAAACCCCCAGCTTGGATCTACTGAATGAAATCTTCTTCTTCGGACCTCTGTGCGTCATGTGAAGCGCACCTATGTGCCACCCGCAAACTGAGCAGGAAGACGTATTGGAGTTATGAGATCCTGCCTGATCTCAATCCTCCCAGTCTAGCGGTGGATGAAGTCAGGTTTGCAGTGCAGGAAGACTACTCCAAACTGGATTCATGGGACCGGAAGGAGACAGGGACCATGGCCCACGGTCGCGTCCCGCCTCATCTCGTACGGGGAATTCCAATCGAACCTCAGCCATCTTCAAAGCTCCTTGGTTCACCGCTTGAACGAGTGGGCCAACAACAAGGCCTCCACCGCGATCCGCGAAGAAGCTTTGAAGAGAGTGACCAATGACGTCCGCCGAATGTTCCGCCGAATGTTTCATCTCGACAAGAAACTGAAGAATCTCGTCAACAAAATGGAATACGACCACAAAAATCCGGACGCTGCTCATGCTATCGACAATCTCATTCGCTCGATGACGTCACACGAACGATCCGACTGCAAAAGTTCGTTCGTCTTCCTCGGCAGGGATCATCCTTATGAATCGGACCAGATCTTCAAGTGTTCCAGTTGGGAATGTTCTAAACAGGATGAATCAGACAAGATATTCTTTTCGGCGGTGCGCATGATTGGGATTCGTGCTCGAATCTGATCACCGTGCTGACAGACTACCGCTCCGGATGGACGGACTGTGAGATCTGCAAGAAGGATGTCGATGCAAAGCCGAATCTGAGCTGGATGACCAAGTCCCACCTCAAGATTGCAAAGACACTATCACGGAAGGACCCGATGACGGTGAAGGATGACGGAGTAATGGTGGATGAGTTGGACGAGGCTGTGGTGACTGTGATGACTCCATGGACCGGGTATGACAGAGACAGCGTTCGGTCCTCGCAGATGAAATACCGCCGAAGTGGAATCTTGCAAACGACTAAAATTTTTCAGACTGCGCAAAGCTCAATTGCAGGCCAAAGCAAGAGTAGGCTGGTGCAAAGACCTAAACCTGCTGATGCTGTCCGGGGAATCCGGTCGCTCGTCTGAGGATGAGCAAGCGCTTGTGTCAATGGTTTTAACTGTATTCGGAAGATGATGCACCTTGTGGTATGATCTGCAGTATAGAAGCCTGAAGCTCCAGCTGTCTGTCCAGCATGTACTCGAGTCCGCACGTTTCCTCGATCCTAGCACACGTAGGGAGCTTGCCCGTGACCTTCAGTATTGCATTATCTTAAGTATCGTATGATCAGGGCCATTGAACGTGACTAGACGCGTAACGCATCTCATTGATGATTCCGTATCCACTGCCTTATGCCCGTACTCCCCATCTTCAACTCCTTCAACCTTCCCTCGTCCTTCTCCCCCGTCAGATCCCTCCTCTCATCCGCCGCAATCACATCAATCACGAATAATTCCAACTCCCCCAACTCCTTCTCCCTCCTCACACGATTCACCATCCCCCCGCCACTCACCGTCTCCTTGCTCACCACCAGCACCTGGATGTCCGCCTCATAAGCGGTCGGGCCGAGCGGGTCGTGAATCTCTAGCACGTCCATCATTTTTCCACCGCCACATCGACGGAGGAAGGCTTCGACAGAGGCTATTCGGACGTCGAGAGGTTGGACCAGTGAGGCATTGGATTTTGATGATAAGAGGTTGTCGGACATGACGCCGACGATGAGACAGCGGGTGGAGAGGAAGAGCGCGAGGTGGAGAAGGAGTTTGTGCGCGGCGTGGAGGTGATCGAAAGTCCCACCGAGCGCTGCCACGGGTGGACCGAGTCGAATGTTCGGAGGATCGAAAGAGGCGGAAGGTAGAGGTGGACAAGGGAGTACGGTAATCATTGGCGGAAGTAGTCCTCGTAATGTCGGATCCATTGGGAGATCCTCGAAGCCTTCCGTCAGCTCCGAGGGTGGATAAGACCCACCTTCCAGCTTCACCGTCTGCCCCTTCCCAGCTCGAGCACCATTTTCAAGCTTCTCCCTCCAATCCCCATCCTCGCCCTCGAACCGGACTTCAACATCCATGAGCACCCTACCAGATCGCCATTGCGCCTCCGCCATGGTCGCATACACCCTCCCGAGGAAAGTCTGCAGGCCAGCGAAGCTCGCTCGTGGATCTCGCCGTAAGGTCGTGTATAGCTGCTCGCCATGATTGGGGTTGGAGAAGATGATGAGGACGGACCGGTCGGAGGAACGGACTACTTGGGAGATGATGGGGGGGAGGGGAGAAGGGTCTTTGTAGATTGATGGAGTGAAGGGGAGGACGAGGAAGGTGTGGTCTGGCTGAGGGATAGGCGTTGACATGGTAGTGACGGTTATAGTTCGGGCATGTCCCCAATCTGCGAGAGTCCCAGACAAAGTGAAAGAAGTGCAAGGGCTCCTGATGGGCGCCTTGAAGGTGCCTTGAAGTGGATTCAAGCCATCACACTGGATGCAGAAGCCCCACTTTCGCCCTCAGACCAACTTGATCATTTATGGATGATTTGTGGAGAAACTGAGAAGTAAGAAAGAGCACGTGGTGATTTTCGAATCACAAACGTAGTAGGGCCCTGAGATTTCAGGTCGATGCTCAAAATCAAATTCGAAAGGATTGTTGAGCATAGCTGCCTCTTCACTCGACGCTGTCTGCATCTCTCAAACCTCACCTTGCTGTGCTGTCAGAACGCCTGCCTTGACCCTCAGCGAAAGTGTGTCCAAGCTGACACGCCGGACGTACCTGTTACGACCTAGCTTCCCCTACCTTCCTCGTCTAAAATCGCCTTCACTATCCACTCATCGTCATTGCCCTCAAAGACCTTTCCCTGATGACTGATCCATGCACCTCAGGAAGACGACTACCAATTCGAGGAGAAGATTTACTACCCATTCAAGCCAGAACATCAGGTGGCTTGGTCATCCAGGCTGTAACTTATTGTAGATCTCCTTACGGCAACCGAAACCTCCCGTATTCAATTGTATCGATACGTTCTGCTGCATATGGATGATGACATTCAGGCTGCGAGCGCCACATCAGAGTCATCGCCGAACGACAGGGAGGATGAGGAGGACGAAGATGAAGATCCTGGCGGCGGAACTCTCAAAGCACTCAACTCGGTCCCGCTTCTCTCGAGCGAGCCGAAGACGCAGTCGATGACGCCCAAATCTCCGGTACCGTCGACTCCGACACAGGATCTCCAGTCTATTCCGGGGCTGGGGAGATCCTTCCAAAAACCGACCTGCGTCGCCGCGTACGCCTCAGGCCGCCACGATCCGTGGGATTCTCAGCTCAAGCCCGGCTTCGAAATCAGATCCCTTCGATCAGGCGAAATCACTTGCAAGGACAGAAGGCTCGAAAGGACATGGGGCTGAGCAGGAGAATGTGATTTCGACTGGCGAGGTGGTGGACGAAGATGCATGGGAAACATTCCTGGTAGCTTCACTGCTACTCTGTATTCAGCGCTGAAACGATATTCTCCATTCTCGCTCGTGATGGCCTCAACCACCATAGTGCAAAGCGGGACGCAATGTCACAGCTGACATCTCGTCGCAAAGCGTACCTGCTCGCCCAGAGCCTCATCCACCCCCAAATCATGTCCAATCCCTGTTTCCCCTCGTCCAGCTGGCCTCATTTCCCTTTCGACCGGGACTTCGGCTGGTATCACTCGCCTCTTGCCACATCTTACCGGCTCCCCTACGAAAGCGGAAGGCTGGTCCAAAAAGCTGTCCATCTTTGGTCTGGGGAGTTGGACCACGGTTACGACCGCCGAGACTATTGCAGAACCTGCGATATCGGCGGAGACTAGCGAGGATAATGCCGTGCCATCTCGAGCTGAAACACTTAGTTTATCGGATAAAAGTCTGGGCGAGGCGATGCCGATGGAGAAGCAAGTGACCGTAGGACTGTGGGGATGGTGGACCGGAGGTGCAGTCAAGCCCGAAGCAGGGAGCTCTGCCGCGTTCATCGAAATCTTCGGACATTCAATAGAAGACGGTCTTTCTCATCGCTTCTCAAACATATCCTATCTCTACGGGTAATACTGTCCACAGGCGGGTACTAATGAATACCGATGTGCGTCCTGCCTATTGGACTCGGCAGTCCTGTTCGCTGACCAGCCTCAGCTCGGCTTCAGCGGGGTGCTCGACCGTCCCAACTCATCAACCATACCGCTTTCTGTCTGCACACTCCGTCATTCAAGCTCCGTTGTCAAGTCGCGGACGTCCTGGCGGTTCTATGCGTCATCTCGCCCGTCGAAGGTCGACCGCTTGTTCAATCATCCATGTCCGAGTTCCGCGTCGCTTTCGACGAGGCTTTTCGCTTCGACTGGCTCATCGCGAGCTTGGAGGCGTACCAGGACGATTCCGAATCAAGCACATCCGTTTGGGAGTGGGGGACGAGTGTCTTCGCTCTCGTCAATGCGCCTACCAGCTCAACTGACTCTCTTGAAGTGCGATGTGAGATGAGAGACGAGCTGTGCCGACGGGGTCTGACGCAAGTCATGGCTGTATGTCCTATATCAGCATCCACTGTACTGATGGTATGATAGGCCCTCGAAGTAGACAATCCGCCCGAAAGCTTCCTGACTCAAACATCGATCTATGTCGACGACTATGAAGAGGACCTCGCCGAGCTCCGCTCTCTGAACATCTCCTCCCTGCTGCAAGATGTTCCTCAGCGGCCGATTGCGCAGTCCGACAGTAATGCGAATATTGTCTCGTCCTTTCTCGACGAGGTCGACGAACTGCGCCAGCAGATCCTTGCGGCGCAGACAGAAGCGCGTTCATTTAAGTTTCGCACGTCAGCTGACGGCCTCACAATAGGGCTCAGACCTGCATGATGTGGTCGAATCAAAACGAGCAGAGCTCCTCACACTGAGATCCCTGCATGGTGCAAACGGTGAACAGGTGTGTGGCCCGTCTAGGTGAACGGATAGAACCTTTGATCTGACATCAAATCCCGCAGAGCGAAGGAGTCATTCATCGTCTCATCCAGAAGGAAAACCAAATTCTACATCTATCGGCCGGAGCTCCAGTTCAGTCAATGACGAGCTCAACAGAGAAGTAGGTCTGGTGGATGATAGCGGTAAGCGAGTCCGACTGACATCCTTCTCGCGCAGGCAGACCATGCGTTCCGGGAGCGCGAGCATCTACGCTTTGTGGCACTGGTTGAAGACATCGCCCATCTCAAACACACGGTAAGATCACTTCATAAATTATCGCTCGCTCAAAGAATGCTCAGCTATCCGCTTCGGAACAACAATATTTACAAGCGAGAAAGGATGTCGAATACCTCGAGCGGACGCTCGAGTCTGTCCGATCACGCTCAATCGCTCATCAAGGTATGGAAGGGCTCAGCGAGACAACAGACAACGGTAGCAGGGGCGATCCACAAGTCATCGCTCACGGAATTATCGCCAGCTGGGTGCGGCAAGAGGATACAATCGCTGCTTTTGGTGAGGAACTTCGATTGCAGCAAGGATCAGCTTTGTATCCGAGGAAAGGGATCACTCCCCTCCCGCTTTCGCCTCCACCTCCGCCAGCACCACCTCCGCTTTTTCGCTTGTGTGCGCCGACAGTGGGCTGCCAGCCTCGCATCAACCTGTTTTGATCGCTGCGCCGGCCTCTCTACCCCGAGGACTTTCTCCTCCCCCTCCACCTCCTCCACCACCACCACCACCTCCTCCTGCTTCCTCTTTCACTCCAATTTCTCCTCATCGTCCTCCTCCCGCAGAACTCTCGTCAACACTCGGATTATGGCCACCACCACCGCCGCCACCGCCGCCACCACCGCCACCACCACAGCCTCCAGCGGTTTCAAGCAGGAATCTTGGAGCTCGTGTTATCCCGGCTGCACTTCCCCCACCTCTACCTCCGCCACCACTGGTCCCCTTTCCGATGTTGATTCGGCCTGCTCCACCTTTGCCGCACTCTACAGCTGTCTCAAAAGCGTTCGATACGGCATTACATCTACCGCCTCCACTGACAACGAAAGCTACGGTCAAATTGGCTAAACAGCCTCCGGCGCCAAGCGCGAAGTTGAAGGTGAACTTCCGAGATATCGAAGCGAAATAAGGCTGACGATGGCCCACCAGCCTTTCTTTTGTTCCAGCTTCCACCTCTTTCCGTCAAGGATACCGTATGGCGCGATCTTGTCCCGCCAGCAGATCTCGATCTTGATGTCCTGCCGGTTATTTTTTCGGTGAAGCCGAATCAGCTGAAGCGCGAGAATCAGATGGGGAAGCTCAAGCCCATCTCCTTACTTGACATCAGTGAGTCCTCAAGATCAGGCTAAGTTTGCGGCTGAATGAATATAGCGCGGTCTATTAATGTCGGCATCATGCTGGCGCGCCTCAAGCTCTCGCCTACCAGAATCAAGAAAGCGATAGTCGAAATGGACGACGAAGTTCTTAAGCGTGGATGACCTGGCTATGATGAGCCGGATGCTGCCAACTTCCGAGGAGGTGCGCTAGGTGCTTTGCTCCGTCTCCAAATGGTCTGCTAAACAGATCCGCTCAGACTGCGAAGCCAAGCTCGTTGCTCTTCACTCGGATCTGCAGCGTGAGCTCGCTTCGTTGCTCACCTACTTTGGCGAGAAATCCAATGGGAGCTCGAAACCCGAAGACCTATTCGGGTTGGTCGTTGGCTTCTCAAACGGTCTTCAGAAGGCTGCAGCGGGGATGACTCGGCATGTCGTCAAGGCGGACAAGGTCGTCAAGCGGGTGAAGACAAGAACGGAGCCCAGCATGGCCCGCCGTCTGGATCGGGCACCTACTGCCGGGAAATACCCTCAGGCCAACCGAAGGGGGTGTGAGCTACGATCCGCAGTATTTGGGGGACGTTATCGAGAGGAGAGCTGGACGAAGCCATTCGGTCGATCCATGGCGGTGTTCGGCGACGAGAGCGGGCTGCGGGGACGGTAAGAAGAGATGGTGGAGTGAGACTGAGCAAGATGTTCCTCGATGGTTCGGGTGGTGGGAGCTTGACGGTCAAGGCGAGCATGATCTCGGGCATGAGCGGGTAATTCGAATCCGCCATACACATCTAGGGGAGACCAGGTCATATTGGCTCGACATTATCTCCCATACACCCGACTCGGAGGTCTACACAACAAGCTGTACCTCGCATTTCATATCATACCTGCCTAATCGTACAAAGCACTTCAAATTACAATATTCACAAGAGACCGTTCAATTGCACATGGTTGGAGCGGCGGAACGGAGAGAGAGGTGAGAGATTGGAAAGTGGACGTGCTTGGTTGTGGCAGACTACTTGGTCTGCTGAAGAGAGTGCTAAGTTATGGGAGATTGAAACTATGTGGACTCACCATGAAGCTGCCCTTGGCCTTGACTGGACTGGTGGAGAACTCGTTACCGTTCGGCGGGGACTGGGCGATGCCGTACGAGGTGCGGGCGATATGTGCGAGATCGACGTCTGCGGGTGACATCGGCGTGTTACGAAAGCATGTTGCAAGTCGGCCGATGTGATATGACAAAATCAGCAGGTGAAGGAAACAAGCAGGAAGGCAGCCGTCAGCCTAGTACGGTATGCAGGACCCGTCACCACTCACCGCCCTTACCCTTGGTCATGACACCCTCCCTATAAACCCTCGCCCTCTCCCTCTCCTCCTCGCTCACATTACTCATCCTCCTCCCGATCACCGGTTTCGCTCCACCATTCGTGACCCCATGCCCACTCCCATTCCCGTTCACCCCAGCATCACTCTCGACACTCGACATACTCTCACTCGGACTCCTCGCGATCCCCTCCTTATCACCTTCCAAACCCACCACAGCCATCCCCGCAATCTCCCCCTCGGGAGCATGAGAAGGGAGAGGAGCGAGCGGCGCATCGTCACCTTCCATCTCAAACATCGCGTCTGCATCGGCGGCGAGCTCGGCTTCGCCCTCTTGGCGGAAAGACCCCCAGTTGTGGGCGCCGGCACCGTTCTTGCGGAGTTGCTCGGTGGACTTGAGAAGGCCGGACCGGGAGTGGCGGTCGCGCAGGAGGGCCGCGGGGTTTTGGTTGCGCTGAGGGGGGGGAGAAGGGGGGAGAAGGAAGGGGGTGAGAGAGAGGATGGGTCAGGGAAGGTAGGGGTTTGTGGTAAGAGTGATCGGACAAGAGGGGTTTAGAGTATTATTCGTAAAGTATGGGATCGAGAGGTCGGCCAGCAGATTGCGTCGTCAAAATGGCAGATTTAGTGATGACAGTCGAGCGATGTTCGGGGCAAAGGAGTGCGTCAAGACAAGCCAAGGGACGACCCGCGGGTAAATGACGAGACGCGTTGAACGACATTCCAGCGGGGATCACGACGAGGAGGACGGGATTTTGACGGACGAAGATCGAAATCGCACAGCGGACGAGGATGGAGGCGAAGGCGTTGTCGACGTCAGGAATGGAGATGAAGGAACATAAATTGAACATTCCTTGATCAGCCGGATTCCCGGCGCAGCACACGGAGCAATTCAACCCACCTCGGTCCTGGTCATCTTGTCAAGGTGGTGAGGCGGACTCGATGGATGGATGCCGGTGAACAGATTCGAGGGGGCTGTACGAGGAATGACGGTGTTATCAAAGTCACAAGATACCCCAGACGCCACGGATCATAACCCCAGAGAACCCCCGCATTCCCCAGCCGGGGCCTTCAGGCAAGTAATGGATTGATTCCGAACCCATCCGGACTAACCCTGATCCGTGATGCACTGCGTGTACTGTCTCATTGCTACAAAGACGCTGAACTAGAACGCTACACTCTCCGAAAGAACTTTCTCCACCACGTCCTCCGCGGCGCCTGCACCCGACCTTCCTCTTCTTGTACGTTGTGTTGTCTTACAATCTCGAGGAAGGCAGTCTCCGTGGAAGCCCTGACCACCAATCAGCTACTGCCCGAAGTACATTTCAAGCTCAGAGGCACTTACTCATGCAAAGTCAACTCTTCCAGACCCAGCTCCTCCTTCGCCCTCTCCAGGACCTCCAAAAGAGCTCCAAGATCGTCCTCTCTGACGCCAGGAACCGAGATTCGAGTAAGCGTGTCAAGAGACTGATGTGCCCCCTTGAAACCGTTCTTCTGCAGGTAGGCGAGGGTCCGCTCGACGTGTGTAGCCGAAAGGTGGATCTCGTATGTGGCGAATCGGGACTTCAGACTTTGAGGGGTTCCGACGGCTGAGTATTTGGTGAGTCACCAATACCGTCAGAGAGCTATAGGAATAGTAGGCCCACCAAGCATCTTCGACGCAATGATCCCGACCCTCGAAGCGAGCGCATCTACCTCCTCCATCGAGTGCGTAGTCATCACCACCGCACGATCTCTTGTCAATCTCTCAAGCTATCAAGGACGCATCAACGTTCCGTCCTTGGAATATAAACAGTACTCACCGTCGCCCAAGCCTCGCGCTTGCTGAACGGATCCACACCGCTCGAGAACTCGTCGATTAGCACAACCGGTCGGTCCCCAATCAACGCGATAGCCAGACTGAGTTTCCGTTGGTTGCCGCCGGATAGCGATGTCGCCAGGTTGTTGGCCTTGGGCAAGAGTCCAGCGGCCGACAGCAGGGCATTGATGTCGTCTTTGAGGGGTTTGGAGGGGACGCCTTTGAGTCGGCCGTACAGCCAGAGGTGTTGGCGGACTAGAGGGGATCAGCAGAGAAGATCGGAGTAGGCGACAAGCATACCAGTAAGATTTGCGTCGATCGCGTTGACTTGGGGGCAGACACCTAGATAAGATCGCCTGGATTCTCATCAGCGAAACTTATAGCGAAGTGCTCCGCACTCACGCGGCATTTCGCGCCTTGATTATCGAGTGTCCCGAGACCTGCACATCACCTGCGGTGGGCAGTTCCTGATTCGGCGCATTAGCGTTGTACCTTCCTGCGGGCAGAACCACTAACTACTCCACGTATACAAGCCAATGTCGTCGTCTTCCCCGCACCATTCGGCCCGATCAACGCGAAGGTATCCCCCTCGCTCACCCCGAAAGACACATCATCCACCGCCAAGCCCTCCGCCCGACCAAATCTCTTCGTCAACCTCGCAATCTGCAGGGCATCGCCTGTGCCCCTTTCTAATCTCTCCTTTTCTTCCAGCACATCTACCATGGTCGGTGCCTCGACCTTGAACGCCGATTTATTCTTGCGGCGGCCGCGAAGTAATGCAGGGATAGGAGAGCCGGAATCGACGTAGACGAGAATGGCGAATGCGAAGAGAGTTTGGACAACCATGTAGAGGATCGGTCCGCCGAATTGGAGTATGTCGGAGTAGGGCTTGGAAGAGCGACTTCCCAGTCCGTCACAGAGTAGGTTAAATAGATTGACAGAGACAAGGACGGCGCGAACTGCGACGCGGTCAAATGAATCCCCTATGAAGCGACGAATTGCTCACTGATGTTGGGAGTCGGATTAATGAGGGCAATCGTGAAATGACTTATGGTGATATGATCGGGGGCGCCGCTTGTCCGGTCATACGTCAGAATCAACAAGTATGTCGCACTGTATATATAAGCTACTGATCGCCCGGACACGGAGAGCTTACAGATACAGCAGGAAGAGAATCACATTGCTCCCTGCGACCAAAGCCCAAGCCGCTAACGGGCTGTTGAGGAAAAGCGCAAACAGGTAGCTGTAAAGCGTTGACGAGATGCCGTATAGAACTAAGCAGATGAAGAGATCCCCGATTCCGTTGAACTGTGTCGTGAGGGCGCCGAAGATGATGGTGATAATGACTGAGACGATGAGGATGGCGGGGAGCTCAAAGAGGATGTGACCAAGCCATAGGGCTGCAGGAGAAGCTCCGTTGCTAAGTCTAGCATTAGAGCTTGATACACACGTATGCAGCAGACTCGCCTGTATTGATTGGATCGGACATTGGAAGCGCGCTCGAGTGTAGGGTAGATGACTGCGAAAGCTGGCCAAACAGCCAGTCCCAATCCACTATATTTGATCAGCACAAGCAGAATCAAGCAGTATAGACAGCTTACACGAAGGCAAGCCACTTGAACGCCTGCGCGGTACTAGCGAAACTCGGGCTCGCAAGATATCTGAAGGTGAGGTTGATTCGGAACGGGCTCGACGCGCTTGGGCTGATCTCATCGAGTACCGTATTGCTGAGTAGGTTCAACGCAGAAAGACCCTTGTTTTCCAGCGAAGATCCCTCGAAGGCGAAGAGCGATTGTGCGGACCCCGCCGCAAGGGAGACACCGCCGAAGGTATGATTCGCATAACCCGTCTCGAACAGGTTTACGAAAGAAGCATTGTCTGCAACCGTTTGGACGTAATTAGCCGCGTTGGGATAGCTGCTGAATGCTGCGAGAAGCGAGGCGGGGGCCAGGACCAGCTTGGAATCGACCACTGGGTACAGGCTGTAAGGGTATGTGAGAGAGAGTGGCACCTTCTCATTAACGACGACCTCGCACGTCTGCACACGATCCTTCATGAAGAATAGAGGGATGCAAGCTGCACAAATGACAATCACGATGCCGACGAGCGGAAGTAGCCATGACCTGCGGAGGACGAAGAAGCGTTTGAGGAAGATGGTGTAAGCGTCGGCGAGAAGCGCGAGGATGCGAGTCGGCTTGCGGCCAGACGTAAGTACGAGGCCGGCATCTTGGATATTCTTGCTGGGATCGGCTGCGATTTCGATATCCTTCTCGCTGACCAAGCCCGATGTTGCAGCCAGATCCTCTATAGGTGCCACAGCAAGAGTTGTGACGCTAGATGCGAGTTCTTGCTGACGTTCCGCATTGAGGTCGAGAAAGACCTCTTCGAGAGTTGCGCTATTGATCTGATACGCCAGATTTGAAGCACCATTCACACGTTGGGTCTGGAGTTGTGTCACCAGCTTGCGAGCGAGATGAATGTCGTTGCTACCGGTTTGGAAGACATGCGTCCCGCGAACTAGGCGTGTCGTCACCGAAGGTAGCACCTTGCGCATCGCCGCAAGCAGTTGGAGATCACCCGATTTCGAGGACTGTACAGCGAGACTGAATCCACGTCCTAGCTGAGTTTTGAGGCCGACAGGGTTGTCGAGTGCTAATAAACGACCCGGAGCTTGCAGGATCGCAACGCTATCACCCAGATAATCTGCTTCGTCCAAGACTGCACTGTTAGCCCAATCCTCTTATTGTGGCTTACAATGCGTGGTCAAGATGATCGTTGCTGTCCCACGGTTCGCGGTGATGAGCTTCCAGATAGCCCTACGACTGAGCGGATCTAGACCGCTAGTGATCTCATCGAGGAGGAGCAGATTCGATCCGCCCGCCAGGGCAATAGCGAGCTGAAGCTTCCGCTTCTGACCGCCACTGAGATGCGTTGACAGGAAGCCGACTTTCGGTGCCAAGTCGCATCGAGCGAGGAGATCCAGGTCCGTCTCGGCCTGAGCCTGGTGGTGCTGCTTGGTCGTCTTGATGACCCGCCAGAGTGCTATATGCTGAATGCAAGTCAGTCAGGTAGCGTGCACGATTTCATAGCGTGAGTCCTTAAAGCTCACCTGTGTGCAAGTCAATTCTTCCCAAAGTACGTCCTTCTGCGACGCGATCCCAGTGTGCAGGTCGTCGGCATACCGGATCGATCCCGTCGAGATGCCGATGAGCTGGGCTATCGCGGAAAGGCAGGTAGACTTGGCTGCACCGTTGCGACCGAGCAAGCAGAAGATCTCACCCTACAGATTATGAGCAACGATCGCTCGGATACGAAATGACGCACCTTGGGCACAGAAAAAGTCAGATCCTCGATGGCGACCACCGGCTTCCCTCGACCGAAAACTCCGAACCGTTTCGTGGAGTAAATCTTACGCAAATTGTCCATCTGCACGGCGACTCCTGTTGGGAGAGCCGCCAACACAGACCTGTCCTTCCGTCTCAACAAACCTCGCCGCTTATGCTGGTCGTCTGGAGATGGAGATCGGACGCCATACAGTCTTGTCTCCAACCATGTCGCTAGAAGTGGGAAGAGGAAGATATCGATCTGGACGCAGCTCAGCAGGCTTCGACCGCGTGATGAGTATGACTTGCGATGGCAATGATCATCAATCCTAATATCGGAGCGTCGTGCTTTGGGCTACTGTGAAGGATGTTTGGCGGTCCTGGGACTAGCTCCCATGCGGCCAAGCCTTTCATAAAAAAGGTGAAGAACATGGGTGGGAAGATCAATGTGAGGATGAGCTGAATGCCGCTCGAACCCCCGACGAGGAGTGCAGCGATAGCAAGGATGATTGCCAAGAAAGTAGCTTCACGAGGTCAGCGACAGTACGCGGAACTGTGATATGGAATTAACCTGTGATAGCAGCCAACGTAGGAGCGCTGGCAAAAGGCACTGCAACCAGAAACGTCCAACTTGCCAAGCTGAGGCCGGTAAGGACGTATAAGACGATAAAGAGACCCGCGTTGGTGCGCTCGAAGATGAAGTGCTGGAAGATGATGGCGACGCAGACCCAAGCGATGAAGTAAGCACTACTGATGCTCAAATGCCAGGAGCTGAACAGTGAATCAATAGGTTCAGCATTTATTGAAGAGATCGGTATAGGTGCTTACATGACACGAGCGGACTTACGGCACCCCATTGCATCAAGGTGGGCTGTCAGGGACTCTGCACGCTCGGAAGCCATGTTACCGGGTAGCTGGACCAACATTAGCAACAAGCCTCAGACGTCGACATGGAGTCGCCTACCTGGTAGACGACACCCAGGAACACGAGAAAGAACGCCAGAACGATCAAAGAACGGATACCGCGTAGATAGGCTATGTAATAGATCAGCACTCCGGGCACTCCAATGCAAAGGTCACGCACAAAGTCGGAGGCTCTCGTTCTGCTCAGCTTGCGTTTGGGTCGTGTACTCCCAAGCCAGCGGGGGAGGTGGTGTCGTACCAGTCGTCATCTCTATGAAGTTCTACCGGTTACAAGTCAGCTCTGTTTCACCAGCGATGCAGAACGAGCTGACACTTTCAATTGCCCACTGAAGTGGCAGAAGTCGTGCCTGTACATCGTCATCCGCATGATTATCCACATCCACCATCGCCAGCCCAAAGTCACTCCGCAGTGTGTAGTTCTACGGTCGAGGTAAGTCTCATCCACATCGGCATGGTAAAGACCCACCAAGCCATGTCCTCCAATATCGACTGAACCGAAATCGACCGCTGCCAGACAATTGCTCAGAAGGTTGAAGTTTTCCGGGCATGCCGTCTCGATTGCCGCGGAATCCGTCACTCTCTGTACTGTGCCACTGACACCGGCGGTGACGCGGTTCATGAGATCATCGATGAAGGTGCTGATGGTAGCATCCGTGGTAGCTGATGGTGGCGGGGACCAGACCAGCTTGTGACCGAGGAGGTTCGAGGGGATGGCTTGGAGAGGCGCTATTCGGCCCGGACCAAGCTGAGTTACTGTCAGCGAAGTGCACACAAAGGTAGAAGATACGCACTATGGCACGAGTAGTGAAGAAGGACTGTACGGTAAAACCGGTATTAGCTAGGTGCTGCATTCCCTGAATATAACAAGCTCGCCTGGGCTTTGGCGAAGAACGCAGCATATGCTATGGGGAGGATGACACATCGCAATATATTGATATATCTATGTCGCCATAAGATGATCCTGTAGATACATGCTGTTCAGCACAACCCGATACCGAAAAGCGGGAGAGAGCGCACCAATTCTTGCGGCAGAGAGCGCAAAACTGCGCCCAGAATGACCCCATGCTTGATTTGGTGGATGACGGCCGACGTCAAATGCATTACCTTGAGTCGCTGAGAAAAAGGAGGGTTCAGCAGCGACATATATGTAAATAGTGGCCCGATGATTTCGATTTCGATCCGTGGAAAGCTCGGGCAAGGGGCGGTCGCCGTTCGCCGTCGAGCCAAAAAGTAAATCTCACGTGGAGATCTTGAGTCACGTGACCGATTCTGCCAAAATCAAGAGCGACTTTCTTCGATCAATAATATCGTTTGCATGGAGATCCAAGTCGGAGAGGATGTCTCTTATACCCAGGCTTGGCGCTCGCTTCAGAAGCCGAGCGTCGTCGAGCGACTTGTTTAGGGCCATTAGTCCTATTCCTCCACGGTCGATCTCCTTTGTGATCTCCTCTACCCATCTTGCCCCGACACGACGGCATCGCCGATCATCAGATGTCAAAGGACAGTCAAATACCCTCGATGTACGGCGGAGGTACGCAGCAGCAACGGCATTGAAAGAGGTTGAGGAGCCCGAGGAAGAGCTCGAGGAGGAAGAGGAGGAGCCAGTTTGGCCTGTTCGGGTCTTACCGGAGCTGAGTGGGAATGATCGGAAAAGATTGAGACGGCAACGGAATGTTGGAATGTCAGTACGCCCCAGGTCCAGAATGTCAGAGCTGATGGAGTCGTTAGATCCGCGCATATTGATTCCGGGAAGACCACTTTAACAGAAAGAGTATGTTCTCGTATTGAGTCGCAAGGGCTATTGAGCTCAAGTCCATATTAGGTGCTGTACTATACCGGCCGAGTACGAGACATCCATGAAGTGCGCGGTCGGGATGGAGTGGGCGCGAAGATGGACTCGATGGAGCTTGAACGCGAGAAGGGAATCACCATTCAGTCTGCGGCGACTTTCTGCGATTGGGTAGCCCCACCGCCTCCCACCGAGACACCGGTAGGGGGCGAGATCAAAGTGGGACGGGAGAGCTTCGCGATCAACATCATAGATACACCGGGTAGGTGCTCCTTCACGTGCACCGACAAAGGCGCTGATTTCAGCAGGTCACGTCGACTTCACGATCGAGGTTGAGAGGGCATTGCGGGTCCTGGATGGGGCGGTACTGGTACTGTGTGCTGTTAGCGGTGTGCAGGTGCGTTTCCAACAGGCATGCTACGACGAGTTTGAATCGCCATTTGCCTCAGAGTCAAACGATCACGGTCGACCGTCAGATGAAGCGATACAATGTTCCCCGATTAGCATTCATCAACAAGATGGACCGGTGAGCAGACTCTTCGCTCTTACGGGCTGACTGATATTTCTTCCAGTGCTGGAGCCAATCCTTTTCGAGTCATCGCGCAGCTCCGATCGAAGTTGAGGCATAATGCTGCTGCCGTACAAGTGCCCATTGGTGCTGAAGACAATCTGCGAGGGGTCGTCGATATCGTGCGGATGAAGGCGATTTATAATGAAGGTGTCAAGGGGTAAGTGCCGACCTGCGACTTCGGTCACGGTTCTGACCTTGTATCAGAAACCGGATTGTCGAGTCGGACGAGATTCCTGCGGAAGTCCTCGAGCTTGCCAAGCAGAAGCGAGCCGAGCTTGTTGAGCAGCTGTCGGAAGCCGACGAGACCCTTTGCGACCTCTTTCTCAACGAGGAGCCTGTCTCCAACCTTGACATCGCACATGCTCTGCGGCGAGCAACGACCAGTCTCCGCTTTACACCCGTTTTCATGGGCTCAGCTATCAAGAACACAGCCGTACAACCCTTGCTGGACGGTGTATGCGCGTATCTTCCCGACCCAAGCGAGGTACGCAACCAAGCTCTCGACGCGACTCTACCACCTCAAGCCCCGCCGATTCCGCTAGTACCTGCTGCAGATGCCGCATTGGTCGGCTTGGCTTTCAAGCTCGAGGAAGGGCGATATGGCCAGCTCACCTACCTTCGAGTATATCAGGGCGAGCTGAAGCGTGGAACGGTGATCATCAATGCCAGAACAGGGAAGAAGGTGAAAGTGCCTCGGCTGGTCCGAATGCATAGTAACGAGATGGAGGTTGGTCACTGATTTATGTACGCGATGCAGCTGACAGTTTCAACAGGACGTCGAATCGATCGGTGCCGGAGAGATTTGCGCGATGTTTGGGGTAGACTGCTCCTCAGGAGACACTTTTACCGACGGAAACACCTCTTTCACCATGGTGAGTCATTCAGCTCAGCGAACAGAATGCTGCTGATGGCTGTCGCAGACTTCGATGTATGTTCCCGAGCCCGTCATCTCCCTCTCCATTCGACCAGAAGGACAAGAGACCCCCAATTTCTCCCGTGCAATCAACCGATTCCAGCGTGAGGATCCAACTTTCCGCGTCCACGTCGACTCCGAGTCTCAGGAGGTAAGCGGCCTCAACCTTGCACATCCCGATGCTGATGGAATCATAGACGATCATTTCCGGCATGGGCGAGCTCCACCTCGACATCTACGTCGAACGTATGAAGCGCGAGTACGGTGTCGCCTGCGTCATCGGAAAACCTCGCGTTGCTTTCCGAGAGACCGTCACCGAGCCAGCCAAGTTCGACTACATCCACAAGAAGCAGACTGGTGGATCTGGTCAATATGGTCGTGTGAAGGGGACGATCGAGCCCATGAAACAGGACTCTGAGACAGGGAAGGATACTGCTTTCGAGAATCGGGTGGTCGGAGGCAACGTTCCGTTCCAATTCATCCCAGCCGTCGAGAAGGTATGTCTTCCATCGCCCCATTTGTTTGATTCTCACGTGAAATAGGGGTTCCAAGAAGCGCTCGACCGAGGCCAGCTCACTGGCCACCCCATTTCCGGCTGCCGCTTTGTCCTCGAAGACGGCCAAGCGCACGTCGTCGACTCCTCCGAATTGGCTTTCCGATCCGCCGCCATCGGTGCTTTCCGCGAGGCTTTCCCTAACGCAAAGCCAGTCGTCCTCGAACCCGTCATGACGGTCGAAATCGTTGCGCCCATCGAATTCCAAGGCAGCGTGATTGGGAACCTTAATCAGCGGAAGGGGACGATCGTGGATACCGAGGTCCGGGATGATGAATTCACGCTGACGGCGGAGGTGGCATTGAATGATATGTTTGGGTATGCAGGACAATTGCGTGGTGCAACGCAAGGAAAAGGTGTGTTCCGCTTTCGCAAAACAGCGAAAGGAAATACGCTGAGGCGATGTTACGCAGGGGAGTTCTCGATGGAGTACAAGAAGCATGCGCCGGTGCTGCCATATGTCCAGAAGGAGATGATGGAGGCGTTCAGGAAGAAGCAGCTTTCGAAGTAGATCGTTAGAGGCGAGATTTTGCTTTCATCATATTGCATTGCATGGTACGGCGTATAGGTTGGCTTTCGAGTCTATTTTATATGTGCTACAGTAAGGCTCTAGAGCCGCATCGATCCCAAACAATGACACAGAATCACTCCTCAAACCCCACTTCCAGCAGGTTGAACAGCTCAAAGTACCGTACGTGCAACCTCATCAGATCACAATGCGAGCCGATCTCAGCAACAGTCTATTGTCGCGTATCAGCATTCCATGACTTGAAATCGATGTTTGCTACTCACTCCATCCTCAATCAGGACAATCTTGTCGGCCGTACATACTGACCAAAACATAGTATATTCTATATGCTACAGCAAGACTTTAGAGACACATTGCTCTGAATCAAAACATAACTTGACCCAAAATCACTCCTCAAAACCTCAAAGAAAGCCGAGACTCGTCATTGTTGTTCCTGCCAAAAGAGGTATAGATGTTTCTCCAGAGATGGGCGACCATTTGGAAGGCCAAAAATATGTTGACTACCGTTAACGGGCGATCCTCGCCATGCTCTCGGTATATGCTGGGCTCTCCTTTCACCTTGGTCGGCGATGGCGGTGAGTCCTCGGATTCGGTGAGCAAGCGAGAGCGCAGCATATGCGACCGGTGACGATCCTCCTTCGGGAGCTGTGGTGCTGCGTCTTTTTTCATGTCTCCTTCTTTCTCGTCATCAGCTGCGAAACGGCTCATCAGCCGAGGGAGCTGCGACATGTGGATCCCCTCGTCGCCGCAAGCCCTCGCCTCCTTCAGGCAGTGCCGTCGACTTTCCATTCGGGAGATCTGACATTCAAAGTACCCCGGACCGAAAAGGTATCGTCTCCAAATCTGTGAGCTGGAGACAACGATAAGCGGATAATTCCATGCGAGGCGTACTAGCGGAAGAAGTTCATCTCAGACGGCAATTGTCTCTATTCGTGCGTGATATCGATGGTCGGGTCACGAAATACCTCGGACTTCGAACCAGTAGATGTTTGATGTCCCGGAGGGATGACGACAGAGTAGAGCAGCATCCTTCCACACGGTCTTCCCCACATGCCGACGAATAACCAAGGTTAGACAACGAAACAAAGGAACAGCCGTGTTCAATTGCGTGACGAGATAAGCTTAAATCACAAGGGTCTGCGGGCACAGCAGCGGGAAGCCAGAAGTTGCTAATCGACTCTCGGCATAGCTGCGCGTCAAAGGCTCACCGCAGCGTATTTCGCATGCCGGGGGGGGGCGATGATGAACATGATGGTGGGTTGTAAGAAGGTATATAGTTCATGATGGATTGACTCATTGATGCCATGCGCCGCATCATGCCGCAATCTGTTGCACCCCATACGAACCTGACCCGTCGGGGTGCTATGTGTCATCGTATATCTCCCTCGAGCTCATTCGTGCACCGTCTATCCTCGACCTCCACAAATCCCTCACACTCCATCACATCCTCGAATACGTCAAACTCCCACCAGTCAAAACACTCTCTGTCCTCTGACACCGCTCCATTATCTGCCTCTCCTTCCCACACCTCCAGCACGTTCCCCCTTGAATCCATGTCCTATCCCCTCGACCTGAAACATCAACTCGATCTATGCAGTCTCACCAACGCCGCAATCGAGCTCTACCACTCCCAGCGAGTCGAACAGAACCGCGCTCGCATGTCCACCGAGCTCCTTGCTCGCCGTCGCGCCGAACGTAGCGGTCTCGTACCGCGCCAAACGGGACCCTAACTCGAGCATGACCATCTGGATATGGGCTCGGTGGTGAGGCGGGAGAGGGAAGCGGGGGGGAAGGAGCGGATGCTGATGGTCGAGTTGGCGAGACATCGGGGGTTCATGGAATGGGAGCGGAAGATGCGGAGTGAGGTTGTCAGGCAGGGTTTGGGGATGGCATGGCGGTAAATCGAGTACGGCTCGAATGTAGAGAATAGGGTGAGTAAACGTAGATAAATGTATACATGAAAGCATGATTTCTGATCGATTCAGCTTAGGCCCCGAACGATGAACGTTCCATTCGTCTGCACGCTTGCATCCTCGCCAATATCGACCCACCTGTCCTCGTCAGCTTTGATCGTTACAACCAGCTGAATACTCACCCATCAGACCCTTTCGCCCCATCGAGCCGCTCCAGGACACCCGGACCCCTTACAAAGATCCTCCCCTTCCATGGCCCCTGTCCTCCTTCCTCGCCCTCACCGTCCGCGCTTCGAAGTACGACCTCGACATTGCTCGCCGGCGGACCGCAATGTGCTTTATCTGGAGAAAAGTCGAGGGTGAGATTGGGAAGCGAGGATTGCAGGTCGTAGAAATTGGTGACGAAGATCGGGCCGGTAGAGAATGGCGATGGGTGGAGACGAGTGAGAGGGAGCGAAAGGAGAAGGTGAGACAAGCCTAAGCTCTCGGCTGCCGGTGCGTCTGAAATGCTTCATCAGCTGGTCCCAAGCGTTCGGGTGTCCGACGTACCGCCAACAACGATAACGCCTCTCAGCTTCTCACCAGCGACTCCACCGAAAGCGCTCTCGCGGATGCCGGACCAGACATACTTGTCCCACAGCCCATTTCGCGAGACATGCCCACTTCGAAGCGAGGGGAGCTTGTGCCGAGCTGCAAACGCGCCAAAGGAGTGGGATGAGAATGACTCATGCAAGCGGGACACAAGGGCTGAGTGGTGCTTCGATGTGCTACCACCGCAAATCAGTACCTTCTCGAGCTGGGCGAACCGGACGTACATGAAGAGCAATGTTGGCTTGTCCCCTTCGGCCAAGACTTCGAGCTCTGCGGCTTGATTCTCCTCCGTATTGCTACTGGACCAGCTGGCTGTCGGCTGGCCGATCATCCTCAGTCCGGCACCTGTAGCCTCATCAGACACGGAGGAAGATTATGTAAAGTAATAGGGACGTACCGCTCCACACGCTAGCGAGCGCAATCGTCATTCCAAATGGGGTATTCAGCGGGACGGCACTCGCGACAACGTCGCGAAGCGCAGATGACGGGCGCTTATCAGCCGGGAAGAGCGAGAGGACAGCCGCGATTCCAGCTGTGATATTCTACTTGTCATCAGCCTGGCGGACGCATTCGGGAACCTAGACCTACCAGGTGATTCACTTTGACAACTGCCGGCTCGGACTCGGGCGATGGTGATGAGTAGAAGTAGCTATGCGCATCGTAGATATGGGCATCTGTGCTTGATAAGCAATACCCTGTGTGCTCCAAGTGAGATGAGCGTACCTGGAAGAACCCCTTTCTCCGTCGGAGCCTTCTCCGCCACCTCCCAGATTTCCTCCCACCAAGCCACTTTCATTCCCCTTGTCTTGGCGTTCTCCACGACTCGATACTGTTCTTTCTGTGGATCACCCACCACTAGTACTCCGGCTTTGTCACCACGGTCTTCCCATACCTGCTCAAGTACATCATCGACCAAGCTCGCATGAACGACGACGACCGCCGGCTGTGGGTGTGCTGTAGACGAAAGAGCGGATGATAGGAGGACGGGAGATGGAAGAATCACGAGTGGGGTCGATGGCGGGACGGATAGCTGAAGGAGAAGAAGCGGGAGGGAAGTGCTCGGAGATGGAGGAAGGAGGGTGAGGATGGGTGTAGGGGAGGTCGTGGATGCGGTGAGGGTCGGAAAGAGGGTCTTCAGTCCGATTGGGAGGAGCCGGAGCATCTCGGATAGGGCTTCGTCGGTGAGCTTCACTTGTCAGCTCATTATCCTGCGTCTCATGGATGTCAAAATAGTGAACTTACCGAGACATCGAGGATGGATCGAGGTAAAGCTAGGGACGAGCCATTCGAATTCGGTACGATATCCGAAACCGTCTTCAGGCGATTGGCTGGCCGCACCGTCAACTTGTAGGGGATCAGCAAGATATCTCTCCAAGCTTGCAAGAGACATACCGGCGTCCCCTGTCCCGTTGCGAAGCTTCGATACACGCCCGTCTCCCCGGGCTTCCGCACTGCCGAAACTTCACTCTGCTTCCCGAGCAGTAATGGGTGGACCAGCGGAGACGCTTCGGAAAAGAAGCGGTAGTAGATCGCCAGGACTACGAGGACGAGGAGGAGGATGACGGTGAGGTTGTCGATCTGGAAATCCATGTCGGATGATCGTCTCGAGTGGGATCCGGCAGAGGAGGATTGATAGTCCCCACTGCGTAACGTCTTGGGGGGAAGATCAATCCAGTTGGGATGTAATCTGGCTTTTGAGCTTGTTCGATGATGTGTCAACCATACAAAGGGCGTGGGGATAATTCCTCATGCCGGCGGCCCGACGCTTCGACGTTTCAGAAAAGATTTGATGCCGAGCGTTTAAGTGGAGAGCTCCGCCCAACGCCATCGAGTACCGTCTCGTTACAATGCAAGATTTCACCCAGCAAGCTGTCCCCTCATCCCAACAGGCCTTCAACAGGTCCAAGGACGATGTCTACACCAGTGGCAGATGTGTACACCAATAAGGACGAAGATTCTTATCCCGGCGGTCCGTCCATTCTACCTGATCCCTCTATGACGTCCTTCCTGATGTGTCATAGCTCGACAACGCTCAAAACCTGGTACAGCGCCCGACGAAGAGATCTATGACAAAGTCCTAGACTCGTTCGTCTCCTTCCACCTGATCTCCTGCTCAACTCCCTACATCTCCCCAGTCCTGGAAAACAATTACTGACATGAGCAGATCCGGCCGCCTCGTCTCCTCCAAACCCGCCAACAAAGCCTTCCTAACCTCCCAATCCCGAAGAGCCGAACACCTCACCCGCGTCGAAGCAGACCGCGTCCGGCGCTCCCAAGCCCGATCTACCTCCTTCTTCTCCCGTATCCAAACCGTCATCCTCCTCCTCGCGTTCTTACCACTCCTCTCCCAGTTCCTGACTTCTACATATACGTTCAACACCTCCCCCTATGTTTTACCCCGAATCAACCGGATATGGAAGACCTCCCCGCTGAACGTATGGCAAAAGGAGATGATAGTCTTCACGCCCGTCCAGCTGGCTCGGTACGATGGGAGTGATCCCGAGTTACCGGTTTATCTGGGGATCGATGGAAGCGTTTACGATGTGAGTAGGAATCGGAGGGTGTATGGGAAGGGTGGGAGTTACAATATGATGTGAGTCTTCCACGGAACCGAATGCCAGAATACGCTGGCAGAGTGCTGATACTTGGGTTAAGGGCGGGACGAGACGCTTCGAGGAGCTTCGTCACTGGATGTTTCGAGACGCATCTGACTCACGACCTTCGAGGCTTATCGGATGCCGACCTTCAGGTAGGTCACATCTCAAAATTTAGATTCGCAAAGCTGAGATGAGCAGTCACTCCATCACTGGAAGTCATTTTTTGCGAACCGTGCCGACTACCCCAAGATTGGCAGCATCATCAACCCGCCCATCAATCCTCGCGCACCCATTCCTGCACGGTGTAACGAAGCCGTGCCAGGCGAGCAAGCCGCGAAGGAGGGGAGGGGGAGACCAGAACCGGTTCAGGAGACCGGTAGACCGCAAGCTGGGTGACAGGAACTTTTGATGTCGGACATATGCATTGTGTTTTATGTTGCTGGAGCTATGCTCAGAGCTCCTCTTTGACAGCTTCTCCTGGGCTTGTGACGAGCGGCCAGCACAGGGCGGGACTGGTGACTTTGAAGAAGTATTCGCATTTCTCCGGCTCGGAGATGGCGAGTAGCGCGTTGGTCGTCCCGCACGACAGGTCGACCTGTATCGTTTTAGCTGATATCAAATATGCGGAAAGGCGTAGACGAACAGTAGCAGACCGCATGGGACCGTTCCAGCATTTCGCTCTACACTGATCTCAGTGTTATAACGGAAGGAGCGACAGAGTACCGACCCGTTGCGATAGTATTGCCGAGTGTAATATCCAAATGTACCGGGTTCCGCAGAAGTATTCCATTCCGTGAATGAGCTATTCTTATCAGCACAAGCGATCTCACAAAGGACAGGCCTACCCAAGGAGGTTTGACGACGAATCCTTATTGCTCTTTTGCGTCGCTCGGCCAAAGAAGCACAGCTCATACGTATAGCTAACACACATCAGCATCGCTGCGTACGATGTTCGGCATGACGTCGACTCACTCGCCCGAGACCTTATCCACGCAGGTCCCATCGAGCTTCTTCCACTCCACCTCTGGTCCGAAACCAGTATGCATCCGTTCCAGAGTATCCGACGAGGATCGAATATCGTTCTTGAGCTTGTTGAGCTCGTTGACGAATGTGTTATGCTTTTCCCGCGCAGCCGCGACGTCTATATTGTCCGTCAGTTGATTTACCACCGCGTAGTGCGTCCGGCTCACGGGGTCCTTCGGCATTGCTCGCCCTCGAAGCTCCCTTCGCTCCCCTACCTAGGATGCCAACGCGGACCATCCAATCGATGGCATAATCGCGCACACTTTCCCAAGAATCGTATAACGCGTCCGGGATATACTCGTCGATCCGGTACACTGCGCATCTCCATTTGAGTCCCTCAAAAGAGATCTGCGGGACCGGAACTCACGCATCCCGCTTCCCTCGTCAGTCTCCACCATATCCCCCTCGTCCATCAGCAACAATGCCTCAAGATCCTTCCTCTCCAGCTCATCCAGCTCCCCGTCTCCAATCTCTTCTTCCACCTCCTCTCCTCCCTCAGGCTTCTCACTCTCCCCACCTTCCGGAGCTTTGGTGAGCTCCTCGAACCCCACGACTGCGGCTTTCACCGCCATGTCCTGGTAGTTCGGATTGTAGCTTTTCGCCAATTCTTCCAAGACGCTATGTAGAGCGTCGAGCTCGGATTGGAGGCGGGACGTTTTGGAGCGCAGACGGGTCAGAGCGAGGCGGTGGGTGAGGAGGGAAGTGTAGACGGCTAAAGCTTGTCAGATTTGCGCACGGCATAAAGTGGGACACACACGCGACTGCTTCCGACGTTCCAAATCCTCCTTGCTCCTTGCCTCAGTCCTTTCAAGGCTGGCTAAATTGCCGAATGAGTGACGAGCCAAGTGCGCGAGATCGTGGCTCTGATGGCGGCCGGCAAGTGAACTCACCCCTCGCCAGCTCCACCTCCACCTCCTTCCCCTTCACCTCCCCCGTTTTCCGCTCCAGCTCCCCCTCGAGCCGCTTTTTCTCCCCAAGAGCCCACTTGACATATGTCGACCGGATTTTCGCGCCCTGTTTCCCCGTGAGCATCCCGCAACATTTCACCAGCTCAGCTCGAACGAGCTTACGCAGTTGGCCCCCGGGATGACTTACCGTCTTGCGCGTCTTCATCTCCGCTTCTGCTTTCTCGCGGTACTCCTTGCCTATCTGAGAACATCGACTCGGACATGCCCCTGTCCCCCATTCGTCCGAACCATCACAGCATTCCGGGTCTGCTCCAGTCAACCCGACCACCTTTATCTCAATGGCCAGCAGAAGGGGACATACCGCATATCCCATCGTTGACCCGACTACTCAACACCACACCCGGAATATGCCCCTCGTTCGTACAGTAGAACGTCGCGCCGCTACAAGCGGAGGTACCCGGCTCATCACTCCCGTCGGGACAATCGCAGTAATCGTCATTAATAGCGGAGGCAGGAATGGTATGGGAGCCATCAAGGCAGGTGAAGTTTCCGGACGAGGCGGATTCGTATTGCTTGAAGACTAAGGGGTATCAGTGGATTAGCTGAAAGTGCAAAGGAGGAGCAGGGACGCACGTGATGGGTGAAGACCGCGGATGGAGGAGGGTACTAGGGGTTTGGTGTCTGCCAGAGTGGGGAGGATGAGGGCGAGGGAAGGCAGGAGGGTGGATAAGCGGATTGAGGGGATCATGGTGGTTTTGGGTGGATGGAAGGGTGGAAGGAGGAGATGTTAGCCTGGAATGCGGGGTAAAAGGTTCCCCCTCGCCTCGGGGATAGGAACTTTGTACTCCGGTTTCCCCTCCAAAATGCATGATGCGCTCGTCTTCCTACGGATTCATCCAGACAAGCCTCGAATCATTTTACCCGTGATGTCATTGTGATCACCTCAATACCTTCAACTCTCAGACCGGACATGTCCGACGACTATACCATCCACCACTCCTCCCCGACCCCAACGGAGCACATCCACATCCGAACCATCCGGCCTCACCTCACCCCCACCATCCCGCGTCGCCTCCGCTCTGTCGCACTCCCTCCACTGTCTAGTAGCTCGCACCAACACGGGAGAAGCAGTAGGAAATGGTCCGTCTTATCGGGGACGGAGCGCTCTTCCTCCAGATCGTCGATATGTGTGTCCACCCGGACCATCAGGGACGGGGATTGGGCAAGAGGTTGTTGGATGGGATGTTGGCGTGGGTGGATGGGAATTGCCAAGATGCGTATGTCAGTCTGATCGCGGATGATCCGGGTGAGAGACTGTATAGTACTAGGGGTTTTGTGCGGACGACGGGAGTGGGGATGAGGAGGTCGAAGTGGGGCAAGTAGGGGGATGAGTGGGACGCGTGATGCGTAGGCCGTTCGAGCCGAATGAGACTACGAGGATCTATGAATCTTCTCGCTTTACAAGATGATCACTCCAATCTTGAGCTGTTGACGGGTTTCATGATGGTTGAAATCCTCGGTACGATGGCGGGATGGGATGCACAGGCACTGTCGAGACAAGCCCATCAGGTTCTCAGAAGCGATTCTGAAGGAGAAGGCCTAGTCTGGGAGGTATTCAAGTACTCAACGACTGTGCCAGGATATTAATCACAAGTCGAGTCGCCATTGCGATAATGACGCGATATGCAAATCCATGCTGAAAACCCATGGTATCAAATTTGATCGATGTTATTCGTGTACGTGTCTCATTCGTTCTCTCGTTCAGATTCTTCTCGGTTGAGATGATTCGTTGCTCAGCAAGGTTTGGCATAAGTCGATTGGTTTTTCTGCCCCGCATCGGCTCAGACTCGTTGGGATGTTAGCGACTCACCGAGATACTCTCCGTGTCCAGGTTGCTGTTCTTGTCCGCCTTGCTTTGGTCCTCCATGCTCGATGGCTTCTTGGTCGCGATTGACATCGAGTAACTCGGACCGCCGTCATTGAGCAGCTCCTCGGTGCTAGAGCTCCCATGAGCTGGATTCGGAATTGAGGCCCTAACCCACGCACACTTGCAGGATATCCGCGATGAGCTTGCGAGCGAGATCACCGGAGAGCGACTCCCTGACCACGACTCGGAGAATCTCGGTGTCCTCGCAATTCTCCGGAAGCGGGTAGCTGAGACCATCAGCTTCGGTCTGACCACAACCGCTCACTCACTTCGGGACGATCCACCCGATACCCCTAAGCTGAAGCTGTATCCATTGCTGCTTCACATTCGGATACTTCTGCTTGAACTCATCGGTGAAGCGGAACGAAACGACCGGAAGACCCTCGTAGTAGAACTCCGCGTCGACCTCCGTGAACTTCGTCTGGCCTCTGAAGACAGCTTTGGTATGGCTGGTAAGCACGTCCGCGACCTCAGACATGGTTGGGATGCTCCCAATGGGCTTGGGGCGATGGACATTGGAAAGGAGGGTGAAGTAGCCGGAGTTTTCGAGAGCGCGGGAGATGAGCCGGGCCTTGGAAAGGTTGTTCTGCATGATTCGGCGGTATCCAGCGAAGCCGAGGTTGAGGACTGGGATCAGCGGAGCTGACTTTGCGGGAGCTCACAGTTGAACATCTGGCCAAGGATGGGGTGTGCGGGCCTAGAGAAGTTCAGGTTGAAGGAGTAGTCGGTCTATTTGCCAGCCGTGAGATGAGCGGAACTTCATGTGGTGTTTAGAGACGTACCGCTCCAAGGTAATGAAGCTCAAAGATCAGGTCTTTCGGAAGATACTCGACGCTTCTCCAGATGATCCACCCAACACCGACAGAGCCTTCACATCCGTGAGTACTGCAGATGGAAGGCGGCAATAGACGTACTCATCCCGTATTTATGGCCAGATGCGTTGATACTATTATTCGGCTCAGCTCAACACCATTGCGCTGACTCACCTCTGAACTCGCGGAATCTTGAAGTCCCAGACATAGTGCGGGTACGCAAATGGCCTATAAGGGGTCAGCTCGGCACGCAGCTATATGACCTACGCAACGAAGCCGCCCGACGCTGCGTCCACGTGAATTGGCACAAAGTGGCCAGTCTCCTTTTCATACTTCTCAAGCTCCTCGTCCATCTCGGTCACCGATTCGAAGACGCCGGTATAAGTAGAACCGAGGATACTGGCTGTCAGCTCAGGTCGACACTGTAAGTACTCACACAAAGACGCCAATGGTGTTCTCATTGACATATTTCATCGCGTCCTTGGCGTCCATCACGTAGTTGCTCTGTCTCATCAGCTCAGTCCAGCTCGGATGACTCACCTCCGTGGTAACCGGGACCAAGCGGCACTCGACTTCGAAGTACCTCGCAAACTTCTCCAGCGCGACCTGCGCCTCGGCTCCCATGACAATGTTGGGTCCTGGGTTATGGATGTCCTTTCCCGCAGCTCTCATCTTGTCCTGCCAGCGGCGTTTTAGAGCGAGACCGCCGAGCATGATGGCTTCGGAAGAGCCGGTGGTGGCGGTACCCATGGCAGTGGCTTCTTTGGGGGCATGCCAGAGGTGCGAGACCATGGACTGGGACATTAGATCAGTTGATAGGGTCTGATAAAGGTATGGGAATGACGCACAATGCAGCGTTCGTGGATCTGTTGAGCGGCGGGGTATTCATCTTGGTCGACAAGGTTCTATGCTCTGTCAGCATTCCACCTTTCCGACTGCCAGGTCGAGCCCACCTTGTTGAGGTTCTCCATCATCAGGCTCTCGCACTCATCCGGCACCCACGTTTGCACAAAGCTATCGCTTGTCAACCTTGATCAGGCTGGATACGCACGAAGCAAGGTTCATATTAGGATTCCCGTCTGCCTCGCCTTGATCAGCAGGTCTCCGCTCCGCTTGAATGCGCTCCCACTCACCTAGGAGCAACTCGTCGTGCAAGAGCTGGTATGCAACCTTGACGTCACATCCTTCCGAAGGCATCTGGAACTTGGGGAGCTCCACGTCGACATCATATCGCGAAGCATACGGGATGTCGTGGAGGTCCTGCCTGTTGGGGGCATCAGAGAATATTCAATGCGGTCATTTGGCTCACCTCTTCCCGGCATGCTTGTGAATAGGATGATCCCTGGATTGAGCAATGAGCTTGTCCGCGTCAACGTGTCTTCCGAGAGCCATGGTGATCGATTTTCTGTTCTACAATTTGTAGCTGGTGATTGCGGAATAGAGGTTTACGCTTTTGTAAAGGAATGTTCACACCGCGCTGATCCGCATGCTCCAACGTCACCGAAGCCCGGATAGCCAGGAAATTTGACGACACATCTCAGGGCAAAGAGGTTTCCGGTGCCTCAGCAACGAAATGCACTATTTTGGGACGACGAGGCTCATATCCGCTTTTTGTATCGTATCCTTTCACTCTCTTTGACGTGAGATATAGCAGCAACCTTTCGCGACCCACCCCTCCGCTCTGAAACGACCCTAATGATACACTGAATGTGACTGACAAAAGTCCGATCCTGTTGAGATTCACCAGTCTGACCTCATCTCTCGCTCATACGTTCCGGTGAGACCGCTGCTCCAGAATGACCAACAAGGATTGGAAAGGACACAGCACCGGGCCAATCGGTCTCGTCCTCACCGTCATAGCTTTCGGCTCTTCATTCATCATGTTGATGTTTGTCTGCTTTTACAACGTCCCCCTCTGGGCACCACATACTACCCAAGTCGGAGTGGTATCGTCCGCGGTTTGGCTCATGACCATGTACCAAACCAACGGGACTTATGCGCCAGAAATGCCCAGCATGCCGTCTACCAAGAAGGACCCGTTTCAGGAGTTCGGATTCGGGGCGAGCGGATGGTGTCGGTGGGAGAGTCAAAACGGCGATGGGAATAAAGTCACGACGGCCACGACGAGTAATGGGGATTGCACGGTGGCGTGGTTCTGGACTATCCCGAATAGCATTCCGCCCGGAGACCCCGATACCGTCACTGCCCTCAAGTTACCCTAGTCAGTCATTTCCAGCGCCATTGAGGCTAAGCTAACATGGTCCCAGCTCCGTCGCCCAGGCTCTAGGTATTTCTGGCGGCCTTCTCATCATCCGTTGGTCCATCTGACGCCCGTGAATCATCGCTGATCTGACCAGCTACATTCCTTGTCTTAATCTACACCATCCTCCTCCTAATAACGGTGAAATTCCATCGATCGGACCAGCCTCCCCTGTTTCATTACTCCTATTACAGACCTGCGATCCTGAATAGCCGGGATCCTCGGGTCAGGCTAGCCTGTTGGCTCCGTTACTTCTGGGTCGGCCTTTGGTTCTGGTTGATCTCCCTCGCCTTCCTCATAACCCCACCGATCTGCGTGAGTGTCGCAAGTTCCTATTACTCAAATCCAGCGAACGCTACTGGAAACTGGACTGCGAGCTTGGGCGGAGGGTCGATACTGTGAGTTTCCATACCCCAACTGCGCTGATGGAAGCTGTATTGCCTCTTTGATTGTCGAAACAATAGGACTAGTAATATTGTGGACGACGGGGATGTTCAACAACCATGATGCGAGGACTTGGGAGGAGAAGAACGGTTTCATAGAAGCGTTGCCCTCGCCGGTGGTGGACCCGAGGGCGACGCGGAGGGCGGCGGTGCAGCAGATGACGAGTCCGCGTCGTCCGAAACAACGGGCAGTTGTGGCGACTTGAATGAAAGCAAACATGACAAGAACGGTGCATGCTGGTGTCGGAACCATCAGCAACGTTGACTTCACGGGTTTAGCGCGATTGCTGTTGATGTTTAGGAGGAAGATCCTACATGACAACACTGTCGCAGAGCTAAGCTTTCCAATGATGTAGTTTACATAGCGTGATGCTATGACTGCATGCCGCACCTTTGAGACCAATCACTCACGATTTCGAAGCCGGGGTCGAATCGCTGGATGAGGGACCGAGTGAACGAGACCAGAGATGATAGTTAACGCCCCGAGTAGGTCGTCGTTGGTAAGGAAACCGAGACCCGATAGGAGCAGGACTGGAGCTGTAGAAGTCGCCGATTCCGAGCGGATATCGATGAAATTCTTCGGGGCACGCTGAAGGTACAACCGTAAGACCATGTACGGTGAGAGGATAAGTAACGATGCAAAGATAGTTGATATCACCACTCAACTCCCTGTCCGGGATACAGAGGTAGGGGACAGCCCTTGGATATTGTCACCCTCATCAAGGTAGTCATCTACTACACGCTCGTGAAGCAGACGAGCACTCTTGAGCCGATCATGGTTATCGTGCTGCCGAGGTCCGGCTGATTGCTCAGAACCTGCGCACCGACCTGCTCTCAATTTGGCCCCGTACTCATCCATTCTTGAGCAGGCTTTATATGTGTTGGGATCAAACGCCACGCAGATCCAGTAAGCTTGACAGGAAAGATTCAACGCGATATTTGCGTTTGAGTCTGGCTAGTCCCTTTCAGGTGTTCTATTCCAGCTACTACCCGGCTTGACGTCCACCTCCTCCTACTCCGCATTCCCGAAGTCACGTAAGTCTGTCACTATCATCCCTGCGCCTACCCTATCCCATCCGCTCCTGCATATGATTGTAACAAGAATCGCTACTCGAGAGTCACCCCTTCACGGGGGTGGGGACGACTCAATCTGTCTATAGTGAGTTCGCGAAGCTGACGGAGAGTGTACGTGCTGACCATGCATCTGCCTTCTCGTCCGACGTTCAACTCTGCTGTCCATTTGTAGCCCAAATTGTCAGTTCAGTCTAAAAGAAGCCGTATGCGAGCAGCGCTGACCCCGTACTTCGTCCAGTCTGATGCCCATCCTACCTCATCCTGCTCTTCTTTGGCGGAACTTCCAGAAGGCAATGCTGACTGTGCTGTAACCAGCAGGATCAGGCGCAGAGCATGAAAATAGTCTGAAGAACCTTTTCAGGTGAGCGATAACGATTTCTGCTTTCCTCGTCGCCCCGCCTTTCCTTTCACCGTTCCCCCTCATCATCCCCTCACTACCTTATCTTTCAAGGATTATACAAACGACAAGCATATATAGGATCCTTCGGGAACTGACTACCTTTACAACTGCTGTATGACTCTGCCCTCTCACGCTCCTTCGCTCGGCTATCCTGCCCCTTCTAGGCTGACTGCTGTCCCCTCAGCTCGAGCACCGCGGAACATTCACCTCACCATGCCACCCCACGCCTCACATCACCATCACCTCGGCTCTCGAAATGCCACTCCCGTACCAGCACCAGGCGCTGCGAATGGCCGGCCAAGAGAAGTAGCGAAGGCCGTCGTCAGTCGAGCGGAGCTCTTGTAAGTTCCAGATTGGTAGCGCTCAGACAACGCTGATGGCTCTCAGGGCTCTGCCATCCATGGATCATCGACAATACTACGATCCACCCTCCTCCTCTTCCTCCTCTTCCCTTGCCGGTGACGCTTCCCCTCCAGGATCACCTCGCAACATGCTCACCAACTCTGGCAATAAGTTGATCATGTCTTCCCGGTGGATGCGGAAGGGGAAGATGTATGCGTGGGGACCGACATACGAGGATGTCAAGGCGGATCAGCGATTGCGCGAACGTCTTACCATTTGCCTCGAGCAGCTCATGCCGGAGTCGGCGGCGGATCTGGGGGTACCCGCACCACAAAATATCGTGGAGCTGGAAGCGAAGCGGAAGAGTCGGAAACGGAAACGGGCGGAGGAGAAGGAGATGGTGCTTCCACACCTCAAAAGCCCCTCTCCACCGATCTCAACAGCAGAGCTCGCACCGATGCTGGCCATACCTCAGACATATCTGGACATTATGCTGAGTCCATCGATGCGCCATTCATTGGGAAATGACAGCATGGAGATGGGGCTGCAACGGACAGCTGGAGAGCTGTTGGACGGGGAGAATGGGCTGATGCAATCGCTTGGGCGGTTGAGGGAGGTTCTGCGGGTGAGGGCGCGGGACGTTCCGCCTTCTCAGGAGATCGAGGCGCCAGTGCCGAATGGGAAGAATCTAGAGCCCAACGGGCACGCCGAGGAAGAGCTGATGAAGGTGGACACTCCAGGACGATCGCCGGCACCTCCGGCACTTCTCGCGCCTGATGGCGGTCCTCGGATACCCCCATTACCCCATATTTCGGACACCGACAATCTTTGGCGAGTGACTCAGGAGCTTCTTCAGGCTCAGCCTCAGCCAACGATCGTCTTCTCCGTGACCCCATCCGGTGCGGCGCTACCGAGCGGTACGAACGATCCCGAGCCGACTTTGACGCCAATCCATCACCTCTTCACCTGCCGCAACGGCATCACAGTCAACGCGATTCCTCATCCCAGCCACCCATGCTACGCCTACCCACCGAGTCACCAGGCGTACCCTCAGCCCGTGAAGTACAATCTCGACTTAGCGAATCAGTGCCGGGCGGTGGACGATGCACTAGAGAGGATTGCAGAGCTATTGGCGGACTGTAATGAGTATAAGGAGAGACTGGAGGAGGCGAGGGATCGGGTGGCGGATGTGGCGAGGGCGAGGAAGAAGGTATGGGCGGTGGTCAAGGAGCGCGCGGGGCAGGAGCTGGATCGAGCCGAGAGTAAGTGAGAGCCGAGTTATGATCTACATCTTGCGCGATACAAAGTGGTTCTCCACATTGAATATCATCAGAATCCTGCAAGACCATCAGTCTGAGTCGAGCATTAGCTGAGCAGCACCCACCATACTTCTGCCCCGCCAACCGCATATTCTTCTTGTTCGCCTGGATCCTCTCCTCGAGCTCCTCCCTCTGTCCATAAGCCGTATGCAACAACGAAGTGAGCTGATGCCGTTGCGCCGCAAGTCCTTTCGTCTGTCCAATCGTCTAACCATCCCCGGACCATCAGCTCAATCCCGCCCCAATCCTCTCCAGTGTTGCCCCTCAGCAAGAAGTCAAATCACCCACCTTGTACTCGTACTCCTCCCCAGCCACCTTGGGCTTCTTCAACTTCTCCCTCCTCTCCTCCTCCCTCCTCGCTTCCTCCAATCCCTTGCCCACATCAATATCCACAATCTCCCCTCCACGAGTATCGTACTCGTCCCAATGTTTCCCCACGCGTCCGTCCTCGCCCTTCTCTTTGACCTTGTCGGGTTGGTTGTCCGGGAAGAAGGAGTGGTAGTATGCTGGCTCGTAGGCTGCCCAGGAGCCGGAGGGGAGGAGGTAATACCCCGGATATGGATCGGACGGTGTGGGGGGAGGGGGTACGAAGTCGGCCACGGTGGGCGCGGAGGAGATCAGCGGTCTGGAAGGGCCGGCCTTGGGTTGGGCAAAGGATGAGGACTCAAGGGGAGCTGGAGCAGGTGCTGACACCATCTCAGTGGGGAGTATGGGAGGTGGGGGGAGACGTACTCAGACCGAAGAGGTCGACTGCCGGCTCAGACTGCACTGTCGCCTTCGCTTTCGCCCGTGCAATAGACGAAGGTAACAGGAGTCGACCGGGCACATCATCGGGGTCGTCATCACCGTCCAGCTCGCCGTTTGCGGCAGTTTCAAGGAGTGACGCCCTCGGTTTCGCTGCCATAGAATTGATGACTGCTAAGCTCTTCTTTCCGTCGGTAGTCGGGACCGGGAGCTTGCTTTTCGGCGGTGGGAGCATGCCCAGCAGCGACGACCTGATGTTCTACTCAGCTCGAAGACACGGTCGGAGGCGAGAGAGGGACGTACCCGCCTGGACCACCTCCTTTCAGTCGTCCCGCAAGCTTAGGCTTCTTAGCCTCCCTCTCATCCTTAACCTCATCGGCTAGTTCTCGAGAGGCTTCGGGATCATCCGAGGAGGAAGGTTTGGGCCGATCGAGGGTGATCTTCACCGGTCCGCGCTTCTTCTTCGCAGCTCCGCCCGCTGGGGCTGAGGCTCTCGGAGCCGGAGCAGCGAGTCTGGAGGTCGATGGTGCCGGAGCATTGGTGTCGGCGTCGGACTCGGCGTCGGAGTCTGAGGCATAGTTGGCGAGTAACATTGCCTTTTCACTGTTTGGAGAGGATGAAAGGAAGAGTCTAAGCTGGGGAGCTCGCAGTACCGAAAAGTCTGGATTGGCTGGATGTGGCAACGCAGCTGTGGCGGTTTCCTTAGCAAATCCCTCTTGCCGAAATTTGACAGTGTGTCGAGGATTGGTCGAGAGCTGTTCCTTCCCACACTTGCGATTGACGGAATGGTGTGGGTGGGTGCGTTTCTGTGTGTTGCTTTAAAGGACGATGCGATGTACATGATCATACAACATGAATCAACAAGATACTATGCCAACACTGCGTATGAACTACACGAGATACCCACAACAAGAAACAAACAAAGTCCCGGACTGTACCTGAATCTCAACGCATGGCCATCTCGCCGAGGGACATCAAGACCTGCGCATTGTCAACGACGAGCTTGACAAGAAGACTAACTCACAATCTGCGCTTCCGGTCTCCCCATATCGCACTGCCACACCTCATCAGCCCTGTTTTGACCTCACTCCAGTCCAACTCTAGCCTGAGAGAACTCACCGCCCCTCCGCGCAACTCTCGCCATCGTGCCGCGTACCATCGTATCACCTGTCGTTCCCTCATGTTCCTGCCCCACACCACCCATCAGCAGTCTTCAATCCCGCTCCCTCCTCGATCATTCGGAATGATGGACGAGGATAGCACTCACAGGGGTAAACCCGTGACCGAGCGCTGCCGTAACTTCCCCATGAACATCTGTACCTCCGCCAACCATGTCCTCAGTCCCATCATCCCCTGCACAATCGCGAGTGGTTCCAACAACCTGTACCCGCTTCAGCATCCTCACCACACCACAAGAACAGGTAGACAAGAGGGAGAGGTCTGAGGGGCGACGCACCGGTTGAGACAGTCGAGATACGCTTCGGTGGCTACCGTTGGCATCCGCTTGTGTCGCTGGAGCGCCATTTGCACGGTGGAGAGTGTCAGTTGGGCCATCTTTAGTTGGGGGCCGCCAAAGTGGCCGAGCGGCCGGGCGGAGGAGAACATCATGGTGGGTGTGGATTCGGACTCCGGGCTCCGGGAGACGGGGACGGAGGACTCGGTCTTGGTAGGATAGCGGGGCTAGCTGGGTCGGACCTGACGTGGTGAGGGTCCTGGCCAAGAGATTGGTGTTTGAAAGAGACAAAGTAGTGACAAAATCGAAGGTCACAACAAGCAAGAGCGAGCCGGCCAGCAGCGATATCGACAAAGGTGTACGAGCAAGTGGTCAAGGTCGAGTTGGGCGTGGGTCAGGTCGAGGACGACGAGTAGCCGGTCCCCGACCCTTTATGCGGTTCGACGACGTCTCTCGAAGAAAGGAGAATGCGGCTCATGGAGCGGCGAGCGGTGGCACGGTTTCGAATTGCTCATGTCGAGAATGACGTGAAAGGAAAGGATCGGCTCGGATGCTGCATAGTCCTTCTAGTCCTAAAGCGTAAAATGGGATCAAAGGAGTACGGGCGGAAAGGATGGGCGGATGTGATGGATGCGGGGGAGGATAAAGGAATAGATGTGGGGCAGGTCGGGGCTAGTGTCCGGGATCAGCGAGGTGAGTAGGGGCAAAGTACAGGACAAAGGGCGAGAGGGAGAAAGCTTAGGGGTTGCCGGCGGATCAAGGGGGTCCGGCAAGGGAGATCGCCTGGTGAACCGTCTTGTATCAGTCGTGATTCACGAGATCGACATGATCCGCGTTTGCATTAGTAATATGTATCATTACTGATCGCCGCTGTGGTGGGTGATTAGCTCCTCATGGGGGACGAAATCGTCAGGAGGAGTTCGGACGTTGACCTTTTCCACCCGGACCTTCTCCACCCAAAGGAGGGATTTCATGCGGTCGAGAGACAATGCACTGCATGGGTGTGAGATAGTAGCAGTCGCTTCTATGATCAGGTGATGGCTAAACGATCTATCAGCGAGGATCGAAGATGAGACAATATGACCCACCGTACTTGGGACCGCCGCCGCCCTCGGGCACTTGAAACGATGAGCCGAAGTCTTGGCCAAGAAGGGCTACTTACCACACCAGGTGACGTCCTGCGTAGGGGTTTTGATGGAACATGTCTTGCACTACGGAACGTCACGCTGGTTCCGATGCAGCAAGGCGTAGGGCTTACATGGATGCAATTCTGCAATTACCGTCGGCGATAGTCATATGAACAGGATGTGATGGAAAGCTCACTTGCGAATTGATGACGAACTTCTTCCCCTCGGCATCGGCCTCCCCGCCCTCGGCATCGGCGTATTCGTATACTGCTGCGGGGCAAGCTCGTCCAAGGAGACCGGCATAGTCTGGAAGCATGGTAAGCATCCTGGGTAGAGGCACTCGAGCTCAGTAGCTCAAGAGCTCAAGCTGTCCGCAGAAATGGCTCACCTGAAACATTCGCCTTGGTATGCCGTTCTCGCGCACCTTCCTCTGCTGGCAGCCGCAGATGCACCAGCTGATTCTCCGCGTGACTCGTACCGGTAAGAGATACGGAAGTGAGGATATCGAAGGAGAGCTTTCCATCTGGTGCCGGGTACTCGATAGGCTTCACCTCACTGTACATCGATCAGCGATCCTCTTAGTGCCTGACATAGGGCCACTCACCTCGCCTTCCTCGTCATCGCATAATCTTCCCACTTATTCCGGAATGTCCACGGCACTCTCCCTCGGAGTATCAAGCTGTCCACCCCAGAGTATGCCATCCCTCCCCAGATGCCCAGGGGATTATGGAAGGACGGCCGCAAATTCCGGACCTGCTTGAGCTCTTTCCAGATGAATGAGCCCTTGACCGCCTCTTCGTACGGCGCCATGTTGATGGGAGTATCGGATTCGGAGGTGGATTCGGAAGTGAGGGCGGAGAAGGCGGTCTCGGCAGCGAGCATGCCGGATTTCATGGCGTTGTGAGTGCCTTTGATCTAGCATCCGAACCAATCAGTATGGAATGGGCACTGAGCATGAAGGGCAACAAGCTGACCTTCGGCACATTCAGGAACCCTGCTGAGCAGCCGATGAGTGCACCGCCGGGGTAGTGGAGTTTCGGTATTGATTGGAAGCCCCCCTCGTTGAGTGCCCTCGCACCATACGCGATGCACTCTCCGTCCTTCAGGATATTTGCGAAGAAGGGGTGGTGCTTCATCCGCTACAAAACGTTATTATCAGCATTCAGCCATACAGTGAGGAGGCAGACCCACTTGGAACTCTTTGTATGGCGATAGGTATGGATTCTCGTAATCCAGCCCAACCACCAATCCCAAGCTGACCATATTATCCTCCATATGGTACAGCCAGCTCCCTCCATACGTCTTGTAATCCAACGGCCATCCGAGTGTATGCACGACCTTCCCAGGCTCGTACACCTCATCTCGCACCTTCCACACCTCCTTGATCCCCAGACCATACGTCTGGGGATCGACCCCTTCTCGCAACCCAAACTTCTTTTGCACCTCTTCCGAGAGACTCCCGTGCGCGCCTTCCGCAATCAAAGTGACTTTCGCGTTGAACTCCATCCCAGGGTCATACGAGTCCTTGGGTTGACCATTCTTGTCCAGCCCCACATCACCTGTACATACTCCCCGTACACCTGATCCATCCTCGTTGTAGAGTACCCGAGAACCGGCAAACCCTGGGTAGACCTCGACACCGGCAGCCTCGGCTTGCTCACCGAGCCATGCTGTGAAGCGGGAGAGGGAGACGATGTAGTTGCCCTTGTTATTCATCTGAGGCGGATGGGGCATGGGGAAGGAAGAGGAGGCGGTGAGGAATCGCATGGTATCGGAAGTAGCTGGTTGGTTTAGAGGAGCGCCAAGCTCCTTCCAATCGGGTAGGAGCTCATCAAGCGCTATGGTCTCGATGACGGCGCCGGATATGATGTGTGCACCTGTCAAGCATCGTCAGTCCACTGGATACCCAACGACGAGTCTCGGTGAGATGACTAGGTAACCGGGGACTGACCGACTTCAGCCCCTTTCTCAAGCACCACAACCCTCAATTCCTCCCCACCCCTCTCCTTGTCGAGCTGCTTTAATCTGATCGCAGCACTCAGCCCCGCTGGTCCTCCTCCGACGATACAAACATCCACATCGTCCGTCGCACGCTCGACGGTCAGGGGATCGAATTTCGCTTCGGTGGCCAAGAATCGGGATCGGACGATGGAGGTGGATGGATGGGCGAAGGCGAACAATGGTCTGATGGCTGATCGAGACATGGTGATGGAAGTAAGTGAAGTTGGAGAGTATTGACGGACTCGAGCGGTACTTCTAGGGAGAGAAGAGAATGAAAGCGAGTGGGTCTTCCACCTATCAGAGCCCGGGTAAAAACGCGTCTCTGTGCAGCCGGCCGGAATCAAATCGGTTTCCGCCGGGATTGGGAGGCGGTTCCAAATCTATTAAACATCATACTGTCGTCGGTTCTCGAGCCATCATGAACGACGGTAGAGATGTCGAAGCCCTAGAATCAAGTTGGGAACGCCGCTCAAAATGGGACGACTCGCCTGAAGAGTCGCTGACGATACCGTCGATCAAGCGCCGGCTCGTCCGACCCAAGAAACTACGACGACCCGACGACTCGCTCCTCGACAGATCCACCTCAACGCCTCGCGCCGGACCTTCCACACCATCCGCCTCCTCTCCTCGACGCCGTTCTTCGTCTTCCCCTCGGCTAGCTAAACCTCCCCTACCACCCTCACTTCGCCCTTCCCGATCCACCAAACGACCACCCCCTCCCCGCTCACACCTCGCCCCTCCCCGATCCGCTCACCCACCCCTCCTCCCCTGCAGGTCGGTATACAACTACACCCGCCTAAACCACATCGAAGAAGGCACCTACGGCGTCGTCTTTCGAGCGAAGTGTAATGACACAGGCGGGATCTATGCGCTCAAGAAGCTGAAGCTGGAGGAGGAGAAGCAGGGGTTCCCGATCACGAGCTTGAGGGAGATCATGGCTTTGATGGTTGCTGGGGGTCATGAGAATGTGGTTGGGATACGGGAGGTTGTTGTGGGGGAGACCTTGAACCAGTGAGTATCCATGCATGGCGTAAGGCCTGGTTTAGTTGAGGAGGGTTGACGTTGTGTTTTCCAAGGATATTCATCGTGATGCCTTTCATTGAGCATGACCTCAAGACTCTCCTCGCCGACATGCCACATCCCTTTCTCCAGTCCGAGGTCAAGACGCTCATCCTTCAACTACTATCGGCAGTCGCACATTGCCATGCCAACTGGATCGTGAGTATCTGTCCCTCATTACTACCCAAATCCACCTTGTTGCATTCCACCTTCACCATTGCTCAAGCAACTGCTGACGGCCCCAGCTGCACCGTGACCTCAAAACCTCCAACCTCCTGATGAACAACCGCGGCCAAATCAAAGTCGCCGATTTCGGCCTAGCCCGTAAGTTCGGAGATCCACTAGGCGAGATGACCCAACTCGTCGTCACCCTCTGGTACCGGTACGCTCCCCCTCACCCTCCCTTCTTTCACTGTACTGAAGCAGACAAGGTCGCCGGAGCTGTTGCTTGGTGCGAAAGAGTATACTACCGCGGTGGATATGTGGTCCGTGGGGTGTATTTTCGCAGAGTTGATGTCTGGGGAAGCCCTCTTCCCTGGACGAGGGGAGATTGACCAGATCAATCGGGTACGTTACCTTGATTACAGCCATATTGTTACGTCCCGGCTGATGGGTTAATAGATCTTCCAGCTACTGGGTCAGCCGAACGATGATACCTGGCCTGGATACTCACACCTACCGAACGTGAAGTCGCTGAATCCCATCGGTCCACCGTGAGCCCCGGCACGTGCTGCTAGGAGCAAGGCTGAGAGGCGAGTAGGTTCTCGACGCTGAGACAGAAGTTCAAGCACTTGTCATCGGAGGGGCATAACCTCATGTTGAATTTGCTGTGCTATGATCCCAAGCGGCGGATCGCGGCGGAGGAGGCGGGGAAACATGGGTATTTCTTGTGCGGGAATCTCGCTGTACGGATAGGCAGGGCTCAAGTTCCCTGCACAGCGAAAGTCCCCTACCGAAACATCCGGATCTGTTCGCTTCCTTCCCTAGTCAGGCTGCCGGTGAGAGGTAAGTCAATGAGCAATTTCTGCAAAACCCTCGATTGATTCCGCCATAGACGGCACAAAGCCCTCGCCAGCCCATCCGCACCGATCAGGGTCAACGAGCTCGAGAAAGCCGAGCTCACCGATCTCGAGTCGTTTGTCTGACCATGGAGGATCATATGCATGGTATCGCATCCCAGAACGGAAGATATCTCGTCAAATGTGCGGAATGACCCAGATGATCTTATAAATCAAGTCAAGGCACCACAAACGAGGTATCCAGGCCGTCCGAGAAATCCCAAATATTGATCCGGCAATCCAGTCCGCTCGAGACCACCCGCATGCGATCGCCAGTGACCGCGAACAGCCGACCCGTATGTCCTCCCGACAAATCCGCCAGCATCCTGCCCGTCTGCCTGTCCCATATCTGACAGTCATCATCAGCTGTCGTCAATACTACCAGAAATCAGAACCAGAGTTCGACTCACCTTGACAGTCGAGTCGTAGCTTCCAGACAGAATCACGTCCTCCCCCAAATGCAGACTCCGCACAATCTCCGTATGTCCCCGATTGAAACACCTTCCACACCTCGTATTATCCGGTTTCACCAGTCCAGGTGGACAAACACAGCTCGCCCAGCAGGTCCTCGCTTTATCCAATACCAGATTCGCTCGTTCCTCCCCTACCTGCTCCTCCAAGTCCCCCTCTGATTCGGGTACCGAAGCTATGGTGACATCCTCGAGCATCTCGCGGAACGTCAGATCCCTCATCGGCGGAACCAGCTCATTCTCGCGAGGAAGCTTCACTAGATCGACTTTCTTGATCGAAGCGTCGGAACAGCCAGTAATGATTGTTCCTCTGAGTACACTCCCGGGGACAGTCGGGGTCCAATCGGTGTAGGGTGATGCAGGCTCGAACGCGACACTTGCGATGCCACGGGAGTGCACTTCGAGGGACGTAAGGAGGTTTCCGGTACGGATACACCATACTCGAAGAGTTCTGTCTCCGGACGCCGAAATGCTGAAGATCGTCAGACTAGCAGGACACGAGAGGTGAAGGGCGGGACTGACATGTAGTCTTTCGAGATGCTGACAGCGTTGGCGGCTGGTCGAGGAGTGAGGACGTCATGATCTTCAACGTCACCACAGGACATTGTTTGTCGCAGCGTTCGGATGTCGAAGACGCGGATCGTTTTATCTGGACGGCACACCACATCAAACTATGCTTGAGGGAAGACAAGCCGTATAATCCCCACCTTTGGAGCAGCTGACAATTCGCTCATCGTCTCCCGCTACGCAGAGCACCGAATCATGATGCGCCTTCACGACCTTCTCCGGCGATCCATCGCCATGCTCCACATCCCACAGGCAAATCTTGCCATCACTCCCCCCGCTCACCGCCATCACCCTCTCAGCCTTCCCGTCCTTGTCCGGGAGCTTGACGACGAAATGTGAGAGAACTGAGCCTGTATGTCCCCCATGGAACACTTTGACCACTTTCGGCTCCGGACAGGCCATCTGCCATAGCCGAAGCGTCCGATCCCTTGACCCACTCAGTAGCCAGTCCCTACCGCTCACTATCACCGGTGCGTCCGCGGGTCCGGGTGAAATCCCGGTGAGGGTCATCATAGTCTGGAATGGCCCATCTGGTGGTCGATGTCGACAGTCCGGACGAGCTTGCGTCATGGTGATGCTCATTCGATGCCGGATCATTTTGAGGGAATAGATCGTCTCGGAATGGCCTGGGAGACCTCCAGCTTCGATAGAGGAGCGGGCGTCAACAGTCCGAGAGCGCATCCTCTTACTACGACGGTCGCCAATCTTCCGGCAGTGCAGGGGAGTCTGGGGCGATCGCATGCGCCGAGAGAGAATGCGGTGGACGATGTGGAGATGCTTGAGGTTCGCTGTAGGAGTCGGAGTGGGAACGGGAAGACTCGACGGTACTGGGGCTTCATGAAAGGCCGACGTATCGACTTCCGGTGCTCCCTGAGGCTGAGTGGAAGATGAAGAGGAATAGGTCGGCAGTCCAGAGCCGCTCCTCTCCCAAACACTCCGCCGAAGCGCAGCAGGATTAGCGACCGGGCTGATATCACCTCCACCCCCCAGTCCACCCTGTGCAGCGATGGGGTCCGTATGTCCGAAGGTATCGTCCGAGTCGAAGGTGATATCATCCATACTTGAATCGCCTCCGCCCTCGTCTTCGCTTGTCGGCACAGAAGCCTGCGTGGACAGATGTAGGAGATGACGATGCGTAGCCAGATCGGCCCATGTGGTGGGAGCTGGGCGGATGGGTGGCGTGTGAGCAGCGCACTTCATCGACCAGAGTGCTGTCGCTGTAAGCAGGATCCCAGTGCAAGGCTCTGGAGACTTACCCTGGTCGTCGCATAGTTTCGCCCATGTCCGGCTCACTCGGGTGCAAGAGAGGATGCCATCGAGGTCAAGCTTTGCTAATATAAGGATGGAGAGCTCGGGCGGTAGATGCTGGGGAATCAGTCAGCTAAGATATGATTCAGGGGAAAGGACCTACGGCGATGATGTCTTTCTGGAGCATGAGGGAGAGTCGTGCATTGAGCTCAAGCACTTCTGTAGCAGGTGTCAGCACAAGACGTGACATTGAAAATATCCTGAAAGATTGACCATCGCGCGGAAGTGACCACAACAGTGATAGGGCGAGATCTGAAGCCCATGTCAGCATCCACTCAGCCTGGAAAGGGCGGGAGATATAGTCACCCCGTCGCTTGTCCCTGGACAAGCCCATCGCCGTGCTCGCCAGCTCCCGGTCTGATAACTCAGACTGACTCATGGCCGGCGAATGAATTGAGCTCGCCAATGACGACTCCGTCGTGAGGGAGTGGAAACGAAGCGGAGGACTTACCGTCTGAAACGTCTCGTCCGCTTGTCACGTGGCGTCACGTGGCGTGATCGTTCGTAATCCCGTTGCCACGGTCAACTATCTCCAGGATGAGGTGCGCTCTCAGAACGGGTCCTTTGGGCAACACGAAGCTGACAATAGTCTCATATAGCTCTCCACCCCTCGCCCAAGCGCTTGGGAAGACCCGGGACAACACTTTCAATCCGATACTATTCATTGGTCCAGCGATGTTCCTGGTCACCTTCATCATCATCATTCTGTGGCAAGGTCACCCAGGTGGACAAGAAGATGGATGAGCTCCTCGTTAAGATGGCGGCGCTCAAAGCTATGATCCAGGGTATGCGGGAATGAAGGTGTACATTGCTTTGGAGCGAAGTCAGGGGAGCTCCGCAAGAGTCCCACTTTGGATGTCAAGATCAAGCAGGGTAGCTTAGCATGCTGACGATAGTCTAAGAAAACCAAATGACCGCAGAGACCGTTGGCTGGTCAACGGATAAACTTACACCCATGTCCGGGATGTAACGAAGGTATGGAAGAAGCATCCATTCCGCAAAGATCCTGACCTCGCCGAAAGATGTAGGATGGGCCGGATATCGAATTTGGTTGACAGACTTAATGATCACTTCGCAATCATTTGACATGACACAAGGCTCAAAGATCAATCACGACAAATGATCCAACTGGGTTGAAAGCCCATGCCATGCCCCGCCGACCCCGCCGAGAGCACCGGCAAATTCCCCGCTCCTCGGCCTTTGTCTGGTCGCCCGGCCATGCTCACGCTGACTTCAGTCGCGATTTGGGCATCATGCTGACGCGAAAAACAACGCTTCCATTCACCCCTGACCTGTACGCCATCTCGAGCATTGAATCGAAGTCGCGTTACGTCCAGTCAAGATGATAATATCCCTCAATCCCTCAAACGGATCTAATACCTCATCCTCCTAAGGGGTAGATATAAGATGATCTCGATTCTCCACTAGCTCCAACGGCGCCGCACCATCTCCCGAACCACTGAGTATCCCACACCGCGCACCGCACAAATCAGCATGACTTCCGCCGTCGAGATCGCCACCGAGACCGAGCACGCCGTACTTCTCATCCTTCCTCTCCACCCTTACCGTAACTCGGTCGACTCGAGTGTGACCGACAAGAAAACGGAGTTAGTCGAAGCCGAGGTGCAGGATTCGGCTGCCAAGTGAGCTTTCTTCATTTTGTGTGGGCATTCATACCACACGGTGCTGACACCAACCGGACCAGAGGGTCACCTTCGGATGCCCTTTGCGGAATGAGCCTCCTCATTATCTTCCTCATGATCATTTCGGGCTCCGTCTTCGCGATTCTCTACATTGTCAAACATCCAGGACCACCTTCCCCGCCATCCATGCACGAGCAGATCCTTGGCAACGTCACACAGCTACTAGCGGAGATGAGCGCTTACAAGGAGTTGCTATAGCCTGGGAAGGCGTGCACGACGGGATGAAGAGATGAGAGGATTAGCGGATGCGGGAAGGAGCGGCTACGCAGAGAAAAATGAGAGAAAGGTAGACTGGAGATGAACATGCATATCAGATAATCTAAAACAGTCCAAGCAGATCCTCCTGTCCCGCTCGTCCCGACTGCACCGCCTGCGCCACCTGCTGCTGCACCTGAGGCGGAGGAGCCGGCGAACTGCTCTGTAACATACCGAATCCCGCGAATCCCTGTCCTGCAGGTTGGATTGTCGGCGCCGTCATGCTCGCGGTCGAGAAGAGGTCCATCAATTCGTCGAGTGGGTTGGTCGATTTTGCGGCGCTTGCAATCGCCTGATTAGAGATCATGCTGTCGGATGCGAAGTCGTTTTGCCGCAAATGCGAATCGCCGTTGGTCGCTGGTTCCTCTGCGTCAAAGTCGAGGAGATTTTCAGCTTGTTGGCCGGCCACAACCGTTTGCAAGGCTTTCTCCCGTGATGCATCGTCCTCGGGCCTAAGTGGTCGTCAGTCTCAGCAACAGTTACAATTGAAGAATCTCACTCGACTGCTCGCTTCGCCATCTCTTCGGCACCGAGACGGCCTTTGCCGATGAATGTTGCTGCGGGTTTGTGATACACGCTGGCGAGAGAGGAGATCTCGCCAAGGAGCTCTTCGAGGATAGCGGGGGCGACGGTGGTTTGAGGAAGGCTGATAGGTGGTCGAACGGATAAAACAACGGACTAAGGCGGTCGGTCAGTATCTTCTGGGAGGTTTGACCAAGTGCTGACCTTCGCTGCCGCCGGATCTGATGATAATAATCGCCAGTATATGTAAGCTCGATCCCGGACGTCCGGACTATCGCAATCTCTCGTAGCAGCTTGCAGCACCCGTTGTACGATAGCCTGGGACTCGTCCGGCTTCTTCAGGAATAGCTTGACGATCGCCGTCAGGGTTTGCAATTGTACCTGAGTTCAGGCAGCCGATTTCGAATTGAGCGTGGATAGTTCACGTACTGGGTAGCTCTCCTCCTTGAACACTTCCAAGAAAGTTCCCAGCAGCTCATCGGCATTCTCAATCTTCTCCGCGTACTCTCCGATAATCCAGATCAGCGAAGCTTTCGCTTCGGGCTCGTCTAACTCGTCAAGATTTGAGCAGAGGATCGGGATGATCCCCTCGTAGCTATGGGGGTATTTTCGGAAGATATCCTGGTAGCGATCAGCTTCGGTTGAGCCAGAAGCCGTCATGACTGTCGCTCACTTTTATGACAATGACCGCCTCCTGCACCACGTAGCTGACACGCGTCTCAATCAATTCCATCAACACGCCCACACAACGCTCTGCAGCCGTCTCGATCTTGATCGCCACCAGTCCGACCGCTCTGACCGCCTTCCTGACGAAGTCCACATCCACCTCGGACGCATACCTGCCTACATCAGCATGGTTGATACAAGCCATCAAGACGAGCTCACTCTTTCAATTCTCCCAAAAGCGTATCCACATTCTTGTCGCTCGCCAATCGTACCATGATCTCCAGCTTCTCCACTTTGACATACTCCGGGTCATTATATTTGCAGAAGAAGACCCGCATCTCGTTTGCGAGGATGTCGGGGCGTTTCTGAAGTAGGAGGTTGATGTTCCGGAGTGCGACCCATTGGACTTCGGGAGCGGATGAGATCAGGGTGACTGCGAAATTCAGCGAATCGGCGGCAACGTTTGGGTGGAAGAAAAGGCGTACTGAGTGGAGGGGCCATCTTCCGAGTAAGGGATTTGAGAAGGTCTTCTCGGTGCACGCCTTTGATATGTATCATGATCACCTGGAATTCAATTAGCTTCGACCAGATACACAGCCGAGCCGAACAACACACCTTGACAGCTCCAAGTACCACCGCCGCATTCACATGCTGGAACTGCGGCATCACTCTCTCGCAAATATGTTCGCTCTCCCTCTCATCCACCGCCTTATACCGTGCCAGCGTGGTAAGAATCGCGATACGTCCCCATTCTGAGCACTCGTTCAGCGCGACGAGAAGCTTCGTGAGTGTGGGTTGGTCGATGATGAACAGTGAAGAAGCTGGTCGGGCGGATGGGGGAGGGGGAGAACCGCCGGGCGAGGATGGAGGGGAGGTGGGGAGGGCTAGTGAGGTTTCGTGAATATCTCCTAGTGCTGCTACAGCATTCGCCACGACCTGCTGATCAGCTCAACTCAGGTTGGACCGCTGACCATAGGGTTGCCATCCCCGATGAGATCCCGTAATGTCTCGATAAACCCATACTCCACACACATATCCGGTTTCAGATCGAACACCTTCGCCACGCACAGAGCCGCCGTCTTCCTGACGTAGGGGTTCTCATCCTTCAGACACCGAGAGAGGGGGGAAGCGAGGTAATCTAGGATCTTGTCGGCGCGGAGGATGGACATGGTACGGATGGCTAGTGCTCGGATCAGGGGGTTCGGGTCGGCGGTGTCCTATCAACGGTTCAGTCCAATTAAAAGGACTGCTTGGGATGGTCGGCGTACTTTGACAAAGGTGTTGACGGCGAGGATGACGAGTTCGGGTTGGGTCTTGGCGTAGTTCATGAGGTATAGGTAGACGAGCTTCTTTTGCTCCAGATCTTCCGTTTGCTACATACGCACTCTCACATCAGATCGTGAGCTCGAGTGTAGGGGGAGGTGGACTTGCCATGTTCTTGACGACATCCGGGAAGAGACCACTACAATCCTTTCCAATGGTATGGTTCGCGATGACCCGCTTGATCGCATCCGCCCGTTTCTCACGGTACTCCGAGTTAAGCTGTTGGCGGAGCTCCCAATTCTCCCCCTTTCGGGGTGGAGCCATCGCCATGCTGGAGGAGGAATGTGCTTGGTCGGGTCGGCGAATGTCAAATAGTGGAAGTGGACGAGGAAATGGTCGGACGCGCAAGGGAAGTCGGGTGCCTAAAAACCAATGGAATTTACCCTGCTTCTAGGCTCGCGGCCAGGATCAGGCGATCAAGAATACTGATGGTTCCTCAGCCAAGCGTTGGGTAGTAAGCGCCTCTGCGAATGCGATAACTAGATAGATACAAATGTCTCCTCATTAATCCCCACCCCGAATACCCCTACGTGCCCGCCGGCCGCTTCAGCAGCACCGCGTCATCATCCATCTCATCCTCCGTCGTCTCACCTCCACGACTATCCACCTTGCTCATCTCACTCCCACCCGTCCTCCCCTCATCCTCCTCTGACTCTTCTCCTTCCCTCTTCAGCGCCGCTTCTCGAGTCGTCGAGCTACGCTTCTGAGCTTCTACGGGAGTATCCGCCATATCGTCCGATGTCGATGTTATTGAAGATAGCTTGTGTGATGTAGATGAAGAACGGGATGGTTGGGAGATGGATTTGAGGGTCGATAGCATGAGTTCTCGGGTGGATTCGGCAAGGAGGTTGACGTCATCGGATGTCATGCCGTCGGTCGAGATTGGAGGAAGGACTGGGGAGAGTCAGTATACCATCGATGACATTATACCAATCCCACACACCCTTCAAGCGCAGCTTTCCGCTGTCCATCCTGGTCCGTCCGTCGAACAATCGCCAGTAGTTCTCGCAGACAACGGCAACGATGGGGATCTGCGCCTGAACGGCGAGGTGGAATGCGCCTTTCTTGAACGGGAGTAAGAAGGGTTCAGGAGAAGCAGTACGTGTGCCTTCAGGGAAGACCCATAGCGACACCTGAACAGGTGTCAGCGAATCCCAGGTGCCTCACCAAAAGGTAGCAGCTGAAAAGGATCGGCGAACGTACCCCCTTCTTCTTCATATCGTCACCCGCCTGTTCCAGCGCTCGAACGGCATCTTTCCGGTTCTTCCGATTGATGTATACAGCTCCTGACAATGACACTGCATCCTCGTCAGCACAAGCCTTAAGATCGTCGGACCCCGCGCGAGTAACGGAGACTCACTATACTGTCCGAGGAGAGGAGACCACTTGAGCTCCTGCTTCGCCATGATCGCTGCTCGTCTCGGGAAGATCCTGCCGAGGTAAAGGATATCGAGGAAGCTGTCCGAGCTGTCAGCGCTCATTCTAGATCGCCAGCTTCGCGGCTTTGCCATAGCTCGCATCTTGACATGCACCGACAATCCACCTTTGGTGATTCCCCACCAAAACCGCACTCTGGCTCTTCCCGCCTCTCGCCGTGAGTAGCCCCGTCAGATGTTCCTCCCCCTCCACCTCCAGTCGGATCCCGATCAATGGGTTGCAAACATGATAGAAGCTCCGGGCGACATAGTAATTGATATCCAACCTCTACACAAGTCCATCAGCGATTACGAAAGTAGGATTAGGTCGAAGGATCGAGCTCACATGTCCAGCTAGAGAGGCTAGGATGCTGACGAATACACCCCAAACACTTACGATCCCTAAACTGGATATGTATAGGGTGAGGTTGAAGAAGAATCGGGCTCGCTGATATCGCCGGGAGAGGAGGCCGAGGGTGGAGAAGGCGAGGGTGGAGGCGAGGGCGAGGGGGCGGACGAGCCATCCGAGCATGACGAGTAATGGTCAGGACCGCGTGGAGATGAAGACCGTGTCATTCAGTCCACATCGGTCGTGGTGTCGGATTAGGGCATTAGCGGGCGTACGAGCGAGACTACGCGACATGCACGCAACCGGGAAACTCGTATACCGGTCCGCCCCCGACAAGGTGGCTGATCAGAATGCCACGTCAGACCACGTGGGGGGGCAACGCTTGCCCAGACTGGAGGTTCCTCTGAACATCTTCTCTCAGCCGACAGGTCTAAGCCTCGCTTCACATCATGGTATGTAAGAACTTAAGGAGGGACTACAAGCTGAAGAAAGTATTTGAGTCGCAACATACCGTCGAGATCCCGACCGAGGTGAAGGAGGCGCTCAAGAAATTCAGATTCACCAACCGGAAAGGGAACGCCGCCCTTTCTGGTCGGTCCCTTTGATGAGCCGAATGGGCTTTGCGCTGACGGAGGGGCCAAGTGAAGATCGTCAAGTCGAGCCTGATCATGAACGTAGACGAGGAATTGACGGATATGAGCGTCGAGGAGATTGCGGAAGGTTCGTCTACCAGTGATCGGCTGGCATTCAAACCTGAGCGGACGGTAGAGCTGCCGGAGAACTCGCCGAGATACGTTGTGCTCTCGCATGAGCTGGTGCGGTATTTACGACTGCACATCCGCTTGAGCTCACAAAAGAGTAGAATCATAAGGACGGGCGGATATCATATCCCTTGATATTGATCAACTGGTACGCAAAGCCTGAGTAGCAGATGGCAGAATCGATGCTGACTTGACGCTCAACAGGACACCAAGCGGATCGCCGACGGATCTCATGACCCTTCACGCTTCATCGCTTACTTATTTCCAGCAAACAGCAGAAGTAGCGAAGGTGAGCCATATCATCCCATTTCGTGTTGATACAGTCCTAGAAGCTGACAAATATCAACGCTCAGGTTTTGGAAGTGCGGGATGGGGCTGAAGGGTTGACGACGAAGGCGATAGACGATCGACTACTGGCAAATTGAGCTTCACGACTGTGCTGGATGATATTGCATAAAGGTCGACAACCATATGTCGCCACGTGCAAGAACCGTGAATCCGTGGAAAAGTTGCTTGTGGTTTCCCCTTCAGCGTCTATTCCGTCGTCTTCCAGATGACCTAGACGTCTCTTGGCTCTCACCATTCAGTCTCTGTATAGCATGTCCACGCCACCCCCTGTGACTGCTCCTGTAGGTGGGCCAGGAGGGGTCGCCAAGGACGTCCCCATCAGTATGGACACAAGGCATGATGATGAGGAAATGGAGACCGAGTCGATTATCAGAGCGCGAGATGGGTAGATATTGAGCTCTAGAGGCTGAATTGTCACGCCTTTCAGCGAAGATGCTTGCTTCCGTCTGATTACTAATCTAGGGGATGATGAAGGCGGAGCGGGTTAAGGAGATTCCGAGAACGACGATGAAGACCAAGGTATGCTCATCCGCCGTCGTGATCCGCTCCCTGCTCGACACGTTCTCTTAGGCGATTCCGAGCGTTTCGATCACCGTGCATTGCATGCAGACTCTGTTGCGTCTGCGACCCGCTCCGCCCCACTCTCTCGTCCACCCGAGGACGAAGCCATGGGCAACGAGCTGAGCCGAAAAGCCCTAGCGAGATCAATCCGCCGGTGAAGGAAGAGGACAACGAGGAATACAAGCCGAAGAGAGCGAAACCTAAGAAGGAGAAGAAGGGTTTTTCGCCAAGAGAGCGGTGTCGAAGGACATCCCGGGCTAGGGTCCAAGGGTTAAATGCCCCTTGATGGAGTTGCCAAGGGAGATCCTGGACAGGTGCTTCGGGTTGACGCTTGAACTGGACGTGAGCGTCTTCAGACTGATACGTCTATCGCTGAAATTGGCAGTTGAGGGATTACGTTTCGCTAGCCGGAGCGACTTCGTTCTTTCGTCATCATCTGAACGACGATTTCTGGTATTCTGCAAAATTGACTTGAACTCAGGCGGTTTGCAAACACCATTCCTTTCACCAAGATGACTTCCCTTTCCTTCACTCTGCAATGCAAGTCGAGATACGTCATGCCAAAACTCCTTTCAGTCACGACGTGAACGAATGGCGCAAGTTTCCGACCTTTTCGAAGACTGGCGTTACCGGGGACGCTCCGTTCAACGTTCCGAGAGGGGATCGGTCCACGTGGACGAGAAGCCTGTACGACGTGTTCAAGCAGGAAAAGGCATCATAGAAAGCGAAGCAATAAGTCATCAAGATGGATCGAGCGGAAAGAACAGAGAAAGAGGCTCAGAGAGCCAGAGAAGCCGCCAGTCTCAAGCCAACATACGTGGTGGACGGCTTTTACAACCGTACTGTCCTTGCAACGATCAGTGGACGCCACGACGGGGAGCCGGCGGTCGTCAAGGACGAGAATGGCCGAACGCTCAAAGATCACCAGAGATGCTTCGTCAGGGTGAAATGTCTGAGCCGGGTCGGCAAATGGAGCTAGAGAATGCGGGGCGCAAGCTGTGGGCAACGATAGTTGGGGCTGCTATTCACGATCTTTCGGAGACAACGTCGGACCTCGACTGCGCCGGATCGATACTTTGGAGAAGCATTCGCGAGGAGTCCCGCGGTAAGCCGATTACCACCTCTCCTGGCCGCAAACGTGATGCCACGACGACCGAGTCATCCACATCGCAATTGCGTCGTCGCGGCCAAGGAAGAAGGTGAAGGGCACATTCGGCAAGGCGGGCAACAGAGGCGGGAAGATAGCGTGGAGGACTCCCGTTACCGGAAGTGAAAGCGAGTCCGAGGATGAGATTGTGTACGACGGCAAAGGAGAAAGGATCGTCCACGACTTTTGGCCGAGCAGGTGGCGTGCAAATGCGGCGGATGAGGTGAATGGTGACAAAATCACTAAGACGGTGCACGGGAATCAAAACGGTCGATCATCGGCTGATGATCGGTACAGGAAGCGCTAAGGGTCTTCAAGGTCACGGAAGACCAGCTGATCACACTCAAGCATGTATTGACTGTAAGTCGGCCGCAGCAGTTGTCTTTCGTTATTGCTTGGCGGGTGAAACAGCACAACCCTATGAGTAGGAAGAGGTTAGTCATGTTTCCTGACCATGCCGAAAAGCCCATATTGACGGAAGGTTTCAACCCATCTCAGCCCGAAACGGCTGTAAGTCGTTCGCGTTTGCATTTGGCAGCTTATGCTGACAGAGAGAAGTTTCAACCGTGCTGCCGTACGGGCGCTTGCCTTCCGATCTCATGGCGGTGTGCTAGTCATGCCAAATGGCTGTGCGTGTCTTCATGTGTGCTTTTCGTGGCGAGCTGATTATTTTGTAGATCCAAAAGCGAGGGGAGGTCTCGGAAGGCCGTCGCGACCCGTGAAGTCAATGTCATCAAGGCTAAATTGGCCGGCACGTACGTCGAGCCCCGCAGGAGGCCGCGAGTAGCGCCATACAACTGGGCCATGAGGGAATATCTCTACGGAATGTTCTCTGACGACGACGATTATTCATCGTTTGAGGACGCCTACGGGTATCTTCAATCGTAGACCCCATTCAACATGCTCTCAACGTCCCGAATATATGGTTCTCACGTCCTAGATCAGCTTCTTTCGCAATGACTCTTCTTCAGTCCCAAAGTTGGAGTCTTAAGGGAAGCTGCTAGGTCTCCATACATCGTACATAAGCCAATGACTACAAACAATGTATCTGTTCATAATAATAAGAACCATCATGAGGCCTGTGTAGACCCGCATTACTGTTAGATGTCATGAGTATAACGGAACGAGCGTTGGTCCGACATATGGATCAGGCTCACATGGCGGTACTACATATCGGGAAGAATAAATTGCTATAAACATGGCGTAGAACGGTCAACGGTCGATGGGAAATGAGGTGACTTGGACGAAGGAACGGGCTCGACCCGACATGAGGTCTTGACTGGTCTTACCGGGAAGATCTTCTCCATTGTTGCCCTATTCAGAGGCCCGTCAGCATGTTGGCAATACACTCATCCTTATTACACTCACATCACACTCAACAGAGTAGCCTCTCCCCCACGTTTGGCAACAATAGAGATGCCATATGGCTCACCATTGGCAAGGACCCCAGTTGGCACTGTCCCCTGAGGGGACCCATGGCTGTCAGCCTCAAATCAGAATGATTGAGATACTTACAATGGGCTGTCCACCACCGGCTGAAAGGACTGAAATGGATTGACCCTTGTCTCCCATCCAAGGCATTCCCACAAGTGCAACAAGGTTGAGTTCCTCAAGGGCCATCTCAAGGCTCTTGCTGACACCTTGAACTGCCTGATAGGCCTCCTGGTATGGTTTGTCTCTCTTTCCACACGTTTTGATGGGAATTTCAAGCCATTGCTGCGAGTTTACATGTGGAGCAGCAGGGAATGCAAGATCCTCTTGATAAGCTTGACCTGAAGTAGTGACTCACGGGATGCACTCGGTTCCAGTCCACCACCTCCTCATGGGATCTGATGTCTTTCAGGTCGGCCAGGTGGTGATTGATGTGCAAATACATCTCAACCTCAAGCAGTAGGTCATCTGCACTCCTACACCAGCTGCCCTCAGTCAATTGCAGTGACTGTCTCAAAGAGTTTGTCTGCACCAGCAACTTGTACCGGGTCAATGACAATGAACTCCTTGAGAGGTTGGAGCGCAGCCTCAAACATTGCAGCGGCTTCATCATTCCCGCCGACAAAGGGGACTCTCACAACTCCCAGCCTCCAAGTGCGTGAAGGCTTTGTAAGGTTTGTATAATCAATCCCATTGTCAGTCATCTGGGTGAGGAGGGCTCCAATGTCCCAAACAGACTTCCCACTTGGTACCGAATCTTGACGGGAACTGAATGGCAGTCAACTCCAAACTGCCTGACAATCATATGATGTACCTGGCACTCATGATCCCTTGGTTTGGATCAAGCTAGTGGTAGGCTTCAGGCCATACAGCCCTGCCCAGCGTGCAGGGTTCACCTGAATTTAAAGGTCGATGTTGGCATCGAGCAATTGCAAGAGGACAAGGGAGACTAACAATAGCACCCTTTGTCTCACATCCAATTGAGGCAGAATCCGGCTGCAAGAGCAGTTACGCTTCCTGTTGAACTGCCCCTACCCCCACCCCTGGCCCATAGGCTGACATAAACTGGCCACCTCTGGGTGACCGATAGCTGCTCAGAACAGTCATGTTGGCTTTCCCCAGAACTGCCGATCGTCAACCCTGACTCCTGAGAAGTAAAGATAGTTCCCACTGATAATTCCTGAGGATAAAAGGCGTTCAACCAAGGCAGAATTCTGCTGCATTTTGCCACCAACTGAAGTACAGGTCAGGGTCTTCTTTCAGCCAGAGGCCACAACCTTCAGAGGCACAATACACAGTGCAATGGTCCCAACAGTTGTGTTCATCCCCGTGTCTTGTATTTGTCCCTATGATGTCCCTGTATTGATCCATAAGCAGGTCAGACTACTGTCCACAATGCCATACTTGAGGAGAATCGGTACTCCATGCAGCCTGCTTACAGCACTGTCACGATCGTGAATTGAAGCTCGGATAATATCGACGAACATCGCCGACAATAAGCAACCAGTGCTTATCTCCGGCATTGTACTCTGAAACGGGGTGCAACCTTGTTCATTGTACTACGAAACGAG
>JAABUP010000437.1_pt1 | contig 92539 bp, 107 predicted proteins | sample 5559201 | NCBI WGS metagenome assembly JAABUP01 (sample SAMN10711887, study PRJNA513373) | rock metagenome | isolation source: Antarctica rocks | place: Antarctica | reverse complement strand
TCACCCTGTCCAAGGAACAAAGCAAAAAGAAGCTTCGAGTGGGCGTTGCCATCGACGGGTCTGGAGTTTCAGAAAAAGCTCTCTTGCTAGGCGGCAGGCTATTGCATCCAGACAGGCGTGACAGGCTCTATATTTTGCACGTGTCAGACCCGAACAAGCCGTGGCTCCCTGATACTCTGACCCCTGACCATCTTGAGCATGAGTACCAGCTCAAGTGCCACGATCAGCAGGTATGCTATGCTGTTTACCACAAGCACACATGTGTAACCAGTCCCGAAATGCCGCCTGCTAGTACAGCTTGATGCTGTCTGGTACAAGAAAGAGAAGTCAAAGGGACAGAGCACCTGTGAGGCCCTGGTTGAGCTGACAGAGGAGCTTCAAGTAGATATTTTGGTTGTGGGGTCTTTTGGTCGCAAGGGTGAACGCATGTACGACATGCATCATTGTCTGTTGTGTTTTACAAGCATTATATTGTAATTGATTGGCGTGTCACACTTCTTCTGCTGCTTCTGTGCAGAGACATGCTAGGCACTGTAAGCGACTTCTCCCTACGAGCGGGCAACAGTGACGTCTGTATAGTCAAGTCGTCTAGCTATGCTCTACAGACCAGTGTGACATGGCTATTCTCTACTGACGATTCCCACTGTGCCAAGGCTGCCTTTGCAGCTCTTTTATACCAGTAAGTGCTCTCCCTTTCATAGTGCTTTCACGTTTCAAGTCCTGCAGCACACCTCTCTGTCTGACAAGGAGCAGGTTCAGAAGATACATGCTCTGTTTGTGTCCTTTGTGCAGGCTTGCCAGATTGCAGGAATGCATGCTCTTTGTGCTGAATGTCTGTCTACATGTGAGGCATCTGTGCAGGATTCTGAAGCCTGGGGACAAACTTCATGTGGTGTGGGTCACAACTGAAGGTGGTGACTTTGACAACGCAGCTTTGCAGTCATACAAAGATGCAATGGAGGCGGCAAAGGTGCGTGCTGGCTGCCGTGTCTGTATTCTGGTTTTGTGTACAGTCAGCCATGCAAGTGATAGATTGTCATGAGATGTGTACCATCCAGAAGCACAAAACGTCAAGTAACACATAAGCACATGCAGCTGTGAGTGTGCAACTGACAGATCATACTTTTGCACAGCATCTAAATGTGATGATTGATTTGTTGCATTTTAACACGTCGCAGGTTGAAGGCACATGTTTCCTGTCTGGCACAAAGGCTGGTGAGCCCATTGCAGACGTCATTCTTGCTGTGGCAAATAAGATGGATGTGGACATCCTGGTCATGGGTATTTCTGGCTATGGGTAAGCCAGCATGGCATGATGGGCAGCCGACAGTCTGTTGCTGCCAGAATTGTGGTTACCAAGGGTGCAGCTGAGCTCAGAGCCCTTTGTGTTCTGGACTCAGCAGCTGGTCACACAATAGGTTGGTGTCCTGCAGGGCAGCCAAGCTGGGATCTGTCAGTGCAGAATGCTGCTTGAAAGCCCGGTGCACTACTCTGGTTATCAAGGTAATTTTCTGTCATTGTGTGAGCGTTTGCGCTAGACGTATTTTTGACCTTAGCCCATGGCCAACCATCAACAAATTTCTCTGTCATGTCGTCATCACTATGATGCAATGTCAGACTTGTTTTTCAATGCAGGACCCGTATGAGGTCAAGGAGAAGAGAGCAATCGCCAGCTACTAAGCAATTCCTGGGCCACACCAGCCTCACACAGACAGCGACAAGAGATGCAGGTCAGTAGGCTGGAAGAGTGTATAACATCACTGGAAGGTCTGTTTGCCCTGACACCAGTGCTGACAACTCTGCATAGACCAATACCTAATCTGTTACGGAAGATGTGTACCATGTAAAAAGACGTTCAAAAGTCCAAAGCATTTTGGTGTCAAAGTCATGTACACATACATCTATTTCTGTGATGTTGTGACCAGCTTGCTGAACACAACAAAACTGTGATGACCACCAAACACGAGCTGCTGTAAAGCAAATGGCCAACACTTGTCCCTGCAAACACCACACTCAGAGCCAGAACATGATGGGCTGCCGGCTGAGTGTAATCTGTCTCCACATCCAATGCATCCATGTGATAGCAAATGTTTTGTCTTGGCCACATCAGTTGGCAGCTATTCGTGTGTCTGTGGCAGCAGACGTGAATGGTGCAGGGCCACCACCTCTTGCCCTCTCAATCTGCACATACACACACAGGCTGGTTATGCTTTCTGTGACATGATGATGAGTCTTGACAATGGCAAAGGTGACCTCTAAAAATATGAGTTGCTGGCAGCATGACAAGAATACAGCAAGTGTAGACACAATGCTGTTGCACACAGCATCTGCAGAAAATGGTGCAGGCTGATGGTGTCACAAAAAGCAAGTGTTTACATTGCATCCCAAGACAGCACAGGTCTACAGCATCAGCAGAAATTGTATGCAAGCAACAGGACGACTGGCAAAGGCTTACATAGTCTGGCCTCTCACAGGCCTGGTACTCTGCAGCAAGGCCTGCCACCACCTCACGGGCATCATCAAACTCGTCCAGGTTTTCGATCACCTTCCTGCCATCACTGGTGTGGAACATGGGGTACTCCTGAAAGCCAGCAAATCGCAATCCTACCTACTTCCTGCACCTGCCCAGGCAATTGATGGTACAGACACACAGCGGCACTCCATCATTTTTCATACATGCAGAACAATGTTGAAATGTAAAACCCGTAACTCTGCCCATGTGGATGACTGCTTAGCAAGCAAGTTGTTGTTTGGCAACTATACGCTGTACCTACACTCTGCTTTCACACAGATACATTGGATCAGATTCACAAGAGAGTGAGATGTGCGAGGCTTCAAAGTTGGGACATCAGTCAAAACTGATGCTTGATCTCAGCACATGCGTAGGATGAGAACCACCGTGATAAGGGAGATACCTTGTAGTTGTCCAGAAAGGCCTTGCGCTTCATGAGCTTGTCGTATTGGCTGAGGCAGTGGTTGAAGAGGTGGCGGATGCTGGTGTGATTGGCCAGCATCAGCCCACTCACTCTGTGCGCTGACTGTGCATATGGTGACTTCTTGGACAGTGCTACCTGCACCACAATGTCGTATGGGGCACTTATCCATGCCTCAAATGCAATTGGAGCTGCAGGCACTGAGCATTGCTGCTGTGACTGCAGCACAATGGCACAGATACTCAATCAGCCACTCTGTCAATTTGCTATACACACGCAGTAATGGACATGCAAACCGTGCTGAGGTTGGTGTCGACCTCAAATCATAGCTCTGTTGCAGTGAGATGAAGGCGCATCAATTGGGCTCCATCCCCAACAGGACTGTGCCACATCATCACCTTCTAGCAATGCAGAAAATGGCATGCAGCTAGAAGCTTTGTTGCCAATGTAATGACCTGCACACTGATCTGTGGTTAACCACAGGTGGCTTGTGTGTAAGCCAAGACTGACCTGTATGCTGGCAGGGCCCCACTCAATGAAGTTGGCCAGCTTGCGCTCTCTAATTCGCTGTAAGCTCTTGTGCACCTGCGTTGGGTCCACCTCTCCCTGCACATGGAATAGTAACCACTGTCACCAGGCAGCTGGGTGCCGTTGAGCATGCTTTGAAGCAGCTACACAGCCTTTGCCTCACATGCACATGGTGCATTAGGTTGCAAGTGAGAACACCAAGTTATGCAGTCCAATAACGTGCAAGGAGAGCCTGCAGATGGCGAGTGAGAGTTGGCTTATGCCATGAGACTCAGGCACTGCAGCAGAAAGTGCCATGTCTGCTGGGCCTACAGTCAGTCAGAAGGCTGACCTGGATGATATTGAGGATGGAGATGTACTTAGACTTGTCATACTCTTTGGTGCGAGCATGTGCTGAGACCATGATGTTCTTGGGCTGCAGCAGTCTCCTCATCACATCCAGCACTGCATCACACCGCACTCATTATGCAGTGACAGCCAAAGGGGTCCAGTGCACTGCTTATGATGAGGCAGCTTCCACTGGCTGTGGCGTCCTTGTGCTCATTGTGCAGGGTGTGTGTGCGCTGTACTGAACCACATCTATGATTTGTAAGGCTGGGCTTTGTGGTCTAAAACCAGTGTCAGAATTTTAGCCAGGGTTCTGGTTGCAGCATGAGGATGCACGCCAAGGTAATGGGCTTTATGTTTCAGTCAATGAGCTTGTCCGGTCTGACCACATCAGCACACACTGTAATTGGTATGCTGACTGCCAAGACAGGACCTGATACAGCTACTCAGGGCTGTACGGACCTGCCCCATATTTTCAGTGCAGGGCTGAATAAAGATTATTTAGCACAGCACAAGCTGTGTCCTCTTAGTCAGCAGCCACCATGCCCAGCAATGACATTCTCAAGAAGGCGCTGCTAGAGAGCCTGGGCAGCTTTACCTGTTGTCTTGCGTACTATGCTCATGACAGCTGCTTCTCGTTCCCTTTCCACAGTGAGCGGAGTGTACCCAGTCATCAGGAAGTGGCAGCGCGGGGTAGGAATAAGGGAAGCAACTAAGCCAACCAAATCATTGTTCATGTACCCTGCAACATACGCATAAACTTGATAGCATGCATATAATCAATTGAGAATGATCATCCCACAAGCATATGCCATTTAGCACGCGCTTTGCAGCCATGACTTAGCCTGGTAATCTACAACAGCATATAGCAGACTTCATCAACAGCATAGAGCAGACTTCATGGTCAAAGATCTGGACTGTAGGATCAAGCAAACGAAGGTTAAAGATCTTGCATTGCCTTGATAGTGTCTACAGGTTACCCAAGAACCATGCCCAGAGGGGGCAGAAGTCATGTAATGCATCATGGTTATACAACGTCAGTTGCAGACGTATGTTCAGCAGACCTGGATATCTGAGTGTGGCGGTAGAAGCAGCCATGACAGTGGACACCAGGGAGTTGGTCTCACTAAAGGAGGGATTGGCTACATGCAGGCGCTCTACAGCAATGCGGTTGAGGGCTGTGTTGTCCAGCACCACAACAGCATCTGCATTCAGGGTGAGGCGCTTGAGAGTGAGCAGGGAGTTGTAGGGCTGCACCACCACATCGCTGGTCTCATTCTGGTTGGGAAACACACTGCAGACGGGGTCATGAGCTCTCAGCAGGGCGCAAGGACAGTGTACCACTGCATGGCTTTGCAGGCCACATGGCATATCTCTCATGCGGTGCAGAGCCTGGCACAGAGACCCAGATGCTGACAGGCTGACATTACATTGCACTGCAACAGTGTGGCTGCTTGCTGGGAGCTTCACAATGCATATGAAAGGGCCTGCAAGATCAACCAATTCCCTGCTAGGGTAATAATGCATGTACAGCTTCTGCACTGCAGCTCCCTACACTTTGCTGAGCTGATGAAGAGGTTAAGCAGCACATTCCTCCCACTATGGCAGAGGCTGCATGCCATACACCCTGGCAGTGCAGATTGATGGTAGCATGACACTCTTGTACCTGTATGTCTGGACCAGCTTCTTTGGGAATCTGTCGTTCAGAGCCTCCAACATATAAGAGCCCATACCAGACCCTGTGCCACCTGCAATGCTGTGGCACAGCACAAAGCCCTCCAGACTATCACTGTATCCAGCTTCGCGATCTGCAGTAGGAAAGATAATGCTCCAGCAGGCTGCTGTGCCGCAAGCACTATCAATAATGATGAGATATCTTTTGTTAGTTCTGCCAAGCCACAGGTGTTGCTGATTTTTTGCACCGCTCCAGTGCAGTCCCATCTAGTCAGCATCGCAAAGGTTTGAAATGCTGCCATGAGTACAGCTGCAACCCAGCAAAGGCAGGATGAAGTCTGAAAACAGTTACCTATCATGTCAAGAATGTCCTCTTGCACACTCTCTCCTTGGTGGTACCCACTGGCCCAGTTGTTTCCAGCCCCACCACCATGATCAGACATGAAGATGTTTTCAGGATTGAACAGGTTCTTGATATCTGAGTTCTGAATGCCGTTGATGACCCTAGCAAGTAGAACAGGTCAGAGAGAGACATTGCTTGCTATCAACCTACAGTGTTGCAAGCAGCAGGTAACTGTGCTTACCTTGGCTCCAAGTCCAGGAGCAGAGCCCTAGGTATGAAGCGCTCATCATCTGCTTGATAGAAGAACACGTCTTTTCTGTCACCTCCCTGCATTTGCCGACCTTGTCGGAGCTGTAAGCACTGCTGTGGCATACGTCAGGCCTGGCGCAAGTATGGCTTTTCACCTGGGTTGCAAAGTCCTCAAGTATACCATCCTTGTTGATGCCGTGCTCCTTGCATAGCTGCAGCAGCATCTCAGTGAGCACAAGGAAACCGTGCTGAGACTGACAGGCGAGCATTTGCTGTAGCTGGTCTCAGCATACCTTCTTCCAGAACTCTGATCCGATCTGGTTGCCACACTGTCCGACCTGCAAGGTGATGATCTCGCGTGGCATACTGGCAGCCTACGCTCGAGGCTGATCAACGCATGCCATGGGCAATGTGAGTCAGCGCTTGCGTGCCGAGCACTATTCAAAGTAGATCCTGATCAGTCTGCAGATGCTGCTCACAACCACGAGACGGCTGACTGTCCTGGCAACGATGGCTGAAGTGTAGCAACACAGATAGGAACGTCTGGACCTGTGCACTCAGCGGAGCACAGCACAGTTGCTTGCGCAAAGCGGCAAGCAAGGCACTCTCCAATTTTAGAGTTCCTGTCTGTAGTTTTCGTTCAGCCGGTCAACCAGCAACCCAACACTGTCTAGATGTCCATGCAACTGCAGGTCAGGAGGCAGTCATGCTGAACACAGACGCAAACTTGCGGCAGATGCAATTGACGAATGTCCGGCAAAAGCTACAGAGTATTTTCTCGCAGTAGCATAGACCATGACAAGCGCGTGCGCTACTTGCTATGGCTGAGAATCAGTTTGGCGGTCAACGCCATTGTCGTTTTGATATGGATACTGAGTAGAAAAGCCAACCCAGCACCACCACCTGTAGACCTGTACGTTACTGTGGCTTCCTGCATGCTTATGCCTTGCATGCCTTGACCTGAGCGAGGCACCTTTTAGCCTCAACAATCTTACCTTGTCTTGAATAATTTATCGTGTTTGATTTCCAGTGTGTGGCAAGGAGCCCTGAAAGATTCAGCTCAAAACATATCACAGCTGAACAAGGACCTGAAGGTGTGGTGCAGCTGCTGATTGTCATATGACACATCCCAGGGGTGCACCATTTACCAGCTACGCGCCGCCTTTTTGTCCATGCAGGCAACTGCAGCAGTGTTGCAAACAGTAAAAACCAGGCTAGCAGCAGAAAGTCACACTGCAGCAAGTCACGCTTCAGACTTGACAAATGCTGTAGCAGACAGCCATATTGAGACAACAGCAGATGGTTAGCTCACAGCACCCACATAGCACTATGCTCAACACCCCATTCACCATCTCAGCAGATTTGATAAGCAAAATCATGCAAATCGTCAAGGCGTCAACGTTTCCATCCCTTTGCAGACACTTCACTGTCTTTGGCTTGGCTTGCCATTGGCATTCCAACAGTACCACGCCACAATGACACAGACTACCTCACCTCAACTTTGGAGTATCTTCTCTCAGAGCTGCCTTCAGATTCCACAGATCCCCTCTTTGACAAAGTCCGGGTTGTTGTCATGAACAACAGCCCAGGACAGCATTTGGTATATGCCAAGGTGCAGAACAGAGTGACCCAAGGGCCTCATGACCTTGACGATGTCTTTGCCCAGAAGGCAGCCCTGTATGTTGACTTTGTGGATAATCCTGGATCAGTGGAAGATCCAACACCTGAAGATAAGCCTGAGCCCGACGATTTTGACAACCCCACCAACATTCCAGGCAGGTTCGAGCCATCTGCTGCATTTAGCATCTCAACTTGACCTGCTGCATGTGCATGTGACTATAATGCTGCAAGGAGAAGATATTGTATCAGCCATGATAGACAGCCTGTGTTAAAAGCCCGCTCAATGACCCTGTATATCAGCATCTAGACAGCATAAACAGCCTGAGACTCGTCAGTGAAAAACAGCATGAGACTATTCAGTGAGGACCGTGCAAGCACACCAAGCTGGGGCACCACTACAGCTATGTGTGACCTTTTGCTGCAACAAGGCTAGTGTGGAATGTGCGTCACGGATCTTGCAAATACAGAAATAGTCCTTTGCATGCTGAAGCCAGGTGAGAAGACAGACATGTGATCTGATAGAGCTGATGGAGATGGCTCAGCCTATTGCTCATTACTACCTCTTTATGGAGGATGATTTCAGGTATCATATTTTCACCCACGCATGTCTGATGTTGGTCAGGCTCAGATTCATTTGTTGTCTTGCTGTGTATGCCTAGGCTGAGCAACCATCATTCATGAGCAAAATTTTTGTGCCTGCTGTTAGGCTGTAAGTGTCATGCAGAGGTGTAATGCCACAGTCCCTGAATGAGGTACAGATGCATTGGAGCAGCTTGCTGGTTTGTGCTGCCTATCGTCAACACACACACTTGGCATGTAAGACACCCAGAATCGAACAAGACAAGGGGTGTGTGCAAAACACGAGTCAGTGTTTATAGTTTAAAAACAAAGACAGACAGACAGACAGACAGACAGACAGACAGACAGACAGACAGACAGACAGACAGACAGACAGACAGACAGACAGACAGACAGACAGACATTGAGGCCTGCATATTGCGTTTGAAGCATAACACGGCCATGGTCCGATTGCATGCAAGTGCTTGGTGCGGTTCAGGATGTGCCCACACACCATGAGGCTGCTGCCCTACATGCTGGCCAAGCTGAATGCAATACCCAGTGCTCAGAAGTGGCTGGGCCTGCGCATCTCGTACGGCATGAATGGCATTCTATTGAGATCTGAGGATCTCAAATCTTTTGCCACATACATGAGGTATGCCCAGTGAAAGATCACTCTGCCTAGTAAGAGTGACTATTGCCACATGTGCCTGCATGAGCTGGGTAGGTGCAAGGCCGGTCTTGCTTCTCCAGAAAGGCTTGCTCTAGGCGAGCTTGTGAATCTTAGCCCCAAAAGTACTTTTGCTACTCTGCCTGGTGGGTCATAATAAACAGTGAGCTTGAGTTGTCCCTGTTAAGCATTCTCATATGTTGCGTGGCACATGGCTATGCCGCAGCCTTATTATGGTCGGTTGTTCTGAGGTGTCATTTGTCTTGCTCTCACCCGTACACAATGTTCTTTGAGGTACACCTGTGCGTGTGCTTTCATTACTGTATATCAGTCCTTGACTGCTGCTCCTCACCAGTTGTACACCCTTCAGTAACTGAGGCACTGACGTCCCAGTTGCAGAATGCAAATGCAAGCCTTATTTTAAAATTGATTTCCAGAACACAAGAATGGTCTATGTTTCTGCCAAACGGCGCTTGGCACTTGCAGCTAATATATGCATTGACTGGGGTGATTTGCAGGACCCGGATAGAGCTGTTGCCACCGGACTTGATCTGGCCTGAGTGGTTTAGTGGGCATGGACACCGAACCATGGCCAACCGCCGCCGCCCTATGGCTGCCTACAGGTACAATCTGTTGGAGCACATAGGCGCTGTCTCATCGTTCAAAGTCCGAGTTGATAGGCCTGCCTTTCCCAAATGCTATGAGTCCATGGCAGACGTCTGGTCACTTGCAAGAGCTGAGAGGTTTCAGGTGATGCCAGAAGAGCGTTTTTGCCCTTGCAATGGCACTCCAATGTGCCAACTTTGCTCAAGGTCGCACACCTTTCAGTGTTGTCTGTTCTGCATTACACCGTCATGCTTTTGCATCTTGAGTTCTGCTGAAACTCTGCTAACCCAGGCTGTGCTGTGCTGTGCTGTGCTGTGCTGTGCTGTGCTGTGCTGTGCCGTGCCGTGCGGTGCCGTGCTGTGCTGTGCTGTGCTGTGCTGTGCTATGCTGTGCTGTGCTGTGCTGTGACTGCATGTGTGACAGCCCAGAACAATTTTTCATACAAGACTTGCAGCAGCCTAGCTGGATGCTACAATGTGTGCATCGTGCTTTTCCATGTGGCAGGCTGTATCATGTTTGCAATACTGGTTGCAGGAAAAGAAGTGCCCAAACAGCGACTTGTCTCCATGCACTATGGCCTCAGATGCTGATGACTGGATGCATGTGCCTCTTGCACAGCTCGAGCCCATGCATCGTCTGTCACCCCCCTAAGGCATCTGTGCTGCATTCCACCCATGATACATGCATACATGGTGCAACACAACATTTCTGTGCTTCTTTGTCCAACAACGTGAGCTGGTATGCTATGCACACAAATAGCAACCTTAATAGATTGAACAATAATGCAGCTTATTCACTTGGGAAATGTTTCAGTTGTGCATGGCATTGCGAGCAGTAGTTAAGCTTGTGGTTTTGAGCGCCACAGTCATGGGCAGAACGCATATTGCAACGTCTTGTAGCACAAAATGTCATTTTCCATGTTACGCCCTCAATCTGGCAACATCATGTCATCATGATCAACATCATGATGTCTGCCGGTTGAAGCCTCACAGCCAGGGCAGTTGTGCAGACTCTCGTGTACATAAACATCACAGTTAAAGCAAAACAGATGTTTGCAGTCTGAGCACTGCAGCACGACGCCAGGCTCCTGGTCTTCTTTCTCACTCGTGGACAGGTCACTCAAGCACCCATAACAGTGGACACCAGGAAGTTCTTGAAAGGAAGACTCAGATATGTGAGATATTGAGTCCTGCAGCCACAGATGAAGTCTTAATGACAGTGACACCTGCTTCAGTTGGACCCAGGTAGATAGCCAAGGTCATGAGCAGAAGTTGCAGAGCAAGATGGTATTATACTCTCTACCTATTCAGCTCATTGTTTTATCATGCCTAAACTCCTGGATGAGAGAAATGACCACAAAGCAAGCCAAAAACAGGAGCAATAATGATACCACCATTTTTGGCTTGCATTGTGGCCCTTCCTCTCATTTAGGGACTTAGGCATGATGAAGCCATAAGCTGAATAGTTGGTCACTCTCAGATCTCTGACCTGACAATAGTGGCAAACGGAAAACGGAAACTTACCTGGATTCTCTGACAGATATGTGCTCCACATGACAAGGTACTGCCAAAACGCCATCATACACAACTGGGTTGACAGTATGTGTGTATGCATTCGTCTGCTGTCTGAACAGGAAACATCATGTGCATGGCAGTACCATCATGTGCATGACAGTGGCAGGCGCTTCACCTGCAAAGACAGCTCGCTGCTGGAGATCTCCACAAACGGCTTGACTGGGAACAGATGGTGATACGACCGAGCCAGCTGGGAGGAGGAGACTAAAGTCAGGCCACACACGTGACAAGTGCTGGGCAGATCCAGGACTCGAGCTTTACACCTGGGGCAGGTGAACCCGCCGCTTTGCAGGAGACAGTCAGCACCCACAAAAGCCACAGCTGTGGGACCATCTGCTGCCTTCTGTGGGAAGCCCATGCGCACCTGTTGGCAGCAGAATGATGCAAGCTGGTGACGCACAGACAGATCAGCCAGCTGAAAGCAGATTGAGGCTGGTTCAGCCAGGCTGGATGAGGCAGCCGCATAACAATGTTCACAATGATGTGTGCATACAGATGTGATAGCCTAAGTGTGTGTTGGCTCTGCTGGTATTTCCGGCAAAGCTGTGGTGTTGTGAGCGCAACCAGCATGCACATTTTACATATATTAACGCCAGCCAGGCTTGCGTGATGCGTGACGCCATGAGGAACAGGAATGAAGTGACAAAGCCGCACACAACAAAAGCAACACGCTATCCAGCATCATGCACGCCCATGCACGCCCACACTTCTGCAAGCATGCAGAAGTGTGGGCCTCTGTATGCATGCACTGTGCATCTGCAGCATGTGTGTACTGACCAAGGAGGCACCCGCCCCAGAGGCTCTGGTTGGGGGTGGGGGTGCATGGTCCACCACACACTCCTCCACATGCTTGTCACTCATCCCCACACTGTAGATCCCACCCGTTTCCTGCAACAGCCAGCAAATGATGTTGTTGAGCAGCGATGCCCGCTGGGACCCTTTCTGACAGAGGTGCTGTAGGCAGCCAGCAGCAATTGACTTTCTTTGAAGGTTTTGTGCAGGCGTCCGGTGAGTGAAGACATTGCATACGTGGTGTCCCAAGCATGCAGGCACTCAGAGCATACTCCCAATGAGACATAGCATGGGCCTTAGGTCATCCTATCTGCCTTGGTTATCATGCATGCCGATTGCTATTGCTGTACTAGCATGTTACTTGCTGACAACACCACTGCACATTTTCACCTGCTTCAAGGGTCCATTAGACATACAAAAGCCAGACAGCAATGCCAGCTCTGTTGCAAGATGTTCACAGTCTTGGAGTCATGCACAGAGGCGTGGACTGACCTCAGTGATGACTCTGCAAATGTGGACCTCAGCTGCCAAGCCTACAATGGATACCCTGACGCGCTGCTGCTTGGCAACTTTGATGGTGTCTTGGATGTTGCCTGGATCACAGGTGGACAGGCCAGCGAAGAGCATCAGGACCTGTATCGTAGCATGTTCTTGTATACTGAGTATGTACCCTGTTATCCTGTGTACTTGTATACTTGTATACTTGTATACTTGTATACTTGTACACTTGTATACTTGTATACTACCTGTATACTCTACCCTACTTCTGCAAGCAGTCCTGCCCCGATAGAATGCTGACAATCACTTTTGAACGCCAAGTGATCAATGTTGCGTAAGCGTTGACTCAGGTATGGGCTGCCTAGCGCTGAATGTTGCCAAGGCATATACATAGCAGCTCAGGGCATGTGTGACCTGAACTGGGAGGAACAGGAAAGTAGGCACATTGCATGAGACACACATGATGGCATCATGTGCAAGGTAGAGCAACATGCCTTGAGTGCAGAGCATGCTGTGGTGTCTTCATGGACTTTCTTACTAATTTGGTACATTATAGGATGGAACCGTAGTTTGTCTGATGCACATACTTCTCTATGGCCATATGGCGGCACAGACTTGAGAGCGGACACAGCCAGATCCAACCCATTCTGCAAGGAAGCGTCGCCACCGGCATCCAACCCTTGCTTCAGCTTGGAGATGTGTGCCTCCTACAGAAAGTCAAGATGCACAAGTCAGCGTTCAAAATGGGCTGAGCTGTATGATGTTCATTAGTGCAAGCAAGCTGGCAGCATCAGAAAAGTTGTAAAAAGACAAATGGTTTTCCGTGCCCTGTGTGGGTCTTTCACCAAATGGAGGGGCATGAAGCTTGTTTTGCAATCCATGCTGAGTTGTCATGATGAATGGTATATAACGCACAATGTCCATTGGGATATCAGCCTGTGTTTTGAATTTTGAGCTGGTGCCGGAGTGTGGAAAAGTCACAACTTCAAGCACAGATTGCAGCATTCTGCTCTAAGGCTGCCTACACAAGCAAGAAAGGAGGCATTGACAGACAAGGGTGTGCAAGCTGAGGGTCTTACAGGGCTGCCAGACAGCTCAGTCAGCCTCTCTGCTCGCCCGTTGCGCAGGATCATGATGCTGAGATGACTGAGGGGATTCTGGTCAAAGAACTCCCGTACAAACAGCTGCAGAATCTGGATCATCATGGCGCCCCTGTTGGGCCGCATATCTGTCATGGAAGCTGCCCGGCTCATGTCCAACAGCACCTACAACAGCGATGATCATGCGTCTCAGATGGAACAGCATGTGGGCATGGTGCAAAATAGGGACAACGTTAGAATTCCCAAATGCAGATGTAAGTCATGCTCAGACTATGCAGGCTTGCAGAAATGCAGGCCTTAGCTAGCATGGTGTATTGTGAGGGTTTCAGGTTGGTTCACATCGGGTAGGTGCTGCACTGCTAAGTTGGCAGCGCATCACACTGTGTCTATCATACCGTGAGATACCTGATCATCCCTCGCCGGATGCGCGCACTGGCTGCTGCACTCAAGAGGCGCCGCCGCTTTGCTCTCTGCTCTTCTCTCACATCCTGCATGCAACCTTGCGTCAAGTATACACCACATAGTGATGACTCTAGAGATGTGTGCAAGGTGTTGGTTGTTGAACTTGGCAGAAACAGTGCACCAGAGACATACATCAGGAAGGGAGTAGCTCTTAGAGGCTCACCACTGGTCTAAGGTGTCCATATTCATCTTCTTGAAGTTGCTCCCAAGAGTTGTCATTTTCATACTCGCGGTTAAATGCGTTCATGTCAGCAAGGGCTTCATCCTCCCTGCAGCATGCCAACCAATCATGATTGGATATTGTGCTTGTGCAATATGGATCAAGTGTCCTGGGTTGAGTGTGCTGCTGAAAGTAGGTTCAAGGCATACACATTCCTCATGATGAATGCAAATGCAAGGCTCAAAGACCTACTCTGCCTGCTCATCTTCCATGTTCCAGGCTCCGTCCTCCATTGGGCCTGCCTTGTGTTTGCCTGTTGCCTGCTGACCTGAAGTGGATGCCTCTGCCATGGTGGCAGCCTGACAAGCTTGCAATTACGCTGTCTGGTGGCTAGGTCAGGCACAGGCATCAGCAGATATGCATGCAAGACGCAAACAACTACTGCCAAACATCCGGTACGCAGGCAGAGCTTGACAACGCAAATGCTCTTCCGCTTGGAAATGGCCGCCTTTTGTGCACGACAAACACCTAACGACAAATGGGTTGCCGCTGATCCAGATCCGCCTTGTGCTGCGTGCACTGACAGTCGTGATGAGCCGTCTACTTTGCAGATTATGATACCTTACGCACCACAGGGCTCAACATTAAGAACAAACATACCGGAAACACCCTCTGAGCTGCCCCGACGTCGCTAAGCAGATCACTTCGGTGTCAAGCAGGTTGTGTTTTGGCCTCTGCTTCCCATTGCCGTTTGAGCTATCATGCTAGTTCGCACCAGTAATGCGTCTCAGCTGCTCATCAACACACCGCTTGATGTAAATCCAGGACTTCTGCCGAGAGTGGTCAAAGAGCAAACGTGAACGAGCATTTACAATTCCAGTTTGTATACATAGCTGATATCATCGATCGTGCCTACCATTATGCATTGTTCCAGCGAGCGACAGAGGTCACAGTTGACACTATAGCATGTAAATGGGGCAAAATTACATACGCTTGTCAATTTCGCTGTCCATCAGGTCCTGTTAGGCTGACTTGAGAAAGTAGTGATCGTGTGCAAGCTGCTAGCACGCACAAAGTGGCACAGTGCTTGTGACTCGCTGCGACAGCGATTACGGTGTCAAACTTGCGAAAGATTTCTGAGCTTTCATGGAAAGGCAACAATCCCCCTTGCAGCCTCCGACTGACGCACAGCAAGGCCTGCTTATACTGTCTATGCAAGCAGCAGATGATGCAGACATGGCAGGCACTGGAGCTTACGAAGCTTGTTTCCCCCCCTCAGTTACATGCTATGTTTGCAGCCAGCCAGGCAGCACCGACCGCCTTACCTGCTGCATGAGTGACTTTGTGTATGAGCGACTGACAGCAGGTAGCAACCAACAAGCAGTAGATGCAGCAGCCACAGCCTCAGATCCTTTACTGCATCAGTTCCTTCAATCTGGAAAGGCTGGCACGGTTGCAAGACAAGCTGAAGGTGCCAAGCATTGTCAAAGGCATTTTCACCAGGCCTGTCTTGGCCGGCGAAAAGAGGCAGTCTTTGACAACAGAGTGACAATTGTCAAGCAGCTGAAAGATGGTACACAAGAGACACGTGTCAAGGATCTGCGTCACAGATTGTGCGAAGCCTGTCTGCTATCAGTAACAGGAAGCCAAGTGACGCAGTATACCGGTGTTCTCAATGGTGGGCATCTGCCGATTCTGGACGCCAGCAGTGTACTATTGCGAGACCAGTATTGCAGCTTAAAAACCCAGTCAAACAATCTTTGTGAAGGTCTTCATGTACTTAAACTACAAGCCAACAGAGCAGCATGTTGCCTTTCATCTTCAGGACCGACGGCGCATTGAAGCACACTCACACTGTGATCTCATTTGCCTGAAGAGATGTCAAGACCCTGTCTAGAAGAGGCTTCTGTTGCTTGCAGAGGAAGCAGCAGCCACACAAGCTGCACGACGAGCTGACAAGCTCACCTCAAAGATGAAGAAGAGCCTGCAAGCCAGGGCTGACAAGCTTGGAACCCTGGGCTGCAAGGTTGCCCTAACCCACCTGTCAAGGAGAGGCAGACTGAGCCAAATTGCCAGTGCCTCCCTGTCAGAAGCCCTTGAAGCTTGCACTCCAGAGCAGCAGTTAGCATTACAACAGGAGCTGCAGAAGGGACCAGAACAGCTGCTTCAGTTGCTAAGGGTATGCTGTATGGATGAATCAAATGTGATCAGTGCACTGCAACACTGCAAGCAGGCAGAATTGACAGTGCACATCGTAACCATAACTGACAACAAGGCTCCCATGTGCGGGCTAGACAGCTGCTAGAGGCAGTACCAGAATGCATGGGCCATAAGAATAGGAGGGCAGAGCAATATATGATGCTATTTTGCATGTGCTGCTGGAACGCGTCCAGCATGACACAAAGAGCAAATGCAACATGTTGGCGTATAGATCAGCAGCAGCAGAGCTTTGCGATGCTCAGGTTTTAGCGTCTTGAAGTAGCCAAATTTGTGAGCATTGTCCTGTGCTGTTTGTGCAGCTGCTCAATCAGCAGTCAGAGTCCGGCAAGGCTGAGCTGAGCCATGCAGAAATTGCTGCCAGATGTTCCGACAGATCATGGGATCTTGTGAGGCGAAAGAAGCAGAGACCAGAAAGCAGATTGCTTGGGTTGAGAGCGTAGCAGGCATACTGACTCAGTAATGTGCATAATCCTCACGTGAAGTGCATGGTCATAGCTTGCACTGATTGCACAACACACATGTCAGCCTGGTGTTTTCTGTATTCTACAACTCACTGTTTGATTGCACCTCTTTTAGTCACGCAGCACACATCAGAATACGTTCTACATGGCATATGCAACTGCACAGTGATGTCGTTTGCTGTGTTTGGTCGTGTTCATCTGCACTTCTTATACAACAATGGCAAAATACCGTATTAACGTGTTCAGCAGCTGCAAGGAGCTACATGTAAGCCCAAACAAACTTGAGACTCGACCACATGATCTGGAGGTTGGAGTGTCATACACAGATCTGCAGAGATAATAGCAGAGACTGTATAACAGCCACTAGAGTCAAATGCAGTATAAGTAAACAGCAGCTTTGTTCTGGATAGAGAAGAGAGCAAATACATAGCCACTCTATGAGCCAGTAGCTGGTCAAGCCAGACGAATGGTAAGCGAAAAGAGAAATCGCTGCTGCATGTACGTTTGATAAAGGAACAGCGTACTGTATGCAATAGGGAACCAGCAGAACTTGCTGAGCAAAGATACATGTGCACAAATTATATTGCAGTAACTCAGCACAGCCAGGAGTCTGATACTGACATGTGTGAAAGATAAACAGTACGCACACAGGTCAGGTCTCTAATTCTGCTTTTGTACACACTTAGGCTCACAGTTTTACTAATGCAGCTGAAACTGACGTGCAAACACACCAAACCTATGATATGCACAATCTGCAAATTGTAAACAAACAGTCTATTCAAGGACAAAACATTGAAACACACTGCCCCGACCTGTGATGTAGTCATTATAGTCGTTATCGGATACTTCAGAAGGAAAGGAAACACATAACGACCAGGGCAAAGCCATCAGGCTGCCTTCCTTTTGTGTGCAGGACTTTACTGCAGGCACTCATGCTCACTTATCAGGCAAGAAGAACCACTTGCTTGTCAACATCCGGTGCTGCAGGCGCATGTCACCATGCAGCGGCTGTTGGAAAGCCAGCTTGATGCCATGCTGTATCCAACCTACTGCATCATGACCTGACTGCTGTGGTCTTCACGTAAGCACTGCTGAGCAGATTGCGGCACCTCAGAGACCAGCCATCACTGTATGGCAAACTCCTGCCCAACTCTCCATTGATCTGCTAGAGAACTGAACATATGTACATACTGATCAAAGATTGGGCAAAACTGTATATTTGGTGAGAACCTTGACGCGAAATCACAGGACATCACACAACCTCTGGCAACATTTCCAAGGGGCCCATTTTGGCAGAGTCAGAGCGCTGCACCAGCAGCCGTCTGCTTCTGTGATCTTCTCTAGCAGCAGCGAGGGCATCCCCAACACCTTCCGGGGCTTCTGCAACTCCTGGCAGGCCACCTGTCGGCGCAACTGCCCTTGCGACTTCCACCTGCAAGCAGCTTATGGCTGTCAGGACACTGCCAGCATATTACCTGAAACAATTAAACAAGGCTTTTCTCCACAGAGTTAGCACAAGAAAGAACACTGACCAGTTTCACTTCACATATGCTCCAGTGTGCACTGATGGCTGTGCAGCTAAACTGTGCAAGCAGTATTGGCTTGACTACACACGCACACACACGCACACACGCGCGTGACTGCAACAACAGGTGATCTGAGATCTCACTTGGTCCTCGTCTGCAGGTGATGCTGTATGTCTATCTCGGCTTCTGGACCTAGACATGAGGTTCCTCATGACCGGCATGCTCTGCCTGGCCATGTCCCTGGGTCTGTGCACATCCCTGGGACTGTCCTCTGAGCGCTCCACTGCTGGCACGCTGTTTCTGTGCATGTGGGCTGTGTCGGTGTTGCCCTGGCCCACGTGGAAGGCTGCTGGGTTTGTAGAAGACCTGAAGGAGGGGCCGCCTGCCCTTCGGCGTGCTGGAAACTCTGCTGCCTCAGCTGCGTTGGAAAGTAGTGGTGAATGAAAGCGGATACGGACAATTTGGAAGATAATGCATGGTGTGTGCTTAGTGCAGATGCACATTGGTCACAGGTGTGGGAATTGCGGCTGCAACAAGCGGGCAGTGCCAGCAGCAAATTGAGCACAGATGCCAGCAATGCTGCTGAAAACATTGCTTCCAGCAAGGGAGGAACACGGTGCTGAGGCTCTCGATAACATCTTCACAGCCTCTGATGGACCATTTGAGAACTGCATAGACCACACCAGTAATAGATGTAGTGAATGTGTGTCTGCTGCAGCCTCTGACCAGGCACGCACGCTGTATGCCAATTGTTCATGATGAGCAGCAGTAGCAACGAGGTACAGCATACCTGGCTCTATGGCAGCAAGCTCTGTCAGCTTATGCAGTCTGCTGCTTTCTGCCAGGCTCTCATCCAGAGCTCGCAGCTGCAGTCTCATTTGTTGGTCGCCAGCATCACTCATGTACACCTCCATCATCCTAGCTTGTGCTCTCACAATCTGCACCATGCCCAACGTGCTCACTACACAATGTGCTGCTCTGCAAGCATGTTGGGACTAGATAAGGCAGAGCAGCAGGCACCTGACGAGACTGCCAGAAGAATGCGCACCAGACAAGATGATCGCTGACTGTAGGCACTTAGGCTTGGTGTTGGCTAGCTAAATTTCTGCACATTTTGTGCGTCATCATAGACACCGTAAGGTGCGACTAATGAATAGAACATGTGGCGCTAGTTGTGACAGCACAATACATTCACAGTGACTCAAGAAATGTGCAGAGACCCAGTTAGCCAGAAACAAGCAGAATTGCCCACAGTCTGCAATCCCATGCTCTCACAGGGGCCATCACAGACAGCAGTCTACAAAGTAAACATGCGACAGCTTGGTCCATGTCTGACTGCTCACCAGGTCAATGTGTAGCCTAGCTCGGGTGGCACAGGCCTCAGACCTGCACTCTGTTACTACAACCTTGTCCACCAAAGTCAGAGCTGATTCATCTATGAACATCAGCTGAAGCTCTGTTGCCTCAGTGCCCACAGCAGGCGAGAAAGGCACAAGGGCACAGTACAGCCTCTTCCAGCCCTTGGACAAGCCCAATATCCTGCAAAACAGCCTTTTCTGCATTGACCAGTGCATGTAAGCAGCAAGAACTGTGCGGCAAACAGAAGCTTCAATGAAGTCAGAAGGGTTTTGACTGCTTGATGTGATGCTTGTGCATAGCAGGCAGCCGTACAGCAGCTCATACTGATACATGCAGTCAAAAAAAACTACGGCGTCAAGGTGTGAAACACACATGCTCCCACATGATGATTCACAGTCCAGCGCTCCAGCAGGACCCCAAGGGTCCCAGCAGGGGCCGGGCAACATGGACATGAAACACAAAAGTGCGTACCTGGAAAGCTTGACCTCAAAAGGTCCAGCAAAGACTGCATTTTGGAGGAAGCCGCGCACAATCAGCTCAAAGCTGTTGGGGACACGTGCACTCATTGACATGCGCCTCAGGAATGCGTAGTCTATGGCAGTGGAACCTGCAGGGCATCTTATGGTCATTAACAGCAAGCAAGCTGTCCTGGAAACACTTGCCATGGTGGGTGCAGGTCAAGGGCTATACATGATGCACATGCTGATGCAGCTTGTTTTATGAGAAGCTAGACCCCAAAGATGTCGACAAAAGGAAAACGCTTATTTGCATGCTTGGTGATTGAGGAGTTGGAAAAACGCCTTTCTCTGGAGTATTTCCTAGTGGCAATGGCTCCAAAAGGAGCAACAAATAAAGAGGATATGACAGATTGGGGACAGTGACTGACCTTTCTTGTCTGCACAGAAGGGGTTTGCTCCTGACTCCAGCAGCAGGGTCACAATTTTAGCGTCCATTGGGTACATTATCACACTGCCCTTGATGGCCCTGTGCAGTGCCGTTCTGCCCTTCTGTGCATCCACAGCATCGACAGCTGCGCCATACTCCAGAAGCTGCAAAAAGGTGAGCCTCACTGCTGGCGTTTAGGTCGTGGCAGTCTAGTGCATAGTGCTTCACAGGGGTGATATTTGCTGGACGCTGATTGAAAAGCAAGATTTGTGTCTGAAAAGCTCAAGGCCCAGGTTTGTGCACTAGAGCAGGCCATGTGCAATTATGCACACATGTACGCCTGCTCAAGGCTGAAATGTGCATTTTTAAACCTAGATGCATGAGCAGAGCAGTGAGAGACCTGAGTGTTATGGCTGCGCAGTTCTGAACACAGCAAGTGTTGGTGTGACATTGTCAGTGACACACAGCGACATGACCATGCATCTGTGCATCTGTATGCATAACACAAGGACCTACCTGGCGTGTAACTGCCAGGTGGCCTTTGACCACTGCCGCCATGAGGGGCGTCAAACCAGACTTTGGGCAATGATACTCCAGCAGATCTGTCAGTGAAATAGCTGCAGGTGTGGCACTGGCACTATCTCCAGGCTGAGGGATTTCACTGGTTTGGAGTCCTTGAGACCAGCGTATACGCTGTGCAATGACCTGAGCACAACACTCAGGCTGTCATGCCTTGAATATGACGACAGAAGTGTGCGCCAGGAAATGCAGAAAGCTGTGTGATGTACTGCATGAGATTCGTGGTCAGGGCCTTTTGCTGTGCACACATCCGCACATTTGTTCCACATACGCCATTTAGCAATTCTGCAGTGCCTGATAGGCTGTTAATATTCTAGCCCTAACCGGCTTGAGACAGGCACCAATACCAGAAACGCGACCTGGTTGTACCGAACCAGGCAACAGTGGGGCGGTCAACGACACATGACGCATAAGACGAGATCTATATGACTGTCAATGCATCACCTCAACGGCGTCTGTGTTGCCGTCGCTGGCGAGGCGGTAAAAGGTAGCGGCATCGTTGGCGGTTAATGATCCCGCGTCAGAGCCACGAAGGCGCAGCACCATGTCGCCCGACGCAAAGGAACAATGGCTGCTTGTCAGGCAGCGCTCAGCTGTTTGCGCAGCAAAAGTACAACAATAGGCCCCGGAAACAAAGTTCCGTGACCCAGCTTCAACGCTTTGTTCGAACCTTCGTCACGAGCGGTTGTCTGCAGGCCCCTAGAAGCGTTTACTGCTTCAGTCTCCGTGCAAACCAGCAACAGGCCCGAACGCGGTAAGCTTTGCAAGTAGTGGGCTCTGTCAGGTTTGTCATGCGGCAGCGAGCTTTTCGGAAGCTTTCGATAAGTCGCTTCAGATTTCTAACCTCAAAATCTCACTGCTCTATCGATTGCTTCTAGACATCATAATCTGTCTTGTACATGCTAGTATTGCTCATTTTGCATAGATTGCAAACCACCTGAGAGCAATCGAAAACCAACGTAAGCCGGATAATAGATGCATACCCTTTAGCCACTGCTGCTCACAATCGTTGGGTTTCAAACCGCAAATGAATAGCCTGAAATGTTAGACTGACTCACCAGGCTTTTGACCAGACAGCACACACAGCCTCTAGCCCAACCTGGGTGTTGATGAGATAATCGCTGAAAGTTTGGATTCTTGCAGCCATATGGACTCCATACAGCTTGAGCTACAAGGTCCAGACGGCATCAGAGTCCTGCAAGCTCTGGAGTTTGTGAGCAAAGTATTGTGTCTAACTCACAGTGCCTTGATACAGAAGATTACACCCTTACTTCACATGGTACCGTAGCTTGGCTACACACTAACGTCAGTTATTTTATCATGCCTCACAGCTGTGGTATCTGCTTCTGCCAGCAGCCCTTCATTGGCTGGACTGCATTTGAATCATTCATTGTCCAAATTTGGCTGTGGCCGGGGTGCTTTTGTTGCAAGGACAGCAGCAGCTGAGCAACCCTGCCCAGAACAGCACAATTGCAGCTTGTAAACTCATGGTAAACATCAAGCTGGCAGAACCTACTGTGTCATCCTGATATGTGTCTGTGTTGAATGTAGCAGAACTCTTTCAGGGCCAACTGAGCCACTCACAAAGTCATGCAGGAGTCAGCTATGTAGGACAATTACATTTATTGTCATACCAGCCTAGCCGCACTTTTCCACAATACATGACAGCCGTTCGGCCGAGAGGCCAAAACAAGATTTGCTAAAAGGGGCCGTTTCAATGTGTACATTGGGCAAAACATCTTGATTATCTTCTGAAGCTGGCATTGACAGAGGCTGTACACAGATGAGGGTCAAGACCAAAGCTATCACATACTGATACTGTTGCCTTGGCCCACATGGACCTGGTCAGGACCTACTGTTCCTGGCATCTGCTCACTGCCAGGCACCATACATAAAAGTCTCTGTTGTGCATGGCACTAAAGTATGCGCGTGCTTGCGCCTGGTCGAGCTGAAGCTTGAGAAACGGGCTGAAGAAAGGTAGCCAAGGCTTGACACGGGTCAGCAGCTGCTGTGGCTTGCCTACCCTGCAATACACACCGCTCAACATGCAGACTGTGCTCAGGCAGCCTAAGAAAGGTAAAGAGCAACTTTTGACGAGCAATCAAATTTAGCGTTAAGTCCACAGCCGTCGCCAAAACTACCACAAACATGAATGGGGGTTAGGCTCACATATTCTCAAGCCATGACATTGCTGGAAGGATGGCAACTACACCTATTGTGACCTCAAGATGCAAGGCAGTAGCAGCCACGGTGCTGCAAACAGTCAGGAAAGGTGAAAGGCAGGTGCCTGAGTTCTGCTCCATTGCAATGACAGGATAGGAAGGATCACTCAGCATACACTGAATATGTACAACAAAGGCAATGCCATGCACTCAAACATATGCCCTGCTTGCAATACACTGCCCACCTGGTTCTGATTACTTGTCATCAGAGGGTGTTAGACCTGTGGTTGGGGGCAAAGCCGCTGGGAGTTCTGCAATGCAAGGCGCTGCAGAAGACACAGTCCTTTCTGGGTTGCATTTCGCACATTCATCAACCCATGACCTGCCTTGTTGTCAATGGAGGACAGCACACTCTGCTCTGCCATCTGCATCAAGCAATGGAGATCAGAAGCTGTCATTGTTGTAACTCAAGACCAAGGTCAGCCACGCTGCAAAATTGCCTGGTATTTTTGCAAGCAGTGTGACAGGTGTTTGCAAGTATATGCCAATGCAAGTGCTGCAAACTTTGACCAGTCAAGGTGCCTTTTCAACTGTGCAAGATGTTCCAATGTGCACAGCTTCATCACTTGTTCAGCTGTGAATGTTTTGCATGTGGGCTATGATGCTCTGTGTCAGATGTACACTCACACTGATCTTGTGCAAAGCCTCCTGCTTGGCTGCAATGACTAGATCTGGGACTCCATGCATCTGCCATGTGCCCTACAACCAATCAATCAATCACATTTTCTGTCTTTGGGACTCATCAGGGGAGTCCACAGGCGATGACTGAGGATTCTAAAAACACATCCACATAAAAACGCACATGCAATTTTTGAGATTGGGCAGAAGCTGTGAGGTAGCTTGCACAGCAAAAAGTAATTGCCTCACAATTGACCAGCATGCTTGCACAGAACAACTGTAGTCCCTGAACTATGCGCTATGCTATACAATCAGTCTGTGGCAGCTGTGCGTCACTCAGCTGATTGTGGGTCACTGCACCTACACAATTGCCTTGTAGCCTTTCAGCTGATCGCTAGAGGCACTGAAGCATGCCATGCATCTGCAAGGTATATCATGTCTGGGTGTGTTCTATCTGAGATGTGCCAGCCTGATCAGAGTGGATAGTGCCATTGAAGCGTGCCATGCATCTGCAGACTTTAACGTGTTTAGGTATGTTCTACCTGAGATGTGCCAGCCTGATCAGAAGCTCCTAGGTTCTGCATAGCAGTGGCAGCTACAGCAGCCTCTATGGCAGCAGACACAATTTCTGCCTTGGCGCCACAAACAGCATACTCCACGCTGTTTCTGATCTCTTGATCCACCCCCTCCAACAATTTTCTGGCCTCTGTTGCCACAGACTGCAAGCTCTTCCAGTTTGCAGGAAACTGTTGAGTTGCCGCAGTCACTTCATGATGGACTGCTGCCGTGATCTGGTCCTTGATGGTCTGTTGCAAAGTCTGTGCGTGTGTGGACAGCTCATGCCTTGCACCAGCTATGACCTTGGTGAAGTTGTCAAAGACCTGCTGGCATCTCTGCGCTGCAGCAGTGGCGTCTGCCCTTACGCTCTCAACAGCAGCCGATGAGGCAGCCACCTTGTCAGCTGCCGCTGTGGCTTCAGCCTCAGCTGCTTGTGCATGCTGAGCTGCCTCTGTAGCATCTTGCACCTCGGCCTGTGTCTCTGCCAGACGCTGCTCATGCTGCTGAGCAGAGGATGTCATGCTTGCCTGCAAGAGGAAGGACATCCTTGGTTTGCATCCAGTAACATGCCTGACACAGATGCCGCTCAGACACACAATCAGCAATAGTGCAAGCAAGCATGCATTTTCAACAGCACTACGCCAGAGGTCAGCAATAGTGAGACAATCCTGATGTGAACAACTGTCAGGGCATTCTGCAGTGAGAATGCAGGACTTGTCAGCTGTGATGACGCGTATTGAATGGTCACCTGCAGCTTTGTGCATGCATCAAGTGCCTCGCGTCTGGCCGTCTGCAGCCTCTCCTTATCACTCTGCAGGCTCTGACGTGCTGCTTCCACATCTACATCAAGCTTGTCCGAAGTCTGCCGTGCACGTTCAATTGCCGCTTGAGCTTCAGCCTTGATTGCCTGTGACGCTGTGGCCTGGGCTAACAGAGCCTGACGCTCAGCCTTGGCTTCTGCTGCTGCCTTGTGCAGCGCCTGCAAATCCTGCTGGATTTGCTGGCTCAGGGCTCTGGTCTCACTAGCAGCTTTCACTGTGCTGGCCTGCTGTTGTCCAAGGCGGTCACGCTCGGCCCTGGCTTCTGCAGCTGCTTGTTGCAGCACCTGTATATCCTGTTGGGTCTGCTGATTCAGGGCTCTGGTCTCATTATTGATTTGAGTCAAGCTGGCCTTTTGCTCTTCAACACGGTTATGCTCAGCAGCACAGCTAGTGAGCAGCTGCTGAAGCCTTTCTGTTGCCTGTTGACCAAGCTGGGCAGCTGCTTGGGTGCTGGCTGTTTCAGACTGCAACTTTTCACGAAACCCCTCAGCCTGTGTCAGCATTAGAATTAGCTTCTGTGCATCAGTGTAGGTCTTGGACCTAAGCTCTGTAGTCCCAGCGTCTGGCTGACCTTCTGGATCATGGTCAGAGGCTGTTGGCGCAAAACTGGTGTTCTGTCCCTGCATTCATTAGTATCAGTCAAACTCAGCAAATTTAGCCAGGAGGACACTTGTACTGGCATGGATGCACAAGCGTCCAAAACATGAGGTGATTGCCTTTGCTGCTGTGGTCTTGATGGGAAGGCTCATGTACCTAACATGAAGCTCCAGCTTGTGCAACATGTCACTCCTTGGCATTGAAAGCATACTACAAGAGGCTTGAAAGCTCGCTGTCTCAGTAGCTAAAAACACCTTGCTATTGGCCACTGGCAACACTTGCAGTGTTGCATATGGCACCTTCAATGATGTTGTCCAAGTCATGAATGCAAGCAGTACACAAGCAAGCTATGTTGTGCCTGTGTCAGCAAGAGAGAAAAAGGAGACACAGCACAGCGTAGGCCAGCTGCACCTGGATGAAGCAGCTGTCAGGGTCAGCTGTGGCCAGGCTTGCCGCAGTTCTTGCTTCTGTTTGCTCTGGATCACTCATCCTAAAGCATATCCTCTTATTGCATCCGTGACTATCTGAGTCTTCAGTGGCAGTTCTTTCCCTTACTTGCGCTGTCTCAGACAGACAGTGCTGCTCATGGTCTGACACAGCTGAGGGTGAGGGGCTGTCCCGCTGAAAGCGCTTTTTGGACAGCTGCTTCTCATGATGTGCTTTTGCTGGTAGGATTGCAGCCTCGTGATCAAGCTTAGCTAAAGGAATGTTAGTGGCTGAGAGTCGTGCGCGCCTGGTCGTGTGCGAGGAGCGGTGTGAGCTGCGGTCCAGCTCTTTAGCTGCTTTGACTTCGGTGCATGCTTGTTTGAAATGAGGATTGAGGCAAGGTTTGCACTTGCCGCAACGCTGCATGGCTATTTCGGACTGTAGGTGTAGCTGATGCCGTGGCCTCGGTTGGCTGTGGGTCGGTGTAGTGTTTTGCAGCACGGGTCGCTCGTTAGAATACCAAAGTAAGCGTCGCACGATATCCTTGCTTGGCAAGGAGCATACTTGCGTCGGAGCAGCCTGCTGCAGCGGGTGACATTACCTGCACGGACACTGGGCGGACAGCAGTGCGACAGCAGATCAAGCCAGCTCACTGTTGTGGGGGCTTTTGTAATAACCTGTCTGTACACACCAGTGTACTGCACCGGAACGCCGTGAACATGCCTGGTAGTATGGTTGCTTCGGGTCTGTTATTTGCGTCTTGAGCACTGCATTGGCAAGATCACAGTGCTGTGCTGCGCTGCTCGGGCATTAAATTACGATCGAGGCCAGGGAGACCTACGGCAGCCGTAACTTCAAATTACTAACAATTTGGTCGTAGATTGACTCGACGTCATGATCAGTTTCCCTGTTACGCTTTGACTTGGCGGGTTACACTTTGACTTGCGGGCCCTCGCCAACGCAAAAAGCGATGAATGGAAAGCCGTGCGCTGCTGACAACAGCGTCAGCGCACTGACGGCAGGATGAGTGCTCGGTACTCAGACGTGTTTGCCAACGGATTCGGACAGTCATAGCGTGTACTGATACGTTGACAAGCAGCGTGCGATGTAGATAGTGAAACTTGGTATGACAGCTTTGACCGAAGGGACCAGGCGCGCTGCCAAAACTTCACGTCAACCCTGAGCCCAAACCGCTGATCAAGCACTTCAACACCACTTCGCCACGCTGAGGCCACGACAAGTACCAGGATGTTCCAGAGACTTGCACCGCTCAAGCCATAAATCTCGGTGTAGCCACTCAACAACCTACGCCGAGGATGCGACTCTACAGTAACCTCCAGGGGATATTTAGACAGGGTCTTGCTGTTTCCCTGCACCTTCACAGCTTATAAAGCTTCATGTCATGGCTGCACTTCCTGCTGCTGATGGCAGCTCAAGACTTGTGCAAAATCAGGGCCACAAGCTGCAGCTGGTTGACAAGGTAGGCTCCAACTATATGTTATCTGGGTCAATTTGCAGGCTGGCAGTATGTAAGTCATTTGCTAGGACTGTAAAAAACGTCACATGCACATGCCTGCCCAGAAGTAGCATCTCCTCAATCTTCTCATCGTCTCATCTCTACCTGCATTTCCCTCACTTTCATGACACAGTCAAGGTAACAAAGGGCTGTCTGGTTTGCCTAGGTGGTTCAGGAGTGCAAAGGCTACCGCATGTCACCCCTGCCACGGTTTTGTGTTGGTCTATATTGGGTTCTTCTCAGGATGTTGGGCAGTGTTTATGCAAAAGCAGCTACCCATCTTCTGACTGGCTGTCCCTTGCAGCAGGCACAGTGCGTTCTTGTCAAGGTACTTACCTGGCAAAAATATCTTGTATGTGCAACGGATGCACTTTCAGTTACAGTATAAATGCTACCATACATCTGTCCCTTTTAGCAAGCCATCTGTTACAGCCTAGTTGGACCATACAATTCAACCTATATGATGACACCCATGTCTGAGCAGCTGCTGACAACAGGCAAGGATATGAGTCACGCCGTTGCATGTAACCAAAGGTACCCACGTGCATGCATGCCATCCAGCATGGCCGTTTTTACATGCAGACCTTTTGGACATGGCCTCGCACAGAGCCCAGGGCAGACTTTCATGGCAATGACAACAACAGGCCAGACTGAGATGTTGCTGTGACTGCAGTTGATTGATGGGCGGCAGTGGCTGTTGAAGGTTGACATCCTCAAGGCTGCCTCAGCGCACAGACAACGCTCTGAGGTACTGTTCACATCAAGCTAGGCACTGCATGCACCATGACAGAAATGTGTGCTGCACCTGAGTAACTCTGCCAGTGCCTGGAGCTTGGCTCCTGCATAGGTTTGGACATTTGCATACTTCTTCAATGACCCAATCAAAGCCATGTGCAGCTGCAGCGTTCACAAGGCTGCGCAGAAATTATCTAGACTCCATATGATTGTGCATGCAACCTGCTGTTGCTTTGCCGGACATTGTTACATCCACAGCTTGTGCACGACTTTCATGGTGGTTGTCATCTTACAAAGCGTGGGCAAAGCTGCATGTAGCAGATGATATGCTCTCACACAGCAGTGGCGGCGCACCAGACATCACAGGAATTCACCCACAAAGGCTCCAGGTGTTCAAGCGCTGTGCTTCAGGGCATATTTCAATAGCTGGTCAATATAGTCAAGAGCTTCCTGGCCGTTTGCTGTGCCCTGTGAGAAATTACTGGCTGTTTGCGGCTGAAATGAAGTGTTTTGCTGACAGGAAGAGGTGCGAGCCTTCAAGCTGTTCTTGAGGCAATACACCTACACTCCCTCCGCAGATGCCTTCCTGCCGACGCCTGGCATGCCGCACCACATGCCTCGCCGAATCTGTGATGCCCTTAGAGCTCTGCGCCACATCAACAAAGGTGTGTCACTCAGTCTTGTTAGCTGCATTGGTCCTCATCCTGGCCTTGTCAGTGTTCTTTTTCTCAGTTGAGCTGCTTTACACTCTGAGCTATCTAAGCCAGGATGAGTTAGCCCTCCTGCTGCATCTTTGATTCTGTCCTGCTATAATATCGTACTTCTTAGATGTGCCAATTACCTTGTTATTGGCACCATTCATCTTGTCCCTGATGGGGTTGTTCTCTTCTTTCTGGCACCGTCATTCTTCTTTGTGGCTTTGCCCTTTATGGCGGTGCTTGGCTGTGCTGCTCTTCTTCCTCCTGACTGTGAAAGCCTCCTCAGGCATCATTACTCTTCTTCTTCATCCTCTCCTTCTCAGCATGATCGCTTCCAGTCCCCCTGGCTGTGCCAATTCCTTTCTCTGGGCTGTGCCTTACTCTTCTTCTGGGCGGTGTCGAAATCTTCTTTCTGGCTGTGCCTTCTTCTTCTGGGTGGTGCCTTACTCTTCTTTCTGGCTGTGCCTTCTTCACTTTGCTTCTTGGCTGCTTGCGCTCTCTTCTTCTCAAACATGCCAGATTCCCTCCTCTTGACTGCTCCTGTTCTTGTCTTCTCAGCTGTGCCGCTCATCTTCTTCCCAGCTTTTTGTGCCTGACTCTGGACCCTGTGTGAATGCATGGTGCAGGTGGCAGCTGGGACAAGCTGAACCTTGAGCACACGCGCACTCACAGAGCCCACATGGTCCGCCTGTATGGCAACGACAAGAAGCTCCCCCAGAAGTCTACACCGAATGCCCTCATGACATCATGCCTTCCACCCATTGTCTTCTGTATCCAGGTGAGATTCATGCTGGGCTGGCAGATAGGGATGTCAAGTTTCCTCTGATGCATTATGTGCTGCCATCATGTGCTGCCATGATGCTGCCCAACGCTGCATGCAGAAGAACTGTGTATCATGTCCAGCGAGTAAGATAAACTTGTCTTACAGAGACTGGGCATTCTGTGGGCCTGGCTATTGCAGGTGTGTGCCCCAGACACACAGCCTTTGCAAATTGTACCAGTCTCTCTTTTGTTGTAAACAGTTCAGCCCAACCTACTCTGCCCAGTCACATGCTGTATACAATTGGGTGCGAGGTCGTCTGTGATGCTGTGCTGCATGTGCTGCCAGCAATCTAGATCAGACTTTGTGTGAGTCAGCTCTCGCACATGCACCTGAGCCATCAGGCAGCAGCTGTTCAACAGCAGACTACCCCTTCAAGCTGTCCGTGTCTCAGCATGACATCTGCCTGCATCATACTGACCTCCTTCACCGCATCTATGAGAGATGCTTGGTCATCTACAGGAGGTAGACTGAGACTGTTCACCTGGCTTGAGGATATGAGATCCCTGCGCATCTGTGTCTCTGCGTCTCTGTCTGCGCGTGTGTATCTGTGCATGTGTGTGTGTGTGTGTGTGTGTGTGTGTGTGTGTGTGTGTGTGTGTGTGTGTGTGGCCGGCAGACCTGCGCCTGTGTGTCTCTGCACCTGTGTATCTGTGCGTATGTCTGTGTGTGTTGATTGTGGGCTGGGAGAGCTGTCCTGTGTAAACTACAGCGTCTGTTGGGCAAAGTCAAGCTTACACAGGTAACGTCCTAGGTGTGCCTGCATGGTGTCTGCCTGTAGCGTCTGCAGCATACAGAGCTGCAGTACCCATTCTACCTGAGCTGGTGTGTCCTTGTAGCTTGATGTGAATACTGACGCATGCTTCTGTTTTGTCTACAGTATGTGGAGCTGGCATACTTGGCCTACAAGGGCTACTGGGTTTATTCAGTCATCTTTGGCCTGCTGGCTGTGGTGGCACTTGCTGCAACTGTGAGTGCCAAGATGAAGCAGCACAGGAGTTTGGCGGGGTTGGTGAAGCAGCAGGGGATCGTGCCCATTGTCCAGGGGGGGTGGGTCAGAGCCATACCCTCTTACAGACTGGTCCCAGGGGACATAATAGTTCTGCAAGAAGGCCGGCCCACCTGTGACATGGTGCTGCTGCAAGGAAGCTGCTTGGTTTCGGAGTCCATGATTTCTGGCGAGGTAGCTTACTGGACCCTTCTTTGCTGTGCTGTGCTGCAATGTGCTATGCTGTGCTGTGCTGCAGTGTGCTATGCTGTGCTGTGCTGTGCTGCAATGTGCTATGCTGTGCTGCAGTGTGCTATGCTGTGCTGTGCTGCAGTGTGCTATGCTGTGCTGTGCTGCAGTGTGCTATGCTGCAGTGTGCTGCAGTGTGCTATGCTGCAGTGTGCTGCAGTGTGCTATGCTATGCTGTGCTGTGCTGCAATGTGCTATGCTGTGCTGTGCTGTGCTGCAGTGTGCTATGCTGTGCTGTGATGCAGTGTGCTATGCTGTGCTGTGCTGCAGTATGCTATGCTATGCTGTGCTGTGCTGCAGTGTGCTATGCTAGCATATCATGCACCTGCCTGCTGCTGTTGAGCCCACTCTGTTGCTGCTGAGTCTAATGTGCTGTTTTGTGTCTCTGTCGGGGGTCATGTCCTGTCCTGTTCAGTTCTGCATGGGGTTGATTTTCATGCACATTAGGTATTCACACAACAGATGAGTGACAAAGCAAATGTGTATGCCTGTGCTCTCCAGGCAACGCCTCTTGCCAGCCTCTGTGCCGCTGTACACTCTGCCCTGCAGCATGGTTGTTTCCCTTCTCAGTAAATTACTCAGTGGTAAAGTAATCACCAATGAGTGATGATTGCCAACCAGCATCAAGGTCCCTACATGCACCACTTGTTCTGCTGCTGTGTGCATCCTGACATCCAAACATTGAATATCACACGTATATTAAAGTCGCGATGATGTAATATGAAATTCATTGCACTTTATGTGTAGCATTTTAGCGGGTTTTGTGCAGGCAAAGCAAGTGCGCAAGGCTAGCTATGTTCCAGAGGCTGGTGGAGACTACAATCCAGATGCTCAGCCTTCATGTACGGTGTATGCCGGCACACTTGTCCACCAGGTTATTCAGCTACCTTGGCTGCCACTGACTTACTACAATGCTGCAGCTTGCCGCCAATGTGTGCTGATCTGATGAAAAATGCTGAAACACTACCTGCTAAAAGGTTCATGATTTGCTATGCAGTGTGCTTCAGCTGATTTGATAAAATTTGCTGCATCAGTTGTGCATGACAACAAGGCTGGCACAAAACTGTTTGCTTTGCAGCCTTGATATCGGTTTTTCAGGAGGAGTGTTCTGACTTGGCTCCTTCTTGCCACTCCCCGCCTGCCCTTCTTCTCCTTTTGCCTTTGTTCCCACCACACTTGTGGTTGCCTTGTCTGTTCTATGGTGCCCTGTCAACCTGAATGCAAGGAGCAACCTGAATTGCCAACTTTTCAGTACAACATACAAAAATCAAAATCCGCTCTTATCTACGCAGATTTGCTGCATTCAAAGCGCTCGATTGTCGAAACTTCTCAGGTAGCTCACCAGGCAAGTTGGAGGATGTATGTGCCGCAGTAGCCTAGAGCAAAGTAAACAACAATGCACTATGATCATAGACACGTGCAGGGCACGTCTTTTGTCTCCAGAACAGCCTGTTCTGTGCATCCCTATACGGCCTACTAACACGACAGATCTCGTGGTCACATATGGTTGTTGACGTAGCCCTCAGTCCTAGACACAGTCTCTTGGTTGGCAGGTGTGGAATGCAGAGGACCCCAAAGATGACGTGCTGGCAATGGTGGTGCGTACAGGCATCAACTCAACCTTGGGCACCTTGGTCAAGCAGTTCATCTCGCCCACACAGAGAATGGGACGTGACCCTTTCATGAATGTGAGCTTCGCACGCACACATCATGCTGAGCTGTCAGCTGCGGTGACAAGAGCACAGACGAGCACCTGTGTCATATTTGAGCGTATGTCTTGAATGGCATTAGCCCAGCCCATTGTGTTCATTGTGGCCATGTGCATCTGGAAGCGCACCAGTATATGCTGGGTGCATGTAGGGGGAGGGGGGATATGGGACCACCCAGGCAGTGTGTACAAGCTCACCTGTCTGTTGACATGCATGTGGCAACTGAGCTGCAGTACGCCTGCTTGCTAAGTGCAAGCTCAAACATGTCATTTGGCAAAGTATGCTTGGCATCTGGAGCCCAGAAGAAGCTTTGCTTCACATGTCATGTATACTGCAGGTCATCCTGCTGCTCAGGCAGGCATGCAGCCCTTCCAGCACACATTCAGATGTGAAGCAAATACAGATGATTGGTAATTATTTAGTGATGATGATGACGCTCTCATGTTACATTGCTACCATGCAGGATTGCTTCCGACTGTACAAACGATCATTGTTCACACAGCTCCTAATCTTCATTGCCTATGCCCTTAGCATACCTCGCTTCAAGCCTTCCGCCAGTGCAATTGCACAGCGCGTCCTGGACATAGGGCTGCATGCAGCGCCTGTCGGTGTGCCAGTCATCATGATCTTTTGCTCAATCACTGCTCACGGTTGGCTTAAGCCAAAGAGTATTGAGGAGCTCAGACCTGGTTCACTGAAGATTGTTGGAGAGACCGAGGTGGTGGCTTTTGACAAGACAGGCACACTGACTGGAAGCTTGGTAAGCATGCATGCCAGGCCTGATGTAAGAGTAGTGACTGCTGTTTTTATTGCAATTCTGATCACAAGCAGGATGGTTCATGCCCATTTGCTGTGTCAAAGACCCCACAGGATGCCCAGAAGCTGTCTGCACGTGATCGCCTGTTTGGTGCAGTATGGACAATTGTTTCTCTGGTGTGTTCTGCCCCATTCTTTCCCACCTGCTAGACCAGAGGACTTCTTTGGGACTCCCAAAAATGTGATCCCACCCTTTTGGGTGGAGGTCTCTTTTTCTTTTCATTCTGTGCCCTGCCATTTCCCCTTGCTTGCTTTCCACGCTCATGCTGCGCTGTGAGCCTCTGCTTTTAGACATCTCAGCACAGACAGCAAGTGCTCTGACCTACCTTGACTGTTTTGACACACAGAACAACACCAGACACTTCTCTTGGTACTACCACAACACCCAGCAGTGCCAATAGCCTAACTTCATTTCGCACAGCATCAAGCTGGCATGCCAAAACGACTACAGCAACAAAATACGCTTCACCTGCACTCCAAATAGGTCTGGTCGTTGTACCTCTTCTTCTGTCACCACTCTGAGGTCTGACAGAGCAACTGTTGGAATACATCATTTTTTTCTTGAACATGTTTCAAATTCTATATGTTCACATTTGCATGCATACATTTATTTGCACATATTCAAATGTATACATTTAAAATGTATGTATTTTATATGTGTATTTGTGTTGGGTATACATTTCAAATATTGAATTGTTTGCTGCGTTCATAGGCAAGGCTGCATGGCATGCTGCCAGTGACGAATGGCGCCTTCGAGCCACTTCAGAGCAGTGCCGTCAGGTGGGGCAACAAGCTAACGCAGGCTGCGGCCGTCTGCAATGGCCTGACCATGATCAACAAGTCCACCATTGTGGGGGACGACGCTGAGCGCCGCTTGTTCCAGACTGTGGAAGCCCGTTTTCTGGTGCGATTCTGCAGTCTGAAGCGTTCATTGAGGAACAGCAGCTGCAGATCTGGAGGGTCGGGACAAGACATTCGAGCTGCTGATCTGGGTGGTGTTCCATTGGCATGTGTTTGTGTTTGTCCTCACATGCCAGAGGCGTGTTGCACTTCTTGTGTGCGCTGATCAAGCAATTGTATTGATGGGTACATGCATTATGCTCATCACATCTCATCTTGCAGAGGTCCTTCCTTGGCATGTCCCCATGTCCTGTTGGCTTTGCTGGTGGGTTGGTTGACAATTGCATCTGTTCGCTTTAGGCAGCACCACAAAGCACATGGCCTTCTGCACATTGCAGTAGCAGAGCCGAGTAAACAAAACCCGTGTTTCTAAAAGTGATGCTTAACAGTGTGTGCTTGCACCTGACACAGCAGCATGCCCAAGAACAAAAGGGCAGTCTGCATTCGCCTCATGACTGCAGTAGATTTGAGCCCAATGTTGTTGCTTGCAAAGCTGGCATCCAGGCTCAGGCATCCAGAACTCAACCCTGAAACAGACCTCCTAAGCCTTTTGCCCTGCAGCTTTTGCTTGACCGTGTGTGCGATGCCTGCAGGACCGAGAGTCAGTGGCCCTACCCCGCAAGCCAAACCAGCATTCAAGATCAAGGCAGGCCGAGCTGCGAATCCTCAGGGTCCTGGATTTCAACCCTGAGACCCTCAAGTGTGGCTCGGTGGCCTTGTCGAATGATGCACCCCCGGGGGCGGCCCTGTTCTTTGTGAAGGGGCCCCCGCTTGTCATTAAGGAGCTGGTTCAGCCCTCAACCGTGCCTCAGGACTTTGATCAGGTAATTCATTTGTCTGCCAGATTCAATTGTCTGCCAGATGTCTCTGTTAAGAAAGCGTCTATGCAACTTTTCTCTATGTCTTCGGAGCTTGCTCCTCGGAGACTCGGGAACTTGAACTTGAAAAGAACAGGTTTTGTTAAAGAAGGATAGATAGAATAACTTAAGCTTTTTGTAATAATTTTGTACTTTTTGAAAGACAAGACACTAAACTAATCTTTAACTGTGCATGCCTTTCTCACTTGATGCACCTCTGCAGCATGCCAGCAGGTGCCTTATCTTGGTCAACAATCACTGCTGCTGAAACAGCCGCTTGTCACCAGTCTGTGCTGAATGCACATCACATCACATCACATCACATCACATCACATCACATCACATCACATCACATCACATCACATCACATCACATCACATCACATCACATCACATCACAGGTCTGTTAGACTACACCACTCCACACCTTGGCTGCATGCTGGTGTTCAGGTCCTGTAGTGTGCAGTCATCCTGACCAGGTAATCTGCAGGGCCTACACCAGACAGCGAATTCCGCACAACAAGTTGTACCTGTCCTACCCCAGCATGGGTAAGAGTTTAGGGTTCACCCCCTTGAACCCTACATGCTGGCGCAGTCTCATCAAGACAGCGCCTGACTTCAATCAGTTGTCAGACGTGACTGACGTGTAGGTCATCAAAAAGTCAAACAGCAGAAGCTTCCAGCTTCTGATCATGCTCACGTTTGTAAAGAATGTGAAGCACCTTGCAAAAGCCAGTTGCAGAGGTGCCTGACTGACGCACAGGTCGTCCAAGACTGGAACAGCAAAAGCTTCCGAGTGACAGCTTTTGCAGTGGGCGTGATGCCCCATGTGCACACACTGGACTTGTCCCTCATGTCCTTCCAGGATATCGAGTCGTATGCACACAGTCTGGAGCTGCTGGCTGTGAAGGTGTTGACCAATCACGTGCGGCCTGACTCAAAAGCCACCATTTCCCTGCTTCAAGAAAGGTGAGCGCCTCAAACTTGTTTGCAATGTCTCACTCTGTGCTGGGGGTCAGAAGTGCTTGTGCCTGTGCCGTCCCCAGTGCTTGTGCCTGTGCCGTCCCCTGCACTTATGTCTGTGCCATGGCTATTGCAATTGTTTGCAAGGAGCTACAAGTATCACAAGGAGCTGCAAGTAGTGCAAGTCGCCACTCAGGACTGTCTGTACCTGAGCCTGTCGGAAGACATGTATTTGATGGATGGAAGGATGAATGAGTGAATGAATGAATGAATGGATGGATCAGTCAGTGGATGAATGACTGAATGGGTAAGTGCATTAATGAACGGGCACCAGTGCTGACTTGGAGGCAATTACGCATGACATTTCATGTCTGCAATGGTCTAGACCTTGGCTCTTCTAGCTGGTTGATTATCAGCAGGGTCTGACATCAGGCTTCAGGACATGCTCATGGCCATGAGGTGTATCACAATCCCGGCACATATTGATATTTTGCTTGAACTTTGCAGCCTGTGACTTCTGATACAGCAGCTGTTAGCAATAGTCAACCTCCTACCCGTCATGTAATCTGGTAAGGGTCCTGCTTGACCTCAAAGGCACGTGACATTGATCATGGGGAACAATGGGAAAAACCGTGACGTCATGTATGTACAGGTGCAGACTGAATTTTTGGTGTTGTGATGATGCAGGTTGAAATTGAATCATCACATTCGTGACGCTCGGAACAAGCCTATCTGGAGGGAGCTGACTCGCATCGCATGCACCTGACGCCTGTTGGCTCAGCTCACGTTTTCATTGTTGCTATCATTTATGATGCAGGGGTGCAATCAGAACGGTCATGATTACCGGGGACTACCCACGTGCCAGCCTCTCAGTGGCCAAGAACGTAGGGATGCTGTGCTCGCCAGCTCAAGTGGTGGTGATCGATATCATGGATGAGCAGTCAAAACAAGCCAAGGGCCATGGCCCACTAGCTATACACTCCTCAGTGTCAGCATCACCTTCTGCGCCCAGGCACTGCCTAACCACGTCCCCTGCAGCTGCTCATTGTCTAAGTCCAGGATCTGTGCCAGTCCAATCACTGTCCAGTCACAGCATACACAGTCCTGAAATGCCTGCTGGTCGTTGTGACGCCATGACGCCGCCTGCTGCAGATGCTGCTGCTAAAAGCCAAGCATGTCCTGAGACCGCATGCCCAGCGTCCACAGCAGCAGCAGCAAAAGATCATGTGAGGTCGTTGCAACTCAGTGAGCTTGACTCGCATGCCCACCGAGCGCAAAACCGCCACGTTTCATTCCGTACCCTCCCTGATGAGGAAGCCTGCCATCACAACGCTACACTCCCTATGCCCCCTGCCTCCAGCAGGGCTTCTTTAAAGTCCATCAAACCCCCTAGTGCAGACCTCCAATGCCCCATGACCGATGCTGTTAGGCCCCCTGCTGCTGATAGGGACTCTCTGTCGATGCTCAGTTTTGTCATGTCAACAACTGGGCAAGCTCTGCCTGCTGCTGAAGCCCTGAACGGCCTGGCAGAAGGGCAGCTGCAATGTGCCCTGACCGGGGATGCCTTCAAGCACATGCTGCGCCAGTGTGACCTGTCTGTGTTGGAGACTGTCATGCGTAATACGGTGGTATTTGCGCGTATGAAGCCGCACCAGAAGGGGCAGGTGATGGACCTGCTGGGAAGCCGAGGGCTGCACCAAGTGAACCTTGGTCAGTGGTGCCACGTACAGGTCAGCACTCATTACTCATTAACCAGTAATAACGGTGATTATAGTCAGTTATCAGGATTAGGTATGGCTGTCTGCAGAGTCATACTCTTAGTCAGAGGGTCCATTCCAGACAGCTAGCCTGGCTGCTGTACTTTTGTACAGTCTCACACATTGTAAGATGAAATGCAAGCAGTACTCATTTCCTAAACGGCGGGGCTCAAAAGCGCTGTTGCTCATTGCTAGACAGCGCTAACAGTGTCTTGTGTATAGCAGCACATGCTTTTATGTCATGTATGTATGTATGTATGTATGTATGTATGTATGTATGTATGTATGTATGTATGTATGTATGTATGTATGTATGTATGTATGTATGTATGTATGATGTACGTATGTATGTATGTATGTATGTATGTATGTATGTATGTATGTACATGTGCAAGTACGTGTAAATACGGTAAGTATATGTGAAAAAATGTATGTGTATGTGCAAGCAGAAGTGGATATGCTTTCAGTACAACATGCGGTGTGACAGGGGCTGGGACACAGGACCATGTTCTGTGGGCTTGGCATTGGCAACTTCGCTGCCCTCGCAGCGGCAGATGTGGGCTTTGCCATGGGATCAAATGAGGCCATAGTTGCTGCACAGATCATGACTCGTCGCACCTCCATTGCTGGTATGCGCTCTTCTGTCGGATGATGACGATGGATTTCCTGTGTCTGAACTGTGTCCGTGATGCAACCACCCTGTACACAAGCATGGGTTGCCCACGCTGACATTTCAGCTGATGCGCACTCAAACTGGATTCAGAATGGTGCCTCAAGGCTTTGCAGTATTGGTGCTCTCAGGCGTTTTGTGCAAGTCAAACATGCAAGCTGTAGCTTCAGTGCATGCTTTGCCCACCCCTTGCAATGCAGAACAACGCTTGGTTGCAGGCGTGGCTGACTTGATCAGAGTGGGCAAGTCCATGGGTTGTCTCGTTACCTCATTGCTCAAGGTACCTTGCTTGCTTCCCTGCACACCTTGTTTTCTCACTAAAACATGACCAGGTCCTGCATTCACCATATATGCCCTGCTCTATGCATATGACGACACCCGCATGCAGTTGCATGTGACATGCAATGTTGCTAGCAAGCCTTTACGAGTGGCCTTTTTGCTGTCATGCACAATAGCTGGGGGGTGCGCCTGCTGGGGTGGGCCCCTCTGACATGAGGTTGTTGTTGTGAATTGCAGTATCAGGTTTTGTACCAGCTCACTCTGGCAGTGGCTGAAACTGTAGCCTTCTGCTTGGATGGATCAACCTTCTCAATCATACAGGCAAGTCACAGCTGTAGTGATGATTTGCGGTCTGTGTCAATTGCCCCATAGCTATGATGGTCAGCTGTCGTGCGCATTGTGATGTGCTATGTAAGAAGCGTGTATGCTCTGCTCTGGAGAGACAAGACTTTTCCTGCACGTACCTAGCTCATCATGAGCTGGAAAGCGTTTTAAATATTATTATTATTATTATTATTATTATGGAAAAAGCATTGGCGCCTGCAATGCAAAGCTAGGTGGCTGCTGTACATATCTTGAACAGAGTGCTTGTCTATGTGAATCAATGAGTTCCCCAGTAACAGAATGCATGCGTGAGTAAACAAAACGTGGCACGTTTTGCAACAAAGCAACTGATCAAAACTGTGGGTTGTTTGCTTGACAGCTTGACCAAGTGCAGTTTCTCTGCATACTGGTCCACACTTGCTGTTTTTGGAACCTATCAAGATACTGAGGCTCCATGTACAATCATCAACATGCACAAAACCACTACGTCATGCAGCTATGGGGGTCGCAGCGCTGTAGTCATGACTCTAGTAGTCATGAACTGCTGCAAGGCGTGAACCAAAAACAAGTACCACTTTCTGAACTGTGTATAAAAACCACAAGAGATTGTTTTGTAAAGTCTATGCTTTCCTCCTGACACTCTGCTTGGCCAGCAGTTGGGGGGATTTGATGCTGTGGTGATGACTCTGGCTGCTGTGACGGCCATGGTGCCTCCTCTAGAGCAGCTGACACCCAAGAAGCCAGAGCCCATCTCCACTGACACCTCAGCACGGGCTCGCTTGGCAGTCATGGGCATCATGCAAGCCGTCACGCAGATACTCTATGCAGCCTTTGCCGCAGCACAGCCTGAGTGGACAGCAGGCAACCATACTGCTCATCAGGTGATAACACGGATATTGTAACTGTTGTTATAATTATTATCATAACAGTATTCAGAATCAACCCCGTTTTGGCTAAATCTGGATATTTGGCGACCTGTTTAAGTTTCTGTGCCATAGGCTATGTTGTTAGCGTCTACTTTACAGCTAGCCATTCTGCTGGAATTTTTGTGTGGGGTTGAGCCCTCATCACAATTCCTTGGCCTCGCTGGATGTGCTGGTTTATTGTGTCTGTCAGCAACATCAACGTGGAGTCATGGTGCTTTGTTTCAAACAACATGCCTGCTTTTTAGTGTTTTGTTCTGAAGCGGGCAAATGTAAAAACCTGAATGTACCACGTTCATTTTCTGTATCACAATGCAACTCTGGTACAGGAATCCAGACTATACCCCCTTGCTTTGTCGCTGTTTGCAGGCATACCCCTGTCATGCCGCATGGACCACTGAGACACTATGCTCTTGCCATGCTGCATGGACCACTGACACACTATGCTCTTGCCATGCTGCATGGACCACTGACACACTATGCTCTTGCCATGCCGCGTGGACCACTCACACACTATGCTCTTGCCATGCTGCATAGACCGCTAACGCATTGTGCTCTTGGTGTGCTGCAGAACCCAGTGAACACCATGGCTTTCACCATGGTGCAGATGCTGTTGTTGGCGCCTCTGGTCACGCTTGTGAGCGACGGCACAGCTTTCTGTGTGTCCCCACTGCGCTTCAAGCCCTTTCTCTTCCTCGCAGTGCTGCAGTTCGTGCTTGTGACGCTGCTCATCTTATGCGGGCCAGCAGTACATGCAAACCTCTTCCGCTTGTACACATTTGGCTTCGGCTTCCGCTGGAAGTTCGAGTTGCTGGGGCTGTGGACCATAGTTATGTTTGCTGTTGCCATGAGTATTGTCAGACGTGTCCTGGCCATCCGCTCAAAGAGAGGAGTCCAACCAATGCCTGCAGCTGCAGCCAGCATCACCATCAATGAACACTAGCCAGCTGATATTGACAGGCCTTATGCTGGCAATACAATGCAGCCTTGAAATACTATAGCAAAGGGATACAACTATATTCTAGATAAGCAGAGTGTCTGTTTCTGCCCGGGATGTTGGGGTCTGCATGATGTTGTGTGTTTGTGTAAAGATGCACAGGCGCCTCTATGTGTGTGGGGTTACACAGTATGTTGGAATTGAACATGAAAGGCATGACAATGTGAAACAGATGTTGAAGGGCAGTTCTTGTCTTGATCTGTGCAGCGTACCAAGCTTTTCCTGACGCCCAATTTTAAAATTGGGGAATTGTTGCCTGCCTGTCTGCAATGTTCTCTGTCTCTTGGAGAGACAGGAGATGCAAGGCATGGTTTCAGGTTTTCTTATTATATGCAGTCATTGTGCAGGTGACTCATGAATTGATTAATTGAACACCAGCCTCTGTGTTGCATTTGTTTCTCCATATAATTTACAACTACATTCACACTGTGACAGACTTTTAGAGATCAGTCATGGTCTCTATACAATAGTTCTACATTACGTTATTTTACGTATTTATCATACAATACGTTATATTGTCACATATTAACATCGCATGTTGTCATTGTTACATACTTGTACACATTGTGGCTACGTAGCCACAATGTGTACACTGACGCCACGCTGACTGCCACTGCTGTATACAGCAGTGGCAGTCAGCAGAGAACATGAGGGTCCCGCAACGTTGCAAGCTGAACATGTGTCTTTTGCATGCCCATACCGGCATGAGTTAATAGTACCTCGCAGAGTCTCACCCACTAGGCATAAAATACTTAAAGCTACCAGTACAAAGGTCAATCAGCTTGCTAACTTCAACAATCAGTGACACACAATGTGACCACCATTTCTACATCACACTATGTGAGCTCAGAAAGTGCACATTGGTATGCCCAAGCCCACAGCCTCTCATAAGGCACTGCTTAGTCAATAAATCAACAAAGAGCATTACTTGTACATGTAGAGATGGCAATGTGCTGAACTCTTTGAGTGCATAGCCATATGGCTACATGCATCATATAGCTCAAGTTTCAAATAGCCACCACTTTGTGCGCAACACTGTGACCCCCATATGGAATGTCCTTCTGGGTTCTACATTGCAAAATCTTTAAAGCGGTAAGCGTACACTATCAAAAAGCAAATTTGCATGTCACCTTGTACAACTGCTACAGCTGAGAGCCACATGGGCATTTTTGGGAACTGTCCAGCTGTTGCAGGGGACTAGGCAAGTGTTTGCTGCATAAATCAACATGGCAGACACTCCAGCCCGTTACCTGAAATCCAGTGCTGCGTGTATGTAGTAGGCGCATAGGCAGTTGTGTTGATGCCCAATATATTGTATATACTGATGCTCATACCTTCCTGAAAATGCATGCGCAGCTAAGGTCGGTGGCACTCTTGAATGCCAGCACAGCAGCAGCAGATTGTGAGGTTGCCTGTGCCGCACATGAGCGGGATCAGCCAAATCTTTAGAACAGAAGGCTTGCAAATAGCAGAATTTGCTTCTGAAGTCACAGTGCATATTGTGCAATGCGACGTGATGTGATGCATAGTGCTGAGCAACACATTGCCATCAAACTAGTATGCACAGCTTGTGCAGCACAGGTTTGAAGGAGCATACTGTCTTGACAATTCTCAGTGACAACCCTAGTGTGGTAAAGTCAATAGCCCACAGTTTGACACCCAGCCATAGGTTGTACCGGTTCAAACACGGAATGGAACGGAAGCAATTCAAGCTGTCTAGATCTGGGATGTAACGCAGTAATGCAGCATGTATGAATCTTGTTTGAAAAGATATGGGGCATTCTCATCAAGTCTTGTCTTAATAAGACAGTTCAGGGACGTAATACACTAACAGCTGGGCCCATTCAAAATACGTAATGTGAGGGTAGCGCCTGCAAGGACGTTCAACTGTGCAAGGTAGTGATACCACATGTGTACAGCTGTACAGCAGCTCTCAAATGTACTACTAGCTACTAGCTATGGCAGCAACAGCTTGTTGTTGCTCAATCCTCAAGGCAGCATTTCAGTAACATCAGCCATCATTGTAGACCAGTGCTGACACAGCTGCACGCCATGTTGTAGTACAAGGCCAATGACACAGCATCATTGCAAGCCTTGCAAGCTGTCCCTGCTGTACCAGATGCAACAGTGCAAGACATTTTGACGCTGGTGATGCTATATGTTTGTACATTTAAATGACATGTGCTTGTAGCTGCAAAGCTTCTTTTCTGGAGGGACGTTGGTATTTTGGGCTTTTGGTTGGTGGCTGGGCTGTAAGGCTGTTATTGGTATCTGAGGTGTTGAGGCTTTTCATTGGGATGGCGAGACCGTAAGGCTGTAAAGCTGCAGGGCGGTTGCTTGGGGCTGCCAGGCTGCAGATAGGTGCTGCACATGTGTACAGCTGCACAGCTGCATGGCTGCATGGCTGCAAGGCTGCCAGGCTGCACGGCTGCAAGGCTGCAAGGCTGCACGCCTGCAAGGCTGCACGGCTGCAAGGCTGCAAGGCTGTCTGAGCTGACATTGCTGCAGAATGCTGCGCTGCTGGTGCCGCTGAGCTGTAATAGCTAAGCTGCTGCTGCTGCTGAGCTGCCAGAGCTGCACTTTTGCTTCTGTCATGGCTGCATTGCCGCTCCTGCCATGGCTGCAATGCTGCTGCCGCTACAGCTGAAGAGCTGGAGGGCCGTGCTGATGGCTCAACCAAACTTTAGGGTTTCTCTTTTGAGAACAATGAGTTTCCAGGGGGGGAAACGAAGTATGGGACTGACCATCCTGATGAGTCTACAGTCTACAGTTCGGTACAGCATTTGCACGCTCACCGAGCTTCCTCGTTGCTGCACCTTCAAACATCTGTCGCGATTGTCATGAAATGTGCTCTTGCTCAGCTTGACGTGTTTGTGTGCTGTGGAATTTTGTTCGATCTTGCTGGTCGTGATCTACCGTATATAGGCTTCTGGCAACTTGGACGTTACGGTCTTGCCGGGTCGGCATCAGGTCCGGTACAGCAGCAAGCGGATTGAGTCGTCTGCACTCACCCTGGGCCTTCTGTCGCTGGCTACACCTGATATCCCGGAACCCATGCTTTATTGTCTGGCTGTATACGTCCACGTTCAGTGTTGAATCTGTCAGTCAAGGGCGTGAGCGTCATTTGCTAGTGGCAAGCATGCAACTAGAGGGCATCAACTGTGTAAATTACGGTTCTGCTGTGCCAAATATGCACTTGTGATATACCTATGGATCAGACTGACCATCTTCAAGATCTTATGTTCAGCTCTTGCACAGATGCTTGTCTTTGCCTTGGCGAGAGCTCCATCCTTAACAGGCTTTGCCAGTGTCCAAGCTGCATCTCAATTAATGTAAAAAGTTGCATTGCTGTTGCAATGATGATAGGCTTGCCTTGTATGCCTATCATGTATGCACCACGCAATCCAAGACAGCTATGATAGTACAAGATTACAGTAATCGGTTGCTGGAGCAGATTTACAGCCGCACTAGTTGAGACTGGTCTGCTTTAGTGCAAGCAACCGAGAGGCTTTTGAGGATGTGCAGCAGCTGGTCCATGGTGGAATGTGCATGCTCATTTGGGCTGTAGGTAACAAACATGCTTGCACATAGCAGACACGTCTGTACGGAGAGTATGTACATACTGATCAGCCTTGAACGACATGCGCAGTGATGAGCCTTAAAAGGCGCGCAGATTGATCAGACCAAGTTGGCATGCATATGCATGGGCAGTGGCCTGACTTGTCGTGCAGGGTGAACAGTCTTAATTGGCATCAGCAGCAACCAGTTGATCCAGCTTGCACAGCAGTCAAGACATATCAAGCCCTTCCATAGGTTGGTTGGGTACCCAATGCGCAGTCCTTTCAGCTTGATGTCTGGATTGATGGTGTCGCAGTCACTGAAACGCTGTTAAAGAACATAACATCCTTGGCAGTACGTGCTAACATACCTGCATTTGATGACATGAGCAGCAGATCAGCGCAGAGTCACAAGACATAATGCTATTGCAGAGGTCCAAGGTGTGTGAGACTCAAAGGTTCCGGAATGACATTGTGGTGTCTTATTTTGGATGTCTGAACGTCACACTTCCCTACTGTGATGCCCAGAACAGGCCAGCATGACGAGACAAGTCTTCTGCCACACACCCAGCATTTGCTGGAGCATGTGATTGTTATCATTATGAATGCTGTTGCGCACCCATGCAACCAGACTTCTAGGGGAGTACGATGTGAGAATCTCTTATCATGAACAGTGGCGACATCAAGACTTGCTGCAAAGCTGACTGAGCACAAAAGCAAAGATGCAAGCAAGATTTGCAGGACTTATAATTGATTGCAGCCTACATCCCAAGGCAGGCACATGCTCCAGTGAGACCCACAACACAAATGTGATGCACAATAATAACCTTTGAAGCATGCGTGGTGACAGGATAGGCAACAATATCAACTGAAGCGAGCATGCATGCTGAGTCCTCTCCCTCCAAAAATGTATTGCTTCCAGTCAATAGGCAAGCACGAACACATTGGTTACTGACAATGAAACACTTCAAAATGTGGTATCTGGGCGCATGAAGAATTATCAGGAACACAGCAGCTAATGTTCCACATCAAGTCATGGACTTCTTTGAAGCCTAAGGGAGTTCTGTGACAGTATGGTAAGGCTGCTGACATCACAAGCTGTAACACAAACTGTTCTGTTTTGCAGTCTTGTCAGCACAAAGGTCATACCAAAAGCACCTATACAAACATGCCTACGAGCTGATCTGTCATGTGCAACACTGCATCGGACGTCCTGTCAAGCGAGGCAGACGTGATATATATAAAAATGGACTTGGACTTGAAATTGGACAGCACAATCAACATGCAGCCACCAGGTACATCAAGTCGATGTCACTACTTCCTGATCAAGCCAAAGGCTGCTAGTTATACCATGGAGCTGCCGTTCTGAGGCAGGACTTGACCATTGGTGCTGTTCATCATGGCACCATTTGGCACTTCCCCGTTTGTCATAGCGCCGTTGGGTACTGTGCCCTTTGTCATGGGCCCGCCCTTCTGCTTCTTGCCAAAGAAGCCTGACTTGGGCTGCACAACCCCTCTGGTGGGTTGGATCAGCTCTTGAGGAGCAGCCCCATTCCGTCTGTGAATGGATGTGTACCTTGATGGGTACAAGTCTAACATCATGCTCGCAATGTACAGGCAGAACAGCGTCGTCACAAACCACTCAAGAGACGCTGCTGCACTGTCATCACCATTACAGGTGATGTAATCAGATTGTCCAGGTGGTGTTCTGTCATCACATCTCTTCATGAGACATGCCAAAATGATGATGGCGATAATTCCTGGGACCACAATAGCCACCTTGATGTAAAACGACAATCTGGTTGCTTTGTCTTCACGATAATCTCTGGCCAAACCTGCACGAGCATCTTATGTCAGCAGTAACACGCAATATTGCATCGCAGTAGCTTTAAGACCTGCTCATTCAAAGCCAACATAGCTTCAGCTGCAGTACAGAGGCTATAATCATGCCACCAAATATTATATCAAACCCTGTGAAGCTGACATCTCCCAAATAATGCGCCAGTCATGCAATACATTCATGTTGTAGGGCAGGGACTCGGGAGATGGAAGGATGCAGCATTCAGAAGCAAGCCAATACAATGCTACAAAAGCAAGCAGGCCATGTACCAAGCAAAGGACTGGAAAATAATGCTGTGCCGTCATCAACTGTGGTGTCTCACCTCCAAGTTCAATCATGTTGAACAATCCTGACAGGAGCAACGCCACAAAGAAGATCCCAGAGAAGGTCCAGTGCAGGGTGGGATGCGCAAAGGCATCAAAGATTGTCAGCAGGATGCACCCCAGTGCACAAACGAAGGCAAAGATGAGTGAAAGCGCGGATGCTGCCCTCTCGTATCGCCTGACACGTGTTGGAATTCTGTACGTGTGGCGCAGTCTGTAGTCAAGGTAAATAGACGCAAAGAAAAGAAGTGCTGTGAGAGTGCCCAGAACAATGAAAAGGGCATGGTTGTCTGCTCCAACATCACTGATATACACCACGGTGGACTCATTAGATCTGTATCTGGGGTGTCCTTGTGCAAGCCAGATGGCAAGCAGAGATATGATGGTAGCAGCGCCAAAAATGAAGCCAAAGAATGGCACCCACGCCCAGTGCAGACCACACCCTATGCCACCCGGCAGTGGCACTGGCATGATGTCTAGGTTGATGTGCCTGCAGTGCCAAGCGATCATTACAAATTTGCTGGCATGCGTGAGTTGCGTCGCATAACAGGACTGCGCTTGTGCCTAGAAAACAGAAGACAGCTGTTACGCCTGTTCACACGTAGCGCACAGCGAGACCGGTATAACTACTGGGTTGGACACCTGGAAAGCGAGTGAAGGCGATGTGCGGTATCAACGACTTCACTTACAGGGATGCAAGCTGTTCGCGCTCCTAACAAATCCCAAGTATCAGGCCGGACAACTAGATCCCTTACCTCCCACCTGGGCGTCTTTCAGTGAAGTAGGCTGAGGGTCTGTAAACCTTAGGTGATCTGAAGGTCAGCAAAGTCCTACAGCGACGCTGTGTCACTTAAGCTTTTGGCTGAACTGCCCATCCAGCTTTACGACATTTGATCACAGCTGTACCTGAGAAGAAACGGACAGAGTCAGCGTCAATCCAAATTACGCCATGATGGCGTGAATGACCTATAACTGCAGGCCTGAAACCCAGCTGCACAGGCATTGCGTTAAACTCGAATGCAGTCTGCTTCGGAAGGCTCAGCAACCTAGAAGCCCACAAAGCTCGTGACCGCATAATCAGTGCAATGCTTGAGCTGCCTAGCATTTCATCGCAACTTCAGCCTGAAAGTTTCCTAAACGTCTCTCAAGTTCGATGATTGTCACCAGAGCCATGTCAAGTCAACGTGCTTGCACTCAGCTGACATACTGCTAAACATGCTTTGCATGCTAAGATCACCATCAATGTCATACTAGATCTCCGGCATAAATGTGCTGTACTACGCAGCATGGTCTGTTGAATATTCGGCTCTGTCTAATTTAGCTCTGTTCTACACACTGCTGTCATTGTGGTCAGCTTGGTTCGTTTTGCACTCAAAAATTAGCCAGTCGCATGGCTAGCCACAGCGCTACATTAGTCTACACAAAATGGGACTGGGAATCGCTGCGGACATACGTCAACTGTCAACGAGTGATGCGCATTGCTGCAGCTGCTAATGCCATTGTTGCTTGCTACTGTGGCACAAGCGGGCTGCTGCTGCTGGGTCGGGCCCATTGCAATTGCTGGCCCTTGCAGTGGCATTATCAGCTGCAGCAGTGCATGATCAAGCCTGCAACACTGTGTACACAGATGTATACAGAAAGGCTCATCATTTGGTAAGCACTGTTCAGCGTCACTACTTAGATGGCATTTGACCTCTGCAGTCAAGTACAGGGGTCTGCATCATAGCGCAAACTCATTTGTTGATACAGCATGTACAGTACTATGCTGAAACCCAGTGTGCCCGTGTAAAAACCAAAAAATGATCTCAGTATTTACACAGGAGCCTGCTGTGTTGTCGACTTAATGGTCACATAGCCTGGCCAAAACTGCTTTGATCGCAAGCATTAAATTCTGGTGCCTACATCTCAAGCTGCAAAGTACAAAGTGAAGGTCACCAGACTCAGATCCAATGTCTGTTGCAATGCAAAGCTGAAGTTGCGATCACCCGCACATTGGTTGAGCATTCATTGAGCCACTGTCATGGCAAAAAATCATTCAAAGATGCCAGCGCTGCAGCTATGAAAGCCAAGCTATGTACAGAAGAAAGGCTGCAAGGCTGTCATGGTTGCAAAGCCGCATGGTGCTGATATATGGCTGACAGGTCACATGATCTTTGGTCATTTTACTGTCCTGCTGAGGACGCTAAATGTTTAATCTGCACCTGATCTCCAACTTTCGACTGAAAGTGTTCTGAGCTGCATGGCTCTATGCTGCGGAATTTATTCTTTGCTAGAAATCGCCTGGTGAGGATGGTTGCTTAGTAAGGGGCTGGGGCCCATGTAGGCTTGGGGGTCTCAGGGCCCCATGCGGGCTGCTCAGAAGGGGCCACAGCTGGCTTTGGGGTGGATGTGGGGGGTGGTGTTGATGTGGCTGACGGAGCTGGAGCTGGGGCCTTGCAGAAGTCACAGTACTGGCATTCACCAGAGCAGTCGTTGGCCAGCACACACTGGTAGCAGATTTCACCAATTGAAGGGGTGCTGGCTGGGGTCCAGGTGGGTGCAGGGGTCCAGGTGGAGGCAGGACTCCAAGTGGCCGCTGGGGACCATGTGGGTGAAGAAGTGGAAACTGGAGTAGAAGCCGGGGTCCATGTGGGTGATTGTGTCCATGTTGCAGCTGGTGTGGATGTTGGTGAAGGTGTTGAGGTAGGCTTGGGGTGGTGGGGCCGGTGGGGGTGGTCATGGTGGTGGTGCATCATGGAAGGGCCGGGGGCTGGAGCTGATGCTGGTCCGTATGAGAAGGAAACTGGGCATGAGCAAATGCACTCCAGCCAGACACAGGTGTGTCAGGGGCCGTGACTAGACATACCGAACATAGGTGTCAGTTGCGCAGCACCTCATGCAGAACTTGAGCACCATGTATCATGCCACCTTCAGATTGTGAAGACAGCAGTCCTCATTCATGCAAGAGCCAATGCAAAATGAAGTTTGCATGCATCACACCATCATTGTAAATATATTTCTGCATGCATGATTCTGCACCAACACAGCTCCAGCCATAAAAATCTTACATTCTCAAAGGCCTCATACTGGGTTGGTACTGGCTTGGGTGCACAGCCAGCGGCAGAGCCACCGACTGAGTCAGCATCAGCACCAGAGTCCATGGCACCAGAGTCCATGGCACCAGCCATGTCTTCAGGCATGATGCTGGGGTCCACCAAGGGAGCGGGGGCAGGGGCACCGGAGGGGCCATTGGCATAAGCCACCGGGCAGGAACAAATGCACTGCACACACAAGCAGACCAATTGTCCCCCTTTGCCATTGATATGAAAAGGTGAAGCCGACTGAGCTTCCCTGTAGGGGGACTGAGCAGAGGCAAGAACAGGTTTGAGAGCTTGCAATAGGGAACTTAAGCATGAGGAGTCAGTCTGGACATTAAAATGCACATGTGCATGCAGGTGCAGCCTGTTGAGCGTAATTTCCTGATGTAAGCATTGCATGCCCGGAGGCAACATCATGTAGCAGCTGGTGCCATTGCCGACAAACTGCAAGTCAAGCTTTCCTGACTGTGTCACTTCAAGGGTCATACAAGTTTAGCCAAAACAGGATAGGTTATTTCACAGCAGGGTGAAAGTGGCACCTTCTGCCTCAAGATTTACACCAAATCACAGCTTGCTTCATGCCAGGGCATTGCGACGCTCTCAGTTTACACATAAGTGAATGAAAACCACAAGGCTAGTAGAGCAAGGTAACGATGCCACGTGAGAAGTTGTATCATCATGATGAAGCAGAGGACCACATAGCATCCAAGGCAGCATGTGTGCATTACACCTTTGCAGGCACAGCGCTGAATGCATGGCATGATAGGATGTGCTGTACAGCAAAGCATGATGGGTACAGTGGAATGAAGTCACGAGCAAACAGCTTGTTGCACGCCGGCAGGCAGACTGGCATCCAGATCTTCTGGTGGAATTTTGCAACACAAAGAAGAATGCTGACCTCTTCAAAGGCTTCATACTGGCTGGGGACAGGCTCAGATGAACATGGAGCACTGTAGTAGTCATCGCCACCGTTGGCAGTGGCATTGGCAGTGGCAGTTGCATTGGCAGTTGCTGATGACCCTGAAGTTGAAGAAGCAGGTGCAGTGGCACCATGCTTGTGGTGCTTGTCCTTGTGCTGAGAGACGAGCTCAGAGAGAATGTGGTGGGAACTGGTGTTGCTATCACCGTTAGTCGATGACAGCGTAGAAGGAGTTGCATCAGCACTGGCAGTGGGGGAAGTAGAAGAGCCAGATGATGTCACTGAATCACTTGATGATGTGGAGGGAGCAGGAGCACTGGCAAGTTTGCTGAACTTGTTCTTGTAGGCAGAGATCACGTTCGAAAGGATGGTGTGGGGCAGGGTGCCATTGTTGCTGGTCAACAGGTCTGATCCCAGTGCCGAAGAAGAAGAGTTAGCAGCTGCAAGGGGTGCAGCGTCAACAGTGGTAGCCGAGTCATCAATCTGGAGAAGCTTGCGGTCCTGCAGACGACAGGCAGATTCAGGATCTGGGCGTGCTTTGGGTTGCTGTCAGTGTTGGATCCAAAGCCTGCACTTTGTGCAGTCCGGAACAGCTCTGACGTTGAGAATGCGGAAAGAGTGGTGACGTGCCGCATCATGCTCGAGGCAGCCCTACCTGAATGGCCGAGGCAGACACTGCAAGCCACGCCATCGCGACAACCGAAAGCGCGAAGAACCTCTGCAGATCAGTCTAAAGACTCAGGTTCACAGGTACAACCTCAACATGCGTGCTACGCAAGGGGTATGCAGGCAAATGTAGAGCAAAGGAACTGCCTACCATGTTAATGTCGAACCAGCGATATGTGCTTGGGGCACCGGGTCTGAAGCCGTGAGGTGAGTTGATAACTGCTCCTGCACAATACATCAACGATACACTGCCTTCAAACTGTCTTGTGGCATGCTTGGTCGACATAGTAACGTGCGTTGGACAGTATGATCGTGAATGTAACGCGCAAGCAACTGTCACGCACACATACCTGAGCACCTCTGCAAGTGTAGATCAGCAAGTGCGCTAACAACAGACCACACAAGCGATTGCACCAAGCTACCGCCGTCTTCGTGCGTTTGCTGCATTGTGGGGAGTGGAGTCGACATGAGCTGCTTGGACTGATCCTCGACAGCTCGAACGATGACGCAGATTTTTCGAATATATATATATATATATATATATATGTGCACAAAGTACTACGGTAGAGGAGCCAGAAAAGAAGCTGTGACATTGCAATGCCTCGTTTTGACTGCGTTGCGGCCATCGATCTGCTGTAGACAGCTGGCATCGCTTGGGCTCGCCGATCGGGCTTCTTCCTGTGCGTGCGTTGAAGAATTCTTTGTCTAGTTTAGACCCGGTTTCTGCAGCTTTGCTGCACATCTCTCTGTCCATGATGGTTGGCTGCGGACTGAAAGTGTTGCGGCATTGACCAAACCATGTTCACATTGCCAAGCGCTAGGTGATAGCATTTCAAGCACTGCTTCTTCACACATGTGTTCCAGCATTGATTGGCCAGGTTCCTACTAGGCATAGAGAGACAGAAAACCAAGCATTCAGATCAGTGCATTCTCAGGGCCATGTGCTGGGGTCCAACAATTTAGGAACCAGCATTCGCATGCCAGGGAGATCAAAAATTGACAGACTCTTGCAGGCTGCTACCATCTACCGATCCTGGTTCTGCATGTCAACACCCACCAACACTAGGCACTGAAATGCGCCTAAGCTGCACAAAAGGTCCTGCAACAATGCCTGTACAACAGCGTGAACAAATGCGTCATGCTGCTACAAGTATGCTGAGTTCTAGCAACTTATTTGCATCAAGCTGTGATAGGCAGGGCGACTTTTGGTTACATTGTGTCTGTAAACTGTGTCAGTGATCCTGCTGATCCCTGTGTCATGCTGCCACAAGGGGACTTGGTTTCCTGGTTGGCTGATACCACTCGTCAGGCTGCCGAGCAATCAGCTTCGCAGACGCACAAAACATATCCTGATACAAAATTTGCTCCTGCATCCAGAGCGGAGCTTTGCTGGACCCAACGCCAACCATTGTACTGCCACTGCCTGTCATGAATACTGCTGAAAATCGATTGTCACAGTCATTTTGTAGTCTGCCCTTCAGCTCCTGCAGCTCTGGCAGCCTGCAATTTTCACAAGCATCAAGACATCAGAACAGGACACTTGAACAACATACCATTCAACGACAATGAGACTCGTTAGTCTGCAAGCAGCTGCATGGCTTGCATGTAATGCTGACTCAAGTGACCACACATGTATCAGCACAATATCAGTGGTGCAATTTTGGTGCATCCGAGTAACAACATCAGACAGCATCTACACTGAGCAAAGCATGAGGATGTACTTTTACAAAGCTGCTCAGCAGTCACATTCAGGTGCCATGAAGAAAAGCACACAAGACTTCCAAAAGTCTTACCTTTCAAAAGCCGGTCGCTCCAGGTCATTCACACACATGTCCTGCGTCAGTCTTCCTGCTTGTTTCATTTGCTGCAACAGTTGTTTTGGATCTGCTTTGCTGCACTTGGTGAGGTCCAGTAGCTTGAAGATCTCAGGAGTAGCCAATCCCATGGGGGGCTTGACTAGAAGCAGGGGGGTATCTAGGGGCAAGGGGGGTTCTACATCTTCAACTACCTCTCCTCTGCATGACATCACAGCTGTGGCTGTGGCCTGGATCCAAAATGCGACAAAAACACATGATGTGCATAAGTGCAGAACCCACCTGCCAGTGCAATATGCGGCACCATTGGAGAAGAAGATGGAGACATCAGAACCAATCTCTCCTGACCATTCAAGCAGCTGCTCATTGGTGGCAGGCCGCCCAGCTAGCTCATTTGCAGCCCACAGCGTGGTGGCTGCATTCGCACTGCCCCCTCCCAGTCCAGCCCCTAAGCAACAAGCAAACTGACCATTGATCATGTACACAATGACCTGAAACTGTTCACAATGTTGCAAACACTTCAGTTTGTGTTACAGATTGCTCGTTTGATTCTGGTCAGAAAAATGTCTTGTAAATGATGAGAGCATGGCTGGGATGCCCACGCAAGAAGCAAAATGCTGACGTAGCCTGATCTAGTCCTAGTCATTGACAAGCTGCATACAACTGTCATGGCTCCAAGTCGTTCATATGTCTTATGTGAGGCCATGGTTGAACCAGCAAGAAGCCTAAAGCTTTAGCACACATGCACATTGGGGCGCTGGTCTGAGCAGCAAGCTAGCCATGGCCTGGGTTGGGCTATAAGGGGTCCGGCAGTGCATAGTCATGATTAGTGCTCACCATGAGGCACAATCTTCTCCAGATGGACCTGGAAAAAGTGATCTATGCCAGTATGTCTGCGAAACAAATTCAAAGCCTGCAGGCAATTGCATACGTGGTTGGACAGAGAGACCAGACACAGCAGTGATCCTGCTGCGTATTGCTGTCAAGGGGTGCTTTGCAGTGTGTGAAAGACAAAGTGACCAATGCAAAGTACAATATTTGATGCTAGTTGGAATAGAAGTTCCGCGTCGGCAGATTGTCAGCTGAGCTATTTTGCAGCCGCATGTTTTGTACACAAGGCAAATTGTGCACAAACACATACTTTGATCACAAGATTGCTAGCATCAGTAGGAACTCCTTCCATATCACATGTCAGTGCGTCTGCTTGTCCTGGGAAGGTGGAAAATGTCATTGTGTCTCCTAGATCTATTACCTGTGCAATGCACAGCAGGATTCAATCATTGAATTGAGTGAATGCAACAAAGTGCAGCTTTACTCTTACGTGAATTAAGGATGCTAAGTCATGATATCCATCTGGTCGCCTTCGGATGATTCTCAGAAAAAGGTTGACCTTCAGAAGCATGTTATGAAGTTTGATGCTGCAAAGCTATTTTAACAGTGCTGGCTTTGCACATGGCCTACTTTTGAGGGTGAAAATAAAGTGAGGGGCTCTTGAGAAGACTGTGAACGGATTGCGGCAGCGCCTCGTGCTCTTGGGCGCGCAGAGTGCTGAAGCCAATCAGTTCTTGCTGGCTTAAGGTGCGATAAGCTGACTTGCGCGGACACTCGGTGACCAGAAATGTGCATTGTGATGTTGCAGCTTTTGCGTGATCATGCACAGCACAGCAATCTTTGATGCTGTCAGGGGTGAGCTGACTCGCTACTGAGCGGCACTGCTGACGGTATGCGGTTTCAAGCGTTTGTCGACGCGCAGTGCCTCTGTCATTTGTGTAGGCAAGCACGCTCAATGCGCTAATGTCATTGTTGAATTCAGTAAACACGAAAAGATGTAGCGAACTTCGGTGCGACAGCTTGCGTCTTGCACTTTCGTAGCTCGGTAGGTCGCCGTTTCAACTTCAAACCGATAAGTTTTGCGATTGCTTCGCCGCTACGCGTTGAATTCAGCCATAAGTGTGACCCAAAAAGGCGCCTGTGTATTGCTGTCAGGATCGTGCCTTCAGCTGAAGGATCGCACTCCCAAAGAATGACAGACCTCGGCTGCACGCCACGCAGCATGCACAGCACCCGCCCAGTACAAGGTCACTCTTGCAACACATCTGCCATTCTGCAAAGCAGAGAGCTTAGACGCCCGAAACAATGCACCCAAAGACAGGCTCAAAGCCAGGCCCCCATTCGACGTGCTGACGGCCACTGTTGCTGCAGCATGGCTGAGTCTAGAACAGAGGTTAGCAAGCTAGGCAGTCATGCCATGTAATGACTGCCTCTGGTCGCAAAGAGCATTGAGTTGCCTACAGGCCCCAAGCGCACCAGCAGAGGAGCCCCTCAAGGAACCTATCAGCCAGGACCTGGACGTTTCACATGCAGTGGCTGATGCCTCCTATAGGCGAGTAAAGCTGCTGCATGTCCGTCAGTGCGTGGATTGCACACACGTCTTCTATTAAACAACATGCAGCCAAGGCAAGCTAACAAGCAATGACTTGAGCACACTTTCAATAGCAGCTTGCAGCATACACCATATTGATGCCATGTTACACGCCTTTTGACCTATACCTGACACACGTAATCAATGCCACAGCAGCACTTGTGATTTGCCATTGCAGGTCTACTCCTTGGGCAGCACAGAGGGAAGAAGATGCAAGCACCTCTACAGTGGTGCAAGTCCTGATGGTCAGTGAAAGCAATGTCTGCAGATCAGTTTTGGCAGAGATCATCATGAGACAGCAGCTGACTGACGCCGGTCTCGATAGTATGGTTCAGGTTGAGTCCAAGGTAGGTCAGTAGCTGCGATTGCTGAGCAGCATGCCTGGCTAAAGTCAGACTCATCAGCAGTGGCAGTTGTGCACCATCAGACATTTTTGACTCAGCCTGTCGCAGCCTTGCTGCGGCCTTTACAAATGCCAGCTGCTGCTGGGCTCAAGCTCTGAAAGCGCATGCATAGAGACCACAGCATGCTACAAAGTGATGCTTGTGCACTCAGGACGTGCACTCAGGACGTAGCTCAAAAACCAGATGTTGCGTTCATTGGTGATTTGTGTGATGTCGTCTGCAGCAAATGGAACCGTGTCCTGCAGGGCACAAGGGATTACAATGTAGGTGACGGAGCAGACGTATCAGTACAAGCAGCTGTACAGCAAATGGGGTTGCAGATTCCTGAGAACTTCCAGGCACGGCAGATCAACCCAGAGAGGGATATTGTTTGCTTTGATGTTGTACTGGTGATGGACAAGTTCACAGCTGCTGATGTACTGAGAGAGGTGAGCAATTGGTCATGCTCAAGTCTAATGGAGCCTTGCTGCATGATGAGTGGATACTGTTGCCTGACCATTTTGTTAGCAGACAACTACCCTCTGTTGCATTGTCAATTGTCTTCAACTTGACTGACATGCATGGCTTGCATACAAATGGTTGTGCACATTGCTCAGTCAGTGAGCATGCTGCGCTGATATTGACTGGGGGCTTGCTCTGCAGGTCAGCGTATACGACACAATCAACAAGGATGCTCAGTACTCACTCAAGGTGCGACGGCTAGGTGAATATCACCCTGGACTTGCGGCAACAAAAGATCAAGAGGGTCAAGACATTGGAGACCCTCTGTATGGCAACGCTGGGGGTGTAGATGAGCTGGTGAGTATCCTGCTTTGCTCTGGTACTGACAGCTTCAGCCACTTTTTGCAGGATGGCTGCTTGTGCACCACTTACCATGATAGCATGCAATCATGCAGCATTGCTGGATGTATGCTGAAGTCTGACTTTGACTGTAATGCTCACAGGCAGATGTGGAGCAAGCTGCTGAAGTGATACGGGAGGCATGTCATGGGTTTGTCAAATTCTTATCGCAGCTGAAAGAGCGGAGTCCAGATGCAGCGTCATTCAGAAGCGCATTGCAGGAAGAAATATTGAAGATGCAGGACATTGATTGGCTGAAACCACCAATGCTGTCCAAAGCTTAGGCAAGCAGTTCATCACTCAGCCTCTGAGAATAAGTGAGCTTGCTAGGGCAAGGCTGACTGCTGCTTCTGAACCTAGAGTGTTGCACATAGGGTGTTGTGCATTCTGAACCATATTCTTCAGCAATGAACCATTCACTTTTCTTGCAACCAAAACAGTCAAAGGTTGTTAATGCATTTGGCAAGTCAGAACATGGACAACACGTGATGCCAACTGTATGACTTTGTTACTACAGCTCAAATTTAGGCAAAGTTCTTTTCCTGTTACGTGACAGCTCAGTTTCCAATGCATCTTTCAACTGCTGTACCTGCCCTTCCAGATTCTGTACTTTTGGTCTGTATTGAGCATGCACAGTTTCTGCATTTGCTTTTGCCCGCTTCACTGCTGCCTCCAGCTGTCCTCTGAGTGAAGTGATCTCTACGTTCTTGCTTATGAGTTGGCTTTGAGCTAGCTTTTCACTTGCCTTGGCATTGCTTGTTTCTTGTTGAGCCTGCAACGCATGCGGAATGTTATGTCCTGGCATGAATATCCAAGAAAACACGCACATTCTGCTCATGATAATGTCAGGAGTTACCGTCTTGGCTGCTTCCTTTAAAGTCTCTGTCTGAGCCTGTTCACGCTTCAGTGCAGCCTGCAGTTCGTCCATCTGTTTTGCTTGAGCAGCTGCAAGCTTCCTGCGCTTCCTCGACTCCTCATGGTCAGAGCCAAGGTTGGCAGCATTGTCTTGCACGCTGTCAGCACTGCCTTGCTATCGCTTCCCAGTGCTTGTGCCTAAGCTACTTGACTGGGGAAAGCTGCGTTGCTGCTGTTCATAGTCTTGTTTGTGCAGGCATTCCAATCTTTCTGAGGTTGATCCAAGTTGCAAAGGAGGATTGCTGACTGCAGTGTCTGCATCAGCTGAGCTTTCAAATTCTATGTAGACAGAGTCCTTCTGCTGCAGATTGCTTTGCTGAAACCTGAGTCTTATTTTTGTGATTCTGCGGCATAGGTGGTTGTTGACAGTACGCTACTAGGTGCCAGGTCGAAGCTAGCTGAAGCAAAGAGACACACCTGCCATATACAGCAAATAAGGCGTGCACTCGCTGCTCATCAACGTCTTTTGGGAAGGGCCTCTGCATTGACACAATTGTGAAGGCGTCAAACACATCAAATAACATAGGTGGTTGTCAGCTGCAAGTCAGGGACTCACAGCCAGGACAATAGTAGATCCAGCCCCTTGCTCCTGCCGGGACTGCATCATAAGACTCTCGGGAAAGTGGTGTCTGTCTGGTTATGAGCAGCTGACAACAAGCTCGTACTGATATGGCTTGCAAAGTGAGAAGAATTGGGGTAGAGTTGCAGTTGAGCGGAGATGAATTTGTCTCGACAAGCAAAGTCACAAAACTCGACGCGTCTCGCACGCTGAAACACGCCCAATGACATGACCAGATGCTTGTTCAAAGGTGCTCACCGTATCTGCGTATATACGCTGTTTCAAAAGCGACAACAGCAGCTTTGGTCAACACTTCTGCAACATCCTGTGGCGTCGCCGATCAAACCATCGTCGGCGCGGCTGAGATCAAGCACGTGCTTGCCCAAAGATGTTGTATGTGTCCCATAAGCGCATGGACAGGCCTGGTCTGCCGATTCTGCCCTTGTCACTACATGCAGTCACCAAGTCCTCCAGCGACTGTCTGCTCTGAAGCAGCTTGAGCGCTTGTCACACGTCTCGCTTGGCAAATCATCATGTCAGGCTTCTCCTTTCCGATTCTCAGCAATCAGGAGCTGCTGCCATGCCTAAAGGAGATGGATCTGCCGCTTACAGCAGAGCAGATTTCGAAGCCAACATTTGAGATACTGCAGAGAATATACGAAATCCTGGTGACTACTCTATTAGGGGTGACAAGGTAGCTTTCATGCCACGTGCTGCTGCTAGCACTAATTCAGGAGGAGCTCCATTGAGGCGGACTGCTTGCCACAGAGAGGAATTGCAACAGCCGGTGTTCATGGCTATAGACACGCTGGAGTACCCAGAGCTGCATGACGAGTCCATACCTACACTAGCTTTCATCAAGAGCCTGAACAGGCTGCTTGTTGCTGCTGGTATCAAAGACTTCAACATGCAGGTGTGTTGCAAGTTCTGGGCAATTTCGATCATACAGAATCCGCATGATGTGCTTATATCTTGCTTAAATTTGACTGCACGTTGAGTTTGCAGCAAGATCTGTACAAGCCAGATTCAAACAGGCTCAGGCGCAATCTTAGTGGCATCATCAATTTTGCAAAATTTCGAGAGGAAAAGCTAGTGCCTTACACAGACATGCAAGAATCTGTTGAACACCTGTTGGAAGAGACTGCTGAGCTGGAAGAGCTGAACATGAGACTGGTGAGCAGTGTTTGAATCCCCCTACTCTGTCTGTTCTGGCACAGCACATCACATTCACCCGACACAATGGTCCTTGCATTCATGTAAATTTGTAGGATCTGCAGCAGACATGCATGCCGTTCATATAATTTCCATGATATACTGCATACATTTACCTTTGCATTGCCTCATGCAGCTGTACCTGTTTTGAAGCCTTGTCCAACACCAGAAATGCCACAGGATACCCTGCTGTACATGCCAGACAAAACCAGTCCGAACTTGTGTTGTGCAGACTGCTGAGGTTGGCAAGCTGGAAGCCGAGAGGGCTGCTGAAGAACCGGTAGGTGTCCACAAACGACTGCCCCAAAGCATAGCGTAGCATAGCATAGCATAGCATAGCATAGCATAGCATAGCATAGCATAGCATAGCATAGCACAGCACAGCATAGCACAGCAGCATAGCACAGCATAGCTTGCGCAAAAAAGGCTAGACTGTATTTTGCCAAGAAACCCTGGAGCACAAAGTTACACATGGTCAGCGTAATTTGTGCCAATTCTTCATGCAGACTTTTCTGCATACCTTGGCAGGAATGGACTGATACTGAAGCCTGCTGTGCGTCATGTGTCAGGCCGTGTCCCAGCTAGAGGCAGAAACGCAGCAGGTGTTCCAGGAGAATCAACAGCTCAACAAGCAGTCCACTCTGCTGAACAATGACGTAAGCATGCTCCCTAAGCGTATCTACTGTCCTTCTGACAAATTACTGCTGTTTTGGTCTGTTTGTTGGTGGAATGCATGCAGTGGTATAGTGCATGCAGTGGTGGAGCTCTGCAAGTCCCTTTGCTGCTTGCATAACACAGTAACAGAACTTTGGAGAAGGCAGAATGTAAAGCACCAAGCATCTGGTGCATGGGTGTATGCACGGCTGCTCATGTCTGCAGCACTACAGCTGACATTCACCTCTGGTCAGCAGCTTGCTGCATGCTCTTGCTGCAGGTACGGACCTTGAAGCAGCGAAACAATGCATTGGCTGATGAGGCATCAAGTGCAAAGTTCAAGCTGGTGGACGCACAACAGGAGCAACTCAAGCTGAAGGGCCAGATTGTGGAGGTAAGGCGTGCAAGCAGAACCATCCAGCTCTCTCCCAAGAGCAGCTTGTCCCCTACAATTGACACAAATCATCCAGTCAATGCTGCATGACACACCATCCCTGCCTGCAACAGTCTCCACATATTCTTGACTCATGCCTCATGACAGATTACAATGTACTGAACTACATTGGTGTGGACCAGTAGGCAGGCACATTGTGAGCCAGAGACAAATGTCTCCCCGAGCATTGCACACACAAACATGCGCTGATAGACCCTAAACCCTAGACCATGCGCTGACGTCGGTCACTGGTGTGCAGTCTCCAGAGAGGTTGCAGGCCCGGCTGGAGGAGCTGGCAGGGGGGGTGGACAGGGAAAGGGCCCTCGTCACAGATGCTGAGAGGCGCTCACGAGACCTGCAGGCTCGCATGGACACCATTGCCAAGGTCTGCTGCCCTTCACACCAGTCTGACAAGCGGTCTTGGCCCTGTGGTGCCCCTCTTCTGTACCTGCTAGCCCCACCTGCTACCCCTGGCTTTGTGGCCCTCTTGCGCTTTGGCTTAGGCAGGCCCTCTTGTAACAGCACTCAGTGGCAAAGCTGAACCTGAAGTTGACTGCCGCCTTGAACCCTGAGGACTGACTTACAGCGCAATCGATCAGGCAAGATGCAGAATGTACAACATGTGAGTACAGATGTGTCCATGCCAGCGCACATGGGGGCTAAAACACCCCCCAAATATTGTGCGTCTGCTGCGGCCACATTGACATGACAGAAAGGGGCAACGTGGGTGCACAAGATAAACCTGTGCTGCTTTGAATGTATACTGTCCCTGCAGGGATGCTCCCATGACCCTAACCTGTCTAAGCGGTGTGTTGTGTAGTTTGTTGAGAGTTGGCTGCTGCCATTACCATCATTATCATGCACCAATAAGGCTCAAGGGACAGCGCAGTGCCAGCATAAGGGTTCACTCCATGCCCTGCAGGAGACACATGTGTGCAGCCCGCACATGTTAAGAGTGCCAAGTGTCTCGCAATGCTGATCAGCCACTTGCAGGCATCAGGGCTTCAGTCACGTCTGCATGCGCACATCTGTGAGCCATCCTTCAAAATTACGAACACAGCATTCTGTGCAGACTTGGCGCAGCTGTCGACAACAAGCTGAAAGCTGTAGTGATGGAAACCTGATGTTGTGTTGGATGATAAGGCTGCAGCCTATAGCCTTTGGCTGCAGGTTGACAAGGAGGTGGTGAAGGCCATCAGGCAGATGGAGGAAGTAGAGGTAGAGGTCAAGAAGAAGAAGGAAGTCAGCAGCAGGGTTAAGCAGCTGCGCAAACAGGTATAACAATGTTACCACCGTTGTCCTTTGTCGCTTCCCATCATTGTTGCTGTCCACAAGGGCATTGCCTAGCAAGCGCACTGTCCACAAGGATCAATGATCTTAGATCATGAGCATGGTAATGTTAGGTGGCTGCATGACCATCAAACCAGCTTCATAAGATTCTGTGCCACATCAGGATATGCCAAAACAGACTGATACAATCGTCATGGCAGGCAATGCCATGGCATTTCTGTGTGACACGTTGAGCTTGCAACAGTCGGAAGGACTGCAAGCAAGTGGTCAGTCTGAGTTGACATAGCAGCAAGTGTGCCCCCAGCACAGCCACATTTGTTGTTTGATGCATTGGCGGGCACAGTCGTCTGCACGGCTTGTATCCCAATGCCAATGCATGCCAGATAAGCCACATGATTGATGGGAACATTGGTCCTCAATCCAGGTGAATGCCAATCAAGCTGAGCTGCAAGAGCTGGAGGCAACAGAGCAGCATCTCAAAAGGCAGCAGGCCTCCCTCACAGACCGCCTGTCTCGCCTGGAGAACCAGAGTGCTCTGAAGAGAGAAGCAGCTGTGTCTGCAGTTGAGGAGCAGCTCAAGGAGAGGGAGGCCATTGAGGCAGAGAATGCTGCCGCACGAGCCAAAATTGCTGAAAACGAGGCCATGGTATGTGCTGTATTTGGGAGCTTGTTGCTTTTGTGATGTCTGTGGCACTGTACATTTCCCATAAATACAGGACTGCTGAGGCTAAGGCCGTGTTAGGAATTTTGCCTTCGTGTGCTGATGCAGTTGGTGTGACAGTATGCATCAGCAGTCTGTGCACTAAGAACAAGGCCGTGGTAAGTGCGCTGCAATTGTGTGCTAAACATGCCCTTGCTGCACACGCCAACACAGCCTGTTGTGCGTAATGCATGAGTGTTATCTTGCACCATACATTGAAGCTTTCTTCGAGTCGAGCAGGATTGCTGAACCGCAAAACATGATGCATCTGTCGCTGCAGCCATACTGTGTCAATGACATGCTTTGTTCTTTCAGCAGAGTAACGCCTGCTCAACTCCCACACTGGCGAGATGCGAGCAGTATTGCTACCACCGATCTCATTGGTCAGGGTGAGCCTGATACATGTAAATGCTTGCAGATGAGGACATTGAGGGAAAGGATGAAGGAGCTTCAAAACAATCACGATGCCCAGGTGTCCATTGTACTTGAGAAGTACCAGAGCCTGAGACGGCAGGTCCAGCAGTACCATGAGCTCCTAGAAGCTGCCACAGCTCCAACCCCTAGCAATGATGTTGACACAGCATCCCTCAGCAGTGCGGTTAAGGCCATCACTCTGCGATGATGCATGCCGTGCTTCCATGCTTATTGTAAAGCTCAATGTACATCATCATCATGCCACAAACTCCTTTGTTTGGTTTGGTCACTGTGTCAGAGCACACAGCTAGTATCACATGGTAAACCTGCAGAAAGCTAATAAACCCTCTGCTGTGATAATCTTGATGCTTTTGACAACATGACTCATTGTTACTTGCACGCCGGCTAGTGTCAAGCAGTTGCAGAAAATTTCGAAGGCCATCATCTAAATTGATTCAGCGAGCTGACAGCCTATACCCATCTGACTCAAAGTCTGCAATCTCACGGCGGCTGATGAGCAGATCACACCCCAAACGGGCTTCTGTGAGACCTGCCACTACATGCATTCTTTTACCTGCATCACTCAAGCATTTTAGACAGAGAGAGAGAGAGATTGCAATGCTTTAGCTAGCCAACAGTCTGACTGCCATTGAAAAGCCATGAGCACAAAGAGACACCATACACTGCAGCAGGTGACAGGGCATATGGGCATTTTGTTCCAACAACAAATGGCATGGGCAACAGGGCTAGCAAGCCATGAGGCCTACCTTTGATCTCGTATGTAATGTTGAGTGTCTTGATCATCTCAAAGGCTCCTGCTACAACCCCTTGTACCCTGATAGTACGGGAGTAAGCCTGAGTAGGGTTGCCATGCATATCGACCAGCCCTAGCTGCCTTGCAAAGCTTCTGGTGATCAAGGTACAGCCAGCATTACCTGCAAACAAGACCTGTAACATGCATCCTGATAACCTGCTCACAAACTTCTGTCAGCAAAAATGGCAATGGCAAAAATACAGAAGGATTGTGTTATGCCACATACCTCTGGTAGCAAGCGCAGCATGCACTGCTTGTGGTATCACACTACAGTGACAAAACAAACGCACCTGTGTCTAGAACTGCAGTTCCACGGTGTCCCGCAAGGCCACTGTCAAATACTTGCACGACTTCATGTGTTTGAAGCCGCACATCTGGCTGGTTGTCTCCCCCAGTAGGCACATATCGAGCTGGACACCAAAAGGGGTTGTCACTACCAGCACTGCTGGTTGAGGCTGTGGCTCCTGATGTTGCTCTATTGACTCCCAATGACCAACTCACTTTTTCTCGAGGCTTTGCTGGAGGTCTAGCTGATTGCTGTGCAGGCTGGCCACTGTCATCATCACAAAGGTCAATGATGTTGCTTTCTGTAACAGAAGATGTTGCTGGAGGGACAGGGTAAAGTTGTGTAGGGATGTCTGCTTCTGACTGGGGTACAGAAGTGCTGGGTTGCGGCTGCTGCTGTCTCTGAAGCTCTGCCAGTTGCACTGCCCTAAGCGCTAAGGCTTCATCATGCTGCTGCTGTAGCTTTGCAATGCCAGTAAGGTGCTGCTGTTCAGCAGCAAAAATGCCACTGCCATGTGCAGCCTGATGCTGCTGAATGCCAGCAGCTTGCTGAGCCTTAAGGGAGTTGCCTGGACCCTTGAATGCTTCAAAGGCAGCTGGCTTGTCAGTCCTACCAGCACCCCTGCCTCCTCTGCCTCTGCCCCTGCCCGAGCCTCGACCTCGGCCTCGTCCTCGGCTGAGTCCTCCAATGGTCTGGACCTGAGTCATCTAGTCACCAGAGAGGCTGGCTATTCAGGTGAAAGTGTTGTTACTAGCAGCCAAGTCACTGGCGGGTCTGCGAAAAGACATGCTGCCTGGTGAAGCTGGCTACTTCAACGCCTCAAACTATCGAACGCTTTATACGTCTGATGCCAGGGGGCACAAAAGTCCTACAGAGAGAACCGCGAAGGACAAATGGCTTACTGGACAAGTGCTGCTGAAGCGCAGAACAGGAAGCGCACAGGGCGAGTGGGGCTCCCCGGGTCAGCTGAACGGAAGGCGCATGTATATTCGTGATGGTGGCAACGAGCTTGCAATGCCGGTGAACAGCAAACAGAACGTAAAGCACAGCAGGCTCAGCAGCGAGTGACTAAACCTCCTTCCGGATACTTGACGGCGTAAACAAAATCGCCAGCTGACAAAGGTGCTGGGAGCCTGCTGATCGGCGGAATCCTGCAGCATGTTCAGTCTATGATCCAAAGGTCCCGCAGGCTTTTCGGCTCCCTGTTTCCCCTGGTCCCAACGTATCATAAGGAGTATTGCTTCAACCTGCCTGATCAACTTCGTAGACCCTGCGTCGCTTCAATTATGACCTCTACGGCGACAGCAACGACCGCTAACGCCGATGCCAAGCGTGCAAAGCCGTCTCCGCCGGCGGACCGGCAGGTGGGGTACACGAGCTACCACATCCACACGACTGTTGCAGCACTCTCCGGTCAACGTAGCGCTGCTAACAGGATTTTCTGGCCGTGTTCGACACCCTCAGAGATGAGCTTGCCAATGATCCATTGATCGCCGGGCAGCCAGAGTTTTCAAAAGCATGGATGCAGAGGGTAAGCAAGAAAAACGTTGTTTCTGCTTGGGAACTTCCTGCACGCTTGCCTTCTTGCTGGGAGCCTCATTCGCGTGCGACTGCATATGCCTGACTGGCATGCTATGAGGCACGCTGTTTTGTAGATGCTGGATTTCAATGTTCCTGGGGGCAAACTCAACAGGGGCATGGCAGTGCTTGATGTGTTGAAAGCCATCAAGGGCACAGAGGTAGAATTTGCACTGCGTGTGACGTATTTTCAGCCATCAGCACTCACTTGATTACCAGGGTAAGCAGGCTTTCTGCTTCCTGTAGCACGTGACAAAAGAGGAGGCGTTTAAGGCCAATGCACTTGGCTGGTGCATCGAATGGGTAAGCAACATCATTAACAAATGTCATTGGCTCCTGCCCAACTTCAGACAATAGCAATACATATGCTCGTTGTACTGAATACACGTGACATACAGCTACAAGCTTTCTTTCTGGTTGCTGATGACATCATGGACAACTCTGTCACAAGAAGGGGTCAGCCCTGCTGGTACAGAATGCCTGAGGTATACCTCTCAAGGGTGCATTGATCAGTCATCATCTCTTGTACTGTCTCTTCACTAAATACAGCCATGTCTCTGCTACTATCTCTTTTGTCTGCACCTCACTGTCTCTTGTGTCCGCACCTCATTGTCTCTGCGTCTGTCCCTGGTGCTGAAGCTGACTTAGCCATAACTTCAATTGTGGCTGAATGCTTTGCACATGTTGCAAACTTCATGTCTGGGTCAGCTTGCATCTGTCGGCATGCTTACAATGCACCATGTCAATGCAGGTTGGCACAGTTGCCATCAACGATGGCATCATTTTAGAGTCATGCATGTACAGAATTTTGAAGAATCACTTCAGGAGTATGCCATACTACGTAGAGCTCCTGGACCTCTTCCATGAGGTCAGCTGCAGCTCTAAGCCCTGCATGTCACTGCACAATTCGCATGATACTGCACATGCGACACCTTGACCGTGAGAGTTCTGCAAGGTGTTGGCTATGCATCCATGATCATTCATGTCTGTGGGTATGATCACACGTCGGCAGGCAAACTGCCAGCCTGACATGCGAGTCCTGGCGTTGCCTCTCCATGCTGTGGACTGGACGCCTCGCGTGTCCGTCTGGTTGTACTTGCTTGGACATCTGTTGCTCAAAGACAAGACTCAGCATTCACGCTGTGTCATCAAATCTTCATACACTACTGCTGGTGATGCAGACAACTCACCAGACAGCTCATGGGCAGTTGCTGGACCTGACAACAGCCCCTCCTGGCACCACAGACTTATCAAAGTTCACAGTCAACAACTACATGCGCATTGTGACCTTCAAGACTGCCTACTACTCCTTCTACCTGCCCGTGGCTTGTGGCATGCTCATATCAGGCATCACTGATGCCAGCGCTTTCCAAGCAGCCAAGGACATCCTGCTTATCATGGGACAGTACTTCCAGGTATGAATCAGGGCGGCCCAGTGAACTAATGCAGGCCATCGTGTTGGTGGTATGTGTACCAAACCAGCAGATTTGGCAGACTCACATCAGGCATATATGAACGTGTGAGGGAGCTGTAAAAGATACAATGCAGAGCTGAGAGCTTGGACCCTGAGTCTCTCGCAGGCTTTGATATACAGGCACCATGCTGATAAGCATGCATGCAGTCGGCACATGCATCAGACGGTGGTCTCAGACGCTGTGATCCTGTTGTGCTGTGATCCTGTTGTGCTGCCTACCTGTCCATGAGCCTCTAAACCGACATGTGACCCAGCTGATCCTGTGGTGCACCATTTGGCATCTGCCTTGATATCAATGGGACTTGTCTCTTCCTAGTATAGCAGCAAGGCCCAGATTGAAGGGTGGGGTATGGATCAGTGGAGACAAGCTATGTGGTACTGTAGTATGGCATAGGACAGCTGTGCATGAGCTGCATTGATACACTCAGAATGCTTGCGTGCTCTTGGCCCAGCCTTGGATCCCTGCAGTCTGCACACTACCTGATAGTAACATCACGTTAGATAGTATGTACACAACAATGCTGTGCTACGGATGAGACAATGTTTTCTGCTGCAGATACAAGATGACTACCTAGACTGCTTTGGCGATCCAGATGTGATTGGCAAGATTGGCACAGACATTCAGGTATGCAAGTGACCAATGGATGCCACACAGCAATGCTTGTGCCACAACTGCAGTGCTGACTTAGTGGTCATAGTCAACAAGAGTGCAATTGGCAGGATAACAAATGCGGCTGGTTGGTGGTGCAAGCGCTGCAGAAAGCCTCCTCAAGTCAGCAGCAAATCATCAAGGCAAGCAATGACCCCAGTGATGCTGCATGCCTGACTCTGAATGTGCTTTTTGAGCACCTCATCAGTAAGCATGTGTGTACAGAACACACAGACTAATAGGCGATGCATTCAGCAGCACTAGCACCACAAGCTTATTGATATGTCTGGGAACCAAATATTGGCATCTGTCCTGTGTTTACACCTGCTCTGTTGTAGATGCAGCCAAACTTCTTCCCTTGATCTAGCTCTGGAATGGTGCCCACTGTGATCACCCTATTGCAAATGCTGTCAACACATCTGTTGGCTTTGACACTTTGCAGGACAACTATGGACGAGGGAACCTAGAGGCTGTACAGAGAGTGAAGAAGTTGTACTATGAGTTGGAGTTGGAGGCCTTGTTTAAGCAGTATGAGGCTGATAGCCATGACAAGCTGCTGAAAATGATCCATCAGCAAGAAGTGCTGCCTCCAGCTGTCTTTACTATGCTGCTGAATAAGATTTACAAGCGCACCAAATGAAAGTTGATGCAGCTAGATTTGGAAAGTTTACGGTTCTGACAGTGAAGCCAGTGTGAGGGATGTGCTCATACTTTGTCTACTGAAAGGCGTGTGCAGATGATGCAATTATGGCAAAACAAGATCCTACAGCGTCTGGGATTTTGCTGCAGTCCTGCTTGTTGGCAACAATCATTTTGCTTTAACAACAGCACATGAACATTGGATTGGAGAGAGCTGTTACACAGCACACTCATGGTCTGCATACACGCTACGGTAGCTTTTGGCTTCGGAGCGTTTTGACCGAAGCTGCTTCCCGCTCGAGCTCGACAACTCTACAGATCTGTGCTAATTGTGACAGTGCATCTCATTTTGCGGTCGCCATGCGCAACAGAATGCGTCTATTGAGCACGTCGTGAAACCCTCTGTTCTTACTGTGAACGTGTTTTATGATAGAGCGTTGTTCTACGTCGTGTCAGGCTGTTCGCGCGGCCGAGACTGCATGGATGCCAAGCATAGGAAACTCATCAGATCAGTGATCAAGCAAGTCCACCCGGATTTGTTTGCCAAGCATCTCCAAGAACAGCTGCAAAACTCAGAAGCTTTGAAGGTAATTTGCTTGCCACCTGCTCGACCCTTCGTGCTGTGTACTTTATTCTTTGCTCCCTTTGCAGCTGTTGAACAACTATGTTGACCAAGTGACAAACGGCAAGCCGCTGACCCAACAAAGATTGCAATTTTGGACCTTCAACAGCGACCATCTCAGCACAGTTGAAGTTACACTGCCAGCTTCTGGAAATCTTGCTGCACTCTTTTATGCCTTTGGGTTGATTTCCGAAGAAGATGCTAGCACTTACCAGTGTGCTGGGCCAGGTCTGATGCAAGTGCATTCACCTGGATTGTTGTGCCCCTGCCTGTGTGTGGCATGCGATTGCTATGCAGCAGCAATGATGAGATGATTACTTACAGCATGACTTAACAGCAGCAGATGCACAACAACCAAAGACTTCCAGACTCTTGCATTTTATCAGAGCACAGTAACAATGTCATGGTCTCACGCGCTTGCTTGGCGTAGGACCTGCAGGAGTGGTCGATGTTGACTTCCTTGCCTGGCTTGCTAGCGTCGCGTCACAAGCTACACATTCAGCTGAAAGGCACCAGGCGCTCAGCACAGAAGCTGAGGCCCTAGCTGCTGATATAGAGAAACAGTTCAAGCTACAACACATTATCGTAAGGCTGTTCCAACCTATCATGAAGAAAGAGGCCTGCAAACGCATATGTTGTCCTAAACCTAGCACACCCTAATGCTTATGGCAACTGCCACGTTAGTGCTTTGTCTTGTCCAACTTGTCCATGCCAGCATGCATAGACCTGCCACAACCATGACCTGCCACGACACAATCAGCATCACACCAAGTCCTACAACATCTGCTATGCTGTGCATCACAAGCATCAGCTGCAGTATGCTGTCTGTATCACATGGTGTGTTCAACAGTATTGGTGTTTATGCATTGGTGTATTTTGATTAAAATGTCAAAAGTTTAGAAAAACTGCACAACCTTTGGATCACATTTCATAATGGGATCTGTATGTAGCTAACACCAAACCATTGTGTTTTGGTATGCTGCAGCCAACAGCAGGAACCTCTCTGAGCATCACCAACCTGGAACGGCACATCGACGCTCTCAAGCTACTGGAACAGTGTTTGACAGAGGTCTGCTGTAATCAGCAAGATATGCTTAAGGGCTTGTGCATCTTCCTGCACCATCCGGATAGTGCATCCATGCATGAGTCTAAGGTGAGCGCACGCCATCTTTCCCTGTCCCTGCCTCGCTTGCATGGATTTCAGATCTCTTTGGGATTCAGAAACGTCATAATTTGTAGAGAAACGTGCCTTTGGCAGTGTGATTTAAACTAGGAAACGCCTGGGGACAGTACACACGGATTTCGATGGGATTTCTAATCTCTGGGGGAGATTACAGATAACAGGTGTGCAATGATGACAAGAACCGTGCATGCTCATTGGTTCACAAGCACGCTCAAATGCCGGTTGCACTTTAATTGAGATAGCAACCTCAGGGAGGCCCTGCTCATCAAGCAAGATGTGTTTACACACTGCTTGATCTTGAGTTTTGAACATTGCCAATGCTGCCTACATTGTAGAATCCCAATGGTTGTTCACTGTGACATCTGGTGGAATTTCATCATCCTATGTCAGCTGAAGATAAGGATTCAGGCAGAAAGCTACCTTGAAGTTCCCATGCATGACCTTCCACAGCTGTAGACAGAGGACTTGCAGCTTCATGCTTAGAACTGCCCTTGCATTGCTGTCAGACCTGTGCAGCTGCATAGGTAGAATAAAGCTTCTTTTGGCAGCGCTACACTATGCATCAACAGCGATGGAAGTCCTGCTTGCTGCATTGCTGCTGAGCTATTGCCTGAGGGACATGCAAAGTCACTACTTGTAGCAGCACACACATGTTTATGCAGAGCCATGTTGAAGACAACGGTAATCTACTGTTGGTAGCAGACCAAAAGACCATCCGTGATGAGCTCCTGCAGCTTGACTTGGAGGCAGCGCACCAGCGTACTCAGCTATCAAACTCGTGGCGTGAGCAGGTCAAGTACGTCACTACCTGTTGTGTTGTTGCAGCAGAATACCTGTGCATATCTGTGGATTGCTAAAAGGCATCAGCTGCTCCAGTGTCTGGTAACAAGCGTTCAGCACTTTTCAAGCACGTAATGCATGTACCCTGGTCTGATTAGGCTTCCCTCAAGTGTACAAGGCTTGTCACTACAGTGGCACACATGCAATGCACGCACAGCTGGTTATTGTCACATCTTTGAGCATTTGCAGAAGTGTGCGCACATTATGAGTGTGGTTTTAATGTCAGAGAGGTGTAAACAGGCTGTATCCAGAGAGGTGCACCCCAGTTGCTTGCTTTCTTCTGCAATACGCTTACGTTGTGGATGTGCTCGATTCGAGTCATTACGTGTCCTGTGTGAGTGAAGTGAACCACTTCATGAACCACCCTGTTTGATTGAACTGAGGTCCTTCTACTCACAGGATGTTTTTGCCTTATGGGCTGCAGGCAAGCTGTGCCACATCTGATTTGATAGGCTGCATAGCTCCAACCTTAGTCTAGACAGACGCATCAAAGGCAACCAACAGTTGCAAGCATATGTCACTGGTTGACCTGTCAGTGCTATACGACGCAGGAGGGATGATGTTGACTCTGGGTGTTTTTGCCTGCAGGGACACCGCAGCAGCTTTGACAGACATGCTAGGAACAAGTGATGTATGGTTCTGGTCATCACAGCAAGCTGAGAAACAGGAGTTTGTGCAGTGGGCAGGCAGGGTGCTGGAACACAGGTGCTTCCAGTGCACAGACACATGCCTCAAAGCAGCTGATGGGTGTTTGGTTACAAGAATCTGTCTCTTCGTGATCATCACTCCTGCATCTCTCAGAGTAGGAACGCGGTTATATATGTTCGCAGACCTACCATGCTCGTTGGTCTTCATGATGGTGGCATCATGGGACTTCACAGGCAGCAAGTTTGTCACAGAGTCTGCATCAGCCTGACACGGCTGAGCTTTAGGTCATCATTATGAGCAGGCTGCCTTCTGTAGAAGACTTGCTTTATGTTAGCCATGCATGCATCGCACTGTTCTAATCTCTGAGGAGGTTACCCACGCAGTCAGCCATTGTCTCACCAGTCAAATGCAGGGCAGTTCTGCGAGTGAAAGTGAAAACAGGGCAGTTAGAAACTGGGCTGACACAGGTAGCAAGGGTTTGCATGCCCATTTGTAGTGTGAATGTGTGATTGTGCAGGGAATCATATCAGGGCACAAGGATGCAGCAGAGACACTCATTCAACTTGCTGGTGCACTGTGACCTATCATCACCTGAGCTGGAGTTTGACAAGTCAAATGGGATATTGCAGGTGCGTACAGCTTGCTTGCAAAAGTAGTGCACAGCTGTATCATGCAGCAAGGGTGATGCTGATTTGTTAAACATGTATTTTTTGTCCCCAGGAAACAGGTAGTTCTGGTCCCCAAGAAACAGGTATGTTTTGACTGCCAGCAATGCATGCTGACCGTTGTCATCATCACCACTGCTATCATTGCTTTTTCCCTGTGTCTGCAGTCACCAGCTCTTGAGACACCAAGCAGTGTGAAGTAGTCTGCGCTCAAAGTATAGCACGTGGTCATATTCTGTGCTTCAAGAATATATCATACATCCTCAGCACCTTGCAAGGCCGCTAGAGTCTTTCTTACTTTCTGAAATGGCTTCATGGCTAACTCTGACCATTACCTGTGTCAGATGGTCATGTGAGCCAGTTGATGAGAATGCGCTTGACTAATTTCAGATACAGCTGTATTTGGTTAGACCTCAGCTATGCAGTCTTGCATTCTGATAGACAGGCTGTGCTCCAGGTGACGACAGACTGCAGGCCAGAGCAGCTGCTGGAGTACCTGCAGGGTGAAGCTGCCACAGCAGCTAGCATAGCAGCTGATGCCCACGCTGACTCCAGAAAAGAGGAGCAGGCATTGCTGGATGCGGCCGGTGAGGCTCTCGGGGCAAAGTTTGTAATGAGGATGTGCTCACGCCACCAACAACCCAAGATCAATCAGGCTTTGCAGCAGCTGATCCAGAATGCAGAAGCTGTCAAGCAGTCTTTTGACTTGTCAGGTGGGCGCTCAAGTGTGAGTCTGAAGTGCTGTCTTGAGCAACACCAACAGGCATGTATGACATACATGGGCCAGATGGATACTGTTTGTGTAGTGCATACAGCGTGCAAGTGCCGTGAATGCATTCACATAGGATCACAAGGTCTTGCAAGATCCACATTTGCAGGTATGCACCCAAGTCCACAGATCTGACCCAGCAAATATCCTGCGTTAAGCATTGCTGACATGCCAGATGCAGCTGCCATACAGGTAGCTGATGCTGCCATGTCATTGTTCCTGCTCAACTCTCACTGCTCACCTGCAAAGTTGGTCTTACCAGTCTGTTTGAGCAGTTCTGTCAGCATCTCAGGAAGCGCCTCTGCCTGTGTGTACTGCAGGCATTGTTGTTGCCATTGATGACTGCTACGAGGTGTGGGGCTCGGGGGGCATCTCTATCCCCTGGAACTTCAGCACGCAAGACCTCAAGCCGCAGCTTTTGAAGCTACTGGGAAGCAGGCCCTCCACACCAAAAGCACCTTCTGCCAGCAATGATACTACCACCTCTGCAAAGCTGTGCTCAAGAGCAGGAGCACTGCTCCGCCCAGTAGTTTTAGGAAGTCTTGGGCAGCATGCAAGCTGCAAGGTTCCAAGATATTGCAGCAATGGTGTCAGCATATGTGGCAGCAGAGTCACATGGCGACAGACTCAGCAGAATGATTTGAGGATGTCGTGTACCACTAGACAGCTCATACCATGCGCTTTAAACAGTTCTCATCATGTCCTGATACCAAATCGGTCAAGAGCCAGACGGACATCAGCAACTGCAGTTTTGTTCACAACGCCCAGACATGTGCTGGGCGTCAGGTGAGCGGCCTTTTGTATGAACAGCATTAATATGAGGATTTGCTGCTTACATTGCAACTTGCAAGTAAGTTGAAAGTGCTTATGATAATGACTTGCAATTGCTCGCAATGATGATGTGAAGTGGCCATGCATATTAGAGCCGGAGGGACAGCAGATGATTGCCTGTTGGCCTGCTAGTTCCTGATACTGCCAGTATTCGAAGCAAAGGGTTGATGTGCGCACATGCGGGAGACCACCTTTGTATCAAGCAATAAATGGATGCTGTGCTGGTCACCATATTGAGTCAACAAAACGCTGTTTCAATGGCAGCCACACGCATTGTGGCTGGTGGTGAGGACCATGATGTGCTTGAAGATTCATTAGCTTCATGATGAGGGCGAGCACACACAGACTCTGATTCATGCCCACATTAGTCATCAGTCTGCCTTTTGAGTGCAAAGCACCATACAACTGCAGGGCCCAAGTACCTGAAGGCAGGGGACCGGCGTTGCTGAACAAGGCTGAGGATATTGAAATCTGTCAGCAAAGCTGTCGTATACGTTTGCCCACCCTCAGCACCTGCTGCCACCAACCTTGGAGCTTACGACCTCGATCTGCGAGTACGAATCGGCCGGCATACCCGCCCTGATCTCGGCTGCTGTCATTAATGCCGACAACGACTTGACACAGTGAAATTACTGAGCTGATCATGGCTGGACAAGACCCCTTCTACTTGGTCAAGGATGATATACAGACGTCGGTACGTGTCTGCCCAAAACAGGCGTTCGTCTGCAGCGATACATGAAATCATCCTCAACTGCAGCGTTCTTTTGACACAGCTGCAAGCAATGACATGCTCAGTTGGTCGAGTGCAGCTGCACACCTCACAACAACATTTTCCTGTGTTGCAGCTTGACAAAGCACAGGATGCGTTCATTGCTTGGCAAAACGCTGGTAAAGGCAGCTCAGAACGTAGAAGACTACAGCCTGAGATAGAGGAAGAGTGCAAAAGCATTGCCTGGCAGGTATTCTACAAAGCTTTTGCATGGTGTTGCTAACATGCAAGTATGTAGTCAGCATGACTGCTTTTTTCATGATGTCCAGTCCGATGTTGCGGCATGCATAGGGATACTGCCAGATACCTCCACTACATGGATGCTTTTGTCATTCAGGTTGATGAAATGGAAAAGGCGGTTGATGTGGCTGAGAAGAACATGAACAGATTTGGGCTCACTACTCAAGAGATCAGAAGTCGACGGTCATGGGTGCATGACACTCGAAGAACGGTGAGGCAGCACAAGAATACAGAGGTTTTGGACTAGAATAAGCCATGTTGTGTCATGCATGACATCATCACCACTCATGGGTCAGCAGCACTGAATGCAATCTTGCAGTGTTTGGCTGAGCAGCTGCAGGCTTGACTTGACTTGCAGGTTGAGGGCATGTCAACTTCAGTAGAAACAGCAAAACAGATTGCTTCCAAGATGACTCAGCCAAATGCCACGCCTGGGGCCAAACTCAGCTCTGCCATGCAACAAGACAACGAAAGGTTTATTGGCACAGAGACTGACCGACAGCAAATGGTTATGCGGTGAGCCGTCTCATGATCTAGATGCCCTGGTCTTGACAGTACCAGCATTGTGTAAGACACAAGAACTGCTGCAAGTTGCTTTAGGCACAATGCATGCGATTCAGCTGTCGAAATACGTCTGATGTTAGCCAGATGAGCCAATTTTCAAAGTGGAGAATGGCTGCAAACAAGTGCATGTGTTATTTGCATGGCTATATATAAGCAACTCGTACCAATGCGTGGCTGATGTGTGTGTTTTTGCACTATACCGTTGTGCACAACTTTGCAATTCTGGTCATACAGGCGGCAAGATGAGGACTTGGATCAGCTTGGAGATCATGTTCAGCGAATAGGGCACATGGGATTGCAAATACATGATGAGCTGCAAGGGCAGAATATTTTACTTGAAAGGCTTGACGAGGATGTAGAAGGCACCACCACCAGGCTAGCTGCAGCTCAGAAGAAGATCAATACCGTGCTCCAAAAAGCTGGCTTGAGAGGTCAACTAATGATCATAGGCATCCTGATCCTCCTTCTAGTCATTTTGATCATGATAGCGTTCACTTGATGTTGGTGACTGATTGGTTGTATATTGTTTAGCTTGTTAGGTTCTTGCAGCAGCGAATCCACCCTTGGTGGCAAACGTAAAAGTACCATGCTGACTAGTGACTCGTCATGCATCCACCTCCTTTGAACATCGTTAGCTGTTTTCTTTGCATCACCCGATATATATATTTGCCAGTCAGTTGTATGTGAATCATCAAATATGCATACAATGTTGTTCAATGCATTTTGCTTTTTTAGGTGAAATTTTGTGCACAGCTTGGCGATGGACAAGCCAAGTCTAACCAGCGTGCACTTCAGACGCAAGGCCAAACTTCCAGATCTTCGGTGCGCACAATTCGCACACATGACGACAAGCTGCTTGCGCGATTGAACAACATGCAGTCGAATGTAATGAGTGCATTAAAACAAATCGAAGAAAAGAATAGTCAGAGCTGCATTAGAACAAGCTCTGCTTGAGGCGATCAAGTGCTTTGACTATAATTACTTCCAGATGGCTGAAGCCACCAAGCAAAAAATGTAATACAAAACAGGGTAGGATGCAGCATTTGCAATGCTGCCATCCCTCATGAACATGCTCTAAAGCCGCAGCTTTTGCTCAAGAGTTGCTATATATGCCTAATAGTACAAAAAACCCAATATGTGACAAAAAAACCAATATATGGTTTAATGTTCACTTCAAGACAGCAGCAGCTGAGCATGCTTTTGACTTGACCTGTGAAAACACCACCTGCCCTAGGGAGCAGACAGCAGCGGCTGCACAAAAAGGGCGTTGTCTATAGACAGCTGTGGCCGAATAGGCGTTGCTGCCGATGAATCTGTCTCTGCCCATGCAGCTTGTGATGTTGTGTTGGTGCTGCCGGTTGCACTGGGGCTCCAAGCAGTGCTGGGCCCCAACAGGATTGGCAACCGCGAGGATGTGGATGGCTGGCTGGGTGATGGCTGCTGAGCCTCAACATCAAATGTTGGGTTTTCTCTGGCAGACGGCTGCTCACTGACTGCAGACGGAAGCGCCGTTGGCTCATTCTGCTGTTGTGCCACAGCTGAAGCTTCCGGAACCTTGCCAGCAAACATTGATGGCATGATGTACGCCGCCATGCTGGAAAAGCGAGCCTTTGCAACAGGCGGATTGGAGGTTTTGGAGTTGACACGCCATGCTGTGACTGGGTTCAGCCTGACCTTCAGCTTCTTCTTTGGCTTCTCAGGCAGGTCTGCCAGTGCTGCTAGTGAGATCTCAGATGGCGTAACTCGTGCCTTTCTGCCAACATGGAAGCAGCTCACCTTCCGCTGCAGCTGCTGCTTAAGTGATGCATGATGCTGGGCATCTAAATCCAGATTAGTCTCCTGAGCTTCCCGCTGTGCTAGAATATAGTCATACGTACTCATGCCCTTCCATTGAAGCACCAGATGAAACGACAGCAGGTCAAGCAAGAGACCTTCCAGAATGGCTGCGGTGCCCACTGTGAGTGACCAGACGACACGCAAGCCATTCATGCTGATATGGCCATGATATCTGGATTGCTGCACTGGCTGAATAAGAGGCCTGTGAGCAAAGCTCTGGATGAAGAGGTAAAGGCTGACACCAAAGTGCATGGTTGTCAGAAGGAGTGTGCTGCATAACAGAGCAAAGAAGTATGGGTAGTTGGCTCTGCCCACGCAGTTGTTGAGCCACATGCAGTGATGGTCAAAATCCTCTGTGCATCTGTTGCATACTCGGCAGTGCTTGCTGCGTGGTCTGACACACACCTGCAAATCAAATCTTTCATCAGTGCAAAGAAAAGCATGTGCCATGTGGACTGTTGACAACAGGGTTTGCAAGGCATCACGTTATTGACATTGGTTGAAGCTTGTGTGAATGCTTGTGAAGTCAGAAACACGAGCTCCTGTAGCTGCCTGTATGACACCAGCATAGCATACAATCATGCTCACCTCACAAATGCTGCACCTGTAGCCTGTTGACTGCGCTCCCACAGAAGGATCCTTCAGTCCCGGATCTGAGGGATCTGCTGAACTGCAAACAGAGCAAAGTCGGTAAATATCTGGAACGAGCAAATGACACGAGATTTGGAACATCCAAAAAGGTCAGACTGCGAATCGTACGTTGCCATGACTCCAATAACCAATGTAGCAGCAGCAACAACTCCGTACAGCACTTGAAAGGTTATATGAGAAGCGGAGCTTGGTAAGAAGGGAGCGGTGAGGATGTAGAATGCCAGCAGCAGGTAAACATACAGCACCAGAGCCAACACCTGCAGAATAGTCGTGACCACCGGCTTTACAGGGCCGAAATGCTCATAGTACATTTTTTGTGTGGCAAAGCAGGCTTGACTGTGAGATATACCTGGTGTGGGCCCCAGGGACAAACGAATCCATGACGATGGGTCATTTGACAACCAGCTCAGAAGATAATGTATACTGTCTGTCTCACGGGAGCAGGAAGTCAATCAGGCGTGCCGTCGCAGCTCAGGGTGCTGATGCTGGAAAACCCGGCTCGGGCCAAGCTTGAGACCCCGCATGCCTAGATGTCAGACCGGAGTGTCAGGCGGATCTCTGTGCCGTAAATGCACATCAGGTGTCACGCGCGATCGCTGGGCTGCAGTAAAGTCAGGCGGTTACTGATTTGCTCGACACCCTCCCTCCTCGACACAGTTTTTGAGTTCCCCTGGCATGCAGCCCTGAGTCAGGGCCCCTGACACAAGAAATTGCAGTCAAAGTCGCAACGGCGAATCCCACGAAGTTGCAGCCCCTGCAGTTGTTTGGCTATTGGGTTCGCACCCGTTTGCACTGCCTCCGTCAAACTTGCATTGAGAGGACTCAACAGAACTGTTTGTAGCAGATGTTGAGGTGAAGCTTGTTTCAGGAGCTTGCTCAACATGACTAACAGGGTGCTCCGATTCGGTCAGGTGCGCTTTGCCATGCTGACAGTCTCAGTTCAACACTGTTTTGGTCAGACCGCCTCCTTGACACGTTACACAGTGTGCTCTTGCAGACTTGCCTACCTAGTCTGCTGCGACAAGACCAACACCGGTACAATGGAACTGTGTCCACCTTCTTCAAAAAAGTTAAGGAGGGTATCGACAGGTGATAGATGGCGTGCATGCTAAATGTTTGCTCTGGCTGTAATGTTGAAAGCATGTATCACCTGTTCACACCTTTTTGTGATATGCTGTAGCAATCCTGAACTCAAGAAAAGCCTCGATCAAGTAAAAGCAAGGTAAGCCCTTGTTCCTCTGTATGCAGCCAGGCGTCTGACTGCATGCCGAAGTTTGAAAAGCAGCAGGGGCCACCTTTTGACACATATGCTGCTGCAGGATGCAGGGGGTTGCTGAAGGTTTTGCGAAGGCCTCTGAAGTAGCCAGAGATGCTACTGGACAGCTGAAGCAGCAAACCACCAAGGTACAAGAATGCCACTCAATCAAGTGTAGTTCTGGCCATGAGCATTGCTGGTTGAGAAAGCTGAAAGTAGGACAAAGACTGTTGTCGAGTCGGGCCTGAACATCAAGATGCGCTGCCTCAAACGTCACTGCTTCATCATCCCAGCTGAGTAACTGAAGCAGTGAGGACTGTCTGCAGACTGCTGCTTCTGTTCAAGAGCAGGTTAGAAGCGCAGCAGGAGCTTACATCAACCAGCCTGCACAGCCACCACCGCAGGCTCCCTCTGAAAGCACAGCATCTCCTGGTCAGCCCAATGCAGACCGCAGCACCAACACTGATGATGCCTCCACAGCACAGTTTCAGCAGCAGCAGCAGCAGCAGCAGCAGCAGTCACAACAGTCGTCTGCAGGCGCAGCTAACATGGGTGCAGATTGCAAGGATGAAAGCAAATCAAGGCAGGGGCAGACCTCCACTAGCGGCGCTGGCAAGAGTCAGCAGTCGGGCAGCAGTCACAAAGCTACAGGTGCCAAAAGTGAAGGCTTGATGTATCGATTGAGGACAATCGGGCAAACAGTAAGAAAAGAGGTGAGACTATGTGACTCATACCTTTTGCACCTGGCTCTTACGCACACATTGCTTCAGCTGAAGATGTTGCTTGCTGCGTCTGTATACCTGTCCCTGTTTTGCTCTGGCTGTCGACTGACCTGAACCAGATGCACCAGGTCCTGACAGAATTGTCGCCCAAGCTTCCTTTGCTAGCGGTGTTGTGTCATCTTGGTTCTCCATGAGGGTGTATGTGAACAATGCATAGCTGGCTCTGGATCTTGTACCAGATGCCAAAAGCACCATGTATGGTTGAGCATGGCTGGCCATGTGTACCTCAAGTCATTCGAATGCTGCTGATGTGCTGTATAAGCCAGTTGCAGCACAATTCACCAACACTGGCACCGGTGCGGCATGTTTCACTAGCGCTGACAGAAGTCATCAGAGTTTGCGCGTTCCCTGCTTTGAAGCATTTGAACGACAATTTACACTGATTTTGCGGGCATTGTCCCTTGACTCTCTGGGCCGGATTTTGTCATGGAAAAGGCGGCAGCCAAGCAGTATTCCTGAGATGTCCTACAGGTAGCTGCTGCAGTCATGCCCATGCCAAGAACAGAGTCGGCAACAAGAGCTCGGCCTGAGGGGTTGAGACCGGCCGAACCCACGGGAGGGGGCCCCTCGGCAGTCATGATAGTGGAGCAGAAACAGTCTGCATGGCAGAAGCAGTGGCAAAACATGCAGGGCAAGGTGCGTTTTGAGCACAAAGCTTATGTTGCTCAACTTGAAGCCCTCACATAGCAAGAGGGGATTGTCCTCAAGACCTGGCAAGTTGGCATGGTGTCACTTCCTAGATGTATCATCCTGATGGTGATGTTGATGTTGATGTTAGCTCTGGCTGATGCTTGTCATTGCTTTGCATGCTGATTCCCACATGCCTTGGTTGGCATACTGCAAGGTAGTCCAGTCAGTGTAAACAAGCAAAAGGTGCATTTGTCGTGCAACGCCGTGAACCACCTCCTTGTACCTCCAGTATGCAACCAACTCAAGCTGGTGAGCTGTTGTGCAGCTGGGAGCGCACCCTTTCTTCCGCAGCTTCATGGAGCGAGCTAAAGTGTTGGGCAACAACCCGGTTGTCGAGAAGGGACGCCATCTCAGGGAAGACATCAGAGAGCGATGGGAAACTACAGAGAACCCTACTGTACAGAGGATTCAGGTATGCCATGCACTCTGTTACTGTGGCACTCAACAGCTGCACATAAAGGCATCGTCGACAGGTTGACAATGATGCCACAGCGCCCGCAGCTACAATTGTGTCGGCAAATGTTTCATAACAGTGGTATTGCTACCCAGTTACATGCCAAGAGACTCTCATTTGTTGCATATTTATGTACTTCAAGCACAGTGACAAATTTTCAATAGTTTCCTGATGGTGATTTTGTTTGTACATGTTACTTTTTTGTCTGTTTCGTTTTCTGATGAAAGACTGCAATCTAGTCAAATGGGCTAGCTGGCCCCAACGACTATAAAATCCCTGACTGGCCACACATATTATGGTCGCCCCATCACCTTGATGAGTATAAGCTTCTTTTAGGGTTTGTTGCACTAAATAAGCCAGGGGGCAGTCAAATAGGCACAGTTCACCTATTATCTGCTGAGACCAATCAAGCTCGGCTGACCTGGTCAACACACAAGCAAGCATGTCTCCTCTTGCCCTTCCCTGTTGCATAATACTTGCCATGAGCATGAAGTCTGTTGGTGGTCAATCAGTGGGTTCTTATGTGTCGAGTTGCTAGTGCTTGTGCAGGATATGAAAGACAACATGTTTGCCGAAACAGAGCCAGCCCAGGCTCTGAAGGAGATCAGGTTCCGGGATCCCAGCTTTGATATGGTCAAGTTTCTGTACAATCTCAAAGTGGATGTACCCATTGTCATCCAGGCCTACTTGAGATGCCAGATTGATGTCTTGAAGCAACACTGCAGTGCTGACATGGTCGAGAGACTGTCAGGCATCATTGCTGCTCAGCAGGCTCAGGTCAGTTTCCCATGTACCCCATGTTACCCTATGCTGTAGTCCTTTCCATGTAAATTTGTTGCCATGTAAGTAGCTTGCATGGTGGCTAATTTGACTGTCGTTTTTCTGGTAGTCACAGGACTACATTGAAAGCAGCGACAGACACTCACACGCTTTGCCTGACAGAACAAATGACTGCTCGCGTCATACACATCAGTCATCATGGCTGATGTGATTGCAATCTGTACACATGCACTTGAATTTCTCTCAACTCTGTTTGCAGCTCTTGCGACAGTTCCTGTTTGTCATCTATTGGGTCATGGTTGCTGTGCAAATTTTGAGAGACACACATGTGCGCTGTGAAATGTTGCAATTTTGGCTGTAGGGTCTTCATAGTGACCCAACCATTCTAGACACCAGTGAGGTGGAGTTGGTCGATATCAAATTTCTAGAGGAAGACCCAGTCGTGGTTGTTCAGTTCACATGCCAGCAGATCAACTGCAGTCGTGACAAGTTTGGCAATGTTGTTGAGGGCCGCCCAGATGATGTGCAGAGGGTGTACTATTACTGGGCTCTTGCCATGGACCATGGTGGTTTTGTAGGGTCAGACGGCAAGCAATACCCACCCAGGTGGCAACTTAAAGAAATGATGGTCAGAGGCATGCATAACTTGTTATAGTTGTGTTTGTTTGGCTGGTTGCTACAAGCTGCCATACTGTAAGGTTTTCTGCTTCACATCTGACCTCAGAGTATTCGTATAAAGCATGCAGCCAATCCCTGCACAAGGCAATATCAGTTGGCCGTCTGGCCTAGGTGACCGTACGAGTGCACAGCCTCATCACAAATGGCCTGCGAATCTTGTGTGACTTGACAGTAGAATTTCAATACACCTTGATACCAGTACCGGATCGGTCTTCTTCTTGAATACCGTATTGTGCTTTTAGCATCCAATACAATCTGGTAAGGAAAGCATTCCACTCAGAAGTGCGCAGCGATCAGTTGGGCGTAATTGCACATCCAGCACCTTTTGGCATCTGACGGCAGGGTTGCATGATGCATTGATCATGCCCAGAACCACCTGCAAGCACCAAGGACACCAGTGATGATTGCCCCATGTCAAGTTGCCCGCTTCGGGGCTGTGTCTCCGTTTTGGCAGCCTTCCCTATGCTCCAAAGGCCGGCGAGGGGCTTGCCGCGGATTGCAATCGCGTGCGCGCCGAAAGTCAGGTAATGAATTGCCGACCGGGTCGTTGTCGCTCTTACTTTACCTGCATCGAAGAGTGAATTGTTAGTCCAGGTTTCAAGCATACCTTGAACATGCCATCGCTTGTAACACATGCTGAAGCAGATAGCTCAGATCAAGAGCTAAGGGTACTGCACGAGGAGCTGCTCCAGCAGGTACTTGTATGTCAGAAGTGTTATGTCCAGTTCTTGTCAGGTGCAGCTGGCAGAAGTCTGCCAGGTTAGCAACTCACCATACAAGTTGAACTTGTACAGATAGCAGAGCGGAAGAAGCTCCATCAGAACCTGATGAAGCGGCTCAAGAAGGAGCCTGCTCTAGCAACTGTAAGCAACCCAAAGTCAAGCTGTGATCTGCTTAGCCAACCCCACTAATGCACAAGCCAGGATCCTTGCACAATCTACTAAACCATATTCACTGCTGTGCCACCTCTATACTGTATCCGCTATATTGCAGGCAGATGACTCCTCACAGCCAGCCCCTGAACAGCATCAGTTGCAGCAAAATGAGAACCAGCTGCAGCAGGCTGAAGCTCAGGAGCAACAGGTCAAGCAGCAGCTGGAAGAGCGACAGCAGCAGTCCACATCTGCTGCACCCAGCACATTGCAATTTGGCTCTTCTCCGTCTGGTACATCCCGGTCCATGCGCCCTAAGCAGCAGCAGCAGCAGCAGGAGCGACAATCAGAGCCAGCTGAGGCACAATCACAACATCAGGATCAGCAACAGCAGCCTGGTCAGCATCAGCAAGAGCAGAAGCATGACAACCCCAATGCCATGAAGGTTGTGCTTGTAGGGGCTGAGTGTGCTCCCTGGTCTAAGACAGGTCTGGTATCCTAGCTAAGGCCATGCATTGCCAATAAAGACGTCACTGCACTGTCTGCATGGAACGTATGCGTCCAGCCTAGGTCACAGCTGCTACAAGGGCACTCATACACACACCATACCTCGTTTTGCTTGATGACAACCTAAGCCAGAGGTTGCATGAGCGGGCATCATTGCTGGGGAGTCAACTGCATGTGCGCAATTTGCTGTCAAGTGAGCAGCAGCCTACAGGGAGACAGAGAGGCAGCTTATAACATGACATGACAGCATGAGAAGCAAAGCATTGATGTAGGGTTTCAGCCTTTGGTTTTGTGCATTCTCACAATTGAGGCATACCCTGATACTCACTTGGGTCTGCAGGGCAAATAACATGTTTGTATCATTGTCACCATCACCACATGAACCTTTGTCACGTCTCATGCAGGTGGGCTGGGGGATGTGATGGGGGCCCTGCCAAAAGCCCTAGCCAGGCGGGGTCACAGAGTCATGGTCGTGGCTCCTAGATATGGTGAGTATGCAGAAGGCTGGGAGACAGGTGTCAGAAGGCAGATGCGAGTTTTTGGTGGGGACCAACAGGTGACTATCCCCAGCACAACAAAGCCAACAACAAGCATGTGGCTGTCACCACCTGCTGCACATGCTTTGCTGCTATCTTGTGTCACATAGGATTTTAACAGGTGACTACCTTCAGCACAACAAAGCCAACAACAAGCATGTGGCTGTCACCACCTGCTGGACATGCTTTGCTGCTATCTTGTGTCACATAGGATTTTAACAGGTGACTACCTTCAGCACAACAAAGCCAACAACAAGCATGCGGCTGTCACCACCGGCTGCACATGCTGCTGTCACCACCTGCTGCACATGCTGTGCTGCTATACCATGTCACATAGGAGTGTTGTGTGGTTTCTTTGGATGCAGCAAAAGCTCAAGCCGGCTTACCGGTTGCAGGGATGCAGTCATGTCCAAGCCTTGCCCTGAAAGGTGTCATCAGCACCTCTGTGCATGTGCTTGAATGGTCTCACTCGTTGTGCGTGCATTACCTTTCTGGGTGCCTGACTACCTGCAGGATTAAGGCCATCATGCATGTTCTGTAAACCTGGCCTTCCATGACCTGCTTTCAGGCTGTTTGCAACAGGCGATGTCACATTACATGCCAAAAAGCCATGTGCAATGCAGATCAGCTACTTGCTGACGAGTTCCCATGCGCTGTAGATCGGATACTTCCATGGATACATAGATGGGGTGGACTATGTCTTTGTAGACCACCCTTGCTTCCACAACCTGGGAGAAAACATCTACGGCGGCGACCGCATGCAGATTGCCTTCAGATGCGCGCTGCTGTGCAAAGCAGCCCTGGAAGCTGTGTGGCATGTGCCTTGTGGGGGTGTGCACTACGGGGATGAAAACTTGGTGTACATTGCCAATGACTGGCACACTGCTCTGTTGCCTGTCTACCTCCAGGTGTCTCTCTCAGCATCACTGTGCATAGTTCACATGGACGCTGCTTGTCAGACACTGATCCTGTTGAAAGTGTGAGCACTTAGGATTATTCAGTTAAGCCATTCAGAACGTGTGAGTGGTGGCTACGTACAATACTAGGTTAGTAACGGTCAGGCCCAGTGCAATTTTTCATGCTCTGGCTGACGACCAATTCTCAACAGATCCGCACCCGCAGTACCAGTGCTGACATTGCAGTTGCATCCCTGAAGTCAATGTTGATCCATGACGCAATGTCAAAACATAACATCGCTGGCAATACATGCCAGAGATGTTTACCCGCATGATTATGGATTTATGGTCATGTTGCTGTTTGTGTTTGCCATGAGGCCTCAAACAGGCATGTAATCACTTCTGTTCTCAGTGTCATTGAAGCTCACGTCCAGCTGTGTTTGGTGATTCAGGCTCATTATAGGGACCATGGGCAGATGACGTATGCTCGCAGCCTGCTGGTCATCCACAACATTGCGCACCAGGGGCGAGGCCCCATGGCCGAGCTGTCACAGATGGAAGTACCAGCATCATATAGGGAGATGTTCCGACTGGATGATCCCATTGGTGGGGAGCACATGAACATAATGAAGGCTGGCATCATCACAGCCCACCGTGTGGTGGCTGTCTCTCATGGGTGAGCTCTTCATTGAACAGCCTGTATGCATGCTTCTGAACACCACACCAGGGTCTTGAGAATCAAAGTTGTACCGTACCTGCTGCATCTTCTGTCACCATTCTCAGGCCAAACTTTGCCTGGTGTATCTTATTGCACCTTGCTGCAGTTGCTGCCATGCCTGCCAGAGCAGTCTTAGCTAGCAAAGCAACAACACAGCAGGGGCCAATCTGATGTAACGCAGTTGATGTGAACTAGTGCACAGCTCTCATACCTGGAACACTGCTATACCACAGATTGTGCATTGCTTTTGCAGCAGGTATGCATGAACATGTCCACCCTGAATGAGACATAAAAACAGCGTGCTTCAGAAGTGTGCCTGGCAAGTTGTTGCCATGGGTACTGCTTGCAGAGTATCAATCTTTCTATGCAGAAATTGTTGGTGGGCTAACTGCCAAAGCAGGACCCTGTACATGAATTTCCCCAGGCTTGTCAAACCTTGAGGGCGCTGCACGCTGAACGCAGGAACGATCATCTGAGTCTTTGCATTCACTACTTCAGTTCTTAGGAGCAGGTGTGTATGAAATGCCAAAGCCAGGGGTTTGGGTGAAATCTACATCTGGCCTTCCAAAGTCTGTTGATGAAATACTGTTGACCCGATGCTGTTGCTCTGATGCCTGCGAGCACCGGGTTGCAAGCACAGTTCTGCTGCTGACTTTTGGGGTTGCAAGTATGGTTCTGCTGCTGACTTTTGTGCTGCTGACTTTCGGGGTTGCGTTTTGGGCAGATATGCATGGGAGTGCCAGACCCAGGAGGGCGGGTGGGGTCTAGATCAGACTCTGAGGGATAGCAGCTGGAAGTTCCGCGGCATTGTGAATGGCATGGACTACAGTGAGTGGAGCCCCCAGCAGGATGTGCACCTGCAGACCGACGGCTACCAGAACTACACTCAAGACAACTTGCGAGAGGGCAAGGCCCGCTGCAAGGAGGCTCTTCAAAAGGTAGGGCAACTTCGCGCTACCCTTGCTGTTGCCTTCTGCACTATTGCCTTTGGCTCTAGCTTGCCGATGGTGTGATGAGGGACGAATTGCCCTGGCTGTTGTCCTGCCCCGTTGTTCTTGGCTTCATCTTGCTAATGGTCTAGTGTGGGACAAGGTCATTGCCCCGGCTGTTGTCTCCTGCCCTGTTGCCTTTGGCTTTAGGTTGCTGGTAATTTGGGACCGTTTGCACTGCCCTGGCTGCTGTTGCCTTCTGGTCCATTACCTTTTGCTTGAGCTTGCTGACAATCTGATGTTAGACAGTTTGTGTTACCCTTTCTCGTGCCTTCTGTCCCATTGCCTTTGGCTTTGGCTTCCTGATGAGTCGAGACCATTTGCATTGCCCTGGCTGCTACCTTCTGGCCCTTTGCCTGTGGCTTTAGCTTGCTGATGGTCTAATGAGGGACACATTGCATCGCTTTTGCCCTTGCATTCTGTCTCATTTGCTCATTTTGTGATGTGAAGCTGCATGTCGGTGCATGCACTGAGGGCCCTGTTGCATGTGCATGTGGTTGTGCTACCATGTTCCCCTAACGGCTGAAAGAGACTGTAAGCAATTGATTGCATTGTGTGCAGCTAACCACACGGGTCCACGCTCCACAGATTGCACTTTGTTGTACAGTCTGGGTGCTTGAATACTGCTAGTAGACAGCTGACTGATAGCACTGTGACATGCCTGCATGACTGGACATGCATAATGTGATCATGTAACACCTTGAGAGCTTAACACAAGTCATTTTTAATATGTCATACATATCATACAAAAATGCTCAGACCTCTGGAGTGCGGTTGAAATCATTTCTAAGGAGTCCTGTCATACAACCATGCTTAGATATCTGGAGTACAATTCTTGAACATGTAGTATAATTCTATACAGCGTGATGTGATGTAGCATATGATGTGATGTGTTTGCAGCGTACCTGTGGATTTCAAGTCTTGGCATATTACGCATTGCTGCAGGAGTTGCTTTTGGGCAGTAAATGCTTACATCCCCATGCTGGCTTCCATACATGTCCTGTCGATGTTCTTGATGTTTCTGATGTGTTGCTGAAGGAGCTCAATTTGCAATTTGGAAGGCGTCCAAAGGTCCTTCCAATGCAGGATTCTGCTGGCAAATGAATGATGAATGCTGCAGCAAACACAGGATTCAATTGAATGTGCCTTGGATGATGACTGTTGCTGCAAATGAGGGAATTAGATGAATGTGACTGGACAGCAATGATGTGTTGGTGCAGGAGCTGGGGTTGCCAGTGGGGGCGCACATCCCCATGCTGGGCTTCATAGGACGGCTGGATTACCAGAAAGGGGTGGACCTCATCCGGGACAACCACTCCTGGATGATGGGTGAGGGCGTCCAGCTCATCCTTCTTGGCTCCGGCAGGGCTGACCTGGAACAGGACCTCAGGTGAGCACACCCCTCAGGGCCCCAATGTTACCCAGTGTTACCCAGTTTTACCCTGTGTTATGCCGTAGAGAGAGGGCTTGACGACACACAGCCTGCAGTGAAATTGCAAGGGATCAGTGCTACATGCTTCAAGTTCTCCTGGCTTTGCGGCAGGTTATAATACAAAGTTCAGACCTACAATGAGAAGCAGTCGTGCACACCTGGCGCTGAAAAGTGCAGACACTTATGAACACTGCAAAGACTTATGGCATTGTTCAGGATGCTGTACAGGTGCAGGAACTTTGCCGGCAGTTGTGTTACTGCAAGCATTTGTCTGGATAGTTATCTCAAGGTTCCCTGTCAGGCATGGGTACATTGGAGTGTTTCAGCTGGCATTGCTACATCTGAAAGTTCCTGCACCAACACTGATGAGCTGTCTTGTCACTCACACCAACAGCAGATCACAAGGTGGACACCAATAATGTTTCTCAGCTGAGCAAGCAGAACGCATCAAAGTTGCTCATGGCAACTTAAAAGCTTCAAAAGTTTGTCCTTTTACCAAATAGGGTGTCCCAGTAGGGTACAGGGTGCAAAGTGCATTACACAACTAATGTTAGCTTCTACTTTGTATTCAGAGAAATGGAGCAACATCGGCAGGACCAGTGCCGAGGGTGGGTGGGGTTCAGCGTGCGCATGGCCCACCGCATCACTGCTGGCTGTGACATCCTGCTCATGCCCTCGCGCTTTGAGCCGTGTGGCCTGAACCAGCTGTATGCGATGGCTTACGGCACTGTTCCTGTTGTTCATGCGGTAAGCGACCAACAGCCTAACCACTTTGGCAGACAGGACACTCATGCTGGGGCTTCATCATATATGCTGGCATGTATAGCTGGCTGTTCACCAAGTCTTGCATAACGCACTGCCATGTGCTGTTTCTGGACACAAGAACTGAGGCAAATGCAGGCTGTACTTCAGCATTGATTGTGTGTCAGATTCAAGGTTGACACTAGCCTGTGAATGACAGCTGCCTAATTTTGAAACTAGCTGATACACTACATGATATACTTTCACATGGATGTGTGTCGGCGACCAGGCGTGTTGTGCAAGTGCAGGTGGGTGGGCTCCGAGACACTGTGAAGCCATACAACCCATATGACAACTCCGGCACAGGCTGGACCTTTGAGTGGGCAGATGCTGGCAACTTCAGGGATGCTGTTGGCAACGCCCTTTACACTTACAGAGAGTTCCGTGACTCGTTTGAGGCTTTACAGAAGAGGGGCATGGAGCAAGATCTGAGCTGGGACAATGCGGCTCAGAACTACGAAGAGGTGCTGCTAGCAGCCAAGTATCAGTGGTGATCTACATGTTATGTTGTACTGGTAGATTTTCTGAACGTATGTCCGGAGGTGCACACCACCCTCCCGTAGGTGATATTAGCATCTGGCTTCACACAGCTCTTTGCAACCTGAAGTTGAGCTGTGTGAGCTGTGCAGTTTTGAGCACCTACAGTTAATAATGACCTGTAGATCTGCGCTGCAATGAGTCATGATACCTGATTGACAATAATACAGCAGACATCAAGCCTTTTTGAGTATGCCGAACTAGGTAGCAATCACGCATTGATGGCAGGCCTCAAGGCATATGAGGCATGCCAATCAGCTAGACCTAACACTGTTATAGTCCAAACTGTTGATTGTGCGACCATGGCTGCGAGTCAGTCAAGAGCATCACGAAATGTCAAGACACGTCTGCTTAGATTGTGGGACCGGCCTAGCAACCTGCATTCACAGCAAAGTAGACTGCAGTAGCTGTGCACCACATATGAAGCTGCTCGCAATGCTGCATGCAAAACTGGCATTCATGTATTCTGCACATCATTTGGGGTTTTGTGAAGCTTGCAGTGCAATGGCTTACCCCACATCATTGGCCACTCAGTGTGAGACAAGCACGAACTACAAGCCAAGCAATGGGTGCAGGCAGAGGGCTAACAAGAATATAAGTCACATTACACTTTGCTTACTTTAAGCTGAACAATGATGCAAAGCACAGATTGAACACAAGCTGAAGTCTGATGGATATCAAATCAGTGTTGAGCATTTTGTAAGGCGGGTCACAAATTGGCCATCAGAGTAGATCAGGTCACGCATGACCAGATTTGCCAGCTGCCCAGGAGGTGACCTCCATCGCTCTGCTTCAAGAATGTTTGCTGTGCCCCTGTAGTGCAGCATAATCAATCAAGACTTGTACGCTCTCAGGACAAAACTACTGCCCACTCTCACAATGAGTAAGAATGAAATTTGCTCTTGAACTCCTTTTCCAAAAGAGCCTGCAGTTTGTTGCAGGACGACTCTATGCACACAAAATGCTGTTGCAGTCCCTATGCACATAGTACATGCTCATTGCCAGTCTGCCCAGCAGAGTAACTGTTAGTCTCAGCAGTGCAGCACACTGCACAGGTTTGCCTTGCATATTAGCTAGCAACCATTTTGTTGCTGATGTGGAAATTTGCTCTGACAAATTGTGGGTGCATCAGCAGTACCTACCCAGCGTGGAACACTGACAGGGGTGCTCTCACTGCAGAAGCATCACTGTTTGGCTGCACATTGAAGGAGCCACTCAGAGGGGCTGTCTCTGCTGCCATCTGCATCATACAATGAGTTTTGGCACTGCTTTTATTTCAATTTTGAGCCCAACAATGGACTTGGCAGCTAACACAGTATGGACATGCACCATGGTACACAGATTCCTTTGTGCAGAGAGCAACAACAATGTCATGCAGCATGCTGGTCTTGGTGTGGTCGCAGTCTGAATGCACTTGAACAAAGACATGCTCTGTGAAGCAGGCCGGGATGAAAGCACAGCATGAAGACAGGCTAACGCCAGACAATGCAGCTGTGGACAGGGCTTGGGTAAGCTCCATGATAACTGTGAAAGGCTTCAAGACTCATTCATGTGAAAGGCTTTTAAAATTAATGTGAAGGGCTCCGTGAATCATGCAAAGGGCTGCACTTAGGAACGCAATTGTGGGCATCATTTGCGGTGATGTACCTGGAATTTGGCAGGGTGTGCATCCTTGATGACTCCAGTGAAGCGGTCCAGCACCCAAGGGGGGATATTGCCCTTCATCTCCAGCCTGTGCTGGATGGCCTTGCCTTTCACGCTGTCACTTGCCCCCAGCACCTGCATTGCACGCAATCGCCAAGATGTGGCATGCTAAGCCATTCGGCTGTGCAGCTGTTAACACGCAACAGCTGCATGCCTCTCATATCGCCCCTTGACAGATAAGCTGTACCTAATGTGCAGCTGCTGGCAGGAAGATGGGGGAGTTGGGGGGGGGGGGGGGGAAACAG